>Ga0182021_10003760_pt1 | contig 17817 bp, 11 predicted proteins | sample 612E3MmetaG_FD_120493 | JGI IMG/M metagenome (GOLD analysis project Ga0182021, IMG submission 120493) | Permafrost microbial communities from Stordalen Mire, Sweden - 612E3M metaG (Illumina Assembly) | ecosystem: Environmental > Terrestrial > Soil > Wetlands > Permafrost | place: Sweden... | reverse complement strand
TAGTAATTTCGCTTGTTGAATACGTCTTTCTTGGGTGTGCGTGAATCGCCTCTCATTTCAAGCTGTACTTCCGGCTTGCGTAACTTCATAAAGTGAATAAGTAGCGCTATACTCATTATTGTACCTTGATCTGCTTTTCGCTTGAATTCTTCATACGCAAGAATAACAAGGTCTTGAACTTTATCCTTGTATTGAGGATTGCGTTTATCCAGCATTCTCGAAGCGGCTTTATACAATGTATCTGCATATTGTTGGAATTGTGAATTGATTGAATTTTGTGACATAACGACCTCCATTGGTTCATGAAAAAAAATCATGACCGCTGATAGAGATCGTTCTTTTCTTCTGTAAGCCCGAAGTCAAGGGTCGTGAAAAATATTTTGGGGGAGTTCTACCGAAACGAAGTTATCACAACGCGTGACAGAACGAAGTGATGGCGCGCGTTGTGACGGTAGGTAACTCCCCACAAAAGAAAGTTTGTGAAACATACTTTCTTTGCTTGAGGGGGAACCAAAATATTTTAGCGAGCAATGATTGAGCGAAACGGAATGAGTATACGAATGAGTGGAACGAAATGATTGCGAGCATTCACGATTTAGAGCGACGACCGAAGGAAGGAGCAACTTGCCCTTGACTGAGGGCTATGATTTATCGAGTGTATATTTCAACTTCAGCGGTCATGATTCAAAGAGAATGGAAGGATTTTCGATGTGGTGATTTTGCTTTGGTGTTTAAGGCACTTCCACGTCCCTTATTTACAAGAAAAACTTTCAACAAAACAATTAAGGGCGTGGATGTGCCGCGTGAAGAGCAACCGGCACTTACGACCGTGTCAACGGGAGTGTGCCATTTACTAAAAAAGTGCTTGTGAGTGAGTGATGCGGTGAAGGATGCGGTTCGATTATTATACCAAATGCATACGCACTGAGCCGCACACGAACGAATCAGGCACAAAACTATTTCTTGATATTACCGATTTTATCCATAACAAGTTTTTCAATGTCGTCGTACTTGAAACCATAGACGGAGAGGTGCGACAGTGTAATTCGGATTGCTTCGTCGAGATTTTCTCGTGCTTTATCAATCTTCGGAATAAGATTCATTCGCTTTAATTCTTCAAATGAGTATTGCAATTCAGAGCGAAGAAGATCGAGATCTGAATAATTAATGGGCAGATCGATTTTCGGTTGGTTTTCAGGATGAACGATTTTGATTGCATCAGATTCTAAAGAAGATCCACCGAACATGACGACACCGTTGTCAAATGATGCAGCGAATACCTCTCCCTTCCAGTCTTTCACAATTGTATCGAAAAATACGAACGGGAGGAGCACCTTGGCATAACATCCTGAAGTTATTCGAAGACGGTACATTGCTCCTATCACTGATAGCTGTACTTCTTGAGGCTTGAAATTCATTTCAAGAATTGCCTTGGCTCGCTCTTTCTTGCTCTTTGGCAGAGCGACTCTTAGATGTTTATCGGCTTCTTTGATTTTTACTAAATCACATTCTATCTTTATAGACATCTTCTTATACCTTTTAAGATTTTCCTCTAAGCAACTAATTCCCTTAGCTTATCTATAATCCACACCATTCCAAGTGTATCCTGTCCACAATATTTTTCTAACTGCTCTCGCACTCTTCGACGGTCAAGAGCGTCAACATCGCCAAACGTTACGCGCAGATATTCATTACTTGCAGTTCCACCATCTGCGATTTCCATTCCTTCATATCCCTTTCCAGTAAGCACTGGTAACACAGCTTTTAACGATGCACTTCCTTCTTGTTTATAGTGATAATAATAGAAAGCTTTGAATGGATCTAAAAGATCAATGATGCGACCTTGAATCTTTTGAATCCAATCTTTATATGAAGAGAATACTTCAGCAGATTCCTTTAATCTACCTTTTTCAAATGAGGCATTGTAGGCAATTATTGAGCCTTTATTACCTAGATGTTTTTTCAGTAATTTTAATAGTTCCGGTCGTGGGTCTTCCTTCCCCTCTGCTAAATAGCCAATATGTTCAATCTTACTTTTAGGTGATTCCTGAATGTGAAGTGAAAATTGAAATGGGATTTGTTGATATGGCTTTACATCGTCGAATAAAGGAATGGCGGTTCCCATTGTTTCAAAATCGAGATAGTATAATGGATAGTCCAGTGTCTCAAGGAATGAACGAATTCCTTTTTTATCCACAAATTCCAGTTTGGAACGGAGGCTTTGTATCTGAATTTTTTGTTTGTCAGAGAGTGCAATGGAATCATTGAGCTTCAGGATATCCGTGACACCATCGTTTATTAATCCGAATGCCTTTTCCTTTTTTAAGTAATACAATGTCAATGGATTGTGAGTAGGCAGAAACTTAAAACACTTCTCTTGCAGAGGACAATCATATGGATCACTGCAATGCAGACCGATTGCTATCTCTGGGTACCTCTTAGCTGCAATAACCTTGACCATTTCTTCCAGCATCCCTTCAACATCGGGTAGAAATTTCTTCACATCCTTGGTAACATCTTCCAAAATAAACAGCTTTTGCGAATCAACATCTCTCTTTCGAATATATTCTTTATTGATATGGAGAATATGGCATCGGTTGATATCAAGCCCTGCACCTTGATATGTATACCACTGCAAAGCAAGATCGTGGAGATTTATTTCCTTTACTTCTGTAGAACTCTTCACTTCTATTATATCCCAGGCATCTTTTGCTACTGGATTCAGGATATCTGCTCTTGCAAATGCATTTCTATATTTGAATCCCCCTTCAAAAAGCGGTTTTCTGAGTTTTAATGCTTCCCTGGAATCTTTGAGAGTTTTATCCATTTCAAAATGTTTAGCTTGTATTTCCACACCATTAAAGAACAATTGTTTTGCATACTTTCCTACCAATATCCCTTGATTGAAAATAGCTTGGGTTCCGGCATCGACTTGAGGTATTTCTTCTTTTGCATTATAGTAATGCCAGAGAAGCTTATGGCATTGAAGGCCAGAGAGGTATTTTGATTTGGAAAGAAATGGTTGATAAGTCATTTTTATCGTTTTGAAACTAAATTCTGAAAGTTGTTTGTTGCAAGATACATTACCCTCAATTTCGATACTATTGGTATATTAATTGCCAGTCATTCCTTCAAGGCAATGTCTGTCGAACCACATTTCTTTTCAGGCGGACATTATATCCAGGTGGTTGCGATTTAAATTCCGGATCCTTTCCATCAGAACTGTTTTGAGCTCTATCCAGTGTCGATACGGGTAATTCTACAAGTTGTGTCGTAAATAGATCCTTGCCTTCGTGCCGATAGATTGTCCGCAGGATAGGATTCTGGAAAGGAGAAAAAACAAAAGAACCGCCGTAAAACCCCGAATTGCATATTACTACATTGCAATAAACAAGCCTTCCAATGGCCTCAGCTAAAAAGTTATAAGAGGTGATATCACGATTCGACGAGATAACTATCATGTGATGAATTTGACCTCGATAAACAACAAATCTTTCGATATCAAAGAAATCTGAACAGATTGCTACTCCGAACCTTCCAAACTCAACAGAGTCAAACAAATACATTGATGGATCGGGAACACCATGCAATCCCAGTTTTTTAAAATGGTCTTCTTCCATGTGTGAGAAGAAAGTCTTTCCGAAATATCTGACTGTACATTTTCTGGAATAACCTTTCTTGGGCCAGTTGTTAGGGATTATTACAATTGCTTTGTTCCTGATTGTTGATCGTGTCACAGCAAAATCTAGTCCCCCAATAATGACTGAATTAGTTTTTTGAGCAAACGCATGGAGAGATTTTTCATAGCCTCTAGGAATTGATAATTCCGGCAAGATAGTAATATTCGGCAAAGCGCTGTGATTCTTTAATGCTGAAAATCCCTTTTTTATTTCGTGCCAAAGGTGATTCTCTGAATATGAGGTCATTTGATCCCTTGGCAGTTCTTCACTTCCCCAAGCATAGTTGGGATTTAGTGTGGTCTGAATTAGGCCCACTCGAAGAGTGTTTGCTAAAGTTTTTGATTTCTTCATTGTAGAAGTTCTTCTTGAATATCTGGTTGCTTAAATGCACTCCTCGGTTTGGCGAGTTGATCCAAGCTAATCGGTATCAATTGACGAGGAGCATGGTCTTGGACTGTAATTTGATTGTTCTTGAGAATTGAAATCGCATACGACAGGTGAGAACTCAAGGATTCCAAGGTGAATATTTCTGGAGGATCATTCAGAGTGTCATCATCCGGTTTGAACTTTTCCATCCGTTGTGAGTTCCTTAAAAATTTAGTCTCTCGATTTCTATCTGAAAAACACGACTCTAGAATAGCATGAGTATAAGAGGAAATTGCGATCTCCTGAAGTCGTTGTGCAATTCCTTGTCTCTGAAATGCACGATAATTCGAAAGGTTCCAAAGAAATGGTAACTCAAAATCCAAGCACAATAGTCCCCATAGTATTGAGCCCACACCGACAACCAAGGAGAGCTCACGATCTTGTACTCCGAATGGATCGTAAAGTGTTGGTGTAAAACCGCGATCAGAGATGAGGTGTAATTTGGTTCTTACTTTAATACTTTCAACCGCATTTAGTTCTGTTTTCCATCTTTCCCAAGTCCAAGGAGAATCCGGTTTCGAAGGATCAGTCAATGGACGGGCTATCATAAAGTTGTGTGGATGAATGGGAATGGAATCCGCCACAGGCAATAGTGAGCTTAGTTTTCCTAGATGCAACTGATTAAACTCTGTCTTGACGATGTTGGTAATTCTTAGTGCAATACTCAACGCAGTCCACTCAGAGATTCTCGGGTCAAAGAAATATTCTCTTTTGGATGAAATATCTTTTAATATGCACCCCGCCCAGTCGATCCACTGACACAAAGACATAAAGCCATCGACGTCAGTTTCAATTAATTGAGAATCCATTTCGACAAATTGATCGATAGCTTTCTTTTGTCCAGCAAACAACTCATGTTTCCAACCAGCATTTTCAAAGAACATATTTAGCTGTTTCCTATGCAAAATTAATTCCCTTACTTTCGCTTCGGGAAGCCTTCTAGGGTACATGCATATAATTCTCGCGTCTAGTTCCTCTGAAGGTCTCAAATAGGGTAATGCCTGCGTCCAAAAATAATCTGGTTGTATGTATCCCTTATCTCCTTTTTCCCAAGTAAGCCACCACACCCAAGCTGCGAACGGATAGCCAAATTTGCTAATCCACTTTTGCGGATTATCCTGCCAATCAATTAATCGATGTCGGTGTAATTGAGCCGTGTCCAGATTTATGACAAAATCCTTAGTATTATTTAGTAGATAATATATTGTAGATCCGAGGGAGAAATCAAAAAGTGCAACTGAACGACGTGAATAGTACTTGGTAGGCTCATAGGATCTAACTCGTGATAAGAAATCTTCACTGAGTACCAGGCTAATAAATCGAGCATGAGCCTTCTTTGTCGGTTGATTAATGTTGGAACCAGTCACTGAATGAGCTGCATAAATCAGTAGACTAGAGATCGCTTGTAAAAGCTTTGCGTAAAGAAAATCGTAGGAAAGATCACTTGCGATTTTAAGATCTTTGAGTGCTTTGATATCATCCAATATCTCAGCTATGTCTTCGGCACCTGAGTTCATGCAATACTCAAGGACTCTCGACCATAACCTGACCTTTTGATGATTTTCCAAAGTTGCCTTACGCATAAGTTGCAGAACATATGTACGAGATCTACGATGGTCGTCATCCAATGACTGGGTCTTCTCTGACAAATTTTTCGTCTTCTGATCCAGAATTTCTTTTAAATCGTCTATGTCTGATCTAATTGCTTTTTTTTCTGCTTCTTCTAGTTGTTTTCGAATCCCATTCAATTCTATTTGAAACGGATAAAGGAGCGATTCATCTTGCAAACTGCGCGGCACGATGCGGGCAAGCATTGTGGCCGCGAATGAAACGCGTGTATCCCTTCGTAGTTCTTGATCTGGAAACTCAGTAATCAGCAGGTGTTCTAAATCTGCAATTAACTCCTTTTCTTCACTCTCATCCAGTATCTCAAAATCGGCTGCTGCGAGAGCAGACACTTTGGCGAGTGTTTGAGTCATTAGCGGAGATGGAAATTGAGGATCGTCTATTTTCGTCGCTTTCGTAGCCGCAATAATCCTCTTCTTGTGATTACGACCTTTCCATTTTGAACGAGGTACATTAAGAAGATTTTTTAGACTCTCAGGCTCTGTTTTATCCAAGTTCAGCCTTGAACCAATTCGGTGTTTCTTTAATAAAGATTTATACCAAGTTATCCAATCAATGAGTTTGTCAAAATCATTCGTTATGATGACATGGTCATCAACGAAACGGAAGTGTGCAACATCACGCTCTGAATTCAGTCTCTGATTAACTTCTTGATCAACTGAAAACAGAGCCACATTTGAAAGAAAACCTGCAATGTGCAACCCTGTGGGTATATTTCTAAAAATACTTTGTTCCTCATCCAGGTCGATATCGTGAAGTTCCGTTGCTGTCCAATCTTCAAAATCAAGCGGAAATGTCAAAAGCTGATGAAGTAATGGTTCCAAGTCTTTGTCTTCTGCAAAAGCAGACGTATTCTCTCTGAATCCTCGCATCACACTGTCAATTGTAACGCTAGGATAGAACCTCTTTAAATCGATGGCTGCCCAGTAGATGTCTTTTTTGAGCTTCTGCGTCCAGTAGTCTTGATCGAAATATTTGATGTGTAAGTTTTCAGGTAGCGATGAGTTATTTCTCAACATTTCTTGTTCTTTAGCATCACTCAATGTCTCGCTAACGAAGGAATCATAATTTGATCTTACGTCTTTCCAATTGGCCATTATCTTAACAGTAATAGCTATACTCCTGCGATAAAGAGGCCAGCTTTGATTCCATTTCCGATAAATATGGCCAGAAGTATGTCTATACCACCCGATTCTCAGTTCTTTTTTATTGTCTTCAATATTCTCCTTATCTTCGTACCATACGCTCACATAGAGTCTATTACCGAAACTCCAGAATGGCATCTTCAAATCATAAAGTGGCCCAAGCACATTAGTTACCGCGATCCATAAAACCTGATCACGTACAGAAATATAAAAGGTTTGGCGGGTTCTTGGGTTTCCTTTCTCATCTGGATCTTTAGGGTAACCAGCTGGCTTAATAGGTGTTATTGCAAACTTACCCGATATGACATCATTCGCTATGTTCTTTAGCTCGTTATCGAGATTAGCCTCAAATTGTGCGATTGCGATTTCGTCAAACCACATATCGCCAAGATTGAAAGCATTTTTTGCCTTTTGCCATGCCCATTGGAGATTCTCGAGATGAACAATTTGGTCAACTATTGCGCTCACTTGATTTGTTTCCCTCCTTGTATAACAAATTCTGATAAATCTTTTCCATTGGGGAAATCTAGTATCCGCGTCGGTTTCCCGATGGAATTCATTTTGTTGCTGATATCAGACGCAAACCTACTTCCAGCATTATCTCGATCAGGTATAATGCAAATTTCATAATTAAGAAAATAATTGACCCATTCGTTTTTAAACCCCATCGCGCCAATGACACCAACAACGTTAAGACCAGATTGATAGGCGATCAATGCGTCCGTCACACCTTCACAAATATACACAACTTGGCCATGTTCTAAATGCGCGAGCATGTTCAAATTAAACAGCGATGTTCTCACTCGACCTAAATTAAGATATCTTGGATCGCCTTTATCGAGACGTCTACCTTGGAGAAAAACAATTCTGCGGTTTTGATCAAGGAAAGGAAAAACGATAACTGGACTTCTCCAAATGAACGTTGTGAACGGATTTGTTCCAGGTTCAATTTTATCCTTGTTGATTAATCCAGCAGCAAAAAGACGTTTAGCTCCCCAAACGTTAATGAGATCTTTAAAAAAGATTCTAGGATCTTCAATTGATATAATACGAAGAGACTTCAGTGTGGATTCACTTAACTTGCGTTCTCCTATTAGAAAGGCTTTAGCAATTTCTCCAAGAATACAAGTGTCAACTATCCACTCATATACTTCAGGATCTGGATTTCCGTCAATTCCTTCCGTTTCTTTTTTCCGTGGCAAAATCGATATTGTTGGAGAGAGCTGTCGTCTGCGATTACCAACCGTATTATATTGACGGCCCATAAGATACTCATCAGAAAGCCATTGAACCGCATCTCGATAGCTAATCTTCAGGATCATTTGGACAAGTGATATAACATCTCCTTTGATTTCACATCCAAAACACTTGAAAATGTTCCTCCGGGGGTCAAAGCTAAGGCTTGGCGTTTTCTCTCGATGTGCGAAACAAAGAGCCTTTTTATTCTTGTTAATTCGAATGCCGAGCCTTTGAGCAATATTTAAAATAGGAATATTTCGAACAATTTCTCTCTTGCTATTCATGCAATTGCACCAGACTATTTTGTGATATGGACGCTTTTCATAAAGTCAAGATTTAGCATCGAAGAAAATACTCTTTACGGGTCCAGGATGAAACTTCACTCCTAACTTTTCGAATCTTTCCTTTACCATTATTTAATATTCAGACTGTCAAGAGTAGCTCCAATAGCATCGATATAGTTGGGATCGGCCTACCTATCTGATAGGTTAAATTTTGCTTTATATGCGACTTAAATCAACTTCTTAATTATTGATGCAACTTCATTCACTTGCTTTGAATCAAGCCCACCTTTGTCATCATCATGCGTCGTAAACAAATTCCTCCCTTCTTCGAATTTGTTCTTCTTGTACCATTCTCTTTTTCGTTCCCATGATTCGCGATAGTCTGATCTATTCAACATACCAAGATGCTCCCAAATAATAGGTTCACCTGCTGCATCGGCAAATATAAAATCTGGTAGGACTATCCCTCCAGATATAGAACCTTCATACCTTTTTTCATACTCATATTGAATTTTCATTTGAAATAGCATATTGGCAATGACAAGTTCTGATTTACTGCGAACCATATGACCTTTGAGTGTTCGATGAATTAGATGCTCTGCAAAGGGAGTTGTATTTGATTCCATTCTAACCGAGGAGCAAAATAGATTTGAATTTCGCCGTGCCGTTTCGGATGCTTCAGGGCGAATATATTCATATAGACAAGAGATATCCTTACCTTCGATAAGTAATACAAGTTGATCTCTCGAACGCGTCAACGCGGTATACAACAATTCCCTTGACATAGGTCGACACTTTTTGGGTAATACTACAAACACTTTTTTGAATTCGCTTCCTTGAGCCTTATGCACTGTTAATGCGTAAGCAAGCTCTAATGGATCATATCCATTTGCGAAATTCCATTTAGCATATCCGATTGTTTGATTCGGTTTTCCCGCAAAAAGTACATTGAGGAAATTAAATCTTTTTTCACTTGCACAAATACCAACCTCACCATTGGCAACATAGATTTCTTCTGGCTGTCTAGTAGTCCAATTATAGGATTTCATTGTTTGATTCCGAATTTGGATCACTTTATCATAAAGAACAATATCTTCATCTCCCAGCTTCATCCTTGAATAATCTTCCTTCGCTAGCTCTAATTCTCTATGGCGAAAGCGACTCTGAATAAACCTATTAAGTTCATAAATTCCATACGGATGCATCCGAACAGCTGATAATATTTGAAAATTCTCAGCTCCTTGAGCAGAAGAAAAGTCAACTTTTCCGTCTGGCGCCATTCCTAATGCTACATTAAATCCTTCTACATCGTTCGGATTCTTTAATCCCAAATGTGCTACGAATACATCGAGTAAGAGTTCATGTAGTTGAGTTGAATTATCCCAATATCTAATTTCAAGATCATTTAGTTTCTTTCCACTTTCTAAATCGTTCCACACAGAATCCGCATCTACAACTTGGTTGTCTCGTGTAAACCAAGTTGCTAAACGAAGAGTATCTGATGGGCCAGCAATTGACGCTCTCACTTCAACGGATAATTTTCCTAAGGCACCTTCGATTTCTTTTTGTTTGCTTGAAGTGGAAGCGATACATGATTCTATATATCCGATAAAATCAGCAAACGGACGGCCGACACCTATTGGAGGAAGCTGATTAGGATCACCTACTAAAATTATTCGCTGCACATGTGTTAGATCTAATGCTTCTAATACTGCATACAATAGATCGGTAGTTAGCATTGAACATTCATCAATAACAATCGTTTTTTCTACGGCATGTTTCTTTTCACCATCAAATAAAGGTTGTTGGAGGGTGCCATTATAACGCTTTAATCCATAAAGGAATCCAGCGATCGTCTTAGCATTCGCACCAGATGATTTTCCCAAAAGAACAGTTGCTTTGCCAGTCGGAGCTAGCAATAGAATCCCAGACTTTTGAATTTTATCATTCAGGAATAATGCTCCTAGTGCTGATGTTTTTCCCGTTCCAGCGCTACCTGTTAGAATAGAAAGCTTTCTCGTTGTGATCTTTTCGAGAGCTAATGCTTGTTCTCTAAGTGCCATAACATGGCGTTTATTTTCAGCGTCAAATATTCCGTTGCGTTGGGTTATAGCGGATTTAATGAGTGATTCCCACTCTACCCCTGTAGAAGGTAATTCTTTCATTGCTCTCGCATTTAGAATTCGCTGTAGTTTTTCTTCTCGCTCTTTGAGTTCATGAAGTTGTAAGACTTGTAATCCGGTCGATTCCTCCAATTCTTTTCCAGTTTTGCCCGCGTTCAGTTCAAATCTTTCGATAACACCTGAAAATGAATCAACATTTGCATTCAACCAATCAGGTGAAATTACACATGATTGTGCAAGATCAATCTTTTCTAAACGCGATAATGCTTCGGATTCTGACAACAACGAATCTCCACCTAGAGCAGCAGCTCGTAGGATTGATACTAATCCAGCTCTAACTCTTCTGGGATCTAACATTGATTTGATATTCGAAGGAGAAGGGACGGGATGCTTAGCCGATATTGTTGAATCTGGAAGGAGACCGCGATCAATGACACCAATACTGATAGGCCCATCCGAAGCATCGCCCTGATCGGTTTCGCAGATCACGTATGGATTTTTCAGAATATCTTTGTCCTGTATTTTTCCTGGACGTTTCTTCATTTCAAACCAACGCTTTGTCTGCTTTGGTGTTATATCAAACCTTGAAAGAAGTTGTAACAATTGTTTACGTTCTTCTGCTAAGCCATTCCAGGTTTTTTGTATTGCGTCTATTGCATCTTTATATGCTTTTTTAGGTGGGGCTTTTTTTCCTTTAAGAATACTATCTAAAGTTTTCCATGGATCTTGATTCTTCTTTATTGTTTCTTCTGCATAAAGATCGTGGACTAAAAGTGTGCCCAAGCGCAGATCTATAGCTTCAAGTGCAGAACCTAAACCTGGAAAAGCACCACGTTCCTTCCAGACCCGGGCAATTTGTTCATTAAGCCATTCCTCTCTTTCATCCCAAGGTCCCGCGGCAATTCCATGCTTTTTTATTTTTCTTACAATTTCTACTGCCTGTGTTAATGTAGACAGGGCAATATCATTGCTTGCAACTTCAGACATATACGAGAATGCCCGAGTATGTTCCAAAGCTGGAACCAGTGCTATTTCTCTTAACAGACTTTTCCTCCGTTCATCCTCGACCGGATCGCCTGTTGATTCCAGGTACTCGTGATAGGGGAATAAAAATCCTTTTTTTCCGTCAAGACGAATAGAATGAAAAATTAATCGATCCCAATTAGGATGCTCAGCTTTCTTTGAACTCTTTGAGTCAAAATAGTTGAGTTTCCCAATTTTAGTTACAGTTCCAATTCCGACAATTAATCGACGGATATCATCACCCAATGGGTGGCCTTCTTTTGTGTAAAAAAACACTAATGATTCATCTGCAGTTAATTGATTAAAGAATAGGTTATTTACGAACTTCTGGCGGCCAGGGCTAAACAGCCATGGAGAGTTCGGAAAAGGAGATTCTTCTTCTTCTGGGAGTTCGTCCAATGTTGCCTTCTGGACATCTTTTTCATTCGATTTATTCATCCACCAGAATGGAACAGCGAATGTCGAATAAGGCGGAACCCGAATCGGTGTTGGTTTAAGGTGTCCATGAGTGTCTTTGGTCTTCTCGATATTTTGATAAGGATGAGTCATCATTCGGACCCACTCTTCCGATGACATAAAACCTCCTGCTTCTCCCTTGCAAGGAGGATGATTGTCTGGATCTATATCTTTCCAGTGTTTTCCACAATATTTCTCTTCGATCTCGTCTTTTCTTCCTTCACGAATTCTATCAAGAGCCAGACAAAATGAATTGTAAGAAGGTTTAGAACATATGGTTCCATTCCATTTATTATCATGCCATGCAACTCGTATAGTTAGATGCATTACATTGTCCTTTATAAACTTCTAGGTGGTTCAGGAATATGAATTAGAAGAATAAGAATATGGCGAGCCCTAGAACTAGCCACATATAATAAATCGTTTTGATGTTCTGTGATATCTGATGGAGTGCCAAAAACGATTACAGCATCAGCATCAAGTCCCTTAAAAGCATAAATACTTTCATAATATATTTCATTATCCTTTGGTTTATCGTGTTTATATTCTAGAACAGAATAGCCCTCCAAAATCGGATTAGAACCAAACATACTATTCTGATATGATGAAGGAGAGAGTAGAAGAATACTACCCGAGTTCAGATGAAGGTCCTTTTTAAGGTATTTAACCTTCTTAGATATCAATGTTCTAAATTCTTGTTCATCCCTATATACACATTCTTCAACATCAATTCCTGGCGGATTATATCCCGAATCTTTTATATCCAATGAGCCAAATGCACAAATCTTTTTATTGATATTTTGAGTTGTGCGGCAATTTTCAATTAATGGTAATGTTGTTGGGAGATCCGGTAGTTCGGATTGTGTCTGATAAATATTCTGATACGGATCATAAAATACATAAAAGCACGATTTCTTTTGAACCATCAATTCAATGCTTTGCCACCAATTCAATCGGAAATCCTGTGCCTCATCCACAATAATAACATCATAAACTATATTTTGCTTGGCTATCGTGTCAAACAACTGTGTTGGAACAACTTCCTCCCAAAATTTCTTTGCGGGATGCTTAGGCCAAATATAGGACGAATGCTTTTCAATGATAAATTTCGCAAATGAATGATAAGTGCGAATGATAATACTTGGTAAGTCCTGAACTTGATTCTGTAAATAGCTCGCTAATAATTCATTATAACAGAGGAAAAGGACATTCTTTCCTTCTTTTGCTAATTCGCGCGCTTTTAAAAGAGCAATTGTAGTTTTACCTGTTCCGGCATATCCCTGAATCAACGCCTTTTTGTTTACCTGAAGAAATGTATTGAGAATTTCAAACTGCCGATGAGTCAATCTTACTAGCGTTTCTCGTTCATCTCGTAATTGAACATGGAACGGTCTTGCCAATTTAAATTCAGGTAAAAATACTTCCTGAATAATGCGTTTATAATCATCCGGTTGAATTTCTCCTTTCCCGCTTCCTTCCCGTGCCCAATAACTCAGAACACGGTCGATTGCAGAATTTAATTTAAGCACAGAAGCAGCATCAATAAGGATTTCGGATATCACGTGAGTGGGGAAACCTGAGGATGGTTTTATTGCATCGGGAAAGACAACCGCATAACCATAAACAAAAGGCAACGGAGCATCATGAGAGCCAAAGATTTGACGCCCCTGTATCTTTTTTATGATGTTATGTAAATTTTTTCTTCCTTGCTCAAATGGGTCTTTGATATTATGTAGGGTATCATCAAAATCTAACGAGCTCCATTTTCGTTTTTGAGCATCATAGTGAATTTCCTTTCCTCCTTTTACCTCAAGGACCAATAATCCGCGTTTTGGGTGGATCAAAAGAAAGTCGACTTCGCCCTCAACTAATGGCGCATTTTTCTGTCTAGCTAAATATGGTAATGAATGAAAGATGATGTATTCATTCGGCAATGTATCCCGCAATTGATAATATATCTTCCGTTCTGATCCTGGTGATTCCTCAGCAGGGAGTGTGGGGAACATTCTAGCCATGTGATGTATGACTTTCCTGCTTAAGAAAACGCGCCATCTATGAGCCTTTTCGCAATGGATTGAATCGATTGGATCTTATACGAATATTAGGCGGGAGTTTAATATAACTCGCACTCTTTTCGCGCTTAGAAGTCTGTTCTTTTACCTTTTCCAATGCAAATAATCTTGCCTGTTCTTTATTGGTAAATTTATGTTCCATCCTATTCGGTGTGTTTGGTCCTGCCCAATAATAATGCCCACCATGGTCACCGATGACATCAATCGATCCATACTCAACAAAAACAGTTTTATTCCTTCGATAAATACAATATCCTTTGCAGCTTATGCGGGATTTATTGTTTTCATTTTTTCCGATGCATATAAGATAAGGCATATTCCTACCCTACTTTAGTCGAGGTCATCAAACAAGATTATATCATTCGCTGATCGACCTTTTTTGATGATATTTAAACTCCCAATTCAATTAATATAAATCGTCAGAATGGGGATTGTTCTGAAATGCTTTTGCTCCCAATTCTAACAAATGTTTGTTTTCCACAACATCAAAAACAACAACCTTTTTCCTGTTAATTAATTGATTTAAAACTAATCGTTCGACATTTCCACCTGGTTGAGCATACGCTATAAAGAGCTCGTCGGCCATTTCAGCCATCATAGAATTTCGTTTGCCGGCTGTTTGTTCTGTTACCCGTTTTATGGTTTTTGCAAATGGTGTGACGATCACAAACCGATTATTCGATAAGGCCACTTCTAACTCTGGCTCGATCCTCTGTTTCAATCCTCTTGCAAGTGCAAGTATGAGGGGCTGTTTTCCTTTCAGCAAGAAATGAAACACATCTTTTTCAATTTGAGAATGATTTCCTGAGATAACGCACCGCTGTATCTGACACATCTCTCTTGCCCAATCGAAGGACTTCAACACGATTGAAGCAGGAACTTTTCTTGAACAAAGAAATGCAGTCTTTGGACCTTGAAGTAATTCTTTATTCCCTATTATGCCTTTTATCATAGTTTTCGATAATGATAGAAAATGTTAGCGTTTCTTCTTCTCGTCAGGTTTTCGAGGTTTCATTTTTTCTTTTCCCATTCGTTCGATATAATGAGCAACTGTAAGAACGGTTTCGAAACTGAACGGAGAAAGTTCTTTGTGTTTTTGAATATATGTTGATAAATACTCCTCAGAAGTTGTTGCTAATCCCATCCTTTTACAAACAAGAAAGGAAATGGACTCTGCTTCAATTTCTTTTACATCCTTGCTCGCTTTGCTGCGATCTGGCCACCAAGTATCTGGGGTTGTTCCAACATGACCGGAATATATATGGCCAAGCTCATGGCATAGAGTAGAATATTTATCTTCTAAAGGATTATTCTTATTGATGCCAATTGAAAAATTGTGATACTGTCGCTGTGCATATCCGGCTTGACCTGCTCCAAAGTCCGATTCGTGAACAGGGATAAAATCTCTTTTACAATTCAGTAAGGTTAGTACAAAAATGTCATTCGATAGTCGACCTTTGGTTTCAAACGGACGCAGTACTTCTCGTGGAAGCGGTTCACCGATAGTTTCTGATACATCATAGACAAATGACATCGGACCGAATGGTATAAGAATGACAAGAGGCCGGGCATCTCTTTTAAGCTTGCGGTTAAATTTCTTCTCCCATTGTGATGCTGTCGCAACGTATTGCACACCGGGATGTTGCATATGGATCAAAAAAGCATTGAAGGGAGCAAGATTGGGAAGGCGATTAATAAACTGAAGGAGCGCAAAGTAATTGGCGCCTACTCTATAATGAGCACTTCTGGAAAACAACTCATCCAGCGCTTTTATTTGCTCATCTTTATCTAATAGTAATTGAGCTTCCGGAAATAAGGCACTTTGTTCATTTTCTTCTACTTCAATCATTCCTCCCCCTCCAGCTCTTTCCCCATCCTATACTTGATATCATAGTTGATAATAAAATCCAGTTCCTCTTCTGTAAATCCATAATGCTTTGCGAGGACATTGTCGATCTTATCGATGATAGGCTTGGATTTTCTCAGGAAATAGTATTGCTTCACCATAGTGAATTCTCTGCCACGGCTCGAATATTCCCTCTTTTGAAGAATACTATTTTCCTCTAGATCAGACATTAATTCGAGGAAAAGTTTTGACAATTCTTTTCCATAATTATTTTTGAGGGCATTAAGTTCAAACGGCAAATCAAAGTCTGGGGAATTAACAACTTGACAACTTGACCATACAGTATAGAATAGACTGAACAAATTGCTCGAGATAAAGGCCCCAATCAAATTACGGTCGATCTCATCTTTGAACACAAGTTCCTTCATTTCACTTGTTTCTTGATTCTTTCCATCTTCCCTAAACACTGGCTTAGCGATTAATACTTTAAACCAATATAACACCGCCCTGAAATAGAATAACTTATTCTTTCCACTCCCCTCGCATAAATAATCTTTCAGTTTTCTACCATGACTTGATTCATGGCATTTCTCGAGAATATTATGATAACTTAACCCCGGCGACTTTGGAATTCTAATTGCTGTTCTAAGTGTTGTCACATCAGAGTATAATAATGTTTGGAAAAGCATGTTCCGAAATTCATTTTGCCAACGATGGTAACGTGTAGAAAAGACTTTGCGATGAATATTCTTTTTAACCAACCAAATGGCTAAAAGCATATTCGCACCATCAAATAGTTTTGATGGACGCCAAGAATAGCTACTAACCCAAGAGATGCCAAAGCTACATTGGACATCTTGAAGTCTTCCCATTTTTTCAGCAGACAAACTACTATTGGGTAAGATCAAACCAAGATGACCAAAGTTACTAAGTAAGTTCCCAGACCGTTCTGATACCAATGTGTATAGATTATTACATTCAAGAGTCGAAAATCCAACGACTCTGTAACTATCACGCACTTTTGAATATTCAACATATGGTGGATTACCAATAATTACATCAAAACCACCTTGCACAATAATCGTATAGAATTCAGCAAGCCAATGGAATGGCTGGTGCGAATCAAGCCACTTCGCATAGGCCTCTTTGCTGTGATTATCACCAATATGCATAACTGCAAGATGTTTGTTGAGCTTGCCGTTGAGAACTGCAAGCCTCTCGCTCAACTCATCCTTTGCGCCTTTGTATTTCTTTGGATCGGAGTGCATCACTAACTGAGCATCCTTAAACCGCGCATATGCACGACTTACAACATCAGCTTCGCTAAGAATCGCTTTTTTCTCTTCGTCGCCAAATAACCCGCCCTGATCGCCTTTATCTAAATCGGCGAGCATTGCATAGCCTACAAGCGTATTGCCTGAGCGAATGTTGAAATCAATATCGGGCAATGGCTCAAGTCCGAGATTCGGTTTTCTATAATCTACATCAACGGTAGCAACGAGTTTAAGGAATAGGCGAAGCTTTGCAATTTCAACCGCTTCCTTCATAATATCCACGCCATAGAGATTATGAAGAATGATCGATTTATAAATAAAGTATTCTGCACTCGGATGCTCTGGTGCATTAATAATGGAAAGCTGTTGCTCAAAGAAGGTATGCTTTCCTTTTCCATCTTCCTCTACAAATTCCCTCATTCGTGTTACGCACGCGAAATAGAGAGGCTCCAAAACATTGAGTGCGGCAAAAAGGAACGCTGCGGAACCGCATGTTGGATCTGTATGTCTTCAAAGTCAAATGGACAAAATTAGATATTTTCTAAGAGACGATTTGAGCTGTTAATTGTGACAAATTGTATCGTTTTCGTGCTCTCAGCGTTTGTTGTTTGAGTCGTTCTCTC
>Ga0182021_10003759_pt1 | contig 17819 bp, 13 predicted proteins | sample 612E3MmetaG_FD_120493 | JGI IMG/M metagenome (GOLD analysis project Ga0182021, IMG submission 120493) | Permafrost microbial communities from Stordalen Mire, Sweden - 612E3M metaG (Illumina Assembly) | ecosystem: Environmental > Terrestrial > Soil > Wetlands > Permafrost | place: Sweden... | reverse complement strand
GGCTGGAACCAGGACCGCTCGTTGTGTTCGGCCAGGTCGCCGAGGAACTGGATCGCGTCACGCGAGAAACCCGTGAAGGGCGCCGCAACTGCCATCGATCTCCCTCCCGAGTAACGAATGCCCGACAACATCCTCGCATCATCGGCTCGGGTCAGGGACCTGAGATTCGGCGGTCTCACTGGCTGGTCGGCTGGGAGTAGATGGCCTGTCATTCTTGGCTCCGCAACTGAACCAAGCCTGAACAGGCTGGCCGAGCGCATCCGTGTGGGGTTCTGCGGCGGGGCGACCGCAACGACCCGGCAGACGGGATTCCGTTGCATCGGCGCGCAGCCCGCCACAACGCCAAACCCCCGTTCGTCGCGGGAAGTCTAAGATTGGTCCGCCTCGAGCCGCGATGAAGGGCGAGGCAGCCACCTGATCAGTCACGGAGGAATCTCGGTTTGCCCTGGGTAGATGACACGTCGCGCGGTCGCATGCTGAGCAGGGTTGGGGCTGCCCAGGCGGCGCTCTACGACGAAGAGCCCCCGGAGCCGGTTAGTCTCTTCGACCGAGCTAAGGCGCTCGTGGCAACGATGCTGCCCAGGAGCGGCGTCCTGCTGTCCGTCCTGTTCGTGGCCGCCGCGGCCATGGGCCTTGTCCGGGACAAGGTGCTCGCCCACCAATATGGTGCGGGCCCGGATCTCGACGCCTTCTTCACAGCGCTGATCCTCCCCCAGCTGATCCTCGAGATCATCGTGGTCGGCGGCGTGGTTGGACCGTTCCTGCCTTTGTTCGTGGGCCTCAGGGACGAGGCCGAGGCCACGGCACGAGAGTTCGCGCGAACGATCATGACCTGCGCAGTCATCGCCATGGCAGTGGCGATGGCGATCCTGTTCGTGTTCGCAGCGCAGACCGCGGCTTTCATGGCGCCGGGCTATGTTGGCGAGCAGCGCGACGCCTACGTTGCCCTGCTGCGGATCATGTGCGCGGGCCAGGTCGTGTTCGCGGCCTCCTATGTCCTCGGAGAGGTGCTGGTCGCCGAGCGAAGATTCCTGGCCTACGGCCTCGGCGACCTGATGTACAACGCCGGGATCGTCGTCGGCGCGCTTCTCCTCTCGGGCCCGCTCGGCATCTACGGGGCCGCCGTCGGCGTCCTCGTTGGCGCGTTTGCGCATCTGGGGGTTCGCCTCGTCGGAATCTACCGGACGAGCTTCCGACCTCGAATGTCGCTCGCTCTTCGAACCAAGGGCCTCGGCGAGTTCCTGCGCCTCACGATTCCCAAGATGGTCAGCCAGCCGATGGGCACGTTGATGCTGGCCTACTTCGTCTCGCTCGCCTCCACTCTGGCACCCGGCTCGACGAGCGACTTCACCTTCGCCCGCAACTTCCAGAGCGTCGGCGAGAGCATGGTCGGGCTGGCCTTCGCCACGGCCGCTTTCCCCGCCCTGTCGGCCGCCGTGTCGGCCGGCGACAAGCGAGCCTTCAGGAAGACGTTCTTCAGGACCCTGGCGACCATCGGGGTCTTCTCGACGTGCATTGCCATTGGACTGCTGATCTTCGGCGGGATGGTCATCAGCTTCCTGCTGAGCGGCGGGGCCTTCGACGCAACGGACGTCTCCCAGACGACCATGATCCTGGCCATCCTGGCGATTTCCATCCCGTTCGAGAGCCTCGTCGAGCTGTTCGCGCGGGGTGTCTTCGCCACCCACAACACGATCATGCCGATGTTCGCCGCCTGGGCCGGATTCCTCGTCGGCGTGGTTGTCACGTGGGTTCTTTCATCGCCCCTCGGACTGGCCGCGATCCCGATTGGGTACACCGCTTGCCGTGTTGCGCAGCTGGCGGTCCTGGCCATTGTTCTCCGGCCGCGTATGGCCCGCATCGGTGGCTCCTCGCGCTGGTCGCGAGCCCTGGTACACGACCGCTGGGGCGGCGTGCAGGGCCGGCGCCAGTCCCTTCCGTTGGGCCAGGTCGCTCTCCTGGTGATCCTCCTGGCGTCCCTGACCGCCGGCACGGCATTCACGGCGGCTCAGGCTCTGAGCCACTCTTCCCTCGTTGGAGATCCTCAGATCACGCCCTGGGCTCGCGTGGGTGGGACTCGAGCGCCGATCATCATTACCGATCCGTCGGCTCCCGCGCCCGTGGCAAGCGGGTCGAGCGGGTCCGGCGGGCCGAGCGGCTCGCATAAGAGCATCGCGCCGGCACCCACGCCGGGCACCTTCACCATGGACCTGTATCAGCAGGGAGACTTCGTCAGCGAGTCCAAGGACACCTGGTGCGTGCCGGCGGCAATGCAAACCTCGATAAACATGATGAACAACACCCCGGACACCACACGCGACACACAGGCCAAGCTCTTCGCTCTGGCCGTGTCTCTGGGGGGCAGCTCCTACGGCGGCGCGGACCCCGATGGCTGGGCGCTGGGGCTTTCGTCTTTGGGGTACGGCGGCTTCCAGGTTGGCTCCCAGACCACTATTGCCGGCGTCATCCATATCGTGGCAAGGCAGATCCGGATGACAGAGCGGCCGGCCGGACTGATCGTCTGGGGCGGATGGCACTCGTGGGTCGTCTCGGGTTTCACCGCCACAGCCGATCCGGCAACCACGGACAACTACACCGTCATCTCCGTCGATATCGAAGACGTCTGGTATCCGCGCGTGTCGACGCTCAATCCGAAGTCGCGCCCGCCCGACTCGACCTATCTCGTCTCGCAGCTGGCTCCCTACACACCGGCCGGTAGCTACAGGAACGACTACCGGCCCTGGGACCAGAGCCGCGCAGGCAATCGCCAGGGCCTCTACGTGTACGTCATTCCAACCCTCCAGGCAGGGGGCTGACGCGCCGTAGCCGCGGGACACACGATCGCCTGGTCGCGCGCAGGGACCGGACGGCAGCTGTCGTGCCGCCGTCGGCACGCCCTGCTGCCTCATTCAGTGGCGGAACGAGACGGCGAGTTCCTTGTCCAGTGGCTCTGTCTGGCGCTCGAGCTCGGGCAGCAGGCGCTCGAGGTCGGCCAGGAACATGGCGGCGAGATCGTGCGAGAAGCCGTTTCGGACGACGATTCGCAGCACCGCCAGATCCTCGCGGTCCTTCGGGAACGTGTACGCCGGCACCTGCCAGCCTCGCTCACGCAGCCGTCGTGAGATGTCGAATACCGTGAAGTTGTCGATCCCCTCCTTCACCCGGAACGCGACGACCGGCAGCTGGCTGCCGTCGGTGATCAGCTCGAACGGGCCCATCTCGGCCAGCTTCGAGGCCACGTCGCCGGCGACGTCGCGGCATACCCCATGAACGAGGCGGTATCCCTCGCGGCCGAGGCGCAGGAACATGTAGTACTGGGCCACGATCTGGGCGCCCGGACGGGAGAAGTTGAGGGCAAAGGTCGGCATGTCGCCGCCCAGGTAGTTGACGTGGTAGATCAACTCCTCGGGCAGGGACGGCACATCTCGCCAGACGACCCAGCCAACGCCCGGGAACACCAGTCCGTACTTGTGGCCGGAGGTGTTGATGCTGGCCACGCGCGGGATGCGGAAGTCCCATTCAAGGTCCGGATCGAGGAACGGGGCGATCATCCCGCCGGAGGCGCCGTCGACGTGGATCGGCACATCCAGACCGGTCCGTTTCTGGAGGTCGTCCAGGGCGACGGCGATCTCGGCCACCGGCTCGTAGCTTCCGTCGAAGGTCGAGCCGAGGACGGCGACCACGCCGATCGTGTTCTCGTCGACGAGCTTCACCGCCTCTTCGCCCGACAGATGGAATCGGTCGCCGCTCATCGGCACCAGGCGCGGTTCCACCTCGAAGTAGTTGGCGAACTTCTCCCAGCAGACCTGGACGTTGATGCCCATGACCATGTTCGGCTTGTCCGCCGGCTTGCCGGCGGCGCGACGGGCCGCCTGCCAGCGCCGCTTCATGGCCAGTCCACCGAGCATGCAGGCCTCTGACGACCCCACGGTCGAACAGCCTGGCGCCTTGGCGGGATCGGGCGCATTCCACAGGTCCGCCAGCATCGAGACGCAGCGGTGCTCGATCTCGGCCGTCTGCGGATACTCGTCCTTGTCGATCATGTTCTTGGGCAGGCATTCGGCCATCAGACGGCCCGCTTCGGGTTCCATCCACGTCGAGACGAACGTGGCCAGGTTCTGGCGCGCGTTGCCATCGAGCATCAGCTCGTCGTGGATGATCTGATAGGCGGCCGCCGAGGACATCTCGCCCGCCGGCAGCCGTTTCGATGGGATGGGCGCCAGCACCGAACCCTGGGCGAAGAGCGGGTTGATCGAGAGGTGCTCGGCCGAACGCCGACGGCGATGACTCGAACCCAACATCCAACTGACCTCCCCTGATGCCTGAGGGACCGCGCCGAAGACTCCCGGCGCTGTGAGCACACTCTAGCGCCGGGAGTGCGCCGGGAGTGCGCCGAGCCCCCACCGGGCTGGCGCTACCATTCGCCCAAATGCTGCAAGTGCCCGAGTCGATGCCGGAACCTGAACAGAACGCCCAGTCGGCCACGGAGCCGGACACGGCCGCGGCACCGCAGATGACTGCGGCACCGGTGGCGGGCGCAACTCATCGGCGCTCGCTATGGCGCCACGCCGACTACGTGAAGCTCTGGTCGGCCGCGACCGTCAGCCAGATGGGCTCCCAGGTCAGTCTGATCGCCATCCCATTCATCGCGGCCGCCGTTCTGCAGGGCTCGGCGCTCCAGGTCTCGCTCCTCGCCGCGGTCGAGATGCTGCCGTTCATCCTGTTCGCGCTGCCGGCCGGTGCCTGGCTAGACCGCGTACGGCGGCGGCCGGTGCTGATCGCCGGCGACTTCGGGAGGGCGGCGGCCCTGCTCAGCATCCCCCTCGCCTATTTCCTGGGCCACCTCACGATCTGGCAGCTGTATGCCGTCGCCTTCACAACGGGCTTCCTGACGGTGCTCTTCGACGTGGCGGATCAGTCCTACCTGCCCGTCCTCCTCGAAGCCGAAGACCTCGTGGACGGAAATGCCAAGCTCCAGATCTCCGCCTCGGCCGCCCAGATCCTGGGACCGGGCTTCGGCGGCGGGCTGATCGCGTTGGTGGCCGCACCGTTCGCCGTGATCGTCGACGCGGTCAGTTTCCTGGCATCGGGTGGGCTACTCTCCCTCATTCGCACTCATGAGCAGACGCCCGAGCGCAACGTGGGGGCCGACGGAACGCGAACCAGCCTCCGGCAGGAGATCGCCGAGGGCCTTCGATACGTCGTCGGTAACCGCTACTTGCGCATGATCGCGGGCTCGACCGCCACGTCGAACCTCGGCACCGCCATCGCCTTCTCGATCTTCCCGATCTTCGCGTACGTCGAGCTGGGCCTGTCGGCGGCCGTGGTGGGCACCGCGTTCAGCATCGGTGGGACCGGGGTCCTCCTTGGTGCCGTTCTCTCGGCCCCCCTTGCCAGACGCTTTGGTATCGGGGCCGTCATCGTCGGCTCGATGTTCGTGACTGGACCGGCCACGCTGGTCCTTGTCCTGATCCCCAGGGCGGCTGTCGTGGCGGGTGCGATCCTTGCCGCCTCCGGCTTCCTCATGGGATTCACGGCCGTCGCCTACAACGTGAACCAGGTCAGCTTCAGGCAGGCCATAACTCCGCTGGAAATGCAGGGCCGAATGAACGCCACGATGCGGTTCATCGTCTGGGGGACGATGCCGCTCGGATCGGTCATCGGCGGCATCCTGGGGTCGTTCTTGCCGCTGCGGGCGACGATCCTCGTAGGTGGCATCGTGGCCTCGTCCGCCTTCCTGTGGGTGCTGCTCTCGCCGGTCCGGTCGCTGCACGAGATACCCAAGTCTGAGCGGGCCGAGCGGGCCGAGCGGGCCGCCGAGTAGGGACTCAGGCCCGAGCGCTGGATAGCGTTGCTTCAACCGAGATTCTTAAGCACGCCTGAAAGATCGCATGGGTGCCGGCCGGCGAACCAACCCAGCCGCGCGGGCTCACGGTGCGGGACCTTTGGCGTCGCCGAGAACCAGCCACCCACGCTGGCGCGTAGACCCTATGCACCCATTCGAGAGGAACGGGTCGCCCTCAAGGATCCAGAGGCCATCGATCCAGGAGAAACCGATGCGTTCAATCTCACGTTGGACATCACTTGCCGCTCTAGTCGTCGGCGTTGCGATCGTTGCAGCCGCGTGCTCGTCTGCCGCAGCCACACCGACGAACACAGTTCAGGGAGCAATCGCCACGCCGACCACGGCCGCCATGGCCGCCACGCCGACCACGGCCGCTGCCACGAGCTTCACCATCGCAACGACAACCGACTCGACCCTCGGTGCGTTCCTCACCGGCCAGAACAACATGACGCTGTACGTCCTCACGCTGGACGCGCCGGATACCAGTTCGTGCACCGGCACTTGCGCCACCAACTGGCCACCCCTCACCGTCGCCAGCGGAACGACCATCACGGGCCCCAGCAGCGCCGCGGGCACCTTCGCCACGATCTCGCGCGCCGACGGTACGACCCAGGTCACATACAACCACAGGCCGCTCTACTACTACTCCGGCGACTCCGCGATGGGCGACACCAACGGCCAGGGCAAGAACGGCACCTGGTTCGTGGCTCCCCTGAGCGGATCGCTAAGCTCGGCAGCCCCAGCCGCAACTTCGACCTCGAAATCCTACGGCGGCTACTGAGCTCGTGGCGGCCTGGCGCTGCAACTCTCCAGCACCCCCGAACCCGCCCGCGCCTCGCCGGCGGGTTCTCTATGGGCCCTTCCCAGCTTGTCCTGCAGTACCCGCTCGAACGCCTGAGCGATGACGCCGTAGCCACTGACGTTGGCGTGTAGATCCGGACCCAGCGGCGGAGGCTCACATCCCCAGGTCCACTGACAGGCCCGCGCGACGTTCACCGGCACGCGTCCGTGGCCCGTCAGCTCGACCTCCGTCTCGAAATCGGTGGTCGCGAAGGCGCCCTCGACGTCGGCCACGCGCAGGCCCGCTGTCCGATATAGCTCCCGGAGATGGCTGTTGATCGGCACGACGGCGTCCCACACGGACATGCGCGCCATCTCACGGCCCAGCGCCCCATCGAGCCACAAAGGCAGGAACGCGTCGTAGATCGTCATGCCCACAATCGGGGTCCCGGGCCCGGCCGCCTCCTGAAGCGTCCCCAGGATCCCGGGCAGGTTTCGGTCGATGCTGGCGATGCCGGCCGGGATCGCATCCAGGGAGTAGCCGGGCAGGTCGTTGAAGCCGATGTCGATGGTCACGAACGCGACACATCCGCGATGGCCAAGCAGGAAGGCCACGGCCTCGTCGAGCTGGCTGCCGTGGGGATACGCCGTCAACCCGCCCTCGATCATGGTCGTCGTGGACTCGCCCGGATAGCCGAGCTTGACCGTGCTGAGATTCGGGAGACGCTGGCGCGCGACGACGCCGAGCTGGTCCGCATAGCCCTCGTCGGTTCGGAACTGCCGTTCCGGGGCTCCGATGGGTTGCACGCCCGTGGCCAGCGAATCGCCCAGCGAAAGGTAGTAGACGGGCGCCGCTCCGCCGGCCGTGGCGAAATCGAGGCCGCGTCTTCGTTCCGTGTCCATCGACCCGAGACTAGCAGCCTCGTCAGGGGTCGTGGTGTCGGCTCGCGGACACCCTCCGGACCGGCGATACTGAAAGCTCACAAGGTGGCAATCCGGCCGAGCTGACCCGAGCGACCTACAAACGAGGCGGGCCAATCGGCTCGGGCCGATCGGAGGCGCTGGCCGGTGCTCGAGGCCGCAAAGGGAGTCGGATCGCTGGTCGACGATTCCCCGGACGCGTCACCTCCGACACACGACTCCGACGGTCGCCCCACCAGGACCCTGCCGCTAACCCACCTGCTCCGGATCTCGCTCTACTGGCTGGGCATTTCGACGGTCTGGAGCGGGATTCTCGACATCGTCAACGGCCGCCTCCAGTTCACCCATCTGGTGCCGCAGGGCAGTGAAGGGCTCGGCGCGTTCCAGATCGCGCTGATCGGCACCTTCATCGCCATCGCCGTCCAGCCGACCGTCGGGACCCTCAGCGACTACACCATCACACGCTGGGGACGCCGCAAGCCCTACATCTTCGTCGGTTCGGTACTCGACGTCGTTTTCCTGTGGGGCATTGCCACGTCGAACTCGCTGGCGGCCGTCGCCGCCTTCGTGAGCCTGCTCCAGTTCAGCTCGAACTTTGCCCAAGGCCCCTTCCAGGGTTACGTTCCCGACCTCGTACCCGCCAAGCAGGTCGGGCTGGCATCCGGCCTGATCGGGCTGTTCGCAGCGCTCGGCAACGTCGTCGGCTACGTCGTGGCAGCGGTCGCAGTCTGGCTCAGCGCCACCGACCCAAACGCTTTCCTTTACGGGACCATGGCCATTGGACTGGTCGAGTTCCTGACCATGCTCAGCGTCGTGATCCACGTCGACGAGGGCCGGCGGGTCAAGCCGCGCCACGGTCGGTCGTGGTTGGCCATCGCCATGGAAGCCTGGAACGACGAGGTTCTGCACGAGCGGAGCTTCCTATGGCTCGTCGCCTCGCGCTTCTTCATCCTGACCGGCGCAGCGATCTACCCCATCATGAGCACCTTCTACCTGGCCCAGAGCTTCGGCATGGACGCGGCCCAGACCGGCGAGACGAAGCTGCTGCTGCTCGCCGTCGTCGGAGTCTGCGTCACTATCGCGGTGGTTCCCTCGAGCCGGCTGTCCGACCGAGTTGGTCGCAAGAAGGTCATCTATGCGTCATGCCTGATCGGGGCAGTGGGATTGGGAATGGGCGCCGCCGCGCCATTCCTGCCGATCGCCTTCTTGGGCGCGGCCATGTTCGCGGTTGCCGCCGGCGCCTTCCTGGCAGTCGACTGGGCCCTCATCAGCGACATCGTTCCCAAAGGGTCGACGGGCCGCTACATGGGCATCTCCAACGTGGCGACGGCCTCGGCCGGGACGGTGGCCCTGGCCGTGGGCGGAGCGGTGGTCATGGACACCGTGAACCGCATCTTCGGCTACGGGTCGGGACTTGGCCCGAGGGCAGCGCTCGTGTTCGGCCTGATCTGCTACATCGTCGGCGCGGCGCTCCTGCGGCCGGTCGTGGAGAAGCGCCGAGAAGACGATGACGGCCTCGTGGAAGCGGCCTCGTAGTCCCGCCCACGGACCCCCCGCGCCGGCAACGGGCGACTGTCCCGGTATTCCTGGCGTCCCGGCATGGGCTTTGGCGAGAGGGCTCTCCCGGCGACAGCAGCTGGGGCCGTCCGATAGGAACGCTGGCGTAGGTACAACCTCCCGGGTAGTCGGGCCGATTCGGATGCGAATCCGGCCTCGACCCAGTACCTCAGGCCGGTCTCTGCGTCGCCCGCCGTAGAGAGCGTCCGGCGCCCTCCGGCAACTGACCGGCTGGACGGTCTCCGGCGTTCGGCGTTCCCTGTTGGCTGTCACGGAATCGTCCGCACGGCCGCGGCAGGGAACTTCTGAATGGTCCCGCATCCCCCAATTGGGGCCGCAAGATTTGCCGGGCGCCTGCCGATACCACTCAAGCAGGCGCCCCTGGGGAGCATGTGCTCCGCGGCCGCAAGGGGCGGCCCGTCGTTCGCGACGCCCGCGGACACGACGGAGGGGACGGCAACCAGGATGCCCCTGGATCAGACGAGGTTCTCGTCCGCGGCTTCGCGCGGCCGGCACGGACCGAGTGCCCGACTCAGGTCGATTGCGGCCAGGCCGTCGCTGGCAGGGTGTCTGCCGCCCGTCAACCGCCGGCCGCCGGGTGCGGCCCCCCGATGAGCCGGGAGCTGGTGCTTCGCCAGCCGGACCTGTTCCCCGGTGCCGCCGCAGTGTCGCTGCCCGCCACCCGGCCCGGCTGGCGCGACACGCCGGGGCTCCTTCTGCTGATCGGCGGCCTCGCGACAGCCATCTGCGTCGCTTTGGACGCCATCAACGCCGGCGGCGAGGGCGTCGTCTTCGAGGACCTGCACGTCGTCGTCTCGGCGTCCGCGGCGAGTCTGGCTCTACTGGTGCTGGCGCGCCGGCCGGGAGTGACGATCCTCCGCTACGGGCCGCTATCGGCGGCCGTGGCCTTGACCGCCCTGGCCATGGCGACCATGGATCTCACCCAGCCGATCGGCGCAACCCCCACGGCGCTCATCGCCAGCGTCTGCTTCGTGACCGGATCCGGCGTGGTGCTGTACGTCATCGTCCCGACCCTTGCCAGTCGATGGGACCGGCACACCAGCACGGCCGCCGGTTTGGACGCCGGAATCATGCTCCTCGCCGGAACCACGGTGCTCCTCACACTCTGGAGGGCCGACACCAACGGGTCGGCGGCTCCCCTGGGGCTGCTGCCACCCCTCTTCGCCGCAGCCCTGGCCGCCAGCACATTCATGGCCGCGGTGGCAGCCCTGGCGATGCGAGCCGTGCCTACCAACAGGGGCTTCTGGTTCGGCCTGCCCGGCGTCGCCATCCTTGCTCTCGACTGGATTCTCTGGGTCGATCTTCTTCTGCACGGCCAGGGTCGGAACGGGCCGGTGAGCGCCCTGTTCTCGGCAGGGATCCTGATCGTTTCGTACGGATGGATCATCTGGGAGGAGGAGATCGCCAGCACCCGGAAGTACGAGGCCGCGGCCCGTTGGCTCACGGACTGGGTACCGATGACGTCTATCCTGGTGTGCGCAGGGATCGGTGTAATCCCTCACGGCGAGATCGCCGGGATAGATCCGGCACCCGTCGGCACCGCCGCGGTCGTGTTGTTCGCCATCGCGCGGCAGCGGCTTCTGGTCGTAAACGAGCGGCAGGCCTCTCACCGTCTTGCCGGCGAGGTCGAGGAGCGTGCCCAGACGATGGTCTCGCTGGCCCGCCTCGAGCAAGCCGAGACGCTCGAACAGACGGCCTACCGGATCTGCGACGAGGCGCTTCGCCTGGTCGGCATCGACGCCGCGCGGGTCTACGCATTCGGTGATGCCAGCGTCGTGCCGCTGGCGCTCGAGGGCATCGGCCCCACCAACGAGGCAATCTGGGAGCCGATCGAGCGCAGCCGTGCTCTCCACCTCCAGGCGTGCTCGAGCGCCGGCGCGTGGATCGACACGCCTTCGGATCCGACATCTCCCAGCGTCGAGGGCCTGGTGGGCGAAGCGTTCGCGCCGATGCGCTGGGACGACCGGATCATCGGGGTCGTCTCGATGGGAACGATCGATTCCGACAATGCCAGGCGACTGGCTTCACGGTTCCCCACGCTCACCGAGTTCGGCGTGGTCTCTGCCGCGCTGCTTGGCCCAAAGCTGGCCGAACACTGCCGCCGGGCTGACATCCGCTCCCAGCTCGGCTCGATCATCGCCGACCGCGCCTTCACGCCGGTCTTCCAGCCGGTCGTTCAGCTCCAGACCCGCGAGATCGTCGGATTCGAGGCGCTGACCCGTTTCCGCGACGGCACGCGCCCCGACCAGCGGTTCCTGGAGGCCGACTCCGCCGGGATGGGCGTCCAGCTCGAGACCGCGTGCATCGGCGAGCAACTCGAGGCCGCGACCTGGCTGCCGCAAGGAACCTGGCTCAGCCTCAACGTCTCGCCGGCCCTGGCATCGGCCGTCATCCCGCTCATCGCCGCGCTCGAGCGGGCCGACCGCGACATCGTGCTGGAGATAACCGAGCACGTCGAGATTGCCGACTACCATGAGTTGATGACGGCACTCAACCTGATCCGCGGGAAGGCCAGGCTCGCCGTCGACGACGCCGGCGCCGGCTATGCCGGACTTCACCACATCCTGGAGTTGCAGCCACAGTTCGTGAAGCTGGACATCTCGCTGGTCCGCCATATCGACACGGACCCGGCCCGCCAGGCGATGGTCGCGGGCATGGCCCACTTCGCCTCGAGCGCCGGCTGCGAGCTCATCGCCGAGGGCATCGAGACCGAGGACGAGCTCGGCCAGCTGATCCGGCTGGGAATCTCGCTCGGCCAGGGCTACCTGTTCGGCAAACCCGGGCCGATACTGACCGACTAAGGGTCCCAGGCAACCTCCGGAGCGGCCGGCCGGCCGCCCGTTCAGCGGCCGATGTACCCTTCGTGGCCGGAGGTGAAGAGGAGCCTTGGTTCCGCTCGATCGTCATCTGATTGCACTCGAGCCCCAATACCACGAGCGCGTCTGGGGTGGCCAGCGACTTCGCGCGGCGAATCCGCCAATCGGCGAGGACTGGGTCGCCTACGGCCCAAGCCGCATCGCGGACGGGCAATTCGCCGGCCTGACCCTCGACGAGCTGGCGGTCCGATACGGCCCCACACTGCTGGGAACCGCGGTCGCAGGTCGTTTCGGGACGCGCTTCCCGCTCCTGATCAAGCTCCTCGACTGCGCCGAGTGGCTGTCCGTCCAGGTCCACCCAAACGACGACCAGGCCCGGCGGATGGTGGGGCCCGGCGAGTTCGGCAAGACCGAGGCCTGGTACTTCCTGAGCGCGGAGGCAGGGGCGCAGATCATGTCCGGGGTGAAGCCGGGAGTGGGCCGGAACCAGCTGGCCGCCGCGATCCGAGAGGGCCGCGTTCGGGAAGTCGCGAACCTCCTCGCCGTTCAGGACGGCGATGCCATCCTGATTCCAGCCGGCACCCTCCACGCTCTCGGACCGGGACTCCTCCTGTACGAAATCCAGCAGGCCAGCGACACGACCTATCGGGTATACGACTGGGATCGGCCGGCTTCGGACGGACGCAAGCTCCATGTCGAGGAATCGATCGAGGTCAGTCTGCCGGTCGGCCCTGCCGAGCTCAAACACCCCCGGGTCTCGGGCGAGACGGGCGTCGCGGACGCGATCGAATGCCCGTACTTCGACCTGGACATCGTCGGAGTATCGCCCGATGGCGGGCCGCTAGCGGCCGACACCGGGGGCCGGAGCTTCCACGTCTTGACCGTGATCGAGGGCACGGCCGAGGTCCGCTGCGGGGCCGAGCGAATCGGACTGGGCCGGCTCGAGACCGCCCTGGTTGCCGGCTCGGCCGGCGAATACGAGGTTCACCCCAACGGCGGTCCGGCTACCCTATTGCGCGCCGCGGTGCCAGACTAGAGGCGGATCGACCGTCAGGGGTCCAGTGAGGCAGGGCAAGCAGGGAGCCGGCGATGCGAGTGGGCGTCTTGATTCCACAGGGCTGGAAGTACGAGTACAACGGCTGGGATCCGGCCGCGGCCTGGGCCCGAACCATGGAGCTGGCTCGAGACGCCGAGACTCTCGGGTTTGAGTCGGAATGGGTCTTCGACCACTTCCACACGGTCCCGGAGGTAACCGACGAGATCACCTTCGAGTCGTTCACGACGCTGACCGCAATGGCCGGCGTGACCACCCGAGTACGTCTCGGTCACATGGTCATCTGCAACGGCTTCCGAAACCCCGCCCTGGTCGCCAAGCTCGCGTCCACCCTCGACGTCGCCAGCGGCGGCCGGTTCGAGATCGGCATCGGGGCTGGCTGGAAGGAGGACGAGTGGCTGGCCTACGGCTACGGCTTCCCACCCACCTGCGACCGACTGAAGTCCCTGCAGGATGGCCTGGAGGTCATCACGGCGATGCTTCGTCCGGGGCGAGCCACCTACCACGGCCGCTTTGCCCGGGTCGTCGACGCGGCCAACTTCCCCAAGGGCATCCAGCGTCCCAGGCCGCCGATCATCGTCGGTGGCAACGGCCGCGAGGTGACGTGGCGGCTGGCCGCGTGCTACGCCGACGAGCTGAACGTGGTGTACGTCACTCCCGAGGAAGTGGCCGCGGCGATGCCCATCATCAGATCGCGGTGTGAGGAGAACGGCCGCGACCCGGGCAGTCTCAAGGTGTCGCTGTACTGCCGCGACGAAGACGTTCAGGAGCCCGGGCAGGCCCGCGTCGACTTCCTTGGGAGATGCGCGCAGGTCGGCCTGAGCCGCCTGGTGGCCTTCCCAACCCGCTGGGGCCCCACGGTCGAGACACAAGCCCGCTTCGCAGAGGACTGCCGGGCCGCGGGAATCGAGCTGGAGTCCAGAGCCGCGGAACTCGAGCTGGCGGCAGAACCGGCGATCTAAGGGAAGGCCCGTCGCTACTCCGGCCTCACCGGCTCCGTTCCGACTTCGAGGCGTTCGACCGCGGCGGCGATATCTGCCAGGGCCGCCGGCGATAGCGTGAGCGAGCCGGCCGCCAACCAGCCGTCGACCTGCCCGGCCGTGCGCGCCCCGACGATGGCGCCGCTGACGCCGGGCCAGGCCAGCGTCCAGGCGACGGCAACCGCGGATACCGTCGTTGCGTGGCGGTCGGCGATCGGCCGCAGGGCGTCGCGCAGAGCAAGGTTCCGCGACAGCGCCGGCTCCTTGTGGCTGTCCGACCGGCGCCGCCAGTCCTCCTCGGACATGGCCTCGACGCGCTCCCGGGAGAACGAGTCGGTCAGGATGCCGGATGCCATGGGGCTGTAGACGATCACACCGGTGCCGTGTGCCGCGGCCCACGGAATGACGTCGCCGCCCGCGCCGCGATGGATGAGCGAGAAGGGCGGCTGCAGGGAGTCCACGTGGCGGACCTTCTCGCAGCGCTCCAGCAGGTCGACGCCGAAGTTGCTGACGCCGATGGCCCGGACCTTGCCCTCGTCCACGAGACGGCTCATCTCGCCCCACGAGTCCTCGACGGGAGTGCCCGTCTCGTCGGGCCAGTGAATCTGATAGAGGTCGATCGGCTCCACTCCCAGGCGGCGCAGCGAACGCTCGACCTCGAGCCGTATGAAGGCCGGCTTCGAGTTGCGAACCGGCGGCCTGTAGGAATCGGATGGATCGGCCTCCATGCCGCATTTCGTGAAGACGAGCGGTCGGTCCGATGCCGGGATGCCGGCCACGGCTCGGCCGACCACTTCCTCGGAGTGGCCGAGGCCGTAGGTCGCGGCAGTGTCGATCCAGCTGACGCCCGCCGACACGGCGTGCCGGATGGCTCCGATCGATTCATCGTCGTCCTGGGGACCCCAACCGAACGCCCACCCTCCCCCGCCGACGGCCCACGAGCCAAAGCCGACGGTCGTGATCTCGAGCCCGCTCGTGCCGAGCGAACGTGTCTGGAGAGTCACGTTCGATTCCTCCTATCGTCGCGCCGATCGACCGGCATTGCCGGCGACCCGAACCGGGCCGCCCCTGAAGGGGTGGCGCCGCCTTCATTCTGGCAGCCCCGCGACCGCCTGGCCGGCGCGATGAGCGGCGAAACCGTACGCTTGCGCGGATGGCACGAACCAGCGCCGGCATCCTGCTCTATCGCCGCCGTGAAGGCGTTCTCGAGGTTCTGCTCGTGCATCCGGGTGGTCCGTTCTTCGGGAAGAAGGACCTGGGCAACTGGTCGATCCCCAAGGGCGAGATCGACCCGACCGACCCCGGCTACGAGCACACCGCGAGGCGCGAGTTCCTCGAAGAGGTCGGCCATCCGGTTCCGGCCGGTCGCCTGATCGACCTCGGCTGGATCCGCCAGAAGAGCGGCAAGACGGTTTACGCCTGGGCGGTCGAAGGCGACATCGATCCGGCCACGATGAATAGCAACTTCATCGAATTCGAATGGCCGCCGTTCTCGGGCCGGATCAAGCGCTTCCCCGAGGTCGACCAGTGGGTCTATTACGGACCCGAGGAGGCGCGCCTGCACATCAAGGAGACGCAGAGCCCGCTCCTGGATCGCCTGGACGCGGCGCTTTCGGTGGGGCCGGAGGCATCGGGGCGGGAGGGGCCTGTGGCATCGGAGGCTTCACCTCCGCCCGCGACCCCGGGCCTCGATCCGACGGAGCAAGCGCCGCGATGACCGAACCTGACGGCGAGGTCGTCGGCGTCCACGGCGTGTCGGTCATCCGCTCCGGCAACCTGCTCCTCGACGACATCGAGTGGCGCGTCCACAACGGCGAGCGCTGGGTCCTGCTCGGGCCCAATGGCAGCGGCAAGACCACGCTCATCTCGGTCGCTGCAACCTACCTCTGGCCGTCGCGCGGGAGCGTGTCGGTCCTGGGCCGGGCCGTTGGCGCCGTGGACGTGCGCGAGCTGCGCAGGCGAATCGGCATCGTTAGCGCCTCGCTCGAGGCGCGCATCCCGACCGGCCTCACCGCTCTGGAAGTGGTCGTGGCCGGGGCCACCGGGGCAATAGCTCCGTGGTGGGATCGTCCGGCCAGGGCCACAAGGGATCGGGCCGTAGAACTTCTCGGCGTGGTCGGTTGCGCCGCCCTCCTCGACCGCCGGTTCGAACTGCTCTCGTCGGGCGAGAGGCAACGCGTCCAGATCGCTCGAGCCCTGATGCTCGACCCGGCGTTGCTGCTGCTCGATGAGCCCGCCGCGGGCCTCGACCTCGGCGCCCGCGAACAGCTGGCAATGCTGCTCGCCCAGCTCAACGCCGAGCCCGGCCTGGCGGCAACGGTCGTCGTTACGCATCACGTCGAAGAGATCGCGCCGGGCACGACCCACGCCCTCGTTCTGAGGTCCGGGCGAATGCTGGCCGCCGGGCCCGTGGCCGATACGGTGACCGGCCCCGTGCTGAGCGAGGCCTTCGGGTCGCCCTTGCGCGTTGAGAGGGTCGGCAGCCGGTTCACGGCTCAGGCCAACGGGGAGTGAAGCGACCGGACGCGCAGCTTCGATTCCGGCCTGCCGGTGCCCGGAGGTACCACCTTGTCGTCTGGTACCTTCAGGGGTATTCCCCTAGGCCGATACCCCCAGGGACGCACCCAGGTCCGTCGAACGGCTGACCCGGGCGACTTCCCGGAGGCATCACATGCGGATCGAGCAATCGCAGGTCGTTCTCGCTTCGCGCAGAGTGGCGTCCGTCTCCAACACGACCATCTCGTCGGTGGAGGCCTGGATCGGCGACCGGGCCGCGAGAGCCACCACGGCGGCATCTTCGGCTCCGCAAACGCAGGCGGCAACCAGGGCCGCAATCGCCCGCCTGTCGGCCCAGGCGCTGACGGCGGCACGTGCCGCGACCCGGCCCGTCCTGACGCGGGCGAGTTCTGCGGCGGCGCAGGCCGGTCATTCGGGCGCTCCGACCCAGATGACCCAACGATCACCGATCCCAACCTGAGAGCCCTGATCCTGCTCATCGAGCGCCTGACCGGGCACAAGGTCCACCTCAGCCGTCTGGCGGACGTTCCCACCGATGCCGACGCGGCCGCCCAGCAAGCCGGCGACCGAGCCGCGGCTGCTTTGGCGGCCGCCTCCCAGGGCACGGCGGCCGCGCCCCAGAAGGCCGGCTGGGGCGTCGAGGTCCAGACTGAGCAGGTCCACCGGGAGACCGAAACGACCGACTTCACCGCCGCGGGTCAGGTCGTCACGGGCGACGGCCGGACGATCTCATTCGACTACCGGCTCGGCATGCATCGCGACCTGACGCAAACGGCGACAGCGGACCTCCAGTTCGGCGATGCCGTCAAGAAGGTCGACCCGATTGCCCTGAACCTGACGGGCGGCCCGGTCGCGCTGAGCTCCGAACGATCCGGCTTCGACATCGACTCCGACGGGGCGGCAGAGCAGGTGGCCTTGCCCGCTTCCGGCACGTACTTCCTGGCTCTCGACCGAAACGGCAACGGCACCATAGACAACGGGAACGAACTGTTCGGCCCTGCGACCGGCAATGGCTTCACCGAGCTCGCGTCGCTCGACGCCGATGGGAACGGCTGGATCGACGGCGGCGACGCGGCCTACGCCCGCCTGAAGCTGTGGGACGGTGCCGGCGGCGCGCTCAAGTCGCTCGCCGACGCGGGAGTCGGTGCGTTGTACGTGGGCGCAAGCGCCCCAACGCAATTCGATCTGCGGAGTGCCGCCAACGAGACAATGGGCCAGGTGGTGTCGTCCAGCGTCTATCTCGGTGAGACCGGCACGCCGGGAACCATCGCGCAGGTCGATCTCACGGCCTGAGCGTCGCCTGCGTTGACACCGATCGAGCGGGACAG
>Ga0182021_10003758_pt1 | contig 17822 bp, 18 predicted proteins | sample 612E3MmetaG_FD_120493 | JGI IMG/M metagenome (GOLD analysis project Ga0182021, IMG submission 120493) | Permafrost microbial communities from Stordalen Mire, Sweden - 612E3M metaG (Illumina Assembly) | ecosystem: Environmental > Terrestrial > Soil > Wetlands > Permafrost | place: Sweden... | reverse complement strand
GGGGACATCCGCCCACGACGAGCACGGCCAGAGCAGCGCGGGAAGCAGCGCCGTCGCGAAGGCGACGCGCCTCACGGGCACATCCCCGTCACGCAGCCGCCGCCGCGGAGCTGCGCGCAGCTCGCGTCGATGATGCACCGCGACTCCGTCTCGTTCAGCTGAGGGTAGACGGGCGGAGCGCAGGTCTCGGCGTCGTACGTACACGCGAGGGCATCGATCGCCGCCGACGAACAGCACCCCCGGAGCTTCGCCACGGCGTCCTCGCAGAGAAACTCGTCGCTGCGCACGGTGCACGCGGTCGGTGGGACGGCGACCACACCCACCGCGAGCAACGCGAGAATCCCCGGAAGACGGCGCATGCCCGGTGCCTGCATCCGCAGTGCCAACCCGAACGACGCCAACTTCCGGGGACTTCGGGGCGCGGGGTGTGATCGCCGACGCGGCACCTGTGGTGCCTGGGTCACACGATCTCGCCCCCGCCCCCCCGGATGTCTCAATCTGGGACTACTTGCGATGCGCGCCGCGGCCGTGACCGTGGCCACCGCCACCGTGCAACACGCCCGAGGCGCGCGCCGCGTCGAGCTCGGCCTGCGTGACCTTGCCGTCCTTGTTGGCGTCGGCCACCTGGATGCGGGCCCAGCGCTCGGGGCCGACTTCGCTCGCGTCCAGGGCGCCGTCTCCGTTCTTGTCGGCGGCGGCGAACCGAGCCTGACGCATCTTGGCCGCGTGCGCGTTCAGCTCATCGACCGTGAGGACGCCGTCGGAGTTGGTGTCGGCCGCGGCGAGGCGCGCGCGGAGCCGGTCGGGCAGCTCGGAGACCTGCAGCTTGCCGTCCTTGTTGGCGTCGAAGCGCTCGATGAGGCGCGCAGGATTGTGTCCCACGTGGGGCCGGTTTGCGGGTTGCGGATCGGCGGCCGCGAAACCAGCCGCGAGCACGAGAGCCATGAGAACACCGCCGAATACAGCAATCTTACGCATGATGATGAGGTCTCCTTGCTGGATGAGACGACGGCGGGCTGGGCCTCCCTACGGGGCAAGGGAGGATTTTTCGGTATGCTGCGCGCCCCATGCGCAAGCTCGCCCTCCTCGCCGTCGCCGTCGCGTTCTCCTGCGGCGGTGAGCCAACGCCGCTCCTCACGCCACCGACCACGACGATGGCTTCCGCGTCGGCGAGCGTCGGCAGGCCAAAGGCGCCCGCGGCGACGAGCATCAAGCGCGTCATCGTGTCGCTCTCGCGGCGATCGGGGACGAGCGTCACCAGCGTGGCGTCGGACGGCACGATCACCGTCACCCTCGACGTGCTCGAAAACGGCCGGGGGCCGCACACCGACGCGGTCGTGCACCTCGCGCCCGACGGCACGCTCGCGTCGCTGGACGCGCACGGTCATCACACGATGGGAACGGCCGTCGACGAGAGCTTCTCGCGCGAGGGGAACCACGCTCGGTGGAAGAGCCACGAAGAGAACGGGGAGCGCGACGTCGCCGGGAGCGCCTTCTACGCGCCCATCGCCGAGCTGCCCGACGCGCTCGGCTGGCTCGCGCAGGCCGCGCTGAAGGCCGGTGGGACGCTCCCGCTGCTTCCCGCAGGCGAAGCTCGCATCGAGAAATCCGCCGACGCGACGGTGACCGCGGGCGGCGAGCCGAGGCACCTCGTGAGCTACGCCATCACGGGCCTCGATCTGTCGCCGGTGCGCGTGTGGATGAACGACGACGGGAGCTGGTTCGGCTTCGTGTCGCCCTGGTGGTCGGTCGTCCCGGAGGGCTGGGAGACCGTCATCGAGCCGCTCATCGAGAAGCAGAACCTCCTCGATCGCGAGCGCGACGCGCAGGTCGCCGCGAAGAACGCCCACAAGCCGCCGGCCGCCGGCCTCGCGTACACGCACGCGCGCGTCCTCGACGTGGAGCAGGGACGCTGGCTGAAGGATCAGACCGTGCTCGTCGTCGGCGGCACCATCGAGTCCGTCGGCCCCTCGGCGAGCGCGAAGCTGCCGGCGGGGGTGGAGATCGTCGATCTCGCCGGCAAGGCGCTCTTGCCCGGCCTCTGGGACATGCACGCGCACCTGGGCGACGTGGACGGCGTGCTCGACATCGCGTCGGGCGTGACCACGGTGCGCGACGTGGGCAACGATCCCGACAAGCTCGACGACTACAAGAAGCGCTACGACGATCTCTCGGCCATCGGCCCGCGCGTGATTCGCTTCGGCTTCATCGAGGGACGCAACGACAAGGCCGCGTCCAGCAAGGTCACCGCCGAGACCGCGGACGAGGCCAGGGCCGCCGTGAAGCTGTTCTTCGACCGCGGCTACGAGGGCATCAAGATCTACAACTCGGTCAGGCCCGAGCTCGTCCCCCTCCTGGCGAAGGAAGCGCACGCCCGCGGCATGATGGTCACCGGACACGTGCCGGTGCACATGCTCGCCAACGAGGCGGTGCGCGCCGGCTACGACGGGATCGAGCACGTGAACATGCTCTTTCTGAACTTCTTCGCCGACCACGACACCGACACCCGCACGACCACGCGCTTCACGCTCGTCGGCGACCGAGCGGCGACGTTCGATCTGAAGAGCAAGCCGGTGACCGACTTCTTCGCGCTCCTGAAGGAGCACCACACGATCATCGATCCCACGCTCAACGCGTTCGAGGACTTGCTCGTCGGAGAGCAGGGCAAGGTGATCGGCGGCCTCGAGCCGCTCGTCCTTCGCCTCCCGGTACAGACCCAGCGCGCGTTCCTGCTCGGTGGGCTGCCGATCGAGGGAGGCAGGGCGACGACGTACAAAGCGTCGTACGAGAAGCTACTCGCCATGGTGAAGGCCCTGCACGACGCGAAGATCCCGCTCGTCACGGGGACCGACTCGCTCGCGGGCTTGATGCTGCATCACGAGCTGGCGCTCTTCGTGCGGGCCGGAATCTCCACCGCCGACACCCTGCGTGCCGCCACGATCGACGCCGCGCGCGTGATGAAGAGGGACAAGCAGACCGGCTCGATCGCCGGGGGAAAAGCGGCCGATCTGTTCGTCGTCGAGGGGATCCGCTGGTCCACATCGAGGACGCAGGCAAGGTCGTGTCGACGATGCGCGGAGGCGTCGTCTTCAGCGCGTCGCCGCTCTACGAGTCGGCCGGCGTGCGCCCGTGACTCGCTTCTGATCAGTTGCCGCCGGCGCACACCGAGCCGAAGCCCGTGACCCACGTGCCCGTCGTGCCGTTGCACTTCACCGACAGCCCGTCGGGCGCGCCGCATATGGAGTAGTCACACTCGAGATCGGGCTGGGTGCACGCCGTCCCGAGACGCGGGCGCAGCGCGGGGCAGCCGCTCGATGGCTGGTACGCGCACTGCCAGGTGTACTGGCTGCCGCCCCCATCCATCATGATGGGGCCGCCGAGGAAGGTGCACGCGCACCAGCGGGAGGCGCTGCTCGTCGAGTAGTCGCAGATCGCCCCCGGATCCCCGCACGCGCCACCGATGTCGAGACCGGCGATGGACGCGGGGCACGACCCTGCGTTGCTGCTGGGGCAGTGCGGATCGTTGCCGAACGTGGTGTCCCAGCCCATCGAGGTGCAGGTCCAGACGTCGTTGCACGCGCTGCGTGGATCGCCGCCGTATTCGCACTGGAGCTGCAGCTTGCTGCAGCTTTCGCCCATGCCTGGCGCGACCTGGGGGCACCCGGAGACCGGCCCGGGTCCGGGCCCGCCGTCCCCGGCGTCGCCCCCCACGGAGTCGAGGGACTTGCCACCGCAGGCGGCGGCGGCGAAGGCGAGAAGGCAGGCGAGGTAGGTTCGTGAGCTCACGCTTCGACCTAAGCAAGCGCGATGCCAGCGAGGTTTTTGCGAAGATGTCGCCGCTTCGCGGGTGCCCGGTGGCGCAGACTGTGTCACCCGCGACCGGTGCACCCGGCCCGTCTACCTCTGACGCGAGCTTGCCACGCGCTTCTTGTCGTCGCCGAGCAGCTCGATGGCGCGACACACGTTCGGATCGCGGCACGGGCCCACGGCGGCGCCCGGCGCAGGCCACGGGACCGGCGGGAACGTCTGGGCGTAGTCCGCGCCGCGCACGTCGGGCCCCAGCCACGAAGGGGGCGCGTTCTTCATCGTGGCCTCGCGATCGATCTTCCCCTCCGCGGGCTCGAAGGGAAACCGATACGTCGGAAGGAGGCCGACGCGCTGCACCGCGGCTCCGTCCGGGAGCGCGTAGAGGAGCGTGGTGACGCGTAGGATCCCAGTGTGGGCCACGTCTTCCATGTACTCCTGAGCGCAGCCCTTGCCGTACGTGGGCGCGCCGATGACCGGGCCGCGACGATAGGCCGAGAGGGCGCCGGCGATCATCTCGGCGGCGCTGGCCGTTCCCACGTCGACCAGCGTGGCCACGGGTCCGTTCCAGCGATCCACTTCCTTCGGCTCGGGCGCGCGGTCGGTCTCGATCGTGCCGTCGCGGCGCTTCATCGGGAAGAGCTTCGCGCCCGGGAGGAAGATCCCGAGGGTGTCGATGGCACCCTCCGTCGAGCCGCCGCCGTTGCCGCGCAGATCGAGGATGATGCCGACGAGAGGCCGATCGCCGTGAAGGCGCTCGCGCGCGATCGCGCCCGTGACGAGGGCGCCGAGATCGTCGTAGACGTCGTGCGCGGCGATGATGGCCACGTCCCCGGCGCCGTAGGGCACCCGGTCGACGGGAAGATCGAACGGCGCAGCGGCCGGACGGCCGGCGGTCTTGGGGCCGGGCGAAGGAGGCGTCAGGTTGAGCTGGAGCGGCGCATGCTGCCCGGCGCGCAGGACGGTCACCGTCGCGCCTTCCTGCACTTCGGCCGCGCTGAAGGCCAGCTGATCGAGCTGCTCGACGCTGAGCCCCGCGGTCGCCATCCCGTTCACGTCGAGGAGCACGTCGCCCACGGCGAGCGGGGGGAGCGTGCCGTCGTCGAGGCGCGCGCCGACCGCGGTGCGGGTGGCGTGCTCCCACAGGCGCGGCGGGCGGTCCGACTCGAGGTCCACGTCGTAGACGCTCGCCTCTTCTCCGTACGGAGCCCACGCGCTGTGCGGATCGACGACGTCGACGTACGCGCGCACGGCCGCGGCGAGGACGATGGCCCCCCACGCGTCGGTGTCCTGCACGGGGAAAAGCCGCTCCTCCCCGGTCTCCAGGAAGGGCGCGAAGGGCGCGCCGAAGTCGCGGTCGAACGCGCCGTAGCGCGAGCCGAGGGTGCGTGCGAAGCCCCGCGCATCGGATGGCGCGTCGACGGCGAAGGCGCGGTGCGCGAGGTCGTTACCGTCGTCGGCGCTGGGGGAACGCCTCCCGGCGAGGAAGCTCTTGTGCACCTCGGCCGTCCACGCGTGGAGGGCCTGCCCGATGTGCCGCGGCGCCTTGCAGTCGCCCGTCCCCTGCAGATCGAGGATGAGCTGCGCCGCGTCGTGCTCGAGGACCGCCGCAGGCGTCGCGTCCGGCGCCGCCGACCAGAGGCCGTGGGGATCGAGCCAGTCCGACGTGGCCACGGCGAAGACGTGCGCCGCGACGGGCGGGGCGACGTAGGCCAGCTGCTCCTTGCGGAAGTCACGAACGATGCGCTGGGCCTCGTCGCACGAGAGGCCGGGCGCGCGCCCCGTGGGTGCGCGAAACGCGAGGGCGCGATCCTCGTCGTCCTCGTTCCTGTCGGGGACGTCGACCTTGTTCGACAGCGGCGTGTGCGTCGACACGAGCGCATGCGCCGGCCGATGCGACCGGGCGAGGAGGAACGTGCCCAGTCCCGCGCCACCCAGGAAAACCCCGAGGAAAGCGACCATGGCAATGCGGCGAGGACCTCGTGACATCCGATCTGAAATCGTAGCAGGCGAGGATCACCGGGACCCAAGTTTCTCGCAGATCGGGAGCGTCCGTTCAGGCCGCTTCGGGGGCCGCGAGCTTGGCGCGGAGCTTCGAGCGCGTGCGCTCTTCGAGCTGACGCACGCGCTCCTTGCTGACGCCGAGAATGTCGCCCAGCTCCTGCAGCGTGAGGGGCTCTTCGGCCATGAGCCGCTCGCGCACGATGAGCTTCTCGCGATCGTCGAGACCGATCAGCGCCTCGCGCACGTCACGGCGCGAGCGGTCGCGCTCTTCGTTGTCCGACGCCTCCTCTTCGGGGCTCGGCCCCGCGTGCGCGATGCGCTCGAGCGCAGTCGGCTGGTCGTCACGCGACACGTCGAGGCTGGTCTCGCGTGAGGCGAGCAGCGGAAGGAGCATGGCCGCGCGCTCGGGCGTCATGCCGGACACCTTCGCGAGCACCTCCGGATCCGATTCCTTCGTCATGCGGTACGCGCGCAGCGCCCGACGCTCGGCCTTCGTCGTGCCCAGGCGCACGACGCGATAGCCGCGCACGACGTACTCGCGAATCTCGGCGCGGATCCAGTACACGGCGTAGGTCGCGAGGCGGCATTCCTTGTCCGTGTCGAACTTGGCCACCGCGCGGAGCAACCCGACGTTGCCCTGCTGGATGATGTCCTCGATGGGGACGCCCCAGCGCCGATACTCGAGCGCGACGGCGACGACGAACGGCAGGCACGCCTCGACGATCTTCTCGCCCGCCTGCTTGTCCCCTTGCTTGAAGCGGAGGGCGAGCTCGCGCTCCTGGGCGCGATCCAGCGACACGACGTGGGCGAGGCGCGAACGATAAGCCTGTAGCGACGGAGCTTCGAAGATCGAGCCCATGATGGTCTCCTCGGGTCCGCGCCTTCGCAGGTCGCGCACCGGGTGCGGACGCGGGTCCTAGCCCGCGTCGTTGACCAACCTCATGCACCTTTAGTTCCATGTGCGGCCCGTGCGCCGCGGCGCAATTTCCGCGTGTCCCCTATCCGACAGGGGCGTACGCGCGCAAATGGCTCGTAACGTCCAGATCCGCGCGAAAGCTTTTCGCGAAGTCGCGCCGCGACGAGCCTAGACGTCGAGGATGAGACCCTCGAAGGCCGCCTGGCAGTTGGGAAACAGCTCGCGCGCGCGGCGCTCCTTGTCCCGGACCGCGGCGTCGGATTGACCGGGATCGTGGTGGAAAAGGACGTACTTCTTCGCGCCGCACGCCCGGGCCAGCTTCGCGCCCGCCTCGAAGGTGCTGTGGCCCCATCCCTTCTTGGGGCCCCCCACACCCGCGGCGCCGGCATATTCTTCCGGGGTGTACTGCGAGTCGTAGATGAGGACGTCGACGTCCCTGGCGAGGGCGACGAGGCGCGGATCGACGTCGTCGGTGTGCTCGGTGTCGGTGGCGTAGACCACGCTCTTGCCGCCGTGCTCGATGCGGAAGATCCAGACGCCGTCGGGGTGGTTGCCGGGAGCCGTGGTCACGCGCACCTTGCCGCCCTCGCCGTCGTCGAGCTCGACCGTCTCCCCCTCGCGCAGATCGCGAAACGTCATCGTGGCGGCGAGCTCACCCAGGGTGACCGGAAAGTTGGGGTGGTCCATCTGGCCCGAGAGCGTCTCCTCGAGCGTCCGCGACACGTCGCTGCCGCCGTAGAGGTGAACGCGATTGCCGGCGACGAAGGCCGGCGCGAAGAACGGAAACCCCTGAATGTGGTCCCAGTGCACGTGACTGAAGAAGACGTGGGCCTCGATGGGCATGTCGCGGAGCAGGCTCAGACCGAAGAGGCGCAGCCCCGTGCCGCCGTCGAAGGCGAGCCGTGCGCGGCCCGCGCGAACCTCGACGCAGCTGGTATTCCCGCCGATTTCCACCGTGTCGGGGCCGGGCGTGGGTATGCTTCCGCGTACGCCCCAGAAGGTGATCTGCATCGCGCGCCTCGCCTCGGTGATAAGCGAAAGCACCTGGGCATCCAACCGAAAAACAAGATGCCCCCCTTCGACGCCATCGTCGTGCTCGGCTGCCGCGTGCACCCCGGAGGCTCCCTTCGCGGGGCCCTGGCGCGCCGCGTCGAGCGTGCCGCGCGTGCGTACGAGGACGGCCAGGCGCCGCGCGTCATCGTGTCCGGCGGGCGCGTGTGGGAGGATGCGGTCGAGGCCGACGTCATGGCGCTGGGCCTCGAGGCCCTGGGGGTGCCTGCCGCGCGCATCGTGCGCGAGCGCTGCTCGATGAGCACGAAGGACAACGCGCGCTTCGTGGCGCGGCTCTTGCGGCGCTTCAGCCTGGAGCACGTGGCCGTCGTGAGCTGCCCCTGGCATCTGACGCGCGCGCTCCTGCTCTTCGATCGCGAGGGCATCCGCGCCGAAGGCCTCGGCGCCGCGCCGGGCGACGCCACCGCGTGGGAGAGGCTCTACTGGAACGCCCGCGAGCGGGTGTGCATGCGGCTCGATGGGGTGAAGCCGTGAAGCGCGCGCTCGGGCGCCTCGTCGGCCTGCTCCTCGTGGCCGCGGCCTGCGGGAAAGATGCGGTCGTCGACGGCGGAGTCGAGGCGGGTCCCACTGTGGGCATTGCGCCGGCGCTGCAGACGCTCGCCCACGCCGAGGACGGGCGGCGCAGCAAGGACGTGACGACCGAGCTGCAGCAGAGCCACGAGGTCGACGTGCGACGTCGCGCGGCCCGGGCGCTGGCGCGCATCGCCGACACCGACGCGCTCCCGGGCCTCCTCCGAGCCCTGTCCGACGAAGATCCCACGGTCGTGGCGTGGGGCGCCTACGGGCTCGGCTTCGCGTGCAAGGGGCACGAAGAGGCCCACGTGCGCGCCCTGGTCGCGCGGTCCGAAGCCCTCGAGGCGACGTTCACCGCGCCCGCCGTCACGCCGGATCCGCGCGCCGCCATCGCGCGCGCCGTCGGCAAGTGCGGAGGCCCGCTCGCGGAGCCGACGCTGGCGGGGTGGCTCAAGCGAAAGGGGCCACGCGCGGAGGCCGCCGCGCTCGCGCTCGGCGATGTCGCGGCGCGGCGCGGGACGCTGGGAGACGACACCGTCACGGCCTTGCTCGACGCGGCCGGCGACGGCAGCGCCTCGGCGCTGTATCCCTTCGCGCGCATCGATCGCTACAACGACGCCTTCGCCGAGCGCGTGCGCGACACCGCGAAGAAGGTGCTCGCGATGCCCGCCACCGACGACCGCGTCTTTGCGGTGCGCGCCCTCGCTCGCAGCGGGGAGGAAGCGGCGCCCTCGTTGCTCGACGTCGTGGAGAACGCGAAGGGCTTCAGCGCCTTCGAGCGCGCCGACGCTGCGCGCGGGTTGGCCAAGGTGGGCAACGCAGGGCACGACGCGGCGGCGACGGCGCTGGGTCACCTCATGCCGGACAAGGATCCCTTCGCCATCCTCGCGCTCACGGGCGACGGCTACGCGATCTTGCTCTCGCTGCTCGGGGCCCTGGGTCCCGAGGCGACGAAGACCTCGCAGCCGATCCTCGAGACCCTGTCGGTGCTCAAGGCGCCCGGCGAGGCGCCCGCGCCGCTCGCGAGGCGCCTGGCCGAGCTCCGCTGCGGGGCGGCGGCGATCCTTGCGAAGGGCGCCTACGACTCCGAGGTGCTGCGCACCTGCGACGCGCCCGGAACGCAGGCCTTCGAGGGCGCGCGGCTCGTGTCCCTGTTGAAGAGGCCGCTCGTCGGCGATCGCAGGAGCGCGTGGCTCGCCCTGACGAAGAGCGCGAACCTGCGCGTCCGCGAGGACGCGCTCGACGCCATCTCGTCGCACGCCGAGCTGGGGGCCGCGGCGCTGGGCCCCCTGACCGACGCCCTGACCGACGCGCATCCCGGCGTCGTGGCGACGGCGGCGGGCGTCCTCCACGCGCAGCCGAGCCGCGTGATGACGCTGGCCGCGAAGGAGCGGAAGGCCGCCCTCGATCCCGCGGCCCCGCCGCCCAGCACGCACCCGGAGCAAGAGCTGAACCCGGCCATCGCGAAGGCGCTCGGCGACGCGCTCGCGAAGACGTGGAGCGAGGATCTCGTCGAGACGCGGCTCGCCCTCCTCGACGCGGCGGTGACCGTGAAGCTCCCCGGAGCCGCCGCCGCGGCCCATGCACTCTGCACCGATCCCAACACGACGATCCGCGAGCGCGCGACGAAGGCCCTGCGCACCCTCGGCGACGCCGCGGCAACGTGCCCTGCGCCGGGCACGATGCCGGTGGCGAAGGAGGCCGATCTCCCGAAGACGAGCGCGAAGCTCAACTTCGATTTCGAGACCGGCAAGGTCGTCATCACCCTGAATGCCGAGCTGGCGCCCATCGCGTCGCAGCGCTTCCTCGGGTTGGCGAAGGCGGGGTTCTACAAGGGTATCGTCGCACACCGCGTGGTGCCCGGCTTCGTCTTGCAGTTCGGCGATCCGCAAGGAGACGGCTTCGGCGGCAGTGGACAGCTGCTCCGTTGCGAGACCTCGCCGGCCCCGTTCGGCCCCCTCGACGTGGGAGTCGCGCTGGCGGGACGCGACACGGGCTCGAGCCAGCTCTTCGTCACGCTGGGGCGATTCCCGCACCTGGACGGCGACTACGCTCTGATTGGGCACGCCAGCGGAGACCCCTGGGCCATCGCCGAGGGAGACGCGATTCGCGAGGTCACGGTCGTAGAGTGAGTTGCGTGATACACAGGGAGTCCGCGCCATGCTCCTGGTCATCGACGTAGGCAACACGAACATCGTCTATGGGCTCTTCGACGGGGCGAAGCTGGTCCACCAGTTCCGCGTCGAGAGCAGTCGAGGGCGCACTGCCGACGAGTACGCCGTCGTGCTCCGTCAGCTCCTCGCGATGAGCCACGTCGAGCCGTCGGCGGTCCATGCGTCGATCGTCGCGAGCGTGGTGCCCGCGCTCACCGAGCCCATGGTGGACCTCGTTCGCCGCGCCTTCGGCCACGAGGCGCTGGTCGTGGGCCCCGGCCTCCGTTCCGGCATGCCGATCCTCTACGAGAACCCGCGCGAGGTCGGCGCCGACCGGATCGTCAACGCCGTCGCCGCGTTCGAGCGATTCGGCGGGGGCTGCATCGTCGTGGACTTCGGCACGGCCACCACCTTCGACTGCATCTCGCCGAAGGGCGAGTACCTCGGCGGCGTCATCTCGCCGGGCATCCAGATCAGCGCCGACGCGCTCTTCGCGCGCGCCGCCAAGCTGCCGCGGGTGGAGATCAGCAAGCCGCCGAAGGTCGTCGGGCGCAACACCGTGAACTCGATGCAGTCGGGCATCGTCTACGGCTACGTGGGGCTCGTCGACGGCCTCGTGGAGCGCCTGAAGGCCGAGCTGGGCTTCCCGTGCGGGATCATCGCCACAGGCGGGCTCGCGCGCCTGATCGCCCCGCTCTCGAGCACCATCGCCGAGGTCGACGACGAGCTGACCTTGACCGGGCTGCGCCTCATCTACGAACGCAACGTCGGCGGATGACTCTCCACGCTGCGCGCGCCAAGCTGCCGCGAGCGCTCGCGCTGTCGGTGACGCTCTTCGTCGTGGCCGTGACCGTCGGGCTCCTCGTGGGGACGCAGCCCATCTCGGTGAGCCGCGCGTGGCAGGACGTGAGCTCGCAGGACGGCCGGATCCTCTTCGGCATCCGCCTCCCGCGCGTCCTTCTCGGCGCGATCGCCGGCGCGGGCCTCGCGGCCACGGGCGTGGCGTTCCAGGCGGTGCTGCGCAATCCGCTCGCCGAGCCGTACGTGCTCGGCGTCTCGGGCGGCGCGGCGTTCGGCGCCACGATGGCCATCGTCCTCGGCCTCGGAGGGGCCACGATGCTGGGCGCGCCGCTCCTTCCGCTGGTGGCGCTGGCCGGCGGCATGGGCGCGACGATGCTCGTCTACTCGCTGGCGCGGAGCAGCGGGCGCTCGAGCGGCGCGTCGGTCTTGCTGGCGGGCGTGGTCGTGAACGCCATCGCCTCGGGTGCCATCACGTTCGTGAAGACGCTGGTCAACGACCGCGTGGGACAGGAGCTCTTGTTCTGGCTCGTGGGCTTCCTCGACGCCGCGCCCACGAGCACGCTCGTGTTCGTCGGGGCCTACGTCGCCATCGGCATCGCGATGCTCCTCTGGGACGCCGGCCGCCTGAACCTCCTCGCCCTCGGCGACGAGTCGGCCACCTTCCTGGGCGTCGACGTGCGCGCCCTCGAGCTTCGCGTCTTCTTCGCGTGCTCGCTCGTCGTCGGCGCCATCGTCAGCGTGACCGGCCTCATCGGCTTCGTGGGGCTCATCGTGCCGCACGCGCTGCGGCGCATCGTGGGCCCCGACGTGCGCGTGCTGCTACCTGCGTCGGTCTTCGGCGGCGCGGCCACGTTGATCCTGTGCGACGCGCTCAGCCGCGGCGCGTTTCGGTTTCTGCACACGCAGCCGCCGGTAGGGGCCGTGACGGCGCTCGTGGGAGGCCCGTTGTTCCTCCTGCTGTTGCGACGCCGCGGGGCGTGAGCCTCACTTCGGCGGCACGAACCCGTTGCGCAGCACGTTCCCGCGACCGGTCGGCCAGGGCAGGCACTTCGTGCCCGAGCCCTTCACGGTGTACACGCGCACGCTCTCGACCTTGTCGACGGCATCCTTGAGCGAGACCACGATCTCGAGGGTGCCGTCGCCGTCCACGTCGGCGAGCGTCGGCACCGGCATCGCGCCGCGCCCGCCCAGCTTCACCTCGTGGAGCTTGTTGCCCGACGCGTCGAGCACGAACAGCGAGCTCTTGTCCGGATCGGTCGAGTAGGTCGCGAACACGATCTCCGGCACGCCGTCCTTCGAGAGATCGCCGATCACGACGCCGCCGGTGAGCACGTTGGGATCGGTCGTGTACGCGAACGACCAGAGCTCGGCCTTTGCGGCGGAGATGGCGTGGATCTTTCCGTCGAAGCCCGCGAAGACGATCTCGGGCCCGGGGGTGCCGGCGTCCAGATCGGCAATCGAGAGCTGGTTGGTGGCGGCGACGATGTTGTTGCCGAGATCCCAGAGCCCCGCGACGTACCCCGGCGCGTGAAACGGCGTCTCCCAGCCGGCGAGCCGGCTGCCGTCGCTGTGGACCGCCCAGACCGCGACCCCCTTGAGGCGATCGGTCTGCGCCGCGTTCTGCACGCTCGCGAGCATGACCACCTCGGGCTTGCCGTCGCCGTCGAGGTCGGCGATGGCCGGCGCGGTGTTCGTGAAGTGCGCCTGCAGCGCGGTCGTCTCGTCGTTCGCGTACCCCTGGATCGCCTCTGCAAGCACGTGCAGGTAGCGGATGCCGGGGGTCTTGGTCGTGGTCGTGAACATGGCGTTCGCGTCGAAGGCGACGCCGCTCCCCTTGTGGAACGACGCGTACGCGTTGTCGTGCGGCGCGATCAGATCCGCCTTGCCGTCGCCGTCGAGATCCCCGATGGCGAGGTTCTGGTCGAAGCAGCCTGCGAGGTAGCACTTGGTCGCCGCGCAGCCGCTCGTGCCCGTGCCGTTCGGGGGGAAGCCGGCCACGGCGGCGCCGCTGCCCTTCCACGCCATGAGCACGTCGGTCGGCGAGCCCATCGCGAGGGACGCCGCGATCTCGAGCGCGCCGTCGCCGTCGAGATCGCCCGCCGCGAGCGATCGCATCTCGTCCTTCCACGTCACCGGAAAGCCCGCGACGGCCTTCCCGCTCGCATCGACGAGGTGCACCTTGTCGCGCGCGGCGACCGCGATCTCGAGCTTGCCGTCGCCCACGAAGTTGGCGACCACGGGGCTCGCCCAGATGCGCCCGACCGTCTCGTAGCGCCACTTCAGCGCACCGTCCGCGCCCCACACCTCGAGCGCCTCGCCGCGCGGCGCGACGATCTCCATCTTGCCGTCGCCGTCGAGATCGACCACGGCCGGCGACGCGAGCCACCCCTCCTCCCACCGATCCTTCAGCGTGAGCAGCAGCTCGGGTGCGGACACGGTCGTCGAGCCGCCTTCCGCGACGCACGCGGGCTTCGGCGGCGGCGGCGCATCGGCGAGCGGGACGTCGGAGCCGGACGCATCGGCGACGCCTCCGTCGCTCGCGGCGGACGACGCGTCGTCGCCGCAGGCTGCGATGGGTGCAAGGAGGCCCAGGAGCGCGAGTCCAGCGAGCGAGATGGAGCGACGCATGAGGAGAGCGTAGCGCTATGGGCACGAGGAGGTGCAGACGTTCGTGTTGCCCGAGACACGGAAGCGCTGCCACGAGGCCGGAGCGCCGCACGTGCGCCCGGGCTCGGCGTACGTGGTCAGCAGGCCCCCGCCGTCGTAGCCGCAGTCGAGCGTGTTGCCCGTGAAGTGGTTCTCCCAGGACTCGCACTCGTCCTGACGGCTGCTGCTGGCGGGAAAGTCCTCGGGGTAGTCGAGGAAGAAGGACTTCCCCCCCGAGCAGCGGAGGGTGTTCCCCGTCACCACGTTCTCGTTGGAGAACTGGCGCACCTTGATGGGATCGCCGCTCACGCCGAACGTGAAGTTGTTCACGATGCGGTTCTTGTCGCTCATCACGTTCATGTAGACCGCGTGGAGGAAGCGCACCTCGGTCGTCTGGTTGCGGATGTTCACGAAGTGGTTGTTCTGCACGACGTTGTGATCCGAGTCGCTCAGCCCCACGGCCGCCATCCCGTGGAGCAGCTTGTGAAAGGCCGCGGGATAGGTCCCGATGTCCGCGAACCGGCAACCGAAGATCAGGTTGAGCCCGTCGCCGCTGTTGTGCAGCGCGATGCCGGACGTCGCGTAGTTCCGGACGTCGAGGTAGTAGAAGCGCAGACGCGTGGGTCCGCTGTTCTTCGGCTGGTCAATCAGGAAGAACTTGCAGTCCTGGCCCGCCGACTTGGCCAGACAGGCCTTGCGTCCGTCGAAGACCGGTCGCCCGCCGAGCGCCTTCACGTGGTCGAAGCTCATGCCGACCTTGAATCCGTCCGGCATGAACGTGATGGAGTGGCCGGAAGAGGGGAGCTCCCAGCGAACCTCCTCGGCCAGATACGTGCCGGGCGCGATGCGAACCTCGACGTTGCGATCGAGGGGGTGAGGCGCGGGGTAGAGCGCGCCGAGGCGCGCGTGAACGCCCATCAACGTCGCCAGCGGCTTCTGCGCCGAGCCGTCGCCCTGGTCGCTGCCGTTCGGCGCGACGAAGAGCTCGAGCGGCGCGAGCGCAACGAACGTCGTGAGCACGCCGAGCGCGGGCGCCGAGGGGAGCTCGGCCGCGGTGAGCGCATCGAGCTCGGCCTGCACGGGCCTGGCGTCGGACCACACGACGTCGCCGACGTCTTCGCGAAGCTCCGCGCGGGTGGCGTCCTCACCCAGCGCTTCGCCGTCCGCGCCGCCGCTGCAGGCAGCCGTGAGACAACAGGCGAGCACCCATGCGGAGCAGGTGGAGAAGCGCATGGCCTCCTCATTCCATGTTCCGTGCCGGGCGCATGGCCCCGAAAGTCGCGGGTCCTGGGCCTCCCGGGCGGCTCACCGCCGAGCCGCATGGATCGAGATGGATCCGGCGCCCGCTCCGTGATGCTACGAAGGACGCATGCGAACCCCGCTCCTTCTCGTCGTCTCGATGGCCGTCGCCTGCGGCGCATCGCCCGCCACCGCCCCGAAGACCGCACCGCCCGTCTCGGGCGTCGTCTCGACCGCGATCGCCGACGCGGTCGACGCGACGGATCGCGAGGAAGCCGACCGCATCCTCGACGGGGGACGCGATCCGAAGGACACCCTCGCCTTCTTCGGCATCGCCCCCGGCATGAAGGTGGCGGATCTCGGCGCCGGCCGCGGCTACACCTCCGAGCTGCTCGCGCGCGTGGTCGGCCCCGACGGCAAGGTCTGGGCGGAGAATCCGGCGAAGCTGCTCGGCTTCGTCGGCAACGACTGGGCTGTGCGCCTCGGCAAGCCCGTGATGAAGAACGTGATCCGCGTGGACCGCGAGCTCGACGATCCGCTCCCTCCCGAGGCGAAGGATCTCGACGCCGTCCTGATGGTGCTCGTCTACCACGACAGCGTGTGGATGGGCGTCGACCGGGACAAGATGAACCGCGCGGTCTTCGCCGCGCTCAAATCGGGTGGCGTCTTCGGCGTCGTCGATCATTCGGCGAAGAAAGGCGACGGCACCACCGTGGCGCAAACGTTCCATCGCATCGAGGAGAGCGTCGTCATCGACGAGGTGAAGCGCGCCGGCTTCACGCTCGACGGCGAGGGAACGTTCCTGAAGAACGAGACCGACACGCGCGACTGGAACGACTCGCCCAGCGCCGCGGGGAACAAGCGCGGCACGAGCGATCGTTTCGTGCTTCGCTTCAAGAAGCCGTGAGCGACTCCGGCTCGAGCCCGCTGAGCTCGACCCACGGCATGCTGAGCACGCAGTGCCAGACGCCGTGCGGTCTTCCGATCTCGATCATCGCGCAACGAAGCGCGCCGTCCCTCACGTAGTGGACGTCGAGGACGTAGAGGTAGTCGTCGAGCGCCTCTTCGCGCGGATGTCCGAAGAAGGACTTCTGCTTTCCGGTCGAATCGACGAGGAGATACGTCCGCGGCTCGATCCACGTGCCGTCGGAGAGCGCGAAGCGGCCGTCGGCGTCGAGCGCGAGGCTCGTCGAGGCCGCGCGCGCCACCTCGACGAGGCGGTCGCCGTTGGCGAGACGATAGGTGCGCGTCGGCGCTTCGGGCGTGCTCATTCAGACGACTGGCGCTCGGCGCGGATCGAGATAGTCGACCCCGCAGTGACGTACGCGAGCGTACCGACGCGAGGCCGGTGGACCCACACGGAGAACCGCGACGGCAGCTCGTCTCGACCAGCTTCCGCCCATTCGATGGCGCGTAGCGGGCGCCCCCATTGCGCCGCGAGGTGGCGTTCGAGCGTTTCCGTCGTCGAGCTTGTGAGGGTCAAGTGTCCGGCTCCGACACGCGCGCGAGCCAGTAGCCGGGCGACCGCCTCAGGTGCGCGACGGCAAGCACGAAACACTCTTCACCGGAGTCTACGAAGACGACGGAATGTGGGAAGCGCGCGAGAAAGACGCGACGAGCTCGCGGGTCTTCGGGGACGGGGCTCGTGGCGATCTCGCCGCGTTCGAGGCGGGCGAGCACATCGTCGAGCGCGACGACGAACTCGTCCCCGAGGCCGGCGCGCTCACGCTCATACCAGCGCGCCGTGCTTTCGACTTCCTCGAGCACGGCGCGATGAAATCGCCAGCGACTCATTCGCCGTTGCGGAGGCGCACCCTCAGGTCCGCGAGAAACGGCCGGCACTCTGGGCCGTGGTCACGTCCCGCGAGCACGTCGTCCGCGCGGCGCCGAATGACGTCTCCCCACGCCGCAGAAGCGTCCCCCGCCTCGTCGCCGAGGCTCGCGAGCACATCGTGCGCAATCGCGGCGCGCTCGTCGCGAGGGAGCTCGAGCACCTCCTCGAGGATCTTCTTCGTTCGCGCGTTCACGCCGTAAATCATAGGCTGTCTCCTCCCGCGGGGCCACTCGTTCGAGCATCTCGTCTTCTCGTGTTAACCTCACCGCGTGAATCGCCTCCTCCGCGCATGGCCCCTCGCGCTGACCGCGCTCGTCTGCGCGTGCGAGCCAACCTTCAAGCCCGCGGGGTCTCTCACGATCGACGGCGCAACCTTCACCCCGGTCCGCTGCCAGGTCCTCACCCGCGGGGGCCTCGAGCTCGCCGACGCCCACGGGACGCGCCTCGAGCTCTCGCTGCCGCCCGCCAGGCTCGATGCGTGGAAGGACATCTCCGGCGCGCCGAACGCGACGTACACGCCCTCGGGAGGCGGCGAGGTGGTGCTCGGCACGTGTGGCTCGCTCACGCTGACGGGCGAGGGCTATCACGGCTCGGGCAAGCGCGCGGCGAGCGGAACCATGTCGCTCGATTGTGCGGGGGGCGTAACGGTGAAGGGGGATTTGTCGTTCACCGGCTGCTTCTGAGCGTGCGCCCGTCAGGAACCCAACCCCTCCCCCGTCGATCCGTCCCATGACGAAAGACACGTAGCGAGGCGGCTCTTCATCGCGGCGGTGCGCGCGGGGAGTGTCGCGCGGCGACTTGCAATTTTCAGATGAAAGGCTGCTTCGCTCTTCCAAGGGCG
>Ga0182021_10003757_pt1 | contig 17826 bp, 16 predicted proteins | sample 612E3MmetaG_FD_120493 | JGI IMG/M metagenome (GOLD analysis project Ga0182021, IMG submission 120493) | Permafrost microbial communities from Stordalen Mire, Sweden - 612E3M metaG (Illumina Assembly) | ecosystem: Environmental > Terrestrial > Soil > Wetlands > Permafrost | place: Sweden... | reverse complement strand
CCGTGCAAGCCGCGCGGATAGCCGAACAGTCCATGATCAACTGCTTCACGCAGGGCGCGCACCACCGGCTCGGGCGAAACGAAATCCATGTCGGCCACCCACAGCGGCAAGACATCTTCCGGGAAGAGCCGCCACTTGAAATTCTCGGTGCCACGTCGTGGGGGAAATCGATCGAAGTTGTAGTGCATGAAAGTCCTTTCGATTTACTTCAGGAATGGTCGTTCTCTGGACGATCTCTGGACAATTATAGCGATAATGGGCGGTAAAGGTAAATGAATGGACGCGCCACTTCCCGACTCCACCGAGCAGCCGCTGACCTCAAAACCGCCGTACTACCACTCGTATCTGCTCCGCTTTGGGGAAGAGCGCAGCCTCAGCCGCCGGTGCTATAATCGCGGCAGGAGTTCATTCGGCGATGAGTATTGAAATCGAGTTTTCCATTCAAGCCCCCCACACGGATTTCATTCAACCAATATTGGATGAATTTGAAGCGAAGCACCACATTCACGTGAAGGTGCGCTTGCTGAGCTGGGACACCGCGTGGAGCGATCTGGTAAAAGTGGCGCTGTACAACGACGGGCCTGATCTCTCCGAAGTCGGCAGCACGTGGCTGGGTGATCTGATCACGATGAGCGCGTTACATTCTTTTGTGCCTGAAGAGATCAATCAGATTGGCAAACCGGGACGCTTTCTACCAGCGGCATGGCAAGGCTGTCAGCTGCTCGATCAACCGGAGGTGTGGGCCATCCCGTGGCTGGTCGGCGCGCGCTTCGTCTTTTATCGACGAGACTTTGTGCTGCGCGCCGGAGTCGACGAGGAGACCGCGTTCGCCACTGCCGAGAATTTCGATCTGACGCTGCATCGCTTGCAGGAACACGGCGTGCCCGTGCCCTGGATTGTGCCGACGGTGGCGACACACATCACGCTTCTCAATGCGGCCAGCTGGGTGTGGGCAGCCGGTGGGGACTTCGTGTCGCCCGATGGGAAGCACATCCTCATCGCGCAGCATCACGCCATTGCGGGCCTGCGCAATTATTTTGCGCTGGGCCGTTTCGTGCCACCGGCGCTGCGGCAGATCAAGGCGCTGCTGCCCGATAGTCAATTCTTGCAGCACGACGATACCGCCGCCACGGTGAGCGGCCCGTGGCTCTTCGCGCTGCTTTCGCCAACCCTCCGTGAGAACATCGGCCTCGCCCTGCCACCCGGCGCGCCGTTCCTGGGTGGATCGCATCTGGTCATTTGGAAACACAGCCGCAAGCAGGATGCAGCCTTGAAGTTGATCCGGTTTCTTTCGCAGACGGAGATCCAGGTTCAATACGCTCAGCGGATTGGATTGTTGCCAGCTGTGGTGGAGGCACTCAACGAAGCGCCGTTCAGCACCGATCGGTTGTGGCAGCTCGCCGGGCAAGCGGTGAAAGCCGGCCGCGTCGTGCCGATTACACGCACGTGGGGCTTGATGGAAGATCGACTGGCCGCTGAATTCGGCGCGGTGTGGGCGGAGCTGTATGCGAATCCGCAACTCGATCTGGTGCTGGCCCTCCAGCGCCGCCTAGATCCTCTGGCGAAGCGACTCGATCAGGTGCTGGCGCAAGCGTAATATTCTCGGACGCAGATTCACGCAAATTTCGCAGATAAAGAATCAGCGTTCGTTCATGATTCGCAAGAGTCACAGCCTTTGACTGCACGGCGGGCGTTCTTCGACTACACTGCGTTCCGCTCAGAATGCGCCCGCCGCTCCGCTCCCACCCTATCCGCGAAGCGGGGCACGCCAGACGGGATGCTTGAGGTTGAAAGGATATGTTCATGGGGCTTAAAGATGAAATCTTCGAGCAGCCGGCCGTGCTGCAAAACTGGCTCGACACGCAGCTCGTGCAGACACAGATGATCGCGCAAGCCATCCGCCAGCGCCATATCGATTACGTGTTTCTAGCGGCACGCGGCACTTCCGATCATGCCGGCGTGTACGCGCAATATTTGTGGGGCTCGCTTAACGGCCTGCCCGTGGCGTTCGCCGCGCCGTCGTTGTTCACACGCTATTCCGGCTGGCCGCGTTTGGAGCGAGCCCTCGTCGTCGGCATATCGCAATCGGGGCAATCGCCGGACATCGTCAGTGTGATCGACGAAGGACGCCGGCAGGGTGCGTTGACGCTCGCCATCACCAACGCCGTCGACTCGCCGTTGGCCGATGCGGCCGAGTTCGCGCTGGATGTCAGCGCCGGGCCGGAGAAGGCCGTCGCGGCGACGAAGTCATACACCGCGCAGTTGTTGGCGTTGGCGGCGTTGGGCGCGGCGATCTCGGACGAGGAGGACAAACTCGCTGCGTTGTGGCGCGTGCCGCACGCCGTGAATGAAGCGTTGAAGCTCGACCAGGCGATCGCGCAGGTGGCGGCCGAATACAAGGCGATGGATCGCTGCGTGGTGCTGGGGCGCGGCTTCAACTATGCCACCGCGCACGAGTGGGCCTTGAAGCTCAAGGAACTGGCCTACGTGTTTGCCGATCCGTACTCGGCCGCTGATTTTCAACACGGGCCGATCGCCATTGTGGAGCCGGGCTTCAACATGCTGGCCGTCGCCCCGCACGGCGCGGTACTGGCCGATATCAAAAGTCTGCTGCATCGCCTGCGCGAGGAACTGCAAGCGAATCTGCTGGTCTTGTCGGATGATGACGAAGCGCTGGCGCTGGGCAACGCCTCGTTCCATCTGCCGCCCGATGTGCCCGAATGGTTGACGCCGCTGGTGGCGATTGTGCCCGCGCAGTTGTTCTGCTATCACCTGACGCAGGCCAAGGGCTATGACACCGAAGCGCCGCGCTCGATCCGCAAGGTGACGCTGACGAAGTAGGTTAAACTTGCGAAACACTCACCCACTCATCATGCTCTTCAAATCTCGCGCGGGACGACTTGCTCTTTGTCTGGCTTTCGCCTTGTTGGCGCTTCATTCTGATAGCCCACCTGCCTTAGCATGTTCAGTCGGCCCCGGGTACTACCCGGCGACAATAGCCGAACGCGTGCACGCTGCCGACTTTGTTTTGGAAGCCACGGCCGATGTCTTCGATAAGGCGGCACGTTATCAGGATACGGCGACCTTCACCGTCCATCAGTGGTTCAAGGGCAGCGGTCCAACGAGAGTAACCATCTCTGGGTTTGGCGGTGGCGGCGATTGCAATGATTCGATTCCTGGAGGAAAGGCGATTCTGTTTGCCACAGGCGATCCCGCCGGGGTGATGCAATTGCATTACGTGGGAGTGTATAGCGCTGTCATATCAGACTATCCCCCTAACGTCGCTGAAGTGGTTGAGGCCGTGCGAATTGAGCCGACTTTGCCCAAGCCAGAAAGCACGAGTGAACCTGCGCCGGTCGTTAATGTAGTGAGGGCCAAGCCTTGCTGGCTAGAGTCGCTCCGCTGCATTCAACCTGCGTCACTGGTGATTCCCATTGTTGTTGTGCTGCTGTTGGCACTTGGCCTGGGCCTATTTGCCCGGAAACATCGAAGTTCTATTGCCAAGTTATGGCAGGCGATAAGAGCCCACTGGCGCATGGTGGGTTGCAGCGGACTAGCGGTAGTTGGAGTGTTGACGATTGGTCTAGGCCTTTACCACTTCGCGCAGCAACGCCAATTGCCGCTGAGTTGCCTGCCCAATTGTGCCTTTGCCGATTTGCGCAAAGCGGATCTGAGTAATCTCGATTTGAGCGGCAGCGATTTGAGTCACGCGCGGCTGGATGACGCATATTTGTGGAGTGCTAATTTAAGCGGGGCCAACTTGACGGAGAGCAACCTGCACGGAGCTGAGCTCTATGGTGCTAACCTGAGTCAGGCCATTCTCCAAAATGCGGACCTAACTCATGCCAGTTTGGCGAGTGCAGATCTGCGTGGAACAGACTTGACCGGAGCAAGTCTCAATAAAGCCACGTTGCTTCATGCCGTCATCGACGAGACGACCCGGCTAGATGACAAATGGCGACTGGCCTGGAAGATTATCAACGAAGAGCTGAAGGATCGATCTTTGCGGAAAGCCGATCTAAGTGGCACCGACTTGTATGGGCAGAGGTTGTCCAACATCGATCTGACTGAGGCCAATCTTAGTGAATCTACTCTACAAGGGACGTGGTGGATCACCGTCACTCTGGATAGAGCGGATTTACGCGACGTTTCTTTAGTCGCAGCTGTCCTGCGCAACTTCAGCCTGCGTGAAGCCAATCTGAAAGGAGCCGATTTGCGAGGTGTCAATCTGCGCGGATGTGACCTTGACACGTGTGATCTACGCGGTGCGAATTTGCAACAAGCCAACTTGGATTACCTTCAATTCAATGAAGGCGATGTAGCTGATTTCCGCGGAGCAGACTTGCGCGGCGCATCCTTTAATGGCGTTGACATGCGCGGCCTGACCATTGATGCCACGACTCAGCTGGACGAGAAGTGGCGGCGCATTTGGGAGATCGTCAATCTTCCGCAGGCGCAGCGACGATTGTCGGGCGCAGGCTTGCAATGGAGCATTTTGCAGAGCGCCAATCTGCAAGAAGCCGATTTGAGCGCGGCGAATTTGTTTCGTGCAGATCTATCATCAGCGGACTTGAAAGGCGCTAACCTGAGCGGCGCTGACCTGCAAGGTTCTGCTCTAAGCAACGCAGATTTGAGCGGAGCCGACTTGCGTGACGCCGATCTGCGCTGGGCCGATTTGGCCCACGCCAACCTGGAGAATGTGCTGTTAAATGACAACACTCAGATGGACAAGAAATGGCTTCTGGCCTGGGAGATTGTCAATCGACCCCAAGCAGGACGAGATTTATCCGGAGTGGATCTAAGTTGGACCAATCTGAGCACAGCTAACTTGGTTGACGCCAACCTCCGTGGAGCCGACTTGAGTTACACGTATGCTTATGCCGCCGATCTCAAGAACGCTGATCTTAGTGAGGCCAATTTGAGCGAGACAAAGTGGGGAGATGCAAGCATGGTCGGTACTGACTTATCCCACGCTAGATTGTGCGAGGCTTCTTGGGGTGTCGATTTGAGTGGTGCCAATCTCCAGACTGCCTTCTTGTGTGATGCCTACCTGTCGGGATCTAAGTATAATGACGCGACTGTCTGGCCCAATGGTTTTGATCCTGTCGCCGCGAAAGTCACACCACGATAACGAAGGAGTCACCATGCCCAAACCACTCGATCTAAGCCCTAGCGCTCCATGGAAACAGCGCTTCAAAGCGGCGCGCTTCTTGCTGGCGTACATGGCGCGGATCAACTCCGCACGCGGCATCGTGATCGGCAATCAGGTGAATTCGTATCAAGTCTATGCGTGGCAAACGGCCAGCGGCGAATTACGCCTGCTTACCGATCGATCCGGGCCTACCAATCGCGGCTGGATTTCACCCGACGGCCAATACGTGTACTTCCTCGACGATCAAGCGGGCAATGAGTTGGGGCATCTCACCCGCGTGCCGTTTGAAGGCGGCGCGTTCGAAGACGTGACACCGCATCTCCCGCCCTACACCTTGCGTGGTGTCAACCTCAGTCGCAATGGTAGCAGGTTGGCCTTCGACGCTGTGAACAAGGACGGCTTTCAACTCTATGGCGTCACACTCGGCCCGTACGGTGAATTAAGCGAGCCGCGCCTGATCTTCAAGAGCGAGAAAGAAGCGTGGGGCGCGCCGCTCTCCAGCGATGGCACGCTTGCCGGGATGATGTCCACGGCGCGCGCGGGTGGACAACGTCGACGCAGCCTGCTCGCCATCGATACCGACGATGGTCACCTCGTGAATGAAGTGTGGGATGGCCCACAGGCCGACATCGAGATCGTTACCTTTTCGCCGCAGTCTGACGATTCGTGCATTTTGGCGATGACCTCTCGATCGGGTTTCAAGCGCCCCTTCGTCTGGAATCCGCTGACGGATGAACGCATCGATCTGGAGTGCGGTGATCTGCCCGGCGAGATTGTCCCACTCGATTGGTCGCCCGACGGCACGAGTATTTTGCTGGGCCAGCTCTTTCGCGGACAACAACAGCTCTTTGGGTACCGCTTAGCCGATCGGGCTTTGACGCGCCTCGATCATCCCGAAGGCACGTTCTACGATCCCATCATCGGCGTGCCGGGTGAAGGGGAAAGTCCGTGGTTCGGATCGAACGAAGAGATCTGGGGCATCTGGGAAGATTCGGCCTCGCCCACACGCCTCATCGCTTTGGACGCGCGAAGTGGAACACCAACGCGTACACTGATTTCCGCGCTCGAAGTGCCGCCCGGTCACATCTTGCGATCGATCACGTTCCCTTCGTCGGATGGTCAAGAGGTTCAAGCGTGGCTCGGCCTGCCCGATGGGGAACCGCCCTTCCCGCTCGTGTTCGACATTCACGGCGGGCCACATGCCGTGCGCACCAACTATTTCCGGCAGACCGGCCAGGCCTGGCTCGATCACGGCTTCGCTTACTGCGCCCTCAACTATCGCGGCTCGCTGACATTCGGGCGCGCGTTCAAGGAACAAATCTGGGGCGACATCGGCCACTGGGAACTGGAAGACCTTGTCGCCGCGCGCGCTTATCTGGTAGAACAGGGATTTGCGATCCCCAAAGCCGTCTTTCTCTTTGGCGAGTCTTACGGCGGATTCATGACGTTGTTCGCGTTAGGCAAGCGTCCCGAGTTGTGGGCCGGTGGCCTGCCGATGGTCGCCATCGCCGATTTCGCGCTGGCTTACGAGGACGCCTCCGATGCCCTGAAGAGCTTCTTCGCCGGCCTGTTCGGCGGCACACCCGCGCAGAAACCGGAGCAGTACGCCGCCAGTTCACCGATCACTTATGCAGAACAGGTTCGCGCACCGATCTTCATCATGCAGGGCAAACACGACACGCGCACGCCGCCGCGCCAGATCGAGTTGTACGAAGCGAAGTTGAAGGCGTTGGGCAAACCGATCGAGGTGGAGTGGTTCGACGCTGGTCATACCGGTCTCAGCGCTGAACAGTGGATTCACTTTCAAGAGCGCATGCTGCTGTTTGCGCAAAACGTGCTCAACAACCAGGAACAGGAGTAGGACTCGCGCTATCGATCCACGAACGCAACTTATTCCGGTTGGTCCAGCTTGCCGACACTCAATCCCTTTGATAGCCGTCTGCCGACTTATCAAACTCGCACGTGCCCGCTGTGCAGCGGCAGCATGACGGGCGAGCGAGGCAATACGCGGTGGGTCTGCGCGGCCTGCGGGATGCGTCTGAGCTTCGGCCTGGCAGAATTGCTCACCGCACTGAACAATCGGCCTACGGATGAACCGCTGCCGACGACGCTGGAAGCCTTACAATTGCTGGGCTTCACAGTGCGCCATCCGTCCGGCCATTTGGAAATCGCGCTGCCGCACTTGAATGAGGCGTGGGAGTTCTTAGACAAGACACCCGCCACGTCCGACGAACTGCGCGAGGTGCTGCGCGAACTGGCTCAACAGCAGATGGCTTCACCGCAGCCGATCGGGCCGGTTCCGCCCGAAGAAAGAATCTACTGTCCCAAGTGCCACTCGGCCGCATCGAAACAAGAGCGTAAATGCCAGTGGTGCGGTACGCCGTTATAAAGTAAACTCAGCGCATTCATGAGTTTCATAGGAGGATGAAATGGCCGTCAATTACAAATACGAACTCGTCGGAGTGCTGGGCTATCCCGTGGCGGAGAATCCCACCTGCGTCATGCAAGAAGCGGGATTCGCCGCATTGGGGTTGCAGTGGCGCTACTTGACGATGGAGGTCAAACCTAAAGCCCTGCCTGACGCCATGCGCGGCGTGCGCGCCCTAGGCATGCGGGGCATCAACCTGACCATTCCGCACAAGGTGGCGGTGATGGCGCTGCTCGACGACATCGCGCCCGATGCAAAGATGATCGGCGCGGTGAACACCGTGCGGCGTGAAGGCGATCGGTTGATCGGCGAGAACACGGACGGCAAAGGCTTTCTGCGCGGCCTGCGCGAATCCGGCATCGATCCGCGCGGCAAGCGCATTGTCGTGTTGGGCGCGGGTGGTGCAGCGCGAGCGATCACCGTCGAACTTGCCTTGGCGGGCGCGGCGGAATTGATCGTGATCAATCGCAGTATCGATCGCGGCCAGGCGTTGGTGGCCGATCTCAAATCTCGCACGGGCGCCAATGCGCAGTTCAAGCCGTGGAGCGCGACAGTCGCGATCGGGCCGGAGACGGACGTCTTGGTCAACGCCACCTCGATCGGCCTGTACCCCGACATCGACGCCACGCCCGATGTCGATCTGAAATCCGCGCGAACCGATCTGTTGGTCTGCGATGTGATCCCCAATCCGCCAGAGACACGTCTGGTGCAGGCTGCGCGCGCGCAGGGCTTACAAACGCTGACCGGCCTGTCGATGTTGGTTTATCAAGGCACCATCGGCTTCGAGATGTGGACGGGGCAGCCGGCGCCCGAAGCGGCGATGAAGCGCGCGCTCGAACAAGCCTTTGGCCTCTAACCCTATCAGCCAAGAATCCGGGTTTCTGTCCGACGCTTTCCCACGAATCTAAAAACATTAGTAACCAGGAGCAAGTGAATGAACCAATACACCAGTCTAGGTCATGCTGAAGCCCAACGGGCCATCCAGGCCATTCAAGCCGAGTTAGTGAAGCGCGGCAAAGCGGCGGTGATCGCAGTAGCCGACGCCCACGGCGAATTGATCAGCTTGCTGCGGCTCGATGGCGCGCCCTTGCCTTCGATCGTGATTGCGACCAACAAAGCGTGGACGGCCGCGCGCGAGCGTAAACCCAGCCGCGAATTGGGCCAGGCCGCGCGTGATCCAGCTGCCGGCTTTGACATGGCCTATTACGGCGATCCGCGCTACATTGGCTGGGGCGGCGGCGTGCCGGTGATTGTCGCTGGCGTGGTCGTCGGCTCGGTGGCCGTCAGTGGATTGCCGGAACAAGAAGACATGGAAGTGGTGCAGATCGGCGTGGCGGCCATTCTCGACACTCTGAAGTAATCGACCATCATGCGCCTTCAACATGATAAACAGTCTGTGCCGCGAGCACGGTTGAGCCTGGACTGATATACTGAGCACGGGCATAAATTGCGGTTTTACACGCTCCCGCTGGATGGTCACATCCAGCGACACTGGCCGCAGAGCGTGTGACCACGCGCAGCGGACCGAGAGCAATCAAAAGCGCAAAAGGTGCCTGCGCGCAGTATACCTACCGATCAGAGGAGACACATTGGTGACCCTCATCTATGAAAATGATCTCAGCGATCCGCGCGATCTATCCTTGCACGACGCGCAAGCTGAAACCGTCGAATGGCAGGGACGCCGCGCGTTGAAGTTAAGCGGTCTGGCCGTGGTTCCTACGCTAACGCTGGTCGAAGGCCACGTCGAGGTTCAGATCGGCGCGGACGGGACGGCCTATCCGGGCATCGCTTTTCGCGTGGCCGATGGGCTGAATTACGAACTGGCTTACGCGCAACCTCACACCAGCGGTAAATGGGATGCGCTGCAATATGATCCGGTGTTTCACGGCTCCAATACGTGGCAGCTCTATCACGGCGAAGCGTATCAAAAAGCAGCCGAGGTCCCGACCGGCGCGTGGTTCAAGTTCTCGATCGATTTCAAAAATCAGTGGGCGCGGATTCGCCTCGGCGATCAAGCACCGCTCATTGTCCCGCGCTTAGCGCAGCCGCATTCAGCCGGGTTCATCGGCTTGTGGACGTTCTTGCCCGCCTACTTCTGCGACTTGCGCGTCTCAACGCTGTCAGATGACGCACCGTTGGCAGCGGCCCTACTGCCGATCGATCCTGCGACCATCACGGCGTGGTTCGTGGAAGGCTTCGGAGCGATCGAGTGTGAGCCGACCGGAATTTTGAATCTCAATCGCTATCTCCCGGCCCCACTCGGCCAGGTGCGTCTCTCACGCTGGATCGAAGTCCTCAGCGCCGAACCGATCGAGCTGGAGTTTGGCTTCAGTGATGAGCTCACGCTTCAGATTGACGACCAAGTCATCTTCACCGGGCAGAATATTTTTCACAACGCGCCGGAATGGGAGAAGCGCGGTTACGTTGCGCCGACGAATCGCACGCAGTGCACTCTCGCGCCGGGGCGGCATCAGCTCCTCGCCGACTTGAAGGGCAGCGAACCCTCTTTCGGCTGGGGTTTGATCATGAAGTTGCGTGGAGACAATTTCAAGCTATTACCGGCCAATCTCGGTTAAGTCGGTGCCAGTTTAAGGACGTGGTGCTACAATAATCTATCTTGAATAGGTATTGAAAACAGCATGACCAGACGGCACTGCCTCTCCCTTGTGATGATAAGTGGATTACTGCTCCTATTTGGCGCTGGTTGCGTGGTTTTCGTTTCTCCACAGCCGCAGCCAACTTACACGCTCTATCCAACCTATACGCCCTATCCGACACTTGCGCCTCATCCCACACCCACCTATTTTGCACCTACGCCCACCCGCGATCGACAGCGCGTCACTCAATGGGCCGTCTATGCCGCTCCAGCGAATGATGTCAATGTGATCTTGCTCAACGGTCATATCGTCGCCGCCACATATTGCTGCCGTGAAAAACCGGGGTGGGTCGACATCGACGATCGCCTGCGCCATGATCCTTTCGACGAATTGACTTTCGTCAATTTGAATGGGCCGGGCTATGGCGATTGGGGATTTCAGATCTGGCACGACAACGAAATTGTTTGGAAAAACGTCGGGCTGAATGAGCAAGAGAATACGCTGGGGTACGTTCAGGCTGTCCAGATCAAACCCGACAATACGCTGCAACTGGTGACGTCAACCGTGACAGGCCAGCATCTTGCTGGACAGTGGACTGTGCGCATCGCTGCAGAGGATGTGGGATTGATCCTTGTCAACAACATACCGGTTGCCGGATCGTACAGCGGCGGAGCAAAGGCACCAGAATCACCCACCCCCGGACTGGTAGACTCAGGCTGGATCGATATTGGCAATTTGCTGCACGGCGATCAAAACAATACCATCTCGGTCGTCGTCTGGAACCGCGCCGGGCCATACCATTGGCAAGCGTTCGTCCGTCGCGGAGAAGAAGTCATCTGGGAAAGAAGTGTCGAGGGGCAGGATCGAACAGGTGAAGTCTTCTCAACTTCACTCGTCATTTCTGAGGATGGCGAAGCGCTTTTTGAGCATTAGGATTGATCGCCACATGACTCTCAGCACATTAGAACGAATCCTGGCGTCGACGAGATCAGAATCAACGATGAGTACGGATGAGATGGTCACCGTTTGCTCACTAATCGCTCCTGGCGATTTGACGAAATCCGCCGAGCAGTCCGTTATCGATAAGCGGATCAATGGGAGCGGAACTAGCGCTGAAGACAGATTAGATTGGCACAACTCGCGCACTAATCCGCTCCCGGCGATTCTGCTCTATCCATCTGTTATGAGGTAGCCTTGATGGAACCACGGCTGGCATATGTCATTTTCCCACTCTGGCTGTTGCTTGCGGCCTGTCAGTCGCATAACCCTGCCATTGGCACTTCACCCTCGGTGACACCTTTTAGTCCTGGCACGGTGATCACCTGCACGCTTGAATCTGCATCAAATCAGTCGGACATTGAACTTGATTCTGTTCGATTGACAGATGATTACATTCTTGCCCTGACGGAGAATGGCTTATACCGTACGACACCGAATGAACGGCGCTGGTCTTATCTACATTGCCCGGACGTCCTTCCCGTGAAAGGCTTTTTTACTGGCCATACTCGCTCATCTGATCCGATACTTTTTATCACGAAGGAAGGTCTCTTCAGCACGAGTAACAACGGCAGCACCTGGCACTTGGTTTCTAATGCATACCCGTTCGAGAACGCATTCCTACTTTCAGATGGAACTCTATATGCCATCACGAGCATTACCTTCTCATGTTTAGAACCTATCCGCAGTGCTAAAGATGCGCTCGATTTCTTGCGTGGAGAATCTTGGAATCATATTTGCCGCAGAAACATTGTTGTGATGTCGTCAGACTTTGGACAAAACTGGCGCAATATCACAGGCAATATTGATGAGGGAATTTCGCTCTATGGAATTTCTGAGGATCCAGACAACCCGAACCTTGTCATCCTGTCCGGAAATAACCTTGGCGACTACACCCTGCAGGCCATAGATAACAATTACAACTGGCAGATGTATAAAACGCTGGATTGGCGGAAGAATCATCCTTCCTCGAGCAAAGGCCTCTTCACAAAAGATTATTGGACGCAGACCCCTTCCGCTTATTATGAGTTGCGCGCAACCCTGGCCAACTACTTTGACTACAGCTTTGGAGAGCGAGTGTTCTTGCCCGGATTTGACCTCTTGACTAACCAAGCGGCATACACCTTTGCTCCAGCCGGCAGCAAAATCATTACTGCGACTATCAAGCTCCTGCCTGCAATAGGTTCAGCTCAACTAATCGATTTGAAAGACAGCGCCGATCTTTGGGGGATACGAATTCTGGATAACACTGATCACAGCATTGATCAACTACCAAAGCTGATACAGCTAATGAATGCGTCATCTGATAGGCAAAGGTTGGTGCAGCGGTATCGTGACAGGCCGGATTTTTACAGGACAACCATTAGTCACGCACAGACCTACACGAAATCAATCGAGCTTAATAATCTCTTCAACCTTTCGGCTCCAGGTGTATATCAAGTGCAATTAATCTACAATAATGCCTCAATTGTCGACCGTGATAACGGAGAATGGAGTGGCTCATTTGCAGGCAACGTCTTCACCGTCACTGTGAAAGATCGCTAAGACTGTGGCAACGAGATGACTCGTCATACCCGTATCCTGGAATTTCCACACGTCCGTTCGCTGATCAATGCCCGCTTGGATGATCTGCGCGAGGAGCCGCATGGCTCACGGCGCGACTTGATCTTCGACTATCGAGAACTGCGGCTATTCGCGCCGCCAGAATTGATGGCCCTCGACGATCAACCGTGCGAGCATTTGCGCGGCGAATACGCGCCTCGTCGTCTGCGCTTTCACGGCCTGCGCTGGATGAAAAGCACCGGCGTGTTCATCCAGCTGGCCGACGTTCCCCCGCACGCTGACGCCCGGCTGTTGGAAGGGATGTTGAGCTGGCGTAGGCCTGACGATGATGAATATTGCCTGGTACTGGATCACGCCGACGCGGCCAGCGGCCTGTTGTTTTCTGCACGTGGCTGTGTGCAGGAAGAACGATCAGGAACGGTTGAGCCGATCGAGGTGACACGCAACTGGTCGCCGCCGCCGCTCCTGTCCGCTGGCTTGATCCCCAAACCGATCAAACTTCAGCAACGCTACGGCGGCGATCCGATTACGCTGCACCTGAATGGTCGTGCTTTTCAGCGGCGACTGTTCGTCGGCGGCATGGACTATCAATCCAATCAGCGGCCCGCTGTCCACGCGGTGCTCAATCTGTCGGAGGATGACAATCGCTGGCCGCTGACCGCAGCCGACCGCCGGGCACAAAAAGGTGAAGGTCCGCAGGGGATGGACCTGGCTGAGATCGTCGAAGAAGCCCAGTGGGTAGTCGAACGCTTGCAGGCCGGGCAACGTGTGCTCGTGCATTGCTCCGCAGGCTTCAACCGGTCAGTGACGATCTGTTGTGCGGCCCTGATGACCTTGGAAAGTCTATCTGCCGAGGATGCTTTGCGGCGAGTGCGCGAACATCATCCGTGGGCGCGGCCCGACTCGCATCACTGGTTGAGGCTGCGCTGGATGGCTCTGCAGCGGCATGCGGCATGACCGATAGTTCAATTTCTTCCATCAGACTCTGCCTTCCAGCTCGATGATCACACCCTCGTAAGGACGGAGGGTGAAAGACGTCAGCGTCACACGCTCTTCACGATCCAGGTGCGTGGACAACACGATCGTGCCATTGTCTTCACCGTGGATCGTCACTTGTCTCGCTTCAGCGGCAAAGTTCAGCACGATGAGACAACGTGCATCATCGGTCTCGCGCACATAGACGAAGCAATTGTCGGCCTCCACATCGATCGGGCGATAGCGACCCCCGTACAACGCGGGCTGCTGGTGGCGATACCACAACAAGCGCCGATAGAGACTCAGCGGCGATGTTGGATCTTGTAATTGCTGCGCGACGTTGCGTGTGGCGAAATCCGTCGAGACCGGCAGCCACGGCTCGACCATGGAGAAACCCGCGTAGCGGCTATCATCCCACTGCATCGGCGTGCGAGTCACATCTCGTGTACGGGCAGCGCCCAAATTCTTGCCCTGCGGATCTTGGATCTTCTCCGGCGGAATGATCCCGTTCTCCAGGCCCAGCTCATCGCCGCAATATAGGGTGGGCGTGCCGCGCAGCGTGAGCAACAGCATGGCCGCCAGACGCGCTTGCGCCTGTCCGCCAAAACGCGAAGCGAGACGCGGTTGATCGTGATTACCCAGCACGTAATTGGGCCACGCAAAATCGGGCAGCGCCGCTTCCATTTCGTCCACGGATTGGCGCATGGCTTCCGCCCGCCAGGGCTCATACATCAAGCGAAAATTGAAGGGCAGCTGCAACTCATCGCTCTGCTCGCCGTAATAGCGCACCCAGCGCGGCAGCGGCCCCCACAATTCGCCGATACCGCAGCGATCGCCGAATTCATTCAGCACTCCGCGAATCTCACGAATGATGTCGTGCACCTCATCCTGATCCATGTTGTAGACGTGCAGCAAGCGGCCCTGGAGATCGTTGGGCGGAAGATTCGGATCGGCCTCGGGGTTGGGCGGATTGTCGCGCAGGTCTTGGTCTTTGATGATCAGCCCAATCACATCCATGCGGAAACCGTCGATGCCGCGCTTGAGCCAGAAGCGCAGCGTATCCAGCATCGCCGCGCGCAGCGCTGGATTGCGCCAGTTCAATTCGGGCTGCTCTTTGACGAATTGATGCAGGTAATACTGGCCCGTCGCCGGATCGAGCGTCCAGGCCGGGCCGCCGAAGAAGCTGCCCCAATTGTTGGGCGGTGATCCATCGGGTTGGGGATCACGCCAGATGTACCAATCGCGCTGGGAATGGTCACGGCTGCTGCGCGATGCGATAAACCACGGATGCTGATCGGACGTGTGATTGGGCACCCAGTCGATGATGACCTTGATGCCGCGCCGATGGGCCTCGGCCACCAACCGATCGAAAGTGGCAAGATCCCCAAAGAGCGGATCGACATCGCAGTAGTCGGCCACATCGTAGCCGAAATCTTTCATGGGCGAAGGATAGAACGGGCTGAGCCAGATCGCATCCACGCCCAGCGACGCGGATGTGCCATCGTTCAAGTAGTCGAGGTGCGCGATGATGCCGGCGAGATCGCCGACGCCGTTCTGCGTTGTATCTTGAAAACTGCGCGGGTAGATTTGATAGACGACGCCGCGCTGCCACCAGTGTAGGGCTGAGAGATCGTTAGTCATGGAACACCGTCCGGGATGTGAGCGGCGATATTGTACCTGTTCTTCACGTGATTCACAAACAACTAGAGCAGTTTCCAGGTTGATTTACGGTCGTGATTGGACTCGACGCTTCAGCCGGTTGGCTGGTGCACAGCGGATCCGGCTAAAGCCTCGAGTCCAAAGTCGTAAATCAACTTGGAAGCCGCGCCGCGTGATATAATCGCCGCGCAATCATTCACCACGGAGTTCGATCGGTATTATGCGTGTTTCGCCTCGTTCCCGCCGCTCGCGCACCCCCGTCATCTGGCTGGTATTGATGATCGTGTGCGGAGTAGGCTCTGTGATTACGGTCAGTCTCGCGCGCGACGCCACGCGCGGCTTCGATGCGGTCTCGCTAGCGGCCAGCGATCAGCGCATCAACGTCCTGCTGCTGGGCATCGATCAGCGCGAGGGGATGAGCGATCCGGCGCGCACCGATACAATGCTGATGCTCACGATCGATCCGCAAACCAAGACCGCGGGCATGTTGTCCATCAACCGCGATTTGTGGGTAAAGATTCCGGGGCAAGAATCTGAAGGAAAAATCAATACCGCACATTTTCTGGGTGAAGTGGAACATTATCCCGGCGGCGGGCCGACACTAGCCATGCAGACCGTGCAAGCCGCGCTGGATATTCCGGTGCAATACTACATCCGCTTGAACTTCACGGCCTTTGAAAAACTGATCGATATGATCGGCGGCATCGACATCTTGGTGGCCGAGCCGATCGACGATCCCGACTATCCCGACGCGGGCTTCGGCTACGATCCGCTCCACCTCGACGCGGGCTGGCAGCACATGGATGGCCGCACTGCGCTGAAATACGCGCGCACCCGCGCAACTCCCGGCAGCGACCTCGATCGCGTCAAGCGCCAACAGCAGGTGATCCTGACGGTGCGCGACAAAATCTTGAAGAACAATCAACTGCCCAACGTGTTGACGCAGTTGGGGCCGCTGCTGCAATTGCCCGGCGGGCCGGTGCAGACCAACCTCACGCCCGGTCAGATCGTCGAGTTGATCAAGCTCGCCGCCCAGATCGATCGGGACAAGATTCACGCTGTCACCTTGACCGGCGACATGATCGATCCTTACCTTTCGCCGGATGGGCAGGAAGCGCTCGTGTTGAAGCCGGGTGTCGCCCAGCAGCTCCGCGCGCAGCTGTACGCTTCGGTCATCACCTCGAGCGTGCCCGCGACCAACGTGGCGGTGCCCCATTCCCCCTTGCCCAGTGTGACGATCAATCGGCCGGTCACGACCACCACCATTCCGCTGGGAACGCCGACCGCGGCTGGGCCGCAGATTCATGTGGTGCAACAGGGTGATACGTTGTTCTCATTGGCGCGGCGTTACCGCATCACCGTCGACGATCTGGTGCGCGCCAATCAACTGGCGGGCGACAGCATTTTCGTGGGACAGCAGTTGATCATTCCGCCACCGGAATAATCGCAGGAGATGAGCATGTCGGCCAACTCGCGCAATCGGATGGTGATCGGCTTCATCGAGTTAATTCTGATCGGCATCGTATTGATCTTACTGCTATCCAACAACCGATCGGCGACTGCGCCAGCCGACGCGCCAACGATTACCTCTCAACGGCTCGATCAAGGCCCGGCCCCCGAAGCGCCGCGCGTCAGCGTCAGTGAAGCGTATGCCGCGTATACGACGAAACAGGCGGTCTTCGTCGATGTCCGCAGCGCAGGCCAGTATGCGGCACGTCACGTGACCGGTTCTTTATCCATTCCATTAGACGAATTGGAAAGTCATCTGAATAAACTCGACAAGGGACAGTGGATCATCACCTACTGCACCTGACCCGACGAGGAAAGCAGCGCCCGTGCGGCGCAAATTCTGCTGGCCAATGGCTTCCAACATGTGACGCCCATCAAAGGCGGCTTTCAGGCGTGGATCGACGCGGGGTATCCGGTGGAACCGTGAACAAGAAACCGGGTTTCTACGAGCCTGCGGAAAGTTTTCGGCTCTCTGGGAGTTGCCGTGGTATTCTGCGGTTTTTGACTAATCCGCCGCCACATATGGGGAACCTGGTGTCCAGCACCCCCGTATCTAGCGTAGCACAAAGGTTCGCCACGGCAATTCCCAATGAGCCAAAGTTTTCTTATTCCTCAATTCCATTTCGCGCGATGACCTGCGCGTACCACATCAAGCTCCAAGCCCGCGTCCTCGCGGGCGATCCAACCGCGTGGACGCGGCTGGTGAGCGAGCAGGCACTTATTCCTCAATTCCATTCCGCGCGATGACCTGTGCGTACCACTGGCCGCTGTCTTTCAAGATGCGGCGCTGCGTGGGATAGTCCACATAGATGATGCCAAAGCGCTTGCTGTAGCCAAACGCCCATTCGAAGTTGTCCAGCAGTGACCACGCAAAATAACGGTTCATTGGGAATTGCCGTGGTAGAGCCATATCTGGGGGTATCGTGAACGCGGTAAAATGCGGCGAT
>Ga0182021_10003756_pt1 | contig 17833 bp, 22 predicted proteins | sample 612E3MmetaG_FD_120493 | JGI IMG/M metagenome (GOLD analysis project Ga0182021, IMG submission 120493) | Permafrost microbial communities from Stordalen Mire, Sweden - 612E3M metaG (Illumina Assembly) | ecosystem: Environmental > Terrestrial > Soil > Wetlands > Permafrost | place: Sweden... | reverse complement strand
CGGGCACGCCGTTCCGGGGACAAGCCGTGTAGCGGGCGACCTCGGGCTGCATCATGCTGATATCGTTATGGCCATCGCCCACCACGAGAATATGCGCCGCCGGGATCCCCAAGTGCCTGGCCAGCTCGGCCACCGCCAATCCCTTGGTGAACGGAACCGCCCGGATGTCCACTTCGCGGAGATGGTGAAAGAGCTGGAGGTATTTGTACGGCTTGACCGCCTCCTTCAGGATTCCGGCGCCAAAGTCCGCCGCTCCGTCGTCATCGAATCGGAAACAAATGCGACGGCTGTTGCGAAACACCACGCGTGTGAAGGGGTTCTTCGACAGTACGGCCCGCCGCAGGCGCGGAATCGCCCGCCGGATTTCGATCCAATCCAAAAACTGCAGAAACTGAACCCGGATGTTCCATATCCCGTGCGGCTTGTAACCCACCCAGGCCTTCTCGTAGATGTAGGCGTGGCGCGCGATCACGAAATCGGGGACAATCCCGAACGTCCGCATGGCCAGGAAGACGCTATTGAAACTTCGCAAACTCCTTCCCGTGCTCACCACCCACACGGCGTTGTAGTCCGAACGGAGTTTGTTGATCCTGTCGCGAAAGGCGCAGTATTGATCGAATTCGGGCCGATGCCCGAGCAAAGTCCCGTCGGCGTCCGTGACGAACATCCGGACGTTCCGCAGAATATTCCCGCTACCGCTCATGGTCCGCGCGAAGGAGTTCCGGAAGCCTTTTCGGATTCGCGGTCTGCAGCCCCTCGGGGGGGGGTCAGGCCACGGATCCCGGACTACGGTCTGGCCGCCGCTTCCTTGATGAGAGACAGTCCAATGACTTCCCGTTGGATCTGGTTGGTGCCCTCGTAGATTTGCGTAATCTTGGCGTCGCGCATCATCTTCTCGACGGGATACTCCTTCATGTAGCCGTAACCGCCGAGGATCTGGACGGCATCGGTGGTGACGCGCATCGCGGTGTCCGAGGCAAACAGCTTGCACATCGCCGACATCTTGCCGATGTCCTTGGCGCCGGAGTCGATATAGCGGGCCGTCTGATACACGAGAGCTCGGGCCGCCTCGACCTGCGTGGCCATGTCAGCCAGCATGAATTGAAGCCCCTGGAACGAGCAGATCGGCTTGCCGAACTGATGGCGCTCGCGGCTGTACTTCACCGCTTCCTCCAGCGCGCCGGCGGCAATGCCGAGCGCCTGGGCCGCCACGCCGGGCCGGGAAAAGTCCAACGTCTTCATGGCCACGATAAATCCGTAGCCTTCCTTCATGATGAGGTTCTCTTTCGGGATGCGGCAATCCTGGAAAATCAGTTCCCGCGTTGCGGACCCGCGGATGCCCATCTTGTTCTCCTTCTTGCCGAAGGTGAACCCCGGCGTTCCTTTTTCCACGATGAAGGCGCTGGCGCCGCGGGGACCCTTCGCCTTGTTGGTCATGGCGATGACGGTGTAGATGTCGGCCTCGCCGCCGTTCGTGATCCACTGCTTGGTGCCGTTCAGGACATAGTGACTGCCGTCAAGGCGGGCGGTGGTCAGGATTCCGCCGGCGTCGCTTCCGGCATTGGCTTCGGTCAGCCCGAATGCGCAGAGCGTTCCCTTGGCGACCCGGGGAAGGAACCGTTTCTTCTGTTCGTCGTTGGCGCAGAGCAGGATCGGGTCCACGCCCAGCCCGGTGGCAAAAAGGGACAGCGCCGTGCCGGAATCCACCTTGCACAGTTCTTCCACGGCCACGACCAGGTCCATGCAGCCGCCGCCCATGCCGCCGTATTCCTCGGGAATCATGATGCCAAAGAGGTCCGCCTCGGCGAAAATCTTCACGATCTCCCAGGGAAACTCGCCTGACTCGTCGTAATGCTCCCGGACAGGCTTCATCTTCTCGTTGGCAATCTGCCGGCAGAGGTCGCGGATCATCACTTGAGTTTCGGTCAAACCATAGTCCATCGTCGGGTCTCCTGAACGTGTGTCATGGGCGTTCGTCCCCAGGTCCGAACGCAAAAAGCGCCGCACTATACAAAACCGGTCTGCCTGCCGCAACGAAAACCTGGAGAACCGCAGGCGGGGCGCGCAGGTGATCTCCGTGGGGCTTTCCTCTTTTGGCGTCCAAAGAAAGACCCCTACGGAGCTCATATGCGCCCATTCCCTGTCAGCGGGACGGGAGGTTTTCGAGACTGACGCACCGAGCGTCGAGCGGCAAACCGGAAGTCCATCAACTTGCTTTCCTCTTTTCCCCAATGACCAATGACTAAGGGTCATTCCCCCGTCGCCCCTTCACCCTGTCGCCAGGCCCCAAACAAGGGCTTGTCCTGTCGCCCCTCCATCATCCGAGGCGCTCCTGTCGCCGCAAAGTTGTTATTCATACTATCTGACCCCGGCCACGTGGGGCCGGCCCGAATGGTGTCAAAGGAAGAGACCACGTGTCGGGCGAGGCCCGAAAATCGACAGTATTGACTCAATATAGCAAATGTGCGATAGTGGAACGGCGATGAAGAAACAGTACTTGGCGACACGGCAGGTGCGCGAATTCATCGCCGCACAGCCGTGCGAGATTCAAATCGAGTATGTGAAGTTGGTCGAGCGACTCGAAGCCGAGGGGTATCTAATCGAACCGTTCGGCAAGAAACTCGATCGGGATATGTTCGAGATGCGGTTACGGCGTGGGCGACAGGTTCGCGTTGTGTATTTCTATCACATAGACAACCTTGTGATCGGGGTGACTGCCTTTGTAAAGAAGACACAACAGACGCCCCCGCGAGGACTGGCACACGCGCAGCGGGTGAGACGAGCGATCGAGGATGGCGACTATGACGAAGAAGGATAGAACATTAGATCGAATGCGAGGCGCACACAAGGCCCAGGCCGCCGACATTCGGGCCCATCCGGACTTCCGGCGTTTCTCCGATGAACTTGAGGTGGAATACGAGGTGGCGCGCCAGATGCAAACGGCGCGCACGCAGGCGGGGCTGACCCAGGCCGATCTGGCCCGGCGGATGCATACAACGCAAAGCGTGGTATCGCGCATCGAGTCAGGGGTCAACGTTTCCATTGAGACGCTGGCCCGATTTGCCGAAGCGTGTGGTAGTCGGTTGCAGGTGCAGATGGTTCACGAATCCGGTGCCGGCTATGGGAAGCGTTGAGCGTCCCACGGCCTCTGTCATTGGAAACGGCTGGAACAAAAGTGCCCTCTCGCCAGGCCCCAAACAAGGCCTTCTTCTGTCGCCCCTCCATCATCCGAAGCGCGCCTGTCGCCGCAAAGGTGTTGGTTGCAGCTTGACCCCGGACCGAGTTGTTCGCTGCAGGCATCTGAATGACAGCCAAAAATGCGCCTTCTTTTTCGGCAGCGAATCACGTAGTCTACAAGGCAAATGAAGTTCGAATGGGATGAGGGGAAGAACAAGGAGAATGATCGAAAGCACGGTGTGCGCTTCGAAGATGCGTGTTATCTTTTCTCCGATGTTTACGGTTTGAGCAAGTTCGACGAAGGACATTCCGAGACTGAGGACCGTTGGGTTTTGTTGGCCTGTTCTCCTTTGACGGGCAGGATACTTGTTGTCATCCACACCTATCGCGAACGCCAAGGGATGGAGAGAGTTCGAATCATATCGGCCCGAACTGCTACCCGGCAGGAACGGGCCGCCTACCTAAAGCGAGCAAAACGATGAAAAAGGAATACGATTTCACGAACGCGGAACAAGGCAAGTTCTGTCGCCCCCTCGATCAACTGGAGATCCCGGTGTATTTGGAACGGGACGTGCGGAAGTCCTTGCTTGCCACAGCAGCCAAGGCCAAGAAGAGCGTTGGCGCGTTGGTCAACGATCTTCTGCGCAACGACCTGGAAATCGCCCGATCGCTGCAATGATGGGCGACTTCTTAGGCCCCAAACAAGGGTTTGTCCTGTCACCCCACCATCATCCGAAGCGCGCCTGTCGCCGCAAAGTCGTTAGGTGCAGTCTGACCCCGGACCCGCTGTGAAGACCCGGCGAGAACGGTTCTTATCTTCCATCCCTTCGGGTGTTTGCGTATGGTCCGGCATTATGCTAACACTACCCGAACGCGTGAGCATTATCCTGAGGGCCGAACTATGAATACGGAACGAATAGAGATGAATCCGCGTGTGTGCGGGGGAAAACCCGTCATTCGAGGAACCCGAATCCCGGTCGCCGTCCTTGTGGATCAACTGGCGGAAGGGGAAAGTTGGTCCTCGATGCTCCGGGGCTACCCTGAACTTACCGAGGGGGATCTTCGGGCGGCACTGCATTACGCGTCCGCAGCCGTCGAGCATACGGAGTTTGCCGAGGCGGTTGCGGGGTGAACCGTGCGATTGTATCTCGACCAGATGATTCGGACGGAACTTGCCGAACTGCTGCGGCAGGAAGGGCACGACGTTCTGCGGGCCATCGATGCAGGCCAAGACCGCGCTGACGACGCCCGGATCATGGAGCGGGTGATTGCCGAAGGACGTGTTCTTGTCACTCTTGACGAGCATTTTGGCGACTGGGCGATCCTGCCAATCGAGAAACATCCCGGCGTCATCCGCCTCAAGATTCATCCACCCACCGTCGGGCGCCTGGCCGAATACCTGCTGCCGATTCTCCGGCGCCATCGCCAGGAGGAGTTCGCGGATCGCCTTGTGATTGTAGGCCCGCGCCGGGAGCGTTGGATCTCGACCGCACGGTAACCCATTGGAACGGCCGGAGCAAAGGCGCCCTGTCGCCAGGCCCCAAACAAGGGTTTGTTCTGTCGCCCCTCCATCATCCGGGGCTCTCCTGTCGCCGCAAAGTCGTTGGTTACAGTTTGGCCCCGGACCGACCTGAAGTTGCCGACTTGATATCGCAGAATGCGATATCAAGGTCAGGTCACGGTGGTCTGAGGAAGATGCCCTGGGCATTCACGGAACACGGGGCGGTTATGGCGGCGAACATTCTGCGCAGCGATCGTGCCATTCAAATGAGCGTGTTTGTGGTGCGGGCGTTTGTGGGAATGCGGATTGCGTTGACGGGCACTCGGGCACTGGCGCACAAACTTGCGGTACTCGAAAAAGAGGTGAAGGCGCGATTGGATACACATGACGCCGCCATCGTCGACGTTCTTCAACGGATCATGGACATTATTGACCCGCCCACTTCGCCCGAACCGCTCCGGAAACGGATCGGATATGAAGTTCGGGAGCGGGAGGACGCATATCCTCAAGAAATCGAGCAACATCGGTGCGGCCAAGATCGCCATCATGCTCGGGGATGCCAAGTTGGATCGCTATCTGCGCGAGTTCAATGTTGGCAGTCGGTTGGGCATTGATCTGCCGGGGGAGGAATCCGGGATCCTCCGTCCTGTCGGCAAGTGGACGAAGATCAGTTCAAGCCGGATCGCCATCGGGCAGGGGGTTTCTGTGACCGGCCTCCAGATGCTGGGAATCCTCTGTGCCATTGCGAACGACGGCAAACTGATGAAGCCCTATGTGGTTCGTGAAGTCGTGGCGGCCGATGGCGCCGTGCTTTTGCGGCGCCAGCCCCAAGTGCTTACCCGTCCGATCCGACCGGAGACGGCCGCGCTGATGAGGAGCCTACTGGCCCGGGTCTGTGAATCGGGCGGCACCGGATCCAGGGCCGCTATGGATGGATATCGTGTGGCGGGCAAAACGGGGACGGCCCAGAAGTTGGTCCAGAAGCACTATTCGGAGACCGACTACATGGCCTCCTTTGTCGGCTTCCTGCCCGTGGAGAAGCCTGAAATAGGGATGATCGTGGTATTCGATGAGCCTCAACCGTTGCACACCGGGGGATCGGTGTCAGCACCGGTGTTTGCTGCCATTGCCAATCAGGTCGTGCGCTACTTGGACATTATTCCACCCGAGACGGCGCCGGTTCGGCAGGCGGCATCGTCTGAGAGCAATGAGACCTTCTGATGACACTTCCGATGTTGAAACAGTATTATTGTCCAATGGGGTTGTGACCATCGTTTCCGCAGATGACAGACAATGACACAGATTGGAAGGACGAGGAAGAGTCCGTTGTCCCGGTGGATCCCAGAACTGCCGAGATGGTGGAGTACGCCGCCACAACCGTGGAACTCGTCCTGAACGCCGAGTTCCTGCTGGACGATTGGGTGACCACGTACATTCAGGCCAGGCCGGACATGTACCGAATGGCGCGACGCTGCGGCATGACCCCGGCACAGAAACTCCTGCTGGTGATGGGCGAATCCGGGGCGTGTTCGAATGACGAGTTCGGCGGTCAGGAGGCGTTCGGGTTCCTGTGCGAACTCCTGCGCCTTCGCGCCAAAACCAGCAGCGAAACCGAGGATAGACTGCTCGACGGGTTGACGGCCGCCTATGTCCGGCACGGGGGCGAGGAGGCCAGGGAGGACTGCGCCGAGTCCTTTGACAGGCTGGGGATGATGAAGCCCATGGTCGCCGACTACCTCGACTTTGCCTATGCGTGGATCAGGGCATCCTTTGAAATGATCTGCGAGGATTCCATTGGGGATGATTATTTCGATGCGGCCGGGGATCCCGGGTGGGAGCCAAGGGAGGACGGCGGATCCTGCAACTTCATCATGTGCGATCCATGAACGGGTGGCGTCGTATAAATCCGCCCGGAACCCGCCATTTGGAGCGCATCTGCGATCAGGTGCATTGGGCAGGCCTTGCAGTCCTTTTTCTTGTCATCTTCTGTCACCGGCATTCCCGGCCTGGCGATTGAGTACCGGTCGAGAGTTGCGCGCGGGGCGGCGGACGAAGGGTGGCGCTATTCTGAAGGGCAATTTTGTGGGGCGGGTTGCGCCTTGCGATCCATCGCCGTTCGGGGAACGGCTTCCTACGGCAGCACTCCGCAGCGGGTTCGCCTCGTCCGCCGTGATCTTGGCGAACGAGGACAAGGGACTATTCCGCGTCCTGTCCGGCCTTCCACATCGTCTGGCGGGCGACGCCCATGAGGATGCGGACGTCGTCCTCGGTGAGCGGAGCGCGCCCGAAGATGCGGCGCAGCCCCAGCATCATGTGGTCGGCTTTCTCTTCCTTCATGAAGCCGATCTCGATCAGCATCTCGCGCCACATTTTGAACATCTGCTCCCGGGTCGCCACCGGGCATTCCGGGCTCATTTCCTCGGCCGGCACAAACGTACCGTGGGCCACGTAGCATTCGTAACAACAAATCATAACGGCTTGGGCGATATTGAGCGACGGATAGTCCGGCGAGGAGGGAATCTGGATCAGGTTCGTGCAAATCGCCAGTTCCTCGTTCGTCAGGCCCGAGTTCTCCCGACCGAAAACCAAGGCGACCTTGCCCTTGGCCGCGGATTCGAGGATTCGCGGCGCCCACTCGCGCGGCGTCTTCACGTGCGCCCGGTAAAGACCGCCCCGCGCCGTGGTCCCCATCACGAGGCCGCAGTCGGCGACGGCCTCCGCCACGGTGGCGACTTCCCGGCGGCTCTTCAGAATGGAGTCCGCCGCCACGGCCATCATCCGCGCCTCCGCCAGGTTCAGCGCCGCCGGCTCGACCAGGACAAGATCCTTGAGCCCCATGTTGGCCATGGCCCGGCAAATCGCCCCCACGTTCCCGCCGTAGAGCGGGTTCACGAGCACAATACGGATGTTCGATAGATCTTCCATTCCCGTTGACTTCCAGCGCCGACGAAATGATACTTCATAGCCAGTTTCCTTGGAGAAAGCAACCGCGGGAGAACGGCTATGGACGAACTGCTCAAACTATTGAAGGAAAACGCGCTGGAATCGCCGAAGAACCTCGCGCGCCTGCTCAACCTTTCCGAAGACGCCGTGAAGGCCAAAATCGCGGGCTACGAACGCGCCGGCGTGATCCGCGGCTACCAAGCCATCGTGAACACCGACCAACTCGACGTGGACTTGGTTCGCGCGGTCATCGAGATCAAAGTGACGCCCGAACGCGAAGGCGGGTTCAACCGCATCGCCGAACGGGTCAGCAAGTTTTCCGAGGTCGAGTCCCTCTACCTCATGTCGGGCACGTACGACCTGTTGGCCGTCGTGACCGGCCGGAACCTCAAGGAAGTCGCCTTCTTCGTGAGCGAAAAACTCGCGACGATCGAGGGCATCCTGTCCACGGCCACCCATTTCATGCTGAAGACCTACAAGAACAACGGCGTCTTGATGGAGGCGGAGCAACCCGATGAACGGCTCAAAGTCTCGCCCTGAAAGCGTCGAAGGCGTCCAGGAAACGCCGCGCAGCCGGGTGGCCGGATATCTCCGCGATATCCCCCGCTCCGGTATCCGCGACTTCTTCGACATCGTCAGCACGCGCAAGGACGTGATCAGCCTCGGCATCGGCGAGCCCGACTTCGTGACGCCTTGGCACATCCGCGAGTCCGCCATCGTGGCGCTGGATCGCGGGGCCACGACCTACACGTCCAACCGCGGACTCATCGAACTGCGCCGCTCGATCGCCGCCTATCTCCGCCGTTCCTTCGGCGTCGAGTACGATCCGGAAACCGAGGTTCTGATCACCGTGGGTGTCAGCGAGGCCTTGGATCTGGCGGTCCGGGCCCTTTTGGAGCCGGGCGATGAAGTGCTCTACCACGAGCCTTGCTTCGTTTCGTATAGGCCTGAAATCCTGTTCGCGCGAGGCGTCCCCGTGTCCGTGAGCACGCGCCGCGAGGACGGGTTCCGCCTGACCCGCGAGATGCTGGAAGCCAGGGTGACGCCGCGCACGAAGGCGCTGCTCCTCAACTTCCCGACCAATCCGACCGGCGCCACGCTCACCCGCGGCGACGTCGAGGGCATTGCCGCCTTTGCCCGCCGGCACGACTTGATCGTCATCACGGACGAGATCTACTCCGAACTCACCTACGACGGCGAGCGCCTCAGCGTCGCGTCGGTTCCAGGCATGAAGGAGCGCACCATTTTCCTGCACGGGTTTTCGAAAGGCTGGGCCATGACGGGATTCCGCCTGGGCTATGCGTGCGCGCCGGCCGAGTTGAGCGAAGCCATGATGAAGATCCACCAATACATCATGATGTGCGCGCCGATCTTGAGCCAAAAAGCCGCCCTCGAGGCCTTGAAATCCGATTTCGACACCGGGGAAATGCGGTCCTCCTACGAGAAGCGGCGTAATTTCATCTGCGCGGCCTTGAACGAAGCCGGACTGCCCTGCCACGTGCCCCAGGGCGCTTTCTACGTGTTTCCTTACATCGGGGACTACGGGCTGACGTCGAAGGATTTCGCCCTGCGACTGCTCGACGAGGAGAACGTGGCGTGCGTGCCGGGAAGCGCCTTCGGTCCCTGCGGGGAAGGGTTCCTGCGCTGCTGCTACGCCACCGATCTTGAGGACATTAAGACGGCGACCACGCGCATCGGCCGGTTCGTTTCGCGCCTGCGCAAGCGGTAAGCCTCACCTCAGGGAATGGTCTTCTTGGTGAGTTTGACGAGCGCCTTCCACAGCTTGTCGGGCTCTTCTTCCGCGGTCAGCGCCTTGCGCGCCTCGGCGTCCGCAAAGGTCTCCGCCAGCCCCGCCAACAGCTTGAGATAGAACGCGCTGGCGGCCGTGGGAATGACGAGAAAGAAGACCATCTTCGTGAGCGTCTTGTCGTGCCCGTCGAACTTGATCCCTTTCGGACTGATGCCGAGCCCGAGGGTCAAGCCGCCGCCCTCCACGCCGCGCACGTGCGGAAACGCCAGTCCGTGATCCACCGCAGTGCTGACGATCGCTTCGCGTCGCAGCGCGGCTTCGACCAGTTTTTGGGCGTCGTCCACGAAGCCCTCGGTCTGCATCTTCGCCGCCATCTCGCGGATGGCCTCGTCCCGCGTCGCGGCGTTCAGGCGCGGGATCATAAGTGACGGAGCCGAGAACCTGGAGATGCCGATTTTTCGTGGTTCAGTGCGGCGGGGCGCCTTGCCGACGTGACGCGCCGAGCCCTCCTGATGATAAAGAATACGGGTGCAAATCGGGCAGACCTGGACGTGTTCCGATATCTTGACGGCCTGGATGTGGCTGGTGGGAAGCTTCAGGCCGCAGCCCGTGCAGCAGCCATTCGACATGGGCACGATGAACAGTGGATCGCGTTTCAGGAGGCGGCCAACCGTGCCTTGCACGTCAGCCGGAAGCTGCCCGGAAAGACTGTCCACGGAAGCGTTGAGTTCGTCCAACCGTTCCCCGCCTCGCTGGGTGCGCTGTTCGACTCGGATGAGGGTGAGTTCCTGAAGTTGAATCAAATGATTGATCGTCGGATGCATCTAAATGAAGAGTCCTTTCTCTCTCAAGTGCGTGAGTTCGTATTGTGTGCCCTTGGCGGCTGCGTGTCAATGTCAGCCGTAGGGTCTGTCACGTCTCGACAAGCGACAATTCATTCATGCACGCTTTCACCAGTTGTTGCTTGGCCTTGTCGCGGGGCAAGGCGACTGCGAACCGCTGGGCGGCCTTGCCGACCGTCCTGTACTCTTCGATCCCGAGTTGCGCACCGATCTGCTTGAGTGTCAAGCCGCTGCGCTGACGCGCGAGATACACCACCAACTCCCGCCCCCAATCTGCATGACGATTCGAGAACGCCGCCCACGATTCACCCGGCTTCTTCTCCACCACCGCCACCAACGCCGCCACCGTGACGCGCTTCAAGACTTGCTTCCGGTCCGGCTGTTCCTTGGTTACCCGCCTAACCGGTGCCGCAGGCCACTTCCAGAACGTCCAGGAAGGGGAAAGCGGTTGTGACGGCCTCCGCAAGACGGATGAGGTCCGGTTGCCGTTCTGGTTTGCGATAAACCTCCTCGTATTCCGCCGCCCGCCGGGCGTAGTACTCCACCATGGCCGTTTCGTTGCCCATTTTCTCTGCCCGCTACGTCTCTGGCGCGACGCGGTTAGCGACGGCGCCTGGAGAAGTGGGTTGAACTGTTTGGTTCGACCATTCACCCAGCACACGCTCGACGAATCCCCGGCACTCGACCTCTTTGATCCGGGCATACCCCTGGCGATCATCGCCCGCTCTCCCGGCAATATCCAGCTTGATCGCCTCGTATTCCCGTCTCCAATCCGGTCGGACACGAAGGGCATCGCGGAAACCAATGTGACGGCACAACTCGGCGCTCCCGGCCGGACAGACATACAGATGGTGCGGCATCCATTGCCGGCGGGGCGCCGTGAACGGGGCGGTACGATCCTGCGGCAGGAATGCCTCGCGGTGGAGAATCCCCTGATCGCCAGTGTGCGTGTAGCCGAGCGTCGCCAGACCGGCGACGATCTGCGGGAACACCTCGTAGTCCTCCATCACGAGGTCAATATCGAGGATGGGCTTCGCCCAGAGGTCCGGCACGGCGGTGCTGCCCACATGCTCCACTCGAAGAATCGCGTCGCCGAGGGCAGCACAATAGACGCGCCGGAGGTTTTCGAACTCGGTCGCCCAAATCGGATTGTGCGCAGTGAGGATCATGATCCCGCCGACCTATTCCTTGAGCCGCCGAATCAGCCCTTACTTCAGGCATTAGTGCTCTCGGATGCATGCTTTAAATCCTGCTCGATATCAGCCACCTGCCGGGCAAGTCGGCGATCATTCCCCAGGGCAATCGCCAGACGACTGAGTTGTACGCTCGCCGCCTTCCCCGTCCGCACCCCAAGCAGCGGCGCAATCTCCCGTTGCGTGAGTCCGCCGTGTCGACTCAGCATCCGCGCCACCACGGCCCGCAACCATCCACCACGCGTCCGACGCCCGACCGACTCGGGGGCCTCCCCAAAATGACGGCACACCGTCTCCACCACCCTCGGGGCGTCCAACCTTCGTCCAACACGACGCAGCGCCACATCCTCCGGCCTCTTCCTGCCCCTCACCACTCCGTCATATAGGTCCTGCATTTTCCCGCAGAAGTCCTCGCTACCAATCCCCAACCGCGAACGGTCCTTGAGTTCCAGGAACTCCTCGTCGCTCTCCGCCATCCCCTCTTCCACATATTTCCGGAACTCTACCCGCCGCCGCCCCACTCGGCTCGCCGGCATCAGCGCCAGCAACGGCCCCTCCTCCACAAACTCACCCTCGCGCCGGCCCAGATAGCGCCGGTAACTGCTCCACCGGTACGCTCGCAACGCCTTCCGGCGCTCTGGTAAATCCTTCTCCCTCATCCCATCGACAAATACCGGATTCAGATGCACATATCTCACCAGGTGCAACAGGTACTCATCCCCCTCTACGGTTTTAGCCCCGTACCGCCCCTGTGTCAGATGCCCGCTCTCCTCGTGCCGAAGATTGAAATACGTCGTGTAGGCCGTCTGCAACCGATGCAGAAATCTCCCCAGATTCGCTTCCGGCGTCTCTACGACCAGGTGGACGTGGTTGCTCATCAGGCAGTAGGCATAGATCCGTATGCCGTATTCCTCCCCATACTCACCCAGCCGATCAAGAAACCGCTCCCGATCCTTGTTATCCACAAACAAGGCCCGCCGGTTATTCCCACGGATCGTCACATGGTAGATGGCCCCAGGATATTCCACTCTCAACAGTCGTGCCATGCCCAGACACTACTCTCATCCCCCGCCTTCATGCAAGTTGTTTCTCAAGTAAGGGCTGACCCCAAGGCTCAAAAAGTAAGGGCTGACCCCAAGGCTCAAAGTAAGGGCTGACCCCAAGGCTCAAAGTACAAAGTAAGGGCTGACCCCAAGGCTCACACAACCGGCGTATCCGTCAGGTATCGCCTCCTCTCGCTCCCTTTGTACATGGTCGAAAGCATCCCCGCCGCACTTTCGGCAGTGCCGGCCAGTTAGACGTTTCTTTCACCGGAAGGCGCTTGCAAAACCCCTGCAAGCGCACCGGTTTCAGGTTTCAGTGTTCAGGTTTCAGGAAGGCGCAACATCGTGTGGTTCTTCCTGACACCAGAACCCTGACACCTGAACACTCCGCTTGCAAAACAGGGTTTTGCAAGCGGAGTGTGGATTTCGTAAACGCGGTACGTGTGGCGGAGGTGTGTTGCCAAACTGCTCCGGCAAGGCCACCAGGCGGCCTTGCCGGAGTCGGGTTCCAAACTCAGTCCAAGACGGGGAAGCCCATGTAGCAGCCAACGTTGTCCGCGTCAGGATCGCCGTAGTCAATGCTCAGTGTTGTGACCTTTTCCTCCGTCTTCCAAGGGGTTGCTGTGCCAAATCTGGATGCAACCCATGTGTAGCCGGCAATAACAGGCTGTTGCTGCGCTGCGCGATCAGCATCCTCCTTCGTGGCGAAACGCCACTGGATTCTATCGGCCACACGGATACCCCCGGCTTTCAAGATGGCTTCTTGCACCATTCTGTGATGTTCAACCGGTATGCGTCCATCGTTTCGTTTCAGCGTGACAAGCCAGGGCTTGGCCGTGACCCACACCCGGTCGATGTCCACTGCAGTTAAGAACCGCGGCGGATTTTTCATGATCTCGTTCGCCAGTTTTCCGACTTGTTCTTCCGGGATGCCCAGCAGGATTCCAACATCCTTATAGGAATATCCGCGACGGTAGTCTGTTACTTCTGCGTTTTTCTTTTCTGTCATGACTCGTTCCTCGTTTCCGAGCATCGAGGTCTTGAGATGTGCCCAACTCCGGTATCCGCGTTCACGCGCAATGACGAGTTGTGTCCGGGCCAGATTCCGGACCTCGCCTGAGGGGCCTGATGCAGGCCAGTATGTCGTGAATCGTTGGAGTGCCGCCGCGTCGCCGCGCCGAATATCTTTGAGGAGGCGCTTGGCCTCCAGGCGCAGACGGTCAATGGCGGTGCCGGTGAATGAGCCCATGATCGAAACCCAGTTGCTCTATTTTCCGCCTGCGGTTCGCAAAATCAGGCAGCAACTTGGTTTCATCAACCAAACATGCGGGTGAAGAATTCTTTCCGCGAACCCGGAGGCGTCCCGAACGCACGGGGAAGACTATTGCACAGGAGGGCCGGATTGTCAACCGGGGGCTTTTGTCTTCAGCGGTTCCGTGTGTTTCGTTTATGTCGGATGTTCGGGGGTGCCAGCACGCATCGCTCACGGGCACTGACGTGCACGGAACATGGCTGTCCACCGCATCAAACTCGACCCGATCCAACCAGAGCGCGCCCTTCCCATGGAGAAGACTGCCAAAGGCGACAACCACGCGGCGATTATGCTCGTTGAGTTGGCGCATCGCCTCTCGAATCAGATCCGTGAGTTCCTCAACACACGCGAGAGATTTTGGGGCTGTCTGAGGGCACGGCGTTGCGGAACTGCCAGGGGTTCGCCTGTCTCCCGCTATTCTTGCGAGTCCTGACAAGAATGTGTTGATATAATATAACGTCCATAATATCTTATGGACACATGAAGGATTGGCGTCGATTTGGCAGTAAGTCTGCTCACAGGGAAAGGATGGCCATTATGAAGAAGGGACAAACGCGAGTGCTAAACCAGGGCGCTGAAGAGAAGAAATCCGATACAAGCGGGACCTGCGGTGACGACCTGCTGGACATGAACCAGGCGGTCGCTCTGCTGAGAACCAGTCGTCCCACAGTTCTCCGATGGTTGCGGGCGGGGAAGATACAGGGCGTGAAGGCAGGACGTCAGTGGCGATTCCCCCGAAAGGCAATCGACCGATTCCTCAAAGGACAGGAGCCGATAACGGAATTGAACGCCGATATCAACCCGCTACTTGGTGCCTTGAACGAGCGTCTGACTAAATGCGGCGTCTCCGCCGGCCAGCAGTTGGCTGAGGTGGACAAGGTTGCCCAGGCGGTCAGTGCCATGATGCTCTTGGGCGTGGCACTCAAGGCGAGTGACTATCACATCATCCCGACGCTCGACCAGGCGGGAAGGGAGCAGACCGTTGAAATCCGCTATCGCGTCGGCGGCGTGCTGCAACTGGTGGCAACCATGGATCCGCGTCTCTTGGCCCCTGTCATCGCTCGATGGAAGCGCCTGGCCAACTGCGATGTTCGCGAGAGCCGGCTGCCGCAGGATAGCCGCATCGTCGTGAAAATACGGGAACAAGACTGCGATCTGCGGACTAGTTTTCTGCCGCTGCGCTTGGGCGAATCGCTCACTGTGCGCATGCTTTCCCGGAGCGAGGTGTTCCCAGACCTGGATCGATTGGGATATGACCTGCCAGTGAAGACAAAGCTGGAGCGGGCTCTGAAAACGCACTTCGGGATGGTTGTCATGACGGGACCCATGGGATGCGGCAAGACGACCGCGCTTTATGCCTGTCTGAAACGCCTGGCATCCCCCGGCGTCAAGATCATTACGATCGAAGAAGACCCCATCGAATGGATGGTGCCGGGCATTGCACAATTGCAGGTAACCCCGTCGATCGGCATGACTTTTGCCGCCTCACTGCGGGCAACCTTGCGCGCGGCCGCGAACGTGTTCCTGATCGGAGAAATTCGGGATCTGGAAACATTGGAGTTGGCGCAAGAATGCGCGTTGACCGGACACATGGTCCTGACTTGTCTGCACACCCAGGATGCGGTCGCCGCCCTGCGGCGTATGGTGGACATCGGCAGTCGGCCGTTCTTCGTGGGCGATACGACTCGACTCGTGGTAGCTCAACGCCTGATCCGCAAACTTTGCCCCGGGTGCAGCCGACCAGCAGAACTGTCCGCATGGAGACTTGAGCGGGCAGAGCAGATTGCGTGTGAGGGCGGCCTGGATTGGGGCGCGCTTACAAAGAACTTCCGAGACCCCGTGGGTTGTCCCGCATGCGGGCGCACGGGATACCGCGGGCGGACGGTCATTGCCGAGGCACTGGAGATGACCTCCGAACTGGAGAACGCTCTGGTTCATAATGCGACAGCGGAGGAATTGCGGACGCTCGCGGTCACCCAGGGCATGATCCCCTTCGCTGCGGAAGGCATACAGCGGGCGGCAGCCGGCGAAAGCACTGTGGATGAGGTCCTCCGCTTCACCGCGGGATAGTGAGCCAACGTCAGTGCTGCGGACCGGCACTGCCAGCGCGGCGAGTCACCGGCCAGGGGAAGACGGGCGGTGCGCGGCTTCCCCTGGTACCGGTGGACTCGACTTGTTGGGTGCTATGCCGTCATCTCAACGACCTTCTTGTACTTGCCGGTCAACTCCGAGAACTTCACGGACGCGAGTATGCCTTCCTTGCCGGATATCACGCAAGGAACCATACGTTCTTCCTCCGGGACATCCACGATCAGCGCGACGACGTCCGACAGGAGTTGGTCCTGTCTGGCAAAGCGCAGTTCTGCATCTGGCCCGAGAAGAAACTCTCCCAGACGTGCGTATGAAAAGCAGAAGGTCGTCCAGTGGCCAATCACAACCGGCGACTCAGGAATGGTTGTGGCTGTTTTTGCGCCCATCAGTTGGACACGATTGGGACCAAACTGCAGTTCCACCTGTTTTGCGATCGCTTCGGCTTGTCCACTTTGGCCGGTGAGCACGTGAACCGTTGTGTTCTTCCGTCCCTCCGCCGCTACTCTGTCAACTACTGCCTTCACGTTCATGACCTGTCTCCCTTCGGTGTTTGTGGAGACGGAGGCCCTGAGATGACGCCAGCTCCGATAGCCACGCTCACGCGCAACAACAAGTTGAACTTGTGCCAGCTTGAGCGGGACGTCCGGAGAGGCTGCCTTGGGCCAGCACACTGAAACGCGACTCACTGCGGAAGGTTGGCGCTCGCGGCAATCCCGCAGAAGGCGCTTTGCCTCTCTTCGCAACGCATCGAGCGTCCTAGTGGTGACCTGTTGGCTCATCGAGAAACCTCCGCCATTCATCGCTTGCGGTCAGCGCTATCAAGCGACAGCGTAGGTTTCTGTTTAATTATGGGTGAGACTGGCTCTTTTCGCTGACCCGGAGGCGTCCCATGCACCTGTCAAGAAAGGTAGCACCCCGCGTGAATGGAGTCAACACCGGTCGAATGTCCATTCTCGACACCCAACGCCAGGAGTCACGCGCGCTTCAGCGTGTACGGACCACGCCGTTCGCTTGATTCTACAATTCCTTGCACCAGATCAGTTCGATTTCGTCAGGGAATTCTGTGTACGCAAACCGGTTGATCGCGCCCAATGTGAATCCATGTTTGGCGTAAAACCGGCAGGCAGGCACATTGATATTCTGTGTCTCTACCTTGAGCATTCGACACTTGTGGCGCTTGGACCACGTAATCGCCGCTTCGATCAGAGAGCCGCCGATGCCTTTCCCGCGGTTCTGTGGAGCCACCCGAATATCCCAGAGAACAGCAATGTCGGTCCGACCCTCCAGTTTGTGGACGCCCGGAGTGTCGTGCGCAATGACGCAACCTCCCTGCCGAGCACGGTTGACGAACGCCGAGATAACACCCCAGTTCGCGATGTTCCACTGATCTGCCCACCGCGTTGGGCCTTCCCCCTTGAATCCATCGTAATCCTTGACCCAGGGAGAGGCAACGGGGCGTTCTGACAATCGAATCCCCTTCAGACCGCCCTCAAGGAGTTGCACATCGAATACGGAGCGCACTTCAAACGAGATCGGAATCCGACCATATTCTGGAAGGACTCCCGCCGACTCCTCGACAATCTCTGCCTTGATATTCATCATTCTTTTTTGCCGAACGCCCGCCTTCAACGTTTGCGAACCCCCAGGGTGAGCAATACGTTGCGAGGCGTTCGCCTTCAATTTGCCTGCATTGTTGGATCGTCGAGAGTGCCGATGTCATTTAGATGACTCACGTCGTTCCACACCTCAAGACTCCATCGTTCTTTCAGATATCCCCAGCGGGGCCAATATGGCCGCAGCGGTTTGCGCCGTGACATGCGGTGCGCTCATTTCTTCAGCCAACGTTTCAGCCATTCATCCTAGAAACGTAAGTTGATCTCTTTTTTGTCTCGTCCGACACGCCTCATCAGGGGGTTCCGACGGTGGGCAAGGAAACCATTTGGTGAGGTCCGCGATCATGTAGCACACTGCCTCGTTTCCG
>Ga0182021_10003755_pt1 | contig 17834 bp, 19 predicted proteins | sample 612E3MmetaG_FD_120493 | JGI IMG/M metagenome (GOLD analysis project Ga0182021, IMG submission 120493) | Permafrost microbial communities from Stordalen Mire, Sweden - 612E3M metaG (Illumina Assembly) | ecosystem: Environmental > Terrestrial > Soil > Wetlands > Permafrost | place: Sweden... | reverse complement strand
TGATGACCGCGGAGCGGTGCTGATCCTCGACCGGCGCGTACTCAACAAGAGTTACGGCAGGATTTTTCTCCGTTCGCTGCCGGATACGGAGATAATCAAAGGGGATTCAGCAGATGTGTTCAACAGGATGGAGGAGTTTTTCAAGGGGTAATTAAACAGATCGTCACCACGAAGGCACGAAGGTCACGAAGGTCACGAAGGTCACGAAGGTCACGAAGAAAACAACTTTTCAAAATAACAGGACAAAAGAAAGTAATTTGAACGGTTAGAATTTTATGCCTTCGTTTTCAAAAACTTCGTGTCCTTCGTGCCTTCGTGGTGAGCTAGGATTGTCAGGTTAACGCCTTTAACCGTTTTTTGGCACTGAAGTTGAAACACTGGAAATACATCAGGCAGGTCAGCAGAAACGAGAAAAGTGTGGAGGCAAGAACCAGCGGAGCACCTGCTGCCTTCTTTGCATCCGGGACGAGCGTGACAAAGACCACAAAGAAAGCCACGCCACAGAATTTCCACAGATCGCCGATCAACCTTTTTTTACGCAGTGCGGCCAGCTGTTCGGTTGACAGGTTTGGCTGGGCCCCTTCGATTTCCACGCCGGAATCGCGCCATGCGAGCCGGTAAACCGGATAAATCAGTAGCAACTGTATGACGATAGACGCTATAATGCTGCTGAGAAACTGTCCCGATTTTCCAAGGACGGCAAACCGGCTTTGGAAAACTATCGCCATGACGATCAACAGTCCGGTTAATATTGTCTGTACGATCCGGTAGATCATCATCTGCCGGTTAAGTTTCTTGAAATCTGTACTGGCCATTGACATACACTCCGCAAGGAATTTATAACTCTGTTTCAGGGGCGTAAATGTAGCAGAAAGCAGCCGGATGCACAAGGGTGCAAAACAGCACCCGGCATTTTACCCGCTGCTCTGCTGCGGATCACGCCAAAGGTGGCAGAAAACATGAACATTCTTCGCCGCATCTTCCATCCGATCATGGCCCTGATCGCCATCCAGCTGGTCTGGATCACCGTTGTCGTGTTCTGGATCTACTGGTTTATCGGCAAGCATCGTGAGTTCCGACAACTGGCCGAAAAATACCGCCCCGAACTCCTCGGGCAGGGGGCGAACTGGCCGGTCATGGTAGAAGGTCTGGTCATGCTGGTGCTGATCCTGATCGGCGTATACGTGATCTTTGTCTACTGGAAACGCCAGTCAAACCTGTACGTTCAGCAGCGTAACATCATCTCCCAGGTAACGCATGAACTGAAATCTCCGCTCGCCTCCATCCAGCTGCACCTGGAAACGATCCGCCTCCGAAGGCCGTCTGAAGAGCGCCTCGATTCTTTCGTCGGCACCATGCTTGCAGACACCGACCGCCTCCATTATCTGATCAATAATCTGCTGATGGCCGCCCGCCTTGAGCAGCGCCGCAAGCAGTCCGAGCGGCGGCTGACCGACCTGACACAGCTGGTGGGCGAACATGTTGAACGGGAGCGGGGCACCCTGCCGCAAGGGGGGAGCATCTCATTTGAAGCAGCACCCTCATTGAAGGCGCTGGTCGATCCGGAGGAGATGGGTATGGTGGTCCGCAACCTGTTTGAAAATGCGGTGCTCTATTCACCGCAAAGTCCTGACATATCGGTGCGGCTTGTCAAAACCGGGCCTTGGCTGCAGCTCTCGGTACAGGATCACGGGCGGGGACTTGATGGGAAAGAGCTGAAAAAGGTGTTCGAGCGGTTCTATCGAGTCCTCCCTCCGGGCGATAATATACGCGGCACCGGGCTTGGTCTCTACATCGTGGAGTCCGTAATTAAGGGGTATGGTGGTACGGTCGGCGTGACCAGCGACGGGCCGGGCAAAGGATGCACGTTTACCGTAAAATTTCCTGCGGCATGAGGCGGACGCTATGACTGACGACAAACCACATATCATGCTGGTTGAAGATGAAATTCATCTGGCGCGCGGCATCTGTTTCAATCTTGAAGAAGAAGGGCTCCGGGTCAGCCATTTCGAAAGCGCAGAACGGGCTCTTGCATCACTCGAGATTGAACGCTTTAACCTGGTAATTCTGGATGTCATGCTCCCCGGCATGGACGGTTTTCAGGCGTGCCGTGCCATCAGGGCAATCGATCCGCGCGTTCCCATTCTGATGCTGACCGCCCGCTCCGAAGATGCCGACCGGGTGGAAGGACTGGAAAACGGAGCCGATGATTACCTCACCAAACCGTTCAATCTGGTGGAATTTCTGCTGCGGGTCAAAGGAATGCTGAGGCGCTCTTCATGGTATCGACCTGAACCGGTTGAGGAGGGGTATCGCTTTGGCGACAATGAGGTGTTTCTGCTTTCGTACCGGGCCAGAACGGCCCAGGGGGAGATTGACCTGACCGAAATGGAAGTCAGGGTACTGTCACTTTTTTTCCAGAAAGAGGGGCAGGCCATTCATCGCAGCGATCTGCTGCGGTCCGTCTGGGGTTACAGTAGCGACACCGAAACCAGGACACTGGATAACTTTATCGTACGGCTCCGCAAATACTTCGAACCGGATCCTTCTCATCCGAAACATTTCCTGACGGTTCGCGCTGTCGGCTATCGATTCAGCCGTGAAGGTGATTAAGCGGCGGGGATACCAGGCAGATATCTTTTCAGCACGTATGGCAGAATCCCCCCCACCCGGTAATACGCCTCTTCATTGGCCGTATCCAGACGGCAGCGCAGTGATATCTGCTCTGTCCGGCCATCCTGACGATGAATGACCGCACTGAATATCCGGCCGGTCAGCGGTCCCCCCACCGACCGGATCAGCTCCACCGTCTCGCTGCCGTCCAGTTTGAGAGTCAGCCGCGTTTCACCTTCAAGAAACTGCAGCGGCAGAATCCCCATACCGATCAAATTTGAACGGTGAATCCGTTCATAACTCTCGGCAATAACCGCCGAAACACCCAGCAGCAGCGGCCCCTTGGCGGCCCAGTCGCGGCTCGAACCGGAGCCGTACTCTTTACCGGCGATGACCACCAGCGCTATCCGCTCCTGCTGGTAGCGCATGGCGGCGTCATAGATCGAAAGCTCTTCACCCCCCGGGAAATGTCGTGTATAGCCCCCCTCACGAAGCGGCACGATTTCATTGCGCAGCCGGATGTTGGCAAACGTGCCGCGCATCATGACTTCATGGTTGCCGCGCCGGGAGCCATAGGAGTTGAAATCTTCGGCGGCGATCCCCTGCTGCCGGAGGTACAGGCCAGCAGGGCTTCCGGGTCGAATCGCACCGGCCGGCGAAATATGATCGGTCGTGATGGAATCGCCCAGCAGCGCCAGAACCCGCATTTTTCCGGGCAACTCCTTTTCCTCCCCGGACGCTTGACTCTTGAAAAACGGCGGTTCCTTGACGTAGGTGGAATCCGGCTCCCACGGGTAGGTGGCGGTATCACCGATCGGCAGCCCCTGCCATTCGGACGTGCCGCTGTAAACATCGGCATAACCCTGCCGGAAAATGTCCGGAGCGATCCGGTTCTGCAACGCTTTGATCTCCGCCGATGACGGCCATATATCGCGCAGATACACCGGTTGTCCGCCACGCCCGATCCCGAGCGGCTGTTCGGTCAGATTGATCCGAACCGTTCCGGCCAGAGCAAACGCCACGACCAGGGGGGGAGATGCGAGCCAGCTCCCCTTGACCAGCGGGTGGATTCGCCCCTCAAAATTACGGTTGCCGGACAGGACCGCCGATGCCACAAGATTCCCGCTCTGGATAGCCGCATCCACGGCTTCAGGGAGCGGGCCGGAATTGCCGATGCAGGTCGTGCAGCCGTAGCCGACCAGATCGAAGCCGAGCTGGACCAGCGAATCGTACAGTCCTGCCTGCTGCAGATACTCCATCACCACCGTTGAGCCGGGAGCAAGGGAGGTCTTGACCCACGGTTTGACCGTCAGCCCCGCTTCCACCGCTTTTTTTGCCAGCAGGCCGGCCGCCAGCATCACCCCCGGATTGGAGGTATTGGTGCAGGACGTGATTGCGGCGATAACAACAGCGCCATGCGCCAGCCCCGCCCCGTACTCTTCGATCGGCACCTGCAGATCCTCCTCACCGGCAGGGATCGTTGCAGACGCCACCCGGGGCAGATCGGTCAGCGGTACCCGGTCCTGCGGCCGCCGCGGCCCGGCCAGGCAGGGGACAACCGTGCCGAGGTCCAGGGAGACGACCTGACTGAAGAGCGGCTCCTGCGAGTGTGAATCGCGCCACAACCCTTGCGCGCGGCAATATGCCTCGACCAGGGCTATCGTCTGGGGATCGCGGCCGGTAAAACGCAGATACTCAATCGTTTCGGCATCCACCGGGAAAAAACCGCAGGTTGCTCCATATTCTGGAGCCATGTTGGCGATGGTCGCCCGGTCGGCCAGCGGCAGACTGTCGAGCCCCTCCCCGAAGAATTCAACGAACTTGCCGACCACACCGGTTTTCCGGAGCAGCTCCGTAATCGTCAATACCAGATCGGTGGCGGTTACTCCCGGTCTGAGATCCCCGTCAAGACGCACGCCGACCACTTCCGGAATCAGCATCGATACCGCCTGGCCCAGCATCGCCGCCTCAGCCTCAATACCCCCCACCCCCCAGCCGAGGACGCCGAGGCCATTGATCATCGTGGTATGACTGTCGGTTCCCAGCAGGGTGTCGGGGTAGGCGACACCCTCTGCCGGCACGTCACCTTCATCCCAGACGACCCGTGCCAGATACTCGAGGTTCACCTGATGACAGATGCCGGTCCCGGGGGGAACGACCCTGAAGTTACGCAGCGCATTCTGCCCCCAGCGCAGAAAAGCATACCGCTCCCGATTGCGCTGCATCTCACAGGCAACATTGATGGCAAAAGCATCAGGTTTTGCATAACTGTCAACCTGCACCGAATGATCGATAATCAGATCCACCGGGATCAACGGATTGATCGTTGTTGGATCCCCCCCCGCACGCAGGACGGCATCCCGCAGGGCTGCAAGATCGGCGACCGCCGGAACTCCGGTAAAATCCTGCATCAGTACGCGCCCCGGGCTGAAGGCAATTTCACGCGAAGAGGTGCGCGTGCCAAGCCATTCTCCAAATGCCTTGATGTCATCATGAGTGACGGTTTGACCATCTTCATGGCGGAGCAGATTTTCCAGCAGGATCTTAAGAGAGAAGGGGAGGCGTGAGACTGTACCGATCGCCGCCTGTTCGAGCGCGGCGATTTTGTAGATGCGGTAGGAACGGTTATTTACAACAAGGGTCCGGGCCGATGAAAATGAGTCGAGTGACATATCGGTTTCCTTGGTGCGGCGGTTTTAAGTTGGGAGCGGCGTAATGCGGTAGTCAACCCCGATAAACGGGATACGAGCGTTAACGATATATCCTCTGCGTAGAATCCGCAGAGGATATATCTAACTTACTAATGATGAAAGCGCCCTTTATGCTGCTTGTGCGCCGTGGTAGGGGCTTTGTGGCAGTCAAAACAGGCCGTTTCCTCCACCTTTTTCTCTTCCAGTGGCGACTGCTGACCCCCCAGGTAAGGCTGGTTGTATTCGGGAGTCTGGAAAGAGAGGCGACCACGTTCGTCGGATATCGCAACCGGGTGGTAGGTCACCTGCCAGTTGGCGCTGATCGCCGTAGTATGGCACTGGTCGCATCCGCCCGGAGGTGGAATGCTTTTCCAGGCGGTAAACATCGCACAGCCGCTGATGGCGACAACACAGCCGGAAAGGAGTAATAGGGCATATTTCATGGGGTAGCTCCTCAATTACATCATAACTTTTTAAACAATAGCACAGAACTGGTCAAAGTACAGCTTCAAGCAAGGCTGCTCCCCAGCCGCAGGATGCGTCTGACATTATCAGTCGTCTTTCGAGCAACATTTTCCCGGGATATTCCCCGTACCTCCGCCACCCGTTCTGCTGTTTCCGTTATCCAGGCTGGACGGTTGAATGCTCCGCGATACCGCTGTGGGGTCATATCGGGGGAATCAGTTTCCAGCACGAGATGCTCCAGAGGCAGCTCCCGGGCCAGGCAGAGAGGTTTGACCGCATTATCCCAGGTAACAGTACCGGAAATAGAGATGCCAAAGCCGAGCCGGATGAACTCTCGCGCCATCTCCACGGAACCGGAGAATGCGTGCATAATGCCCCCCACCTGGTCGGCATGCTCTTCGCGCAGAATCGTCACTACCCGTTTAAAAGCTCGCCGACAATGAACCAGCACCGGCAAACCGCAGCTGACGGCTACCCGGAGCTGTTCGCGAAACGCCCGTTCCTGCAACTCCAGCGACACCGTATAGGCCGGATCGAGACCGGTTTCACCGATGGCGACCCCAGCCGTTGAGAGTTCCAACAGCTGGTCAAGATTCTGGTCAGTCACCGTTCCCGCGTGCATGGGATGAATGCCATATGCAGGGAGAATCCGGGGGTCCTCTTCGGCGACCGCGGCGATCCCCACCCACCCGTCGGGATGCACGCCGGGGACGATGAAACCCTGCACCCCTGCCGCGAACGCCTCCTGCAAAAGCTGCGGCAACTCCGACCTGAGAGGTTCCAGGTCAAGATGGCAATGACTGTCGATCAAGGAGGCGCTCACAAAAACCACCCGAACAGTCTGACCACCCTTTCCATGATCCTGATCAACATTCCCCGCCGCTCGTGAACATCCAGTTCTACCGGCTGGGCTGCGTCGATCTCTTCCAGCAGCAGTGCACGGATCTGTCCGCCGAACTGAACGTTATCCACCAGACAGTTAATCTCGAAATTACGATGGAAACTACGCTGATCAAGGTTTGCCGAGCCGATGACCGTCCGTTCGGCATCGATCAGCATAACCTTTGCATGCAGAATTTCGCGCTCCAGTTCGAATATCTCGACCCCTCCACGCAGCAGCGTCGCATACGAGCTCCGGCCGAGTAAAAGGAACAGCGGCACATCACTGCGGGCAGGCAGAAGCAGCCTCACCCGCACACCACGTCGGACCGCCCGCAGCAGGGAGCGGATAATGCGCGGACCGGGTACGAAGTATGGAGTGGCAATCAGGATTTCTTCAGCAGCAGAAGCGATATTGACCTGAAACGCTTCGCGGATGTAGGAACGCCGATGTCGCGGGCCGCCGCTGATGATATTGACGGCGGCATCCCCGCTGTTCCCGCCGTATTCTCTCGGCAGTTCTGCCGTCACCTGCACGGCGGTCTCATCATGTTCACCGTTCCAGGTTTCGTGGAATACCGTCACAAGTTCGACAACCGCCTCCCCCCGGATACTGAAACCCAGATCCCGGAAGCTCCGTCTGTCAGCTATACAGCCGGCATATTCGTCACCGATGTTGAATCCCCCTAGTAGAGCCAACGTACCGTCAACAATGACCATCTTGCGATGATCCCGTTTATCGAACCAGTACAGTCCGCGCTTGAAAGAGGGAACATTGAACGGGAGCAGTTTGATTCCCTGCTTTGAAAGGTTTTTGAAATAGGAGGCGGGCGTGTCAAGGCAGCCGATATAATCGTAGATCAGCCTTACCGTGACTCCGCGTTGAACCGCAGCCGCCAGCTCACTCGCCAGCCCGGTGCCGAGATGATCATTGTGAATGAGGTAGTATTCCAGAAGTATGGTCTGTTCAGCTGAACGGATGGCGGCAAAGAGCGCCTCGAAAAACTGTCTCCCTCCGTAAAAGAGTTCAACGCTGTTATGGCGGTGGGTGACCGGCAACTCCAACGGACGCAGCCGTCTCAGCAGTCGGATAAATCTAGAAAGCCGATTCTTATGCGTGAAGTGATTGCTTCGCATGGTTTTTACGTTGCGCTATGCAACCGGTATCGTCAAGCGCCCTACCGACACGATTTCCGCGGTCATGATATCGCCACTCCGTACCTGACCGACTCCGGCAGGAGTTCCGGTCAGAATCACGTCGCCCGGTTCGAGGGTGAAGATCGCCGAGATATGGGCAACGACCTGCGGTATGCGGTTGATCATGTCCGACGACCATCCATCCTGGCGACCCTCGCCGTTGACCGCCAGTTTCAGGTTCAGAGCATGGGGATCGGGCACCGCTGCGGCCGGGACAAAATCGGAGAGCGGACAGGAGGTGTCGAATCCTTTGGCTATTTCCCAGGGGAGCCCCTTGGCTTTCAATTGATTCTGCACATCCCGCAGCGTCATGTCGATGGCCACGCCATAACCGGCGACAAATTCCAGAGCATTTTCTGCAGAAACTCCCCGACACTGTTTCCCGATCAGGACCGCCAGTTCGACTTCATAATGGCACTCCTGCGAGTACGAGGGAATGTGGATCGCCTCGCCATCGCCGATGACCGAAGAAGCCGGCTTCATGAACAGCACCGGTGCCGCAGGGGTCTCGTTCCCCAGTTCACGGGCATGTTCGGCGTAGTTGCGCGCCAGACAGACGATCTTGCTGATGGTGAATTCCTTATTGGTTCCGGTCAATATTCGTGTTGTCATAGCAGGCTCTCTCCCGTCATCTCCTTCGGTTGCGCCAACCCCAGCATCTTTAGCATGGTCGGCGCCACATCGGCCAGACGGCCGCCTTCGCGCAGGGTAACTCCCGTGCGGCTGTCATCCACCAGCACCAGCCAGACCGGATTGGTCGTATGGGCGGTAAACGGTTCGCCATTTTCATCCGCCATCTGTTCGGCGTTGCCATGGTCGGCGGTGATCAGCACTGCTCCCCCCAGTTCCCGCACCCTGGCGACAATCCTCCCTGCGCAGGCATCCACCGTCTCGACCGCCTTAATCGCCGCCGCCTCGACGCCGGTGTGCCCCACCATGTCGCAGTTGGCGAAGTTGAGAATGATGACGTCATACTGATCCTCATCCAGCAGCTTCAGGAGCTTGTCCGTTACCTGAGCGGCGCTCATCTCCGGCTTCAGGTCGTAGGTGGCAACCTCTTTCGGGGACGGGATCAGGGCGCGATCTTCGCCCGGAAACGGAGTTTCCACCCCGCCGTTAAAAAAGAAGGTCACGTGAGCGTATTTCTCGGTTTCGGCAATACGCAGCTGTTTCAACCCGGCATTTGCCAGCACTCCACCAAGAAGGTTGGTCAGCTCTGTGGAGCCGAAGGCGATCGGCAGGCCAAACGTAGCGTCATATTCCGTCAGGCAGACGTATTCAGCCAGCTTCGGCCGACTGCTTCGTGAAAAGCCGTCAAAGTCATCCAGGGCAAGGGCCCGGGTAATTTCACGCGCGCGATCCGAACGGAAATTGAAGAAGATGAAGCCGTCACCATCTAGCAACTGGCCAACAGGTGCGCCCTGTTCGCAGATCACCGTCGGGATGACAAACTCGTCGTATATTTTGGCCGCATAGCTTTGTTCGATAGCGTCTTTCGACGAAGCACACAGCTCCCCCAAGCCGAACACTATGGCGAGATACGCCTTCTCCACCCTGTCCCAGCGGGTGTCGCGATCCATGGCGTAATAGCGCCCCATTACCGTCGCTATCTTTCCGATGCCGATCCGTGTAATCTCGGCCTCCAGCTGGGAGAGATACTCACTGCCGCTCTGGGGTGGCGTGTCGCGGCCATCCAGCAGACAGTGGACAAAGACCTCCGTCAAACCCTCGCGCTTGGCCAGCTCCAGCAACGCATAGAGGTGAGTATTGTGCGAATGCACACCGCCGTCTGAGAGGAGGCCGGAAAGGTGCAGCCTCCCACCGGACGCTTTCACCTTGGCGATACAGTCGAGAAGGGTCGGGTTGGTGAAGAAGTCGCCGTCCAGAATGGATTTTGTGACGCGGGTCAACTCCTGATACACAACCCGCCCGGCCCCCAGATTCAGGTGCCCGACCTCGGAGTTGCCCATCTGACCTTCCGGCAGACCAACCGCCATGCCAGAGGTGCGAATCTTGGTATGAGGGTATTCACTCAGATATTTTGTCAGATTGGGGGTTTTTGCAAGGGCAACGGCGTTGTGGACGGGACTGGGGTTGAACCCCCAGCCATCGAGAATCATCAGCACAAGTGGTTTTTTCATATAAAGGCCTCCGTATGAGACGATTTTAGAGACAAAAAGCATTACCATGGAGGACACAGAGGAAAAACGGAGGAGATAAACGTTTGGTCTCCCTCCGACTCACCTCTGTGCCCTCCGTGGTCGGCTCACAGTTAATGATGGTATGGTTCATTATTCAATATCGTAAATGCCCGGTAGATCTGCTCCAGCAGGAAGGCCCGCACCATCTGGTGGGTGAAGGTCATTTTTGAGAGCGCCAGCAGTGTGCCGCGGCGGCGGAACTCTTCGGAGAACCCGTAGGCACCCCCGATGACAAAGATCAGCTCACCGGTTCCGCAGTCGCGCTGCTTGCCGACAAAAGATGCCAGTCCGGAGGAGTCCATTTGTTCGCCCCGTTCATCCAGCAGGATCAGGGTTGCACCGGGAGGAATCTGCTTTTCCAGCCGTTCGCATTCCCGGCGGCGCATCTCTTCAGCTGCGGCTCCCTTTTCATCGCGGATATCGATCAGCTCCAGCGGAGTGTAGCGCCGAATCCGACCGGCGTATTCCTCGATCGCATCCTTGACCCACGGGTCACGGCTTTTCCCGACCCAGAGCACCTTGATTTTCAATAATCCGATCCTTTGCGGGACGCCTTGATCTCAGCCGGCAGCTCAAGTTCCGGCGCCATGCCCCACAGCCCGTCCAGATCATAATATTTGCGGATCTGGTCATGGAAGATATGCACCAGTACATCGCCATAATCCATGACGATCCATTTGCCGTCGGTGGCGCCCTCGATATCGTTGATCTTGCCGTATTTCTTCAATCCGGTGCGGATATTGTCGGCAATGGCCTGGTTCTGTTTGTCGGAAGAACCGGAGATGATCACCATATAGTCGGCAATCGACGAGACCCGTGAGATATCGCGCACACAGATATCATAGGCCTTTTTGTCATACGCCAGTTCGGCGCACATAAGTGCGCGCTCACTGGGGGTCAGGGTTGTCTTTTCGACAGTTTTTGTTTTTTTTACTGGCATTGGTGATAGATCCTTTGCTGCGAGATATATGCTGCTACGTCAGGTGGTACATACCGGGTAATATCGGTTCCAGCTGCGGCGATCCGGCGGATTTCAGTCGAAGAGAGCTCCAGCGGTGAGCCCGTGATAAAAAAGAGTGCCGTGCCGGAGCGGTGCGTCAGGCGGCCTGTTTTTCCGTCACGGGTGAACTCCCCCCTGACAGCTGCCGGCAGGGAGTCAACCGGATTTGTAACGGGACAGCCGGGGCGCTCGACGACGATAAGATTGCACAACTGGAATATCTCGGCATAGCGGTGCCACGTTCCGAGCTCCAGAAAAGAATCGCCACCGATGATGAAGAACAGGTCATCTCCCGGAAAACGTTCCCGGAATGTCCGGATCGTGTCGACCGAATATGACTTGCCCCCCCGCTCCGCCTCGACCGTTGACATCTCGAAATCCGCCCGGCCGGCGATTGCCATGCTGACCATTGTTGAGCGATGTTTGAATGAAACGTCGCCCGCCAGCGGTTTGTGCGGCGGGTCGGCCGCCGGTATAAAGATGACCCGGTCAAGCAGGCAGGCGGCCTGCGCCTCGCCGGCTATGCGCAGATGGGCGTTGTGAACCGGATTGAAGCTGCCACCCATCAGGCCGATTCTCATGTCATCAGGATCTTGTTTTTAATAATGAGCATTTCAAATGCCAGTGATGCCTTGTATACCAGCTTCTGAAGCTCCAGCAGCCGCTTGCCGAGCGCGTCCATCTCGGCTGAGACAACCACCACGGCCACGACTTTTTTGAGCATGACAATCGGCAGCACCAGGAGCGGCGTATCTGGGGCGACCTTCAGAGCCTTGAGCAGATTACTATTTTCCGGTGTCTGAACCAACATACCCATGGAAAACTGGCTGGTTTCGAGTACATCTCCGATCACGGACGGCTTGCTCAAAGAAATGCTCAGATTTTCGAGCTCTTCGAGACGCTTTCCCCCGGCGACGCCACGCCAGCCGACCGCCATGTTGTTCCGAATTATAAACAAGGCGCCGACCCTGAATTCCTGGCCGAGATATTTGATAAAAACCGACGCAATCTTGTCACGATTATGTGCGGAAGCAAACTCGATTGAAAGTCGATCGACGGAATAACGCTCCACCCCATCCATTGCCGTTTCATAACCATCGTTATTAGCGGGAAGGTTGGCAAACCCCTCGAACTCGAGCGGGATTTCAACATTGAGCAACTCCCCGCTGTCACTCATCATTTCAATTTCAATTTTTTCCACTTTTTTGACAGCCTCCACAACGGGAGAGTTTCTCCGTTTGTTGGCGAGTTCACCTTCAAGCTTCAGATAGCGGAAATCGCCCCGTATCTGGTAATACTTCGAGAGGGCCGAGGTGATCCTGATGTCCGGGACAATATGGGGAAGAACGACATATCCGGTGACGAATGCCACCTCATCTATCGCTTTGAAATCGGTCGGGTCCTCCATGGCCAGCGCCAGTTTTTTGCCATCGGCCCTGATCGGCACCACACGGTATTTTTGGGCCAATTCGGCCGGTACCAGGGCAAGCACCTCTGGAGACACCGACGACATGGCACGAGGAGAAACCGCCGGGACTCCCAGTTTTCGGCTCAAAAAACGGCACAACTGTTCGTCCGTAATAAAACCGAGCTCAATCAGGCTGCTTCCCAGTTTAATGCCGAAGATCATTTGACTCTTGAGCGCTTCATCAAGCTGTTCCGGAGTGATCAGTTTTTCATTCAGCAGCAATTCGCCAAGCTTTATAGCCATTTTTTTTACCTCTTGTCGCGTTAAACTCTACAGAATCTGCGGCTTCAGCAGTGTACCCCTGATCGGCACGGTATAGACCCCCGGGGAAGTCATAAACTTGGCCAGCAGCATAAAAACCAGTTTCTGTTTTTCCAGAAATTCAGGTTTGGGCATGATCTCCAGGCTCATATTGAGAGGGGTCACACCGGCGTTGGCTCCCGAGGGGATGTCTCCCGAAAGCCGCATGTATATGCCGTCCCCCTCCAGCGTAAAACTCTCCAGGCGTGCTTTGCCGTCACTGACCCTGACCATCCCCTGTGTTTTCAGATTGGCGGCATCGGGGAGCGGGAACGCCCCCAGCTTGACACCTGAATATTCCAGCTGCTTCACCTCGAGCTTCAGGTCGCCGCCCATACCCTTCGCACCGCGCTGCAATGTACCACGGCTCCAAAGAGTACCAGCCGCTTTTGCCCCGAGGACGCTCTTGAAAAAGGGTATGTCGGCAAGAGAGATCCCGTCTGCATTGAGATCCAGAGCGGCTTTGCCATTCAAGGCATATCTGACGTCCAGATGCCCCTTTCCAATCGTTGCCCCTCCGGAAACGACGGCGCGCCCGGTAAGCAGCGGGAGCAGCAACGCCCTGACCTGCAGCCGCCGGCAGTTCAGCAGCGGGCCCTGTTCTGATGAGAGCAGCAGATCGTCCCATGCCAGACCGGGGAGTAGTGTCTTGTGAACCACCGGAGCAAGCGATAATCCCTGACGCGACAGGACCTGCGCAAGTGTGGCATCGATCCACCCGGTCGGAAAAAGCAGGTAGCTGAACAGCAGAAAAAGGACCAGGACTGCGGCCAGAAGGGCTGCCCGCTGCGCCAGAAGGCGTGTTTTCATGGTTTTGTTTTGCCTGGTGCCGGCTTTAATAGTGCCAGATTCAAAGTCAGGTCACAGCGGGAAGGATCATCAAAGCGGGTCCGCAGGTTATATTTTTTAATAATCAGCGGCCGGCTCCCTTTTTCGAGTCGATACAGCAGGTTGACCGCTTCGTTGAGCGTCAAGCCTTCAATGCGGATATCGGCTGCATCCTCGGTAAAGCCGCTCCGCTCCTCACCTTTAAGCGGAACAATTTTAATAGATTTCCCTTTGATACCGGTATCTTCGATGATTTTTGCCGGTGAGTCGTCCGGGCGAAGTGATGCAATGCGCCCGTTTAACTGATCGGATGCCTGCCGGGCCGACATATACGCGGCCTTGAGCGGCAGCAGTTCTTTCAGCACCGTTTCACGGGCGGTCCGCTTCTTTTCAAGTGCCTGCACTTTAGCATTCAGCGCCGACCACCCAACCGCTACAGCCAGCAGCACGATCAGGGCGTAGCCGCACCAGAGGCGTGTCCGGCTGTCAAGATCCTGCCACCCGTCGCGGGCCATCTCCAGAGGTCTCATTTCATTCCCTCCTTGAGTGTTCCTGTCAAAGTAAAGCCGACTGTGCCATCCGGGCGGCTCTTTATTTCACCCAGTTCGGAAGTTGCCAGCAAAGGAGCAAGCGCGGCCTTAAATTCATTGACCGTCTGAGCGGAACGCGCGTCCCCTTTTATACGCAGGCTATGCCCCTCAAGTTCAGCTTCATACAGACCGTTGATGGAGTTCCCTTTGGCTTCGGCCAGTTTTTTCATAGTATCGAGAAACCCGCTTGAGCTTTCGACACCGGCCAGTTTTTTGATTTCCCCTTTGACTTCGGAAATTTCATCGACCGCCTTGGCCCGAGCAGGAAAAATCTCACGATAGATCACCGCAACAGATTTGTTCAGAGATGAAAGGTCAGCTGCAGCAGCACGGTACTGAAGCCCTTTGTTTACGAACAGCAGCAGAATGACGGCCGCTGCCAGTATTCCGGTCAGGATCAGCTTCTTGCGCAACTTGGTGTCCCCTGCGGTCCAGGCAAGTTCTCCCTGCCGGAAATCGGGGAGCGTGCCGGCATAGCTTGCACGTGCGACAGCATAGAGCCCCGCCAACTGCTGAAAGGTCTCTTCGTTTTTGAACAGATGCCCCAACTCCGGCGGCACTTCTATCGTTTCCACCGGCAGAGGCAGCGAATCGGTGTCAGCAAGCTGGCTCCCGAGCACGCAGAGCCGCGGCGGTGGTTCTCCTCCGGAGAGTTCCAGTGCCGACAGCGTGGATGCGACCATTGCGGCGGTCACTTCGGAGGTAAACGCTCGGAAGTAGGTCAGCCGCCCCCCCTGCAATAGTGCCAATGAACTTCCGTCGCATACGGCACAGTCAGGCGGGACCCCCGGCAGGGACCCAAGTGCGAACGGGAGTGAGCTGACAACCTGCGGCTCGATGCCGGCCTCCCGAAACTGCCCGATTGCCTCGCCGATGTCACTTTTGCGAGCCCATAACGCGAGAAACTGTCCCTCGATGACCGGCATAACCTCCAGTACGAGTTCTTCGACCGGCAGCACAATCTCACCCTGCAGGTGGGCAGGAAGAACCTCGCGCACCTTGCGGAGATTGTTAAACGGGAGCGACACGGAACGCTGCGCAAACAGTGCCGGCGGAAGGCAGAGTATAACGCGCGGGACACCGGTCATTTTTTCAGCAATACCCGCGACGGCATCAGCCAGCGGCCGCTCGTCGTCCAGCTCGAACGATGCGGCACCGATCAGTTCCGTGGAACGCCTGGACACCCCGAAATGGGCAACGGTCAGCCGTTTTTCTTCTGCCTGCAGAATCAGATAATCCATGGTACGTTGCACCCTCACCTACGTATAATTTTTTTCTTACGTGGCTAGTATTCCTGCCACGACAAAATGACCCCTGGCAACCGCACAACCGCCTCAACCGTCCGCACAGAATCCTTTACTCTGGCTACAGAGGTTATCCTGAAGAGATGGCCTTGAACGGTGATCTTTCCAACCAGACCGGTAGCTATCGCTCCCATTCCGGGGACTCTCGATAATTCCCCCGTCGATTTGAACGGCTGTAAACGCCGCTCCTCCACGATTCGCTCCGCCATCCGGTCATCGATACGGTCGTCAAGCGCAGCCAATACCTCTTTGGAAGCGGTATTCACGTTTACCTGTGGAGAGTTGGCTTGATCTGGAAATATAGTCAGATACGGCCGCAATTTTTCAAGCATCTCAGGCGTAAACCCTTTAATCAAGGACAATTCTGTCAGTGTCATCAGTTTGCCGTTGCGGGCACTATACGCCGGTTTCAGGGTCTGATAATAAGAAGTCTCTGCGCCGCCGGAGCGCGGCATTTCGTCAATATCAATCCAGTCCGCTACCGCGGCCCATGGATCTTCCTGCAGTTTCAGGCGCATACCGAGCCGCTTGAGCGCCGGCATGAAGAGGCCGTCTATTCCGTTTGGTTGCACTAGATCATTAACATAGATTTTGCCGCTTTCCTCGCTGATTGTGATCTCCAGCGAACCGACCTCGTCATCCACCTTGAACGGGGTCGCCCACCGGTCGGAAAGCGAGGTATAAGTCTGGTTTGAAAGTCCCAACTGAAGAAGCTGCGCCCCGCCGGTTGCACCCGATTCAGCCAATATCGATGCCTGCTGCCCATCACGAAAGCCTCGGCTGAGCGAGGTGTCCACGTACACCTGGTGGATCATTTCGACTACGACAGCCACCATCAGAGCCGTAACGACCAGAGTCAAAATCAGGGCGAAACCGGATTCGTTTTTCAGCCGCCCGGTCATAAGCCACTTACTCGCGGGATAGAGAGCACCGAAAACTCTACCGGTTTCCCCTCATCCTCAACCTGCACGGTCACCCGAACGCTGCTGGGTAGTCTGCCGTTTGTCGTGTCCCAGGTTTTAACCCATTTTGACCCGTCATAGCATTCCACCAGAAAGGAACTGATCTGCTCCATCTGCGGATAGGCGGGGGTTGTACTCTCTTCGGAAAACAGATCTCGTTCCTGGCGTGTCAGTATTCGCTTCTTGTCTTTTTCGACCATTCGGTACGTGACGATGACGATGCCTGACTCTGTGCGGCCCTGTCCGGACGGCGGCGCCAGCGTCGTCAGCTCCAGAGTCGATGACGGGACACCGAAATTGTCGCGATCTTCTACCACAAACCGCAGTCTCTTGTCAGTTATGCCGCTAACGATAAGAGGTGCAGATGAAATTTCACGGCGGATCAGATCAAGTGTCGCGCCCAGTTCCCGCCGTGATTCCATGCCGGATGACGCTCGGTCCCTAGCCCGCATGACGCTAAAATAGCTGCCATACAGCGCCGTAGAGAGGATACCGAGCAGAACCACCGCAATCAGAACTTCCAGAAGGGTGAAGCCGCTATTTCGGGAGGTATCTGACAAGCGCCACCTCCCGGCCGTCACTGCCACGCCTCACCTTGACAACAAGCTTCTGCAGACCGGGCAGATCGGACGGTAACAGATCGGCCTTCCAACTCAGCTCCGGATGGGAAGGGGCAAGCGTTCCTTCTCCCTTGACCGGCGTTTCTCCCAACTCCGCCATACGGTTTCGGGCCAGCAGTGTCAGGGTGGTACTGTCGCGCTCACCTGCAATGATCCCGAGATGATAATTCACTGAGCCCAGCAGGGTCAGGATGACACCGGCCATGATGGCCAGCGCCACCATTACTTCCAGGAGCGTAAAACCTGAAGTCCCATTTCTCATGGCGGATCCTCGAGGTATCCTTCGTACGCCTTGACTTTGCCGCCGGACGGAAAGACCATCACTGTCCAGAATTGTCCCGCCGCAGAGCGGAGATGAATGGTCACAAAGTCCCGCACTCCACCCATGCCGACATCGATCCGGAACTGACCGTCGCTGACTTTGCCCAGCCGCGGTATCCGCACGTCGGCGACGATAATCCCCTCTTTCACAGGAGATTTAAGTAGTAGCGGGTCGGTAGGTTCTTTGGCGCCCCCATCCCCACCAATCTCAACAATCTTCACGGATTCTGTCCCCGGTGCCAGAGACAGATAATACCCGGTACGGGAAGTTGTCGCCCTCTCCTGCAGGTAGCGTAGGGTCGAGGCCAGGGTCCTGGCTGAGATCTTCAGATTTTCCTGGTCAGAAGAGGGGAGCCGCGGAACCACCAGAAGCATCACCATGCCGATTATGGCCAT
>Ga0182021_10003754_pt1 | contig 17837 bp, 7 predicted proteins | sample 612E3MmetaG_FD_120493 | JGI IMG/M metagenome (GOLD analysis project Ga0182021, IMG submission 120493) | Permafrost microbial communities from Stordalen Mire, Sweden - 612E3M metaG (Illumina Assembly) | ecosystem: Environmental > Terrestrial > Soil > Wetlands > Permafrost | place: Sweden... | reverse complement strand
CTGTCGTAGTGATCAAGAGCGCCCCTAGCTCACCAGGCTGGGCGAGGACGCCGTTACGGATTGTCTCGACCAAGCACTGTTCGGCGCGCACGTGGAGTCGTCCGTGCAGGCATTCCTGTCCGACGACAGCGGCAGCTTCCGTACACGCGTACCAGCTCAGCAAGGGAACACGAAACATCGCTTCCAGGGCAGATTTCTGTAGTTGCGAGCAATACTGATAGGAATATGTCAGCCACTTGACAGCTGGAAGCGGAATGTCCAATTCACGCGCTTTGCGGGCGAACCAGTGAAAATACACCGGATTGACGAGCAATATCTCAGGCGCAAAACGATGCAGCTCCTCGGCGGCTTGCTCAACATAGCGACGGTCGATGCTGAAGAAGTCCTCGCTGCTGTTGAGTGACAGGGTGTTGTCGACAATGCGCTCTTCAAACGAAGCCTGGCCGAGGTGGCAGACCGTTCCAGAGCATGTCGGAGTTGTCAGAATGGCTGTCCTCACCGGAGCGGTTGCCTCTGTTCCTGTCCAAACCCGAGTATGCGCCTCGGGTCCTGTTGCGACCTCGTTGCCAACAAGCGCCTGCAACCGTTCGTCGGTTGATCCACTGGTGGAGAGAATGGTCAATCCCTCGGCACCTGCGCCGTGAGAAAGCCTCAAGTCACGAGGAATCAACTCGAGAAGGTTTGCTCGTAGGTCAGCTCTCGTCAGTATTGGAAGAGCTTGCAGATCCTCGACGGAAGTCACCGGAACGGAAGCATAGGCGGATCTTGACTGGTAGTAGGGAATCTCTGAAAGGACAAAATCCATGAGCTGCAGCAGCTGAAAGATGCTCTGCCTTCTACGTATTTCCCTCGGGGACAGTCCTTCTTCTGCCAGCGCGGCGCGTTTCAGAATGTCGATGACCTCGCTGGCACAAGGACTCTCGGGATTCACAGAGAGACGCAAGGGATCGCCTGTGAAGACCTGTGGACCGCTGCTGCCGCAATCCCCCAAGTCGATCTCGATAGTAAGGTCGATATCCTCGTCGCAAAGGACGAGGGTGTCCGGAGAATGTGTCAGGCTGACCCCTCGGCGAAGGACACAGGGTTCGATCGTCTTCATTTTATTGTTTCCATTCAGAGCGCATGGCCCATGATAAGCTGGGGCAGATGGAAGTCCAGCTACCCGCCGTCATCATCCGGGCCCTGCGCTCCCGCACGCAGCGGTTTACTATCTCGCCGCTAGGAAGAGGCCAGCATCCCTAGGCGGCAGTTCGGATCTCGACTTGTAGGCCGAGATCCGAGAGGCGCCTGATAAGACGCTTGGCCAACTTGGTCCGGTCTCTCTTCACGATCGCGTGGCCAACAACACACCCGGATGGGAAGTGGTGTCGCTGATCTCTGGCGTGGGTGTTCTGACGGCATTGGTATTCATCCTGACCATCGAGCTACCAAGGCGGTCTCCTCCTCCACTCTTTGCCGACCGTGTGTTCGGGCGTGTCGCCGTAGTCGGGGCGACTATAGGACAAACGGGGCGAGCAAGTTCCTCGGTTTCTGACCTGGCGAAGAGGAGCCGCGGTCGTGATACAAGATCCCCATGCGCGCAACCTTCGATCCGGCGGCTTCGACGGCCATCACGGTGGCCAAGCGCGCCCTTGCCGAGGGCGTCGATGTGGACGTGCGCACGCTGGTGGCGGCGCTTTGCCAGAGCGAGCCAGTGATAGCCAAGGTTCCCCAGCTTGCTGATCTCCTGCCATTCGGGCCGCTCCAGCCCCGGAGAGAAGTTGTGGGCCTCGTGCGCCTGGCGCCTGCCTTGCGTGCACCGATCCGTCGCTTGCGCCATGGGCGAGGTGAAGCCGGCCCCGTTGAAGTCGGCGTCTTCGACCTTCTGCGAGCAATTCTCGACGACGCTGATTGCCGCCAGGTGCTCGAAGCCGCAGGCGTTCCGGCGTCTTCGCTCGATCGAGCCCATGCCTTGCTGCCACCTGAACCACTAGAACCGGTTGCACGGGCCTTGCTGGAACGCTACGGCCGGCTTCTGGAGGAGTCAGGGCCGCCTCACCCCTCGCTCGCGCCAGCAGAGCCCGTGCTGGTCCAGCTCGTTCAAACGCTCGGGCAGCGTAAGCACCGTAGCGCCATCGTGGTGGGACCCGCGGGCTCGGGCAAGACTTCTGTCGTGCATGAGCTCGCAGGGCGCATGGTCGGACGGCACCCGTCGATCCCCGTGATCCTGTGGGATCGCTGTGTATTTGCCCTGCAGCCCCACCTTCTTCGTTCGGGCGCCGATCGGGCAGGCGAGCTCGATCAGCGCGTCCGTAGTCTCGTCGCCGTTCTGTCCGAGAATCCTCGTCTCATTCTCTTCGTCGACGACATACCCACATTGCTCTTGCGTGGTCCTGCCGACGCTTTTCAGGAATTGTGGCAAGAGATTGCGGCTGGGAGGATCGCTTGCATCGGTTGCGCGACGCCAAGCGAGTACCGGCAGCACGTCGAATCGAGCGACATCCTGGCCCAGGGATTTGCCAAGATCCGTCTGGATTCGCCCACGTCCGAGCAAACCATCCAGATCCTGTCGATGCGCAAGGCCGACATCGAGTCGCACTATGGTGTCTCCATTCCGGCGGAGCTGCTGGCGAAGACGGTCGCTCTGGTCGAGCGCTGGTTGCCCGCGAGTCACCAGCCTCGCGGCGCCATCGAGTTCCTCGAACTCGCGGCCAGCGAGCGTCGGCGCGCAATCCCGCCTGGCATCGAGCTGACCGAGTCTCTTCTCACCGAAGTACTGGAGCGGAAGATCGGCGTTCCGATTCTCCACCCGGCGAGATTGACGGCAGGCGATGTCTTCAAGGCGCTTTCCGCCAAGATCGCCGGTCAGACTGCACCCCTGCGCGAACTTTCGGATGCCTTCGTGGCCAAGCTTGGCTCTTTCCACTCCGAGCGTGGCCCGCGCGGGGTGTTTCTCCTCGCGGGTCCGACTGGGGTTGGCAAGACGCAGGCCGCGCTAGAACTGGCCCGCGTTCTTGGTGGCGGACGAGACTGCCTGGTGCGCATCAACGCCAACACCCTCGAAGGTTCGGGCTACGATATTGGCCCCGCCACGGCCGAGCTCTTCGGGCCGCCGCCGGGCTACACCGGCTACGTGCGAGGGCAGGGCGCTGCGCTGGGACGGGTACGCGAGTTCCCCGAGTCGATCGTTCTGTTCGACGAGATTGAAAAGGCGCCTCCTGGCGTGGCCAATCTCTTGCTCCAGATCCTGGATGAGGGGCGAACCCAGGACATGGATGGACAGGTGCTCGACTTTCGCCATTCCTTCATTGTGTTCACCACAAACGCTGGCAACGGTGACCATGGCGTGCATCCCATCGGGCTGTCCGCTGGGGACAATATGAGCCGGACTGGTTCAGAGCAGGACCGCGTGTTCTCCGCCTTGCACCAAATGGGCTTCAGCGACGAGTTTCTGGGCCGCATCGACCGCACCTTCGTGTTCGCGCCACTCGGCCGAGATGCCATTCGCGAGGTTTTCACGCTGCGCCTTGCCGACATCAAGGCCGAGCTAGCCCGGCGTGGTCTCGAACTCGAGGTTCCCCCCGGACTGGAGGACCATGTTGTCAGCGACTGGTCGCCTCGGTTTGGCGCACGTCATGTCACGCACCGTTTCGAGCGAGAATTGAGCGACCAGCTCAACCTGGCCGAGTCCGAAAAGCAGTTGACGAACATCCGTCGCGTCCGCCTTGCGGTGAGTTCCGGTCAAGGCAAGCGCCGCACCATTGACGGCGACACCCTGGTGATCGAGATCTCCTAGCCTTGCAAGTTCACCATGCCAATCCAACTCAATCAACTGCGAGACATCCTGCAACGGCTCGGATACTTGGCATCGGCGATGGAGTCTTCCGAGCCTGGCTTGAGCATCGCCATGCGAATGCATGGCGAATCCCGCAAGGTGGAGGTGCTCCCTGACCAGAGTGGGGAGCATCTTGACCTCCGTTCCCTTGTCAGCTATTGCGAGGAATCGCGCCCAAGTCTGCCCGATGTTCTGCGTGCACTGGCCGCGTTCAACCTGAGCAACCGCACAGTGAGACTGGGCTGGAACGCGGGCGAGAAAGCCATCCTGGCTTGCGCCGATCTTTGGTTGATTGGCGAAGCATCACCCGTGCGGTCGATCGAGCACTTCTTGCTTCGATACCAATCGGAGATCGAAGTTTGTGGCCCCGTTCTGCGCGGCGTTGTCTTGGGTCAGGATCCGGCTGCCCCGAACGTCCCCGCCGAGATTGACGACGACTTGATCTAGGATTAAATTGCCATGGACGAAACCGGATCCGGGCGACCCGTGTCAGTCTCTGGTGAATGCGATCTTCCACCCGACGAGGTTGGCCATGGCCGGGTAGTTGAGAATTGATTTGTAGTCCTTGGTCTTGTCGATATCGCTCAGCTCTTCGAAGGGGATCAGCATGGTGTGGCGGCGTTCCTCGTGCTTCAGCCGCTTGATTTCCGCCTTCCAAGCCCCCGCGTCGGGGAATTTGGCCTTGTGAGCGGGCTCGACCTTCTGCCAGCCGTTCTCCAAATGGAACTGCATCCAGAGCCTGTGCTCTTCCTCGGCCAGCACTTTGAGATGGTGGCTCAGATAGTCCGCGGCCTGCTTGATCTCGCCAGGCTCGGCCCTGCCTTCCTCGACCTCCAGGCCGGCGAGAGCCAGAACCTCGGGCAATCGCCGAGCGGCCGCCAGATTGGTTTCTTTCTCCCAGGCGGTCTTGTTCTCGAATGCGGCAAGTGCTTCTTCCATCGTGCGTAGTTGCGCGCCGTCGAAGGTCCTGTCGTAGTAGTCAGCGACGGCGGCGGCGATTGCGCGAAGGTTGGCGGGCGACAGGAACTTCAGATACCGCTCGCAGATGGCGTCGAATGCGGCGGCGGAGTCGAGGTGCTGCTCCAAGACCTGGGGCGGCGGGAGGTATGCGCGGTGGTAGGGCTTGCTGCTTTCGGTGAGGGGAACGGCGATCTTTCCCAGGCTGCGCGCTCCGTGCCGGTAGCGTGGGACGTGCAGAAAGGCACGCAGGAGATTGCGGTCTATCTCAAGCTGTCCCTTCTTCGCCCCCAGGAAAACCCGAAGCAACAGGGCGCGGCGCAGGGGGAACGTGATATCGCCCGGATCGTCCATGGCCCATTGGCGGGTGGACCAATCGTAAAGGCGGCGGCGGTTGGGACCGAGGACGTTGATGTGGCCATCGAGGCGCGAAACAAAGTCGGGGCCTTTCTTGCGACGGAATTCCTCGTTGGCCTTCTGGTCGGCGGCGATGCGATCGCTATGCAGCTGGTAGAACTTCTGCAGGCCCTGGATGGCCAGGCTCTCGGCGTCCGGAATCGAATTGGCAGTCGGTGTTTCAGACTGGGCCTCGGCCGAGGCATGCGCGGTTAGCCAGCCTTTGGGCATGGGAGCGGGGCCGAAGTTCTCGAAGTCCCAACTGGTGCCCCCGGCAAAGACGAAGATGCACTTGCCGACGGTGTGGGTGTGGCCGTCCTCCTGGAAGACTCCATCCTGCATGGGTGCCAGCAGGAATTGCAGCCAGTAGTAGTCTCGGGAATCAAACTCGTCCCAAAAGACAAGGGGAATGGCGCCTTTGAGCACGGCGTCTCGGACCTGGTGAAACGCGCCAATCAGCATGGCCGACGAGTCGAACTGGGAAAGATTGAATTCGAGGATCTGCACCTTGTCGCCGAGAATCTCCTTGGCGATTTCCTTGATACCGAAGGACTTGCCCGCCCCAGGAGGGCCGAAGGCCGCGAGGCAAAGCGGCTTCTTTAGGTCCGCGCGCTTGTAGGCGTCGATGCGCTGGTGCAGACCGCGCAGGGTTTCGATCTCGTTGCGGTCCACGCTGACCAGGGATCCAAAGCAACCATGGGGCACGCCCGAGAGAGCGCCCAAACCGTAGAGCGCAACCCGGTGGGCGAGTCCGTAAAGCGGCAAGTCGAGCTTGTCAGCGGGGTTTTCCTCAAGCGCTGCGAGGGTCCAGTCTCTGCACCTGGAGATATCCAGCTCTTGCGGAATCTGGCGCCACACGTAGCCCCGGGGCGCAACCCTCTTGGCCTGCGACCGTGCCAACGCCACGGTTTCCGCGGTTGACTCCGGACCCTTCGGATCACGCAGCGCAAGCCCAAGTTCGTCGAGGGGCAGCTGCGGTTTCTTCGTGCTCTCGCCATGGCCGTGGAGGCGAAAGACGCGGACCGCGGTCAGACCCCGCCCGATGGCACGGGCAAGCCGGGGCCAGGGCTCGAGATCCGTCTTGGCCTTCTCGTCGGCAGTCTCTTCGCGAAACAGCCCGACCGCGATGGCGGCCGTGAACACGTTCATGTGGCCATAGACGCTGGAGCCGTCTGCTAGCAGCGATGCCCACTGGCTCTCGGTCAAACCGGGATCGTAGATGAGATGCACGCAATGTTCCGGGCGCACGGGGGATTCAGAGCTGCCACAACTCTTGTTGTCGAACCAGACGGCCCCTTCGCAGCCAAAGTTGATGATGAGATGCCGGCTGCGATCAAACAGCGGGCGAAAGGCCGGCTGATGTTCCAGCTCGGAACACAGCTCCGAAAGTGTCCGCTCCCAGGAAAACCCGCGGCTGATGGCGGCGCCAGAGCGGCGGAACTCATCGGCAGAGGTAACCACGACCAGGTTTGCCTGTGGGCCGGGACCGGTCAGTTCCCGCCATAGATCGCCTTGCGCGAGCGGGCTGGACATCTTGAACACGATCCAGTCGGGCGGCGACGCATCGCTGCCGGTCTTGTCAGAGGCGGCCTTCTTGGCCGCCCCACTGGCCAGTACACCGAACGGCCAGCGCTCGTGCGCGCGCACGGTGCGGAAGCCGAGAGCCGCATCATCGATGACGAGAACGGCTGGGCGGCCGTGCGCGGAAGAACTGCGTTTCAGCGGCGGCTCGCCCTCCGGGTAGCGTGGCAGCGCGTAGCCCAATGCCTTGGCCACACGCCAAACATCCTTGAGGCACTTGTCCTTCGGCAGTTCCTTGTTCTCCGCCTTGAGCCCGGCGGGACAGGACATCCAGAGCACATGGGCAGCCGGATGCGGCTTTCCCTGCGATTCTGCCTCGCTCAGCTCTTCCAGTCCGAAGACCGCGCTTCCCCCGACGGCGGCACTGATGAATTCGTGCAGCTGCTTCGCACCGCCCAGCTGATCGGTGATGTGTGGTCTAATCTTCCCGGGCTGAGAGGGGAAAACCGTGTCGCCCTGATAGATGTACATGTCACGAACGACATCGCCGGTCGTAAGAATCTGGCGTTTCTTGGTCATGGGTTCACCGTCGGTAGGGGGCCGGGCACCATCTTGTCCGTCGGCCCAGGGGCGAGGATATGCCACGAGTGGGCCGTTCCGTGAAGAGTATCGTGCGCCGGGGCTGGGGCTCGGGTGATATCTGGGCTGAGAAGATAGCTTCTACAATTCCCAGCGTCGCCACTTCAGGGTTAGGGTACCAGTGTCATGAGCACTCCCGCGAATCGCGATCCGAGCCAGCACCCGCATGCATGGGAGACGGTTTCGGTCTTCATATCAAGCACATTTGGTGACATGCACGGAGAGAGTGGAGACGATCAGGCAGAAGAGCAGTGTTCCGATCGCGGCGCGCGCGATCGCCCCATCCGATCAAGCGGAATGAAATCAAGTCCCTCGAAAGAGATAGCGCCGCGCTTAGCGCGATCGCCAACCCGCGTTCATTGGAGATTTGCTCCACGCAAAACCACCGGCTGGCCGAGCTCGCGAAGCAGATCGAAGGCGTCCTCGGCCTAGTCGAACAGAACTGATATCCAGGCTGAGAACCATCTCGGCGAGGCACGGGCTGTGCAAACTTCCGCTCCCCGGGTAAGAGAGTCCCCGCCTCGATCGTCCTACTTGTTGCAGTGCCAGGACTCTGAGAGAAATGCAATGGAGGTTCCGCTATGAAGAGACCACCTGAGAACCATCGAACGACTGGCAGCGGCCCGCGGGCGCAATGGCTGCCTCTCCTGGGGGCACTCGCAGCGTTCGCCTGCGCCGGTACGAACAAATCGGCTCCGCCCGCTCCCGCGTCTCCGGCGGCAGCGTCTGCCTCTCCGGCAGTAGCTGTTTCTGCGCCCTCTGCCGCGCCTCCTACGAGTGGACTCGAAGTGGATGTGTCGGCACTCGCACCGCAGCTGGCGGCCTTGCCAGCGCAGGAACGCGCCGAGCAGATTACCGATTGGGCGGTAGAGTTCGCGCTTGCAGGCGAGCCGCTGTCCGCGAAGGACCTGCTCGCATCTCTCGGCTCGCTCCCACCCCTGCGCTCATCGCGGCTCGAGGTGCTGATACCGTTCGACTACGGACATGGCCGCTATGCGGTCCTGCCAGACGGCCGCGTCTGGTTGTTCATTTCTGTCGAGGATCCGCACCCGCGCATCACTGTCGCCCAGCTCGCGGATCGAGCCCGCGTGGCCCTGGGCGAGATCCCCGCCAGTTTCGAAATCCTGCGCTTCGGTCTGGCTGACGGCGAACGAACCCTGCTCGTCGAACCCATGGCGCGCGTGCGGGGGGCTGGCCTCTTCTCCGGCGCCTTCGGGTATGTCGAAACTTCGGTCCAGAACCCGCATCAGCTAGAGCAATGGCTGGCTGCGACTGACCAGATCACCTATTTCGAGAGCACGGATGGAGGGTCCATCCGTCTCGGCGGGCGGCGTCTGGCAGAAGCCCCTACCCCGCAGCTACCGCTCGCGGAAATCGCCACACTCTACCAGGCCCACGGGCAAGGAACGCCGGGCGTGCAGCCTCTGCTGCGTGCCCAACGCACCAGTCGCGGCTTGGTTGACGCCTTCACGGAGCTGCAGGCGGCCTACAACGCCAATGTCCTCAAGGCGAACGCCGGCCAGAGCATCGATTGCGCACGCTTCGAATCCGCGCTCCGAAACCTGCGAGGACTTGCCAAGCAGCTCAAACTGCCCCCGCAGCCCGAATGCAGGCAAGCCAGCCTTGAGACCGTCATGCAGGCCCACCTGGCCACGGTCGACCAGGCCGCGCGCGACGTGCAGGCCGAACTGAATACGCTGGATGCCAGGCAGCAGCAGATCGTCCAGCAGGCCTCCAGGCAAGGTAGCCCGCTCCCGGGCTTCTCCCTGGACCCTCTGTGGAAGGTCGACGGACTCGTGCGCGACCTCGAAACGCTTCGCAGCCGGCCGATTGAGCTGGCCCGCCGCGCGCATCGACTCGCCGCCACCGGTTCTGGCAACGCGAGCGTGACCAGCGCCAGCCTGCCCGTCCTGCGCGCCCGCCGGCTGCACAACCTGCTCGTGGAGTTCGGCAGCGACGACATCGGTCCCCTGTCGGAATCTGTGCGCAGCGGTATCGAAGCCGCCATCGCACAGGCTCGCGCCGCCGGGACTCCGACCATCGAAGACCTGGTTGCCTTCGAGCGCCTGCGCGCAGCTCTGGCCAGCGCCCGCGGCAACCAGGCGGTGTTGCTGCACGCAATGCTCAGCTTCATCGAGTCGCAGAACCGCGTGCAATGCGCGCGCTACGACGGCGGCCTGCAGGGCACGCCCGCGGCAATGAACCTCTTCTATACGGACCTGCTGGGCAAGCTGTGGGCCGGCCTCGACTATCGCGGCTCGGCGCCACGCCAGGCCATACCAGGGTTTTCCACGCTGATGCAGGCGCACGACGATCGCGGCGGCGAGGACTCGACGCGCATCTGGTTCGGGGGCCGGTCCGATCGCATTTCGCGCTCGGCCGATCTGCACGTGGTGCGTTTTGCGCCCGTCATCACTCGTGTCTACAGCGCGGGCTCCAGCTCGCTCAATCCCGGCGCCGAAACTGTCCCCCGAGACGCCGTCCGTCAGGTGCTCGACTTCTGGACCAACCACTACGGCCAGGTTGCCGCGCTCGAACCCCAGTACTACGTGCAAAACGAGCTGCACAAGTGGTCGGCGCTGACATCGTTGCTGGTGCAGCAGGACACTCTTGCTGAACTGTCGAAACTGCCCACCGACCGCAAGCAGCGATTCGATCACTGGGCCGCGGCCAATGCGCGCAAGAGCATGCCGGGTGACTTCGCGCTGTTGCCCCCCGAGCGCGGTTTGCCCACGAACCCGTCCATCGAGTGCATGGATCTGCTTGCGTCCGAGGGTGGCACCCGGGAAGCCGGGTTCGTCATCTATGGCGGAGTCACGCTGGCCGCCACCGACACCCTGGAGAAAGCCTCGGTGATCGACACGAAGATCCCGGTCGCGTCCCGCCGCGAAGGGCTCGACTACGCCAAGTCCTCCCCTGATCATTTGCGCCTCGAAACCCGCGGGATCTCCGTCCGAATGAAGGCGTCCCCCGGGCATCAAGCGGCAGCAGTCATCCAACTCGATGCGGACCGGCTGGGAACAGGTAGCCGCGCCCATCGCGACATGGCGACGACCTTGGACCAAGACCCGAACAAGACCGCGCTTTCTTACGTAACCGACGACCAAGGCGGGCGGCAGAGCGGCAAGCTTACGCTCACCCAGATCGGTCGACTGGAACGCAGGTCCGCCCCTGTGGCCATGGCTTTCGTGGACCCAGGGCAGTTGGCGCAGCAACTGGCGGTGCCGGCGACTTCCCCGCGATTCCATCGCGAACAGCAAGCCTTGGCGGCGAAGGATCAAACGGCGCGCCACCAGCAGCCGGCTGCAGCCAGCCAGATGTATCGGCCCCAAGATCGCGGTGTTGGCGCAGGCGATGGAGATCACGCCGGGCCACGTGCCAGTGAAGTCCCCAAGAATGAACAGTGGCGCAAGGCTGTGGCACGCTTCGGGCCAATCCCAGATTCGGAGTTGCGCGTTATGCGGCGCCTGCTCCCCGAGTAGCCTACGAGGATAGCTTCTCCTTCACCAGCCGCAGCTTCTTCAGCAGCATCACAGTTTCGGGGTCGTTAGTCTGGGTTGCTTCGCCGGTTTCCCGCTTGCCTGAGAGCACTTGAAGGGCGCGCTGATACAAGGCCTGCGCCTCCGGGAACTGGTCGCGCCGAAGACACAGGTCGCCAGCGCGGTCGCAAGAGACGGCCAGATCGTGGGCATAGGCCGCATTGCCCGGATCCTGCGCGACCAGGGCTTCGAGCAGGAGTATCGACCCATCTTGCCGTTCTGCCGCTTCCTGCTTGCGGCCTTGTTGTTCCAGGACATCACCCTGCACCGAGAGGGTTACGGCCTTGGTACGTAGCCATTCCCGGTGCTTGGGATCTTCCGCGAGAAGAGACTCGATGCGCTCCAGAGCTGTTTCCAGATGGCTCTTCGCCTCGTCACACCATTCGGCCCTTGCTTCCAGCCCCCCAACCGCACCAAGCGCTTTCGCGTACTCGCCGCGGATGTCTGGCGAAGCATCGGGCCTTCGAGCCAGGCACGCCAACACCTGTAAGCCCTCGCGAAACGCTTCGCGCGCATTCGCAGCGTCCACGGGAACCAGAATCTCGCCGAGCCGCAACGCCAGCGCCGCCCGGTCGAGCTGCCAAACGTCGCTCTCAGGAGGCTCGTCCGTCAACCCGTCGGTCAAGTCAAGCGCGCGACGATAGACCTCGACAGATGCGCTGCAATTATTGGTGTCATGCAAGTACTTTCCGATGCCAGCCAACGCCATCACTAGGTCGTGACACCACAGCTGGTTCCCCTCGTTGCGCTCGTGCAAGCTCCGGGCAATCCCCAGTGCTTCTTTGAGCCACCGCTCGGTCTCGGCAGTACGCCCCATGGCCTCGCACGCATCAGCCGCCATCTGGGCGGCCACGAATCGCTCGTGCTCCCACACCCCAGCAGCTTCTGCGGACATGGTGGCGAACGGAGGCCCCGCGGTTTGCAGGGCTTCGGCACAGGCGCTAGCAAGGCCGAACTCAATCTCGAGGCTACCGTGCCCACGTAGCGCCGGCACCAGACGATGCAGGTAGCGCTGCACTATCAGGGAGCGCGCTTCCAATTCCGGCGGCGTCTCGAAGACTAGGCGGCAAGTCCAATCGAGTCGTGGTCCGGCAGCCACTCGCTGGCCGGTATCGCTTGGACTGCCGGGTGAGAGCAGGTAGTCCGCCAGCGCATCGGTTGAACCGGCCAATGCACCTTCGGTAAGAGGACCGGCGTAGATATCGGCCGCGCGCAGGCGATCGTCAGCCTGGATCAGGTGATACATCGTCTCGCTTTCGCGCAACGGATCATCGGGCGAGAGACCGAGCAGATGGCCTGCGATGGCCGCGTGCAATCGCTTGAAAAGGTCGGGATGCCCAGAAAGGACAGTACCGGCCGCGGTCCGCATTTTCAGGTGGAAGAAGTCCCAGCGGTCGTCTTGGCCGCGGCGGACGACGTGCCCTCGGAAGCCACGGCGAAGCGCCGCAAAGGCGAGCGGACTGAAGCCCTGCCAGTCGGGAGGCGTACCACTCGGAAAGAGCAACGGCACCACCGTGGGCACGAGAGCGGCCAGGTCACGCTCGCGCCAGCCGATGCGCCCGAGGACCAGCAAGATCGTGAAGGCACGGGTCAGCGCCACGCCGTAGGCGCGCTCGGAACGCTCGAGGGTCTTCGCCAGCAGTCCTGACAAATCGGCCGGCGTCTCGTTCTTGGCTAACGCCAGCACCAGGGCTGGTAGCTGCGCATCTGTAGGCAGTTTCTTGAATTCGCGGTCGGCGCGCAAGAAGTCCACGCGGTCGAGCAGGTTCAGCTCTTCGACCGCGCTCACCAGCCACAAGGGGTTGCCAGCTGCCGGACGCCCCTTGACCTTCTTGTCGAGTAGTGTGTCCACGGCCTCGCGGTTGGGCTCCCGGTGGTAGCGAGCGTAGACGGATTCAGCCAGAAGCTCGGCCTCGTCGTGATCGAGCGCTCTCAGCTCTTCGACGCGCGTGTCGGAACGTTTGTCCAGCACCTCGGATTCATCGCCCGCGATCGTCGTGGCGATGAACCGCAGGTTGGCCGGCCAGGCACGAGGCAGCCATGTCAGGTAGCGCCCACGGTTGGTGCGCTCGAAGCGGTCCAGGGCATCAATCAGGATCACCACACGCCGCTCACCTGCTACTCGGTGTAGGAGATCAGCGAAGATCTCCTCCCGCCACCGCGGTCTCTGCCCAGCCAGGGTCGGCGTCTCTACCATCCCAGCGTCGAGCGGATTCGGCACCTTGGCTTTTGCCGCGAGCCGCGCAATCCAGTCGCCAAGCATGGCGTCGACCCGTTCCGAGGCCGGGCTGATCCCTGCGGCGTGGCTGAGCAGCACGATCTCTTTGCTGGCCGACAGCTTCTCGTGCAGGCGAGCGAAGACCGCGCTCTTGCCCGCGCCGGACGCGCCGGTCAGGCAGACGCCTCGCACCTTCACCTCCGCAGGCGATACGGCCGCGGCAGCCAGCCGATCGATCAGGCACTTCCTTCCCACGAACCGCGCCGCACGTACCGCCACGAACTGCTCCAGCTCGCTCGGGAGCCCACCCGCCCGCACCTTCTCCAGGTGCTTGAGCGCTTCCTCCTCGAGAGCTTTCCAAAGATCGGCGATGACCAGCGGGACGAGCGCCTCGTTCACGCCCGTGACTTTGTGTTTGACGGGATCCCAGCCGACGGGGTACGTGCGGCAGCGAGCGGCCGTCGCGGGGTCGGATTGCAGGCGCGCCTTCAGCGCCTGCAATCGAGGCCAGCCTTCCTTGGCTGCAGCACGCTTCTCGGGTTTCAACCAAGCGGCGTCCGCCGCGTGCTTGTCGCTGTACTCGGCCTTGCTCTCTTCGTCCATTGCATCGTAGGGCAGCTTGCGGAAGTAGAAGAAGCTGCGGGTCCGCTGCTCGGGATCACCCCACACGCCGAACTCGACTTCCAAACCCGTCACCGACTTTCCCGCAGTGTTGGTCCGGTATCCAGCCTCTTCCACGGCGCGATCCATCCGCTCGCGCGGCGGCACCCACCCGTACCGGTCTCCGAGAAGGACCACCAGGAAAGGCCGGCTGCGCCTCACCTCTTCCAGGCAGACCTGCAAAACAAGCATCTGCTTCGGGTGCTCGCCTTGCAGATCCTTGGTTTCCACGCCCACGCGCAGGTCGATCCACTCGATGATCGTGCGCAGGGGCAGGAGCGCATCACGCAGCGCCAAGAAGGCCCGGTCCGCCAGGGCGTCACGCTCGACGTGCATGTCCCGGAACGTCCCACTGACGAAGATAGGCCGCGTTCGCCAGCCGCTCGAGATCAGTTGCTCATCGCCGTCCTTGGGCCCGGTAGTTTCCATATGCCTAATTCACCGGCTCGACCACGAGCTGCCCTTCGCGAATCACCGCGCGCCAGCGACCGTTGGGGCTGACGGTGCGCGCTTTGGCCAGGTCGCCGGCCGGTGCGGGCACGATCTGGGCCAGCGTGACGCCATCGAAGACGCGCCTCGTGCCGTCTTTGGTGGTGGCGAGCAGGTGGGCGCCGTCGGTGGACCATTGCAGGGAAGTGATGGGCGGGAAGGTCGTGCGAGCGAGCTCTTCGAGGTGCTGCGATTCGGGGTGCCAGGCTTGCAGGAGAATCGTTCCGTCCACGCGGGCGACTGCGAGGAGCGGCCGCGAGGGATGCCATGTAGCGGCGATGACCTCGGGAACGATTCGGCCGGGGGGCATGAGTTTGAGGAAGAGGACCTCGCCATCATCTGTGCCGACGAAAAAGACATCGGCACGGGCAGCGGAGCAACGCACGCTGAGGGTCGCCGGCCAGGTCACGAGGCAGAGGCCGGTCTCGATCTCCCAAAGCCTGAGAGAGGTTCTGCCGCCACTTGAAACGGCGCGTTTGCCATTGGGCAAGAACGAGACAGGGAATTGCCCTTCCAGTACGCGAAGGCAGGTACCGGTCTCCATGTCCCAAACCTTGATCTCGTCGTTGTCGTTGTCGCTGTGGGCCGAGACGGCGCGTTTGCCATCGGGCGAGAGCGCTGCTGGGAATCGCCCATCGAGGGTCAGAAGGCATTGGCCAGTGTCGAGGTCCCACAAGTTGAGCGATTGCTGATCGCTTACGGTGCCGCGAGTGGCCGAGAGGGCGCGTCTGCCATCGGGCAAGAGCGCCAGGAAGGCCAAGCATGGTGAGGGCCTAGGGAGAGTGCGGAGGCATTGGCCGGTGTCGAGGTCCCAGAGTCTGAGAGTCTTGTCTCCGCTGCCCGAGAGAGCGCGTTTACCGTCGGGCAAAATCGCAACCTCACCCACCCAGCTCGTATGCTCCTGGAGCGTGCGGAGGCACTGACCGGTGTCGAGGTTCCACAGTTTGATGGTGCTGTCCACGCTCCCTGACAAAGCGCGTTTGCCATCGGGCAAGAGCGCGACGGCCCTCACCTGGTCCGTGTGTTCGTCGAGGGTGCGCAGACACTGCCCGGTCTCGAAGTTCCACAGTTTCAGGGTGTTGTCCCAACTACCCGAGAGAACGCGTTGGCCACAGTGCGATATCGCAATGGCAAAGACCTCGCGCTTGTGCCCCTGGAGGGTGCGAAGACAATGGCCGGAGACGGGATCCCAGAGCTTGAGGGTCCCGTCAGAGCTCCCGGAAAGGGCGCGTTTCCCATCGGTCGAGAATGCAACCGCGTTTACACGGTTTGAGTGTTCTCGGGGCTCGTGGCGGCACTGCCCGCTGTCGAGGTCCCAGAGCTTCAAGGCATTCCCGCTCGCCGAAAGGGCGCGTTTGCCATCGGGCAAGAGTGTAACGGCTCTCACGATGTCCGTGTGCCCCGTGAAGGTGCGGAGGCACTGGCCGGTGTCGAGGTCCCAGAGCTTTAGGGTGTGATCATTGCCACCCGAGAGAGCGCGTTTGCCATCGGGCAGGGTATGCGCCACCCAGTCGAGGTCTGTGAGCCCGGACTGAAGCTGGTTCAAGGCGTCGATGACCACGATGGTCCGCCCCTTTTCCCCGCACTCGCCCAGCAGCCCGGCGAGCTTGCTCCGTAGCACATTCGGGTTGTCCGGAATCTCGCTGCTGAGCTTCCCCGCGCGCCGGAGCTCCTCCAGAATCGAACGCAACAGGGAATCGACGTTGTTCGAGCGCTCGCCCACGCCCACGAAGCGCGCGTGCATGGTCTCGTCCGCTGGCTTGCCATCGCGTGAACGCCATCGCGCAACCCAATTTGCCAACAGCGTGGACTTGCCCAGACCGGCCTTGGCCACCAGCGCGAAGAGATTCTGCGAATCCCCGGCCGCGTACGCGTCCAGTTCCGCGAAGTCGCCTGGCCGCTCGATGAATACGTCCGCGGCCGTGCGCACGAAGTCCTCGTGCCGGTCGATCTCGCGCGACAGATCGTCCTGCTCAGGAAGCGTCCCGCGCTCGGGATAGCGCTCAAGGATCGCAGCCTTCAGATCGTCGACGATCACGTCGGTCAACGACCGGCCGTCCGACCAGAAGTCGCCCAGCCGCCCCGCGCAGAGCCGCTGGTTGTATGCCCTCGCCCTCTCCGCCTGCGCCGCTGGCACGGACAACGCGCCCTCCGGGATGCTCACCTCACCGGACCGCTGCCAGTCGCGCCGCCAGCGATCTTGGTTTTCCCGCAGGGTCGCCGGGCAATCCAGCGGCATGCTCAGCTCGGGCGTGCGCCGCGCGTTCGACCAGCGCGCGCTGTACTGTCGCGCTGGCCGCTGCTTCTGCCCGGACACTACCTCGCGCAGCCTGTTCTGCCGGTCGACCAGAAACGCCCGGCTTTGCGCCTCCTCTTCCGCTTCGTCACTGTAAATCCGCTTGAGCTGCGCCGGTTCGGCCGGCATGTCAGCCAGAAAGTCGGGCTGCCGCAAATAGAAGAACGACTGGTCCGCAGCGAGCTTGGCCTCGCCACCCACGAACGGCGCCACCACGGCGTGCAGCACCTCCAGCTCCGTCACCGACCGCTGCTCCACGATGGCCGCCTTCAGTCCCGGATACCTCGCAAGCGTTTCCGCGGAAACGTCGCCCGCTCCCGGAATCCAGCCATAGCGCTGGCCGAGGAAGCACAGGAAAAACGGCCGGCAGCGGTCGATGTTTTGCAGGCACACCTACACCACGCGTTGGTTGTGCGTGGCATCCGCCTCGCTAACCCCCCAGCGCAGGTCGATGTCCACCAGCCGCAGCTTCCGCTCCTCGCACCAGTCGCGCAACTCGGGGAACACCTCCTTGACCAGGTAGTCCCGCTCGCCGTGCATGTCGTTGAACGTGCTGGAGACAAAGACGTGGACGGTTTCCCAGCCCACAGCCCCGCCCTTTGGCTGGCTTGGCGTCTTCTCGCTTCTGGTGCTCACGACATTGCCTTCCGCTTTCCACAGGCAGACTCACCCACTGTCGTCATTGCGTCAACCTGTGCCTCGATCCCATCTCGGCATAGGACGAATCGGTCCCTCATCTTCTGACCCAAGAAATCTCCCGCGAAATGGTCGATCGCTGGTCAGATTCCCCGCGCTCCATCGTCCTTCACAGACATGGGCGACAAAAAGACCAGCACCAAAGCCATCCAAAGGGATCTCAAGCTGCTCACCGGAGAAGGGATTCGCGCCGATGCTGCGCGGCTCAAGCGCGACATGTGCACGCAATTCGCGGACCCGCGCGAGTGGATCCGTGAGTACGTCACCAATGCACACGACGCGGACGCGCGCCAGGTGCGTGTGTCTGGGCGCCAGGCCGGCGAGCATCTGATCATCGTCGTCGAGGACGACGGGCATGGAATGAATCGCGATGCCGTGATCGGATTCCTCACGGTCTATCGGTCGAGCAAACGCGGCGACGAGCCAATCGGGCATCACGGCATTGGCAAGCTGAGCGTAGCGGCCATTCCGGGCCAGTCGGAATTCCTTATGCGCACGTCCACCGGCAACGAATGCTGGCAGGTGCGCGCTGGCTCGTTGCTGGCCGACGAGCCCATCCGCGTGGAGAGCGTGACCCCGGTGCCGCCGCATGGCACGCGCTTTGAAATTACG
>Ga0182021_10003753_pt1 | contig 17841 bp, 12 predicted proteins | sample 612E3MmetaG_FD_120493 | JGI IMG/M metagenome (GOLD analysis project Ga0182021, IMG submission 120493) | Permafrost microbial communities from Stordalen Mire, Sweden - 612E3M metaG (Illumina Assembly) | ecosystem: Environmental > Terrestrial > Soil > Wetlands > Permafrost | place: Sweden... | reverse complement strand
TGCGTGGGAACACAACGACCTCACCTCTGTGTCTGGCCTTCATTCCAGTCTTGCGGGAGATCCGATGGGCTATGTGCGAACCGATGGCCTCACTACCGTGGTCTATCGTGCCACGGACGGCCATATTCACGAATTGGGCCTAACAAATGGCGGATCCCCACCTTGGGTCGACAATGACCTGTTCGTCGCGAGTGGCGAGACGGTGAACGCCGCCTTTGATCCCTGGGGATACCAGCACGATGCCAATAAGAACGCAGTGGTTTACGTGGGAACTGATGGAAAGCTTCACCAGCTTCTCCTCACCATTGGAACCAATCCGCCATGGACGCACGGGACGCTTCCCGCGACGCAGCCCGCTGGAACTCCGTCCGGATATGTGCGTTGGGACGGAAAGGCCGCCGTGGTCTATCGTAGCGTCACCACTCCATCGACGATTCGAGAAACCCTCCTAGACGGAACATGGATCGACGCATCCCTCGATTCAGTCGATCACCCGTCTGCTGGTGCAAGTGGAAGTCCGATTGGACGCCGCGCAACAAACAACATGGATTCAGTAGTGTATCTCGGGACAGACTCGGGCGTCTACGAACAGCGCCTTGGCTTGACCGTCACGTGGAATTTCACCACGTATTGAGAAATGTGTAGTGCCCACGCGACCTGAGTGCGGGTCGCGTGGCCGGCGGCGTGGCGGTGCCATCGATAGCGCGACCCGCGGGGTCAAGATGAATTTGCTTCGGGCGCCTCTTCCCCTGGTTTCAAAAAACTGCCAACCAAGATTCGCCCGGTCCCGTAATGGAAACTGGGTCACAAGATCCCGGTTCACAACTATCAACGCAAACATGCGAGCTGGGCGCAACCGCAGTTCAAGAACCAAACCTATTGCCATGCAGTGATGCGTGGTCCATAGGGTTTCGATTTTCGGAACCCAACGTTCGTAGAAATGGAGAAAACGATGAATACCAGGCAAATGGTCGCATGTCTTGCTACTGTCGCAGCAGTGTGTGTCGTGGCTGTCCACGCCAGCGAAGCCGACCCGGTGACCGTTCAGGGAGCCAGCGGGCATCCATACATCAATGCGGCAATTTCAAATTACAGTATCTCTGATGGCACCGTGAGCTTCAAGAGCCCCTACACCTGGATCGCTCCAATCCCGGTGAACAACGTCACCGGTCCGTCTTGTAGCGGATACACCACCTACACCGTTGTCGCGAACGGCGCAGCCGGTGGCAGTGGCGCGGGATATCAGGCCTGGAGTTTCAGCCCAGGCGGAACGGCGTATTCCGGAGTTGGGCTCAACAACTCGGTGGCCACCCCCGACACATGGGCCCACTCGATCACCATTCCGTGCGGAGGCACCCTTTTCGTCAAGGTAATCGGGGGCACGGCTTCTACGACGCTTGCCTCCGCTTCCAGGATTCCCTAGTACAGCGGTCAAAGGAGCCGTGCAGGTTTTTGAACCCAAGACCTCCGACAAAAGGATCGACGCATACCCCCGGTGATTCATGGCCAATTTCCTGACGCGCGCAGGTGGGTCTGCCAGTCGCTCGGACGGGGCGGTGGTATGAAGAAGATCGCTGTCCTCAGCTTTCTGCTAGGGACGTGTTTGGTGTTGCTGGTATTTGCGGCTTTCAGGCACCACTCCAGACGAGCGGCCCACGAGATGATTGACTCCGTTGCGACGGGCGAGGAAGACTCCTCGCCTGTCCCAGCCAGACATCGGTTTTTCCCTCCCCGGCTGCCCGCACTCGCATTTGACGAGGAAGGGAAACCGTTTGCACCAGTGGAGGTCAAGAGTACCGATGCCCCCGAACGAAAGAGCGAAAAGGAAATCCTCCAGGAGCTGAACAGCGCTTTCAACGCTGATCGACCGCCCGACGCCAACTCGACCAAGATGTCTTCGGGCATCGTTAGTGCCTTTGGCGACGTGCGAGCTCAAGGCGCTCGCCTGACTGGGCTAGAGTGCCGCGCGACCCGCTGCCGGCTTGGGATCGATTTTGCCGACGTCGATGCTGACAAGCGTGTGATGTCCGATATTTTCAACCTGCTGTCGTCAGCGGGACTCGATGTGGCGACTCTCGGTTTCATCGTGGCCACGCGTGACACGCGACCAGACGGGACTATCAACGCCACAGTTCATCTGTTCCACATTTCTGCCACACTTTGATTCCGCGCGTGGCTGGTGCCAGACGCTTCCTGGAGGCTTCTCTTCGCGGTGGATGAAATTGCCCGGAATCTTGGGATAATTAGGGGGGCAAGCGGGCAGGTCCCGTGATGGCTGATGGGTAGGGGGATCTTGCGTGAGCGGGTGGTGCAAGAGAGGGGCGCACAGGTCAGAACTGCGCGGCCAGGAGGACGTTTTCGGTCCGGTCGGTCAGGACGAGCTCTCCCGTGCGCAAGAATGTCAGGCTTGCGGGGGAGGCTATCTCCTCTGGCAGAGGCCCCAGGATGCTCTCCCAGCGTCAAGGTGTACCGACGGCCCTGGCAGCGAGGACGCGGCTCTGTATCCGAGGCGCGCAAACTGCTACAACCGCGCTTGTCTCCCCTCGCGCATAGGGGAGCTGCAGTTGACAGATGGGGCATTATCGGGCATTCGGAGAGGCGATGACGAGCAGAGAAACGCGGGTTTCTTCCTTCCGCCGGCCTGTGGATGTCCCCTATGCCTAGACGTGGAGACCCTCCTAAGAGCCGAGGAGCGACACGTCGAGCTTTTCAGCAGTCGACGAAGCCGGCGCTGTTCCAGTCCTTCAATCGGAGCTTGCTCCCCTGGTTGCTGCTCCTGATAGTCACCCTAGCGGCCTACAAGCCTGCGTGGAACGGGCAGCCAATCTGGGACGATGACCACCATATCACTCGACCGGAGCTTCGTTCAGTAAATGGCCTGACACGCATCTGGACGGAGCTTGGGGCCGCGCAACAATACTACCCGGTAGTTCACAGCGCATTTTGGCTTGAGCATAGACTCTGGGGCGATTCCACTCTTGGATATCACCTGCTCAATATTCTGTTGCATTGCCTTTCCGCATGGTTGTTGCTCAAGATTCTGCGCAGACTGGCGATACCTGGCTCCTGGTTTGTAGCCGCGATCTTTGCGCTGCATCCGGTGCAAGTCGAATCCGTGGCATGGATCTCGGAATTGAAGAATACACTGTCGGGTGTCCTCTTCTTCGCAACAATCCTTGTCTACCTGAGGTTCGATTCGGGAAGGAGGCGACACCTCTATATTGCTGCTTTCGGACTCTTTGTGCTTGGCCTAATGTCGAAGTCCGTCATTGCAACGCTGCCCGTGTCGCTGCTCGTCGTTTTCTGGTGGAAACGAGGAAGGCTAGATCGGAAGCAAGACATTGTCCCGCTACTGCCGTTTTTTGCGGCAGGAATCGCTTCTGGACTGTTTACCGCCTGGATAGAACAGAGGTTCATCATTGCCGGCGACGAAGGTGCTTTTGCTCTTACCTTTGTCGAGCGGTTCCTCGTCGCGGGGCGGGCTGTTTGGTTCTACCTGGGCAAGATAGTCTGGCCGGTCGACCTGATCTTCATTTACCCGCGTTGGAAGGTGAGCCAGGCGGTATGGTGGCAGTATCTATTCCCCGTCGCGACTTTGATACTTGCTGGTGCGCTTTGGCTGCTAAGGAAACGGTGGCGTGCGCCAATGGCGGCATTCCTCTATTTTGCGGCCAGCCTTTTCCCGGTGATGGGCTTCTTCAATGTGTACCCGTTCCGGTTCTCCTTCGTTGCCGATCATTTTCAATATCTCGCGTGCGTAGGTCCGATTACTTTTCTGGTAGGGTTGGCATCTTCATCGGGCTTGGCCAAGGGAGGCCGGCGGACAGTGCTCTGCACGATAGTACTTCTCACGCTTGTGATATTGACCTCGAAACGGAGTGGAGTGTATACGAACGAGGAGGTCCTGTACCGGACTACCATTCGGCAAAACCCAGATTGTTGGCTCGCCTATAATAACCTCGGCAATGTATGGGGGCAATCCGGTCGACTCGAGGGGGCCATTGCCATGTACTCAAGGGCATTAGAAATCCGTCCCAAGTATGCGCTAGCTGAGAACAACCTTAGCGGTGCGTTGTTGCGAAGCGGTCGAATTGAGGAGGCTTTTGCGCATTGTCAGAAGGCGGTGGAGATGGACCCGAATTATGCCGAGGCTCACCACAACCTTGGCATCCTCTTGGAGAAGGGCGGTCGAATCGATGAGGCCATTGTGCAGTATCAGAAGGAAGTTGAGATCGATCCTAAGGATGCAGGAGCGCAAAACAAGCTTGGTAACGTCTTGGCGAGCGTGGGACGGCTTGATGAAGCGATGGTTCGTTATGAGATGGCTCTGAAGAGCAATGCTAATTATGCCGAAGCGTACTTCAACCTGGGCAATGTGTTCTTGCAGAAGGGACTGATCGGCGAAGCTATTGGGCATTACCTGAAGGCTGTGGCAATTCGCCCCAATTATGAGAGGGCACACAGCAATCTTGGCCATGCGCTGCGGCGGGCGGGCCGGATTGATGAGGCGATAGCGCAATATCGGAAGGCATTGGAGATCAACCCTAGTAAGGTCAGTGGGTTTCAGAATCTTGGCGTTGCTCTTTATGAGGATGGCCAGACGTCCGATGCGATTGTTGTTTTGCAAGAAGGACTTGAAGTGGCGAAGTCAGCAGGGAGTGAATCGCTGACAAAAGAGATCGCCCAATATTTGGAGACGATTAAGGGGGCAGGTGTGCAGGTCCCTTGATGGCTGATGGGTAGGAGGATTTTGCGATTACGGGTGGTGCAATAGCGGAGCGCACAGCTCAGAACTGAGTGGCGAGGACGACGTTGCCGACCCGGTCGGTGAGGACGAGCTCTCCGGTGGGCAAGAATGCCAGACCCGAGGGGGAGGCTATCTCCCCTGGCAGGGGTCCCAAGACGTTCTCCCAACGTCCGGAGGTGCCGACCACTGTGGTCACGAGTTGGGTTGCGAGGTGGATTTTGCGAATTGTGTTCTTGGCCGAGTCGGCCACGAAAAGGTTCCCTGCGCTGTCGCAAACAAGAGCCCCCGGGGTGTCGAAGCGCGCAGCTGTTCCAAGACCGTCGTCGTCGCCCGCGGTCCCAACAGAGCCGGCGAGCGTGCTGACGGCCGCCGTTGCCATGGCGAGCCTTCGGATGGTGCGGTTGCCTGTGTCGGCCACGAAAAGGTTACCGGCGCGGTCGACCGCCAGACCTGACGGGGTGTCGAAGCGCGCAGTCGCTGCCATACCGTCGGCGCTGCCTGGGATGCCCGGAGAGCCCGCGACGGTGGTGACGACTCTATCTGCAATGGCGACTTTGCGAATGGTGTGGTTGCCTGAGTCGGCAACAAAGAGATTGCCTGCGCCGTCGCAAACCAGAGCGACGGGGGTATTGAACTGTGCGGCGGACCCTGCGCCGTCGTCGCTGCCCGGAGTTGTCGGATCGCCGGCGAGCGTGGTGACAACTCCCGTGGCCAGGACGACCCTTCGAATGGTGTGGTTGCCTGAGTCGGCAACGAAGAGGTTGCCTGCGCCGTCGCTCGCCACACCCTGCGGGTCGTCGAACAGAGCGCCGGCCCCGGTGCCGTCGTCGCTGCCCGCCTTTCCTGCGAAGCCTGCCAGCGTACTCACGGTTTGCGTGGCAAGGACGATCTTTCGAATGGCGTGGTTGCCTGAGTCAGCCACCAGAAGGTTGCCCGCTTCGTCGCTGGCCACGCCGATCGGGGCCTGGAAGCGGGCCGTGGTCGCTGGGCCGTTGTCGCGGCCCGCGCTACTCGCGGAGCCAGCCAGGGTGGTCACCGCGCCCGAAGCGATGTCGACCGCGCGGATTGCATGGTTGTTGGTGTCGGCGACGAGAAGGCTGCCCGCACCGTCGCTGGCCACGTCCCCTGGACCGTCGAACAGCGCGTCCGCCCGTGTGCCATCGCTGTTACCCATGAGTCCCGCGGAGCCAGTGAGTGTAGTCACCGCCCCGGTAGCGATGACGATCTGTCGAATTGTGTTGCTGACTGAGTCGGCAACAAAGAGGTTGCCCACTCCGTCGCTGGCTACCCCTCGTGGGAAGGTGAACCGCGCCTTCGCTCCGGAGCCGTCGTCGCTGCCCGCCGCTCCCGCAGAGCCGGCCAGCGTGGTGACTTTTCCTGTGGCGATGACGATTCTTCGAATCGTATTGTTGCCCGAGTCAGTGACGTAGAGGTTGCCCGCCCCGTCGCTGGTTACCCCTTGCGGGAAGCTGAATCGCGCCGTTGCCCCGGAGCCGTCGTCGCTGCCCGCCGCTCCCGCGGTGCCTGCCAGCGTGGTGACTTTTCCCGTGGCGATGACGATCTTGCGGATGGTGTAGTTGGCCGCGTCAGTGACAAACAGATTGCCCGCACCGTCGCTTGCCACCCCTTGCGGGTAGGCGAACCGTGCCGCCACCCCGGTGCCGTCGTCGCTGCCTGCGGCCACGGCCGAGCCGGCGAAGGTGGTGACGACGCCTGTCGCGATGACGACCTTGCGAATGGTGTTGTTGGCCGAATCGACCACGAAAAGGTTGCCTGCGCCGTCGCTGGCCAGACCTCGCGGGGCGTAGAACTGGGCTGCTGCCCCGGTCCCGTCGGCACTGCCCGAGACTCCGGCAAAGCCAGCCAGCGTAGTCGTGGCCCGCGTGGCAACGACGATCTTGCGAATGGTGTTGTTGGCCGAGTCGGCAACGTAGAGATTGTCCGCGCCATCACTCGCCACACCGGATGGGAAGTAGAACTGCGCTGCTGCGCCTTCCCCGTCCTGCGCCCCAGGGCCGCCGAGCACACCGGCGAGGAGCCAGAGCCGCGCAAGGCCGCCGTCGGAGGCATCGTGGGCATCGCCGAGGTCGGCTGGGCCGCCATCGATCCGCGCGTCGAAACTGCCATCCGTCGTGCCGGCGTCCATGGCCCCTGCATCGCCAACCCTTGCCATGTCCGGGCGGCTATCGGCCCCGCCGTCCGTACCGACGTTGGGCCTGTCTTCGACGCTTGCGTCCGGACCACGGCCCACGCCGCCGTCGGGCGCGTTGGCAACATCTGCTGCGGGTGCATCGTTGGAGCCGCCGCCGTCTGTTCCGGCAGGCGGGCCATCGCTTTGTCCTATGCTGCTCAGAAGCGGGGTACGGGCCCCGCAGCCCACTGACATCAGGACTGCAGCGGCCAAGAAAAGACGCGCAAGCAAGCCATCAAGACTGTGTACCCGGTGGCCGTCGGTTTCCATGCAACCTTTTCTCACTTTCGGCGAAGGCCCGAGTATGCCGTATTCACGAATTTTGGTCCTTGAGTTCTGCCTTGCCCAAGCCGCGCCCAATCTGGGGGAACCCGCCAAACGTCGGCGCGAAATTTCTCCGAGGTCTCAGGCCTTGGGTTACGCTGCTGCACCGAACTGAAGGAGTTCGAATCATGTCCACAGTTGTCCGGCCCCTCTTTGAATCAACGCCTGGCCACCGTACCGCCTGCATCCGCTTCGCACTGGCGGTCGCTGCCCTGGCTCTTAGCTGCGCGGTCAGCCCTCCCGCAGATCGCGGCGCGCCGGCGGCGGTGCCCGCGGCGTCCGCTGCCGCCAAGGAGTTGCCCGTGTGTGGCTCTCCGACGGATCGTCAGGTGGAAGCCTGGCTTTCGGCCATGACTCTCGACGAAAAAATCGCGCTGGTTGCCGGCACTGGGTTCGAGACGGCCGGCGTTCCTCGACTGCACATTCCGGCCTTGCGCATGACCGATGGTCCCGTCGGGGTGCGCGCGGGCCAGGCCACCGCGTTTCCCGCGGGCACGCTCTTAGCCGCGACCTTCGATCCCGCGCTGGTCGAGCGCGTGGGCGCAGCCATCGCGCGCGAGACCAAGGGGCACGGCAAGAACGTGATTCTCGGCCCGGCGGTGAACATCGCGCGCACGGCGCTGTGTGGCCGCAACTTCGAGTACTACGGCGAAGACCCGGAACTCGCCGCGCGCACGGCCGTGGCCTACATCAAGGGAGTGCAGAGCCAGGGCGTGGTGGCTACAGTCAAGCACTTCGCCGCCAACAACCAGGAGACCGAACGCATGTCGGTCAGCGCCGAGGTCGATGCGCGGGCGCTGCACGAGATCTACTTGCCCGCGTTCGAGGCCGCCGTGAAGCAAGCCGGGGTGTGGGCCGTGATGTGCGCGTACAACCGCGTGAACGGCGTCTACGCCTGCGAGAACCCGGGCTTGCTCGAGCAAACGCTCAAGCGCGACTGGGGATTCCGTGGCTTGCTCATGTCCGACTGGGGCGCGACCCACAGTGCGGCGCCGGCCATGCGCGCGGGACTGGACCTTGAAATGCCAAAGGCCGTGCACTACACGCCAGCCGCGATTCGCCGCGCCCTCGACAAGAATGAGATCGAGCCCGCCCTTCTCGACGAGATGGTTCGGCGGCAGCTGCGCGCAATCGCTGCATTGAAATTGGACGAGGACCCGAGCGAGCATCCCGAGGCCACCGACACCCTCGAGCACCGCGCCCTCAATCGCGAGGCCGCGCGTTCTGGCTTCGTGCTGCTCAAGAACGACAACAACACCTTGCCGCTCGACCGCAGCAAGTTGCGGCGGATCGCGGTGGTCGGTCCGCGGGGCGGGCTGGTGGATGGCGGCGGCGGCAGCGCCCATGTCACGGCCACACGCAAGGTTTCGCTGGTCGATGCGCTCCGCGAAGCCCTGGGCAACAAGGTGCGGGTCGACTTCGCGCCCGGCGAGATGACGCCGGACGGACTGGAGCCGATCCCCGCGTCCGTGCTGACACCGCCGGCCGGGCACACCGGGCAGGGGCTGCTGGGCGAATATTTCGTCGGGAAGGAGCGCGCGGGAGTACCCAAGCTCGTTCGTGTGGATCCCACTGTGGATTTCCACTGGGAGCTCGGATCTCCGGCCCCAGGCCTGCCCGAGGATGAATTTTCCGTGCGCTGGACCGGCAAGCTCACGCCGCCCAGGTCCGGCCTGTACGCGCTCGGGCTGCTCTCCGACGATGGCTCGCGCCTCTACCTCAACGGCAAGCTGGTCGTCGACGACTGGGGCGACCACCCCCCGACGCTCAAGACGGCACAGATGGAACTGGTCGGGGGCAAGGCCTACGACCTGCGTCTGGAATACTTCGAGGGCATCGTCGGCGCGTCGGTCGAGCTGCTGTGGCAGAGGGCGGACAAGGATCCGTTCCGCCGCGTGGCCGAGGTCGCGCGCGGAGCGGACATCGTGATTGCGGCTGTCGGCGACGGCATGGGAGACGAGACCGAGGGCGCCGACCGCGCATCGCTGTCGCTGCCCGGCCGGCAGGACGAGATCGTACGCGCGGCTGCTGCCGTGAATCCCAAGATCGTGGTCATCCCGACCTCAGGCGCTGCCATCGCCATGCCCTGGCTCGACCAGGTCCGTGCCGTGCTGCACGGCTGGTTTCCAGGTCAGGAGGCTGGCGCGGCTTTTGCGGACGTGCTTTTTGGCGATGTCAGCCCGTCAGGCAAGCTGCCCGTGACTTTCCCCAAGCGCCTGGAAGACGAGCCCGCATTCGGCAATTTTCCAGGCACGGGCGGCAAAGTCGCCTACCAGGAGGGCGTCCTGGTCGGCTACCGCTGGTACGACACGCGCAAGATCGAGCCGCTCTTCCCGTTTGGCTACGGACTTTCCTACACAACCTTCGTCTACCGTGACCTGGCGATTTCCGACTGGGATTCCGCGCGTGGAGTCAGCCTTCGCCTCAAGGTGAAAAACACCGGCGCGCGACGAGGCGCAGAAGTCGTGCAGGTCTACCTTCACGCCGCGTCCGCCGCGGTTTTCCGGCCCGAGCAGGAACTGCGCGCCTTCGCCAAAGTCGACCTGGCGGCGGGCGAAGAACGCGAGGTCAGCCTGAAGCTGCCGGTGCGCGCTTTCGCCACCTTCGATCCCAAACTCCCCGAGCGCGACGCCTGGCGTACCGATCCCGGCGCCTTCGAGATCCGCGCCGCCAGCTCCTCCCGCGACATCCGACTGCGCGCCACCGTGACCGTGCCGGCGAAGTGAAGGCAGCCTCGAGAGGGCGGACACCCATAGGCGTTAAGCGGATCAACGGCGGAATGAAATGGCCATTCGTGATTCGAGGACGCAAGCCTTCGATGGGTCACCCCTCTCCCTTTCGGGAGAGGGGCCTGGGGGTGAGGGCGAAACTTCCCGTGAGCCGGACGCCGAAGTTACCAATGTGCTGTGATTGCACCCGCGGCACGATTCGACGTGAAAATGCACTACCCTCACCCCAGCCCTCTCCCTTTCGGGAGAGGGTGGTCTACCTCCGCTCTTCCTTTCCGACGCAGTTCCGCCGCTTAACGCCTATGGGGCGCACTCCTTCCGGCTCGCCCGTCGAGCACGGAAGGAGAAACCCCACGCGACTGCTGCTCTGGATCCTCCCCGCTCCCTCGGGCCGCTCGCAGCGGCGCAGTTTCACTTGGTCCGGCAAACCGTTCGGCGCACTAGTGAAGCTCCCACTCGGCGTCCGTGCTCTTCTTGCTGTCCTGGCGTCGGCTCTCTTTGGCTGGGGGTGATGGCTTTGCCGCCGGGGCCGCCCGAGCGGCAGCCGGCGCTGCGGACGACGGCGTCGTGGTCGGCGCCGCGACAGCCGACGGAGTCGCCGCAGCCGCCGCGGGCACGCCGAGCGAGACCGGGACGGCCGCCGCGCCTTCCACGACGGGGAGGGCAGGAGCCGACCCGCTCGGCTGGGCAGTGGTCGCGGTTGGTTTCTCGGGCGGCTCTCCGAAGCGCGTGCTGCCGCCCAGGGTGAAGTAGATGGCCTCGGATTGAGCATCGCGGAGCACTTGTTGGTTCTGGTCAGTCCATCCAAAGGATTTGCCGATGCCTATCGTCGCGATGATGCCAAGCATCGTGGTCGAGCTTGAGCCCTTACGAGAAATCCCAACCGTCATTCCGTACCGGTTCATGTGGGCGTGAAGCTCATCGATTAGGGCCGTGGGCTGCCCGGAAAAGTCAGTGAAGAAGCCTGCCTGAAAAGCGGTCTTTGCGCTCAAACGGTACTGCGCGCCGATACTCAGGTTGACCACCGTCAACCGTCCCTGCGGAACTCCGATAGGTATCGCAGCGCCGATCGGCGCACCACTGGCATTGTAGGCTGTGAGGCTAGTGCTTCCATCGTGGGCACGAACGCTTTGGTGGGTGGACTCGGGCAGCGACAGGCTGAGATCGGCTGCCAGCAGCCAGTCTGGCAGTTCGAGTCCCCCACCCAGGCGCAGGTTCAGCGGGAGACGCTGGTCGATGTTGAGATTGCCGTCGTAGGCGCGGCGGATGTAGCCGTTGTCCATGTCCGTCTCCATCACCAGAACGCGGCCACCGCCTCCGAGGGTTATCACCGGCGATCTCATGCTGAGACCAATCCACGTCTTGTCGCTCGCCCGGTACTGGGCGCCGACCGACATTGCCGCTTGAATCGCCCAGAACTCGTCCTGCTCGACGTACGAGTTGGCCCCCGCCGGCCCTGTGCTGTCAGCGGTCCACTGCTCAAAGTCCGAGTAGAGCCCGCTGGAACTCCAGTAGCCGACCTGCAGAGAAGCGCCCGCGCAGAGCCGGGGGCCGAAGCAGGCGCCCCAGCCAGGCACGATCCACAGGGTCTGTTCCAGCAGACGCTCCCGGACGTGGTAGTCGTCGCCGGCCCACTTAGTGTCGTCGAGTGCTAGCTCGTGGCGGGCGAAGTCAGGTACCACCAGGGCCAGGCCGACCGCGTGGTGGATGCCATTGCCGAAGACACCCAGCGGCCTCACGTACCCGACGGAACCAGGGAAGATCGCGCTTGTCCACCCGGCCAGATCGAGGCCGTCGACCCAGCCTTTGGTTCGTTCGATCTGTACGCCGTAGACGTTGAGCGTGGCCGAAATCCCCTCCTCCGTGACACGGCCCAGGCCCGCTGGATTGTACCAAGGCGCGGTACCGTCATGGGTGACGGCTACCGCAGCCCCGCCCATGGTACTCGACGTCTCGCCCACGGGGTACGGCTGATCGCTTTCTCCTGCCCGCGCATCGGCCGACAGAACCAGCAGAGTCCAAAGAATCACCGACGACGCTGTTCGACGTTGCCAATATCGCAAGATTAGACCTCCGCTCACAAGTGAATGGTGATGGCCTATGAAGGGCCGCTCGCAAAAGTGCCCGCGCGTCGACTACTGCGCCTCTGGCTCTGGGTCCTCGCCGCTCCCCTCTGCGTTCTCAGCAGCGGGCGGGGGAGTAGACAAATCCTCACCCTTGGCCGTATACGCAAGGTCCTCCCGCACGGACACTGGCGCCGGCGTGGGTGTGGTGTTGGCGTCGAGCGCATGGATCTCGTCCGCATTGAAAGTCGCGGACGGCCGGTCCGGGAACGAAACCCGCACCTTGCGGGCCAGCACATCGAGGTCGTCCACCCGCCCCACGCCGTCGGGCGTGTGCACCTGCTTGCCCACCCTGGGCAGGCCCTTGCCTGCTTCCACGTACTGCGCATCCTCGTACATTAGGCAACATTTGAGGCGCCCGCACTGGCCCGCCACCTTGGTGGGGTTGAGCACCAGGCGCTGATTCTTGGCCATCTTGATCGACACCGGCACGAAGTGCGGCAGGAAAGTCGAGCAGCACAGCTCGCGGCCGCAGGACCCGATTCCGCCCACCAGCTTGGCTTCGTCGCGCACACCGGTCTGCCGCATTTCAATGCGGGCGTGCAGGCGGGCCGACAGGTCGCGCACCAGATCGCGAAAGTCGATGCGTTTTTCCGACGAGAAGCAGACCAAGGCTCGGTCGCCGCCGTGGCCGACGTCAACCCGAAACACCTTGATAGGTAGGTGCAACGCGCGGGCTCGCTCGCGGGCAAAAGCCAGCGCGTCGGCCTCTCGCCGCTGCTCCTCTTCGGCGCGCGCTAGGTCGCGGGGCTCGGCCCTGCGCAAGATGCGGCCCAACGTGCCGCCACCCTTGCGCACGGCGGTCGGCACGCTGACCGTGGCCACGGTTCCGCCGGATCGGTCGTCCACCATCACCGCTTCGCCACGCCGAAACACCATGGTGCCTGGGTCGCAGTCGATGGTCGGGCTGGTGGGCGTGTACTTCACACCCACGACTCTGCGCTCTTCCGGCCGCGGGGCAGGCAGGTCGCGCGGGGCAGGTCGCGGCGCGGGCGGGGCTGGTAGATCGTTCATGACGCCTCCACGGCCGAGGAGCGAATGTCCATCATCATCTTCTCTAGCGCGGTGACCGCATTCACGTTGGCGGCCAGGGCCGAGCGAGCATCCAGCACCGCGGTCACGGCCCGGCGCAACGGTATGAAACTGTGTCCGCGCTGACACGCGGCCGTGGGTCCGGCCATCTCGGCGCTGTGATTGCCCAAGACAACCAGATCCTGTGCCCCGGCCGCCAGGGCCAGGGCATCCCGGTAGAAACCGGCCAGCAGCACCAGCGCCTCGGGCAGGTCGTTCCGCTCTTCCTTGTCGGAAAAGGCTGCGGCAGCATCGAAGATTGGTCCCATCTCGCTGGCCGCCGCTGCCTGGCGGAAGCGGCTGGCCACCGTCCACAGACTCGACTCCTCCTCCGACGCGCACAACTCGAACAGGCGCGCCGCTGACCCGCCCGCCGTGGCCGCGGCGGTTTGGGCGCGCGCGCGATCGATTCCTTGGCGGGCGGCCAAATCGATCAAAGTGGCAGGGGTGAGGCCGACGAAGCGCACGCGCTGACAGCGGGAGCGAATGGTGGGCAGCAGGCGAGCCGGCGCAGACGTGACCAGCACAATGAAATTGCCGGCCAGGGGTTCTTCCAGGGTCTTGAGCAAGCAGTTGGCTGCGCTGGGATTGAGACAATCGGCCTGGTCGACGATCAGTGCGCGGGCGGGTGCCTCGTACGGCCGGGTCGAGGCCAGCGCCACGATGTCCTTGGCCTGCTCGATCAAGAATTGGGTGGTCTCAGGCACCAGCACGCGCACGTCAGGGTGCTGGCCAGCCAGGATGCGCCGGCACACATCGCAGGTGCCGCAGCCCTGCTGGGGTTCCTGCGGGCAGCACAGGGCCAGCGCCAGCCCCAGGGCGGCGCTTCGCTTGCCCACGCCGTCAGGCCCGTCGAACAAGATGGCGTGGGCCAGACGCCCCGACGCAACCGCGCGCAAGAGCAGCGCGGTCGCCCGATCCTGGCCCGCGATGTCGCGTAGACGCATCGACGACAACGGTAGCAGAAAGTTCCGGCCGAATCGACAGGCGCGCGCGGTCCCAGTAGACTTGCAGCCATGGGAATCCTCGGACGACTCTCTACTTTGGTGAAATCCAACGTCAACGACCTCATCGACTCGATGCAGGACCCGGCCAAGGAGATCGATCAACTTGTTCGGGACATGGAGGATTCGGTGCGCGAGGCGCGCAGCGAAGTCGCGCAGTGCCTGGCCGAGGAGAAACGCATGGGCAAACGCGTGGACGATCTGGCCGAGGAGGTCAAGTCCTGGGACGGGCATGCGATGCGGGCGGTGCAGGCGGGCGACGACGCCCTGGCCAAGGAGGCGCTGCGCCGCAAGGCCGAAAAGGAAGCTGATCGCATCGAAGCGGAAAAGGCGCTGTCCGATCAGCGGGCATACTCGGTGCAACTGGGCGCGGGACTGAAGGCGTTGCAGGCGCGGGTGCAGGACGTGAAGCTGCGCCAGGGAACCCTGCGTGAGAAGGCGCGTGCTTCTAAGCGAGGCGAGAGCCCGATTTCCAGCAAGACCTCAGCCTTCGAGAATTTCGATCGAATGTCAGGAAAGATCGAAAATCTCGAGGCCGAGGTCGGCCTCAACGACGAGCTGAGTGGCCAGAGCGCGGCCTCGGTCGCCGCCGAGCGCAAACTGCGCGAGATGAGCGAGCAGAAATCAGTCGACGACGCGTTGGCTGATTTGAAGAAGAAGCTGGGGGGATAGTTAGAGCTAGGAGTTTCACCACAGAGAGCACAGAGGCCACAGAGGCGGATCTGAAAAGGGGAAAGGGTTGGCTCCCGTCCGGTCCGAACCCTTCTTCACTTCCGATCTCTGTGTTCTCTGTGCTCTCTGTGGTGAAAAAAGCTAGCTTTTCTTGCGCTCTAGACCCGCGAGGCGGCGGGCGGTGAGGAATAGCAGGATGGCCAGGGTGGCGATGATCGCCAGGCCGGCCAGAAGTATGCCCACAAGAAGTTTCCGGCTGGCTGGATCCATCTTGAGCGGACCTACGCTGGCCAGGGCCGGCGCGCGCTGCGATGGCACTTCTGTTGCGGGTGTGACCACCACGGCCACTGCTTCCGGCGAGAGGCCAGCCACGCTGCCCGCGACCAACTTCTGCACGTCGGCCTCGCGCAGGGGGGCTGGCGCCGGCCGCACCTTGAGCAACACAGCCGCCTGCGCGGCCACACGCGGTTTGCCGTCCACTGTCAGCGGATCGGGCTCGGGAAGCACCAGGTGCACCCGCGCCGTGACCACACCGTCGGCCGTCTCCAGGGTGCGCTCGATTTCTCCTGCCAACGCTTCCAGGTAGCGGGCGCGTTCCTCGGTGGGCGTGGGCACCAGGCTGGCCTGTTTGTAGACCTCGCCGAACCCAGCGCGCCGGCCGCGCGGCAGACCTAGCGACTGCAGGATCTGCAGCGCGCGCACGGCATGGACCTTGGGCACGCTGATGACGAAGGCCTCGCTGTTGACCTCGTCGCGGGCCTTGCAGGCCTCGATTCCGCCTCGCTCCAGGGCGGTCAACACCTCATTGGCCGCAGTTTCGTCGAGGCCATGCTGGATAGGCGTCGAACATCCGATCGCCAGTGCCACCGCGACTGTCCACAAAGCGCGCATGGCGCCCGAGACTAGCAGAAACTGCTTCGCACAGGGGCGACAACTGCTGGGCAGCGGATGGAAGTTAGCTTTTTCACCACAGAGAGCAGAGAGGGCACAGAGCCGGAGCGGAAGGGAATTGGTTTCGCGCAGTCTAGATTCGTTCTTCCCGACCGGGTCTGGTCCGAACCCTTTCCCTTCCGACCTCTGTGTTCTCTGTGCTCTCTGTGGTGAAAAGAGCTAGCCAGCACCGCACTACTCGGCGCCCGCGCTGGTTTCTTCCTCTTCCAGCACCTGGCGCAGACGATCGACGGCGCGGGCATGCAGGCGAGAGACCCAGGACTTGGACAGCCCCAGCTCCGCGCCGGCGGCTTCCAGGTTCCTGTCCTCGAAGTAGTGCAGCTGCAAGAGGCGCCGTTCCTTGTCCGGCAGCTTGTGCAGGGCTTTGCGCGCCCGTGCCTGCAGATGCAGACGTTCCAGTTGCTGGTCAGGCGGTGGCAGGCGTTCATCGGTCACGCTGGCCGCTGCCTCCAACGAGGTGATGTGGACCGTGGCCACACCGCTCAGGACCTCCGCAATCTCCGCCAAGGTCTCGGCCGCATCGCGAACCTGGCCGGCGGGCGCGGCCCCGGCGCCCTCTTGCTCAGCCCGATTGCGCAGATACTCATTGGCGCGCTCCTCAGCGCGATAGCGGGCGTAGTCGCCCCGCGAATACCATCCCATGGTGCGCATGCCGTCCAGCATGGCGCCGCGGATGCGGTAATAGGCGAAGGTGGAAAAGGCCACACCCTGCCGAGAATCGAAGCGACTGGCTGCCTCGACCAGACCCTTGGCTCCGTAGGCTACCAATTCGTCGAGGTCCAAGGTGCGGCCCAGACTTCGCCGAAGCTTTCCGGCAATCGACCGCACCAGATCGAGGTTCTCCTCGACAAGCCGGTCGCGGTCGTGCCCCATAGCGCACCGAATAGAGCAGACGCCGGGCGGTGTTGACAAGAGATAACTCAGGAGCACTCACACCGAGAAATTCAGGCCAATGGGCCGACACGTATTGCCAGCGGTTCAATTTCTTGCACAAGTGTCTGATGAGCAACAACCTGAGCCTCAGTGTTGGGTTCAGCCTTGAACCGCCCAGTCGTTTCCTTCACTATCCGGTCATGCTTGATCTCGTTTGCTCCTGGCTGCTGATCGCGTTCGTTTCGAGCGTCGCGATCGTCACCTTGATTCTCTACCTGGTCGGCAGACGAGCGCGCAGCGACCGGTTGGAGGGTCATGGCGGCGTTATGCTGGGCCGCGGGTTGATGGAGTCCACCTACCTGCTCTTCCGTCCGGCGGAGAAGGCGCTGCTCGCCCTGCGGGTGACGCCCAACATGATCACCACGTTCTCGCTGATTCCGGCGCTGCTTTCCGCAGTGGCCCTGGGATACGGGCACTTCGGCGTGGGCGCCATGCTGGCCACCATGTCCGCGTTTTCCGACATGCTCGACGGCATCCTGGCGCGCCATCTGAAATTGACCTCTGACGTGGGCGAGCTGTTCGACGCCGCGGCGGATCGCTACGTGGAGTTCTTCCTTCTCGCCGGACTGGTCTTCTACTTCCGCGACACGCCAGTCATGCTGATCCTTGTCTTGGCCGCGATTCAGGGGTCGTTCATGGTCAGCTACGCCACGGCCAAGGCCGAATCCTTGGGCGTTCCGCCGCCCAGGGGGGCGATGCGTCGGGCCGAGCGCGCCGTGTACCTCATCCATGGATGTGCCTTTGTTCCCGTGGTGGGCCTGGCGTGGCCTTCTGTGACAGGAACTTCCGTCCTGCATCTAAGTCGAGAAATCCCAATCGAGGTTGCCGTTTTGGTGGTAGCAACAGTGACCAACGTGTCCGCAGTCCGGCGATTCTTTCGCATCGCCGCTTCCCTGCGGGCCCGCTCCGCATGAACCCGTCGCAACCCAAGAATCAGAAGCCCAACATCGTCACTGCTGTTCCTGGCCCGGGCAGCCAGGCGCTGCGCAAGCGCGAGGATGCTCACATCGCGCCTGGCCTGCAGGGCTATGCGCTCATGGCCGGGATCGCGGTGGCCGAGGCACGCGGCAGCGCCATCACCGACGTCGACGGCAAT
>Ga0182021_10003752_pt1 | contig 17841 bp, 12 predicted proteins | sample 612E3MmetaG_FD_120493 | JGI IMG/M metagenome (GOLD analysis project Ga0182021, IMG submission 120493) | Permafrost microbial communities from Stordalen Mire, Sweden - 612E3M metaG (Illumina Assembly) | ecosystem: Environmental > Terrestrial > Soil > Wetlands > Permafrost | place: Sweden... | reverse complement strand
TAACAGTTAACTTGCAAAGAATTGATGCTCAAGGAATACCTATGATTGGGCACCGTAGTGAGAATATGTTAATTGACTTAAATGATGAAAAAGTTAACCCGCAAATCAAAGAAAATGCACAAAGTAAAAAAGTTGGTGAATCATTCAATTTTATTTTTACTGATGAACATTATCACGGCGAAGAACTTCATAGAGAAGAATTCAATTATATAGCTGATGTTATTAAGATAGAAAAACAAATTAAACCTGAACTTTCTGAAGAAATTGTAAAAAAGATTTCCGGTGATAAAGCTTCTACACCAGAAGAACTTACTTCATTCCTCAAAAAGAATATTGAAGAATATTACGTTAAACAATCCGAAGAAATTTTTACAAACAATTTGCTTGGTGAAGTTGTTAAGAATAATGACTTCACACCACCATCCGGTTATGTTAGTTCTGTCCTTAAAAGAATGGTTGAACTAGAAAGAGAAAATTCCAAACGATATAAATCGCCAAACTTTGATGAAAATGCTGTTACAGAATATTATAAACCAAGAGCTGAATGGAATGCCAAATGGCAAATCATTTTAGAAAATCTTGCTGAGGCAGAAAATATTAAAGTTGAGGATTCAGAGTTAGAAGAATTAGCTAAGAAGGAAGCAGAAACAATTGGTATTTCAGTAGCTAAGCTTGTAAAATATTATAAAGACTCTAATCGTTCTGAAATGTTACTAGAAGAAAAAGTGATTAGGTACTTGAAAGAACAAACAAAAATCAAAGAAGTTGACGCTGAAGAAAAAATTAAAGAGAAAAAGGAAAAACCAAATGAATAATGATATTCTAACACAAACTCAGTTAAACCAAAAATTTGAGATCTATAACCAGTTAGTTCCTTACGTAATTGAACAAACTGGCCGCGGTGAACGAGGGATGGACATTTTTTCCCGATTATTGAGAGAACGTATTATCTTCCTCGGTACTGCAATTGATGATCATGTTGCAAGTTTGACAATTGCGCAACTACTTTTTCTTGAAGCTGAAGACCCTGATAAAGATATTTATCTCTATATCAATTCACCTGGCGGAAGTGTATCTGCCGGCCTTGCAATTTATGATACAATGCAATATGTCCGCTCAAAAATTTCTACCATTTGTGTCGGATTAGCAGCAAGTATGGGTGCTGTCCTGCTGGCCGGAGGTGAAGCAGGAAAACGTTCTTCTCTTCCAAATTCGAAAATTATGATACATCAGCCATGGGTTGGCGGATTGCAAGGACAAACTACTGATATAGAAATCCACGCAAAGGAAATGATCAAAACAAGAGAAACACTTTATAAAATACTTGTTGAACATACCGGAAAAACTTATGATCAAATTGCAAAAAATTGCGACCGTGATTATTTTTTGAATGCTGATGAAGCAAAAGAATATAAATTAATTGACAATATTTTGGTTCATAGAGCCAGCCTTAATAACAATAAAAAATAACTTTTCGAAGGGGTTTATGAACCCCTTTTTTATTTTAAAGACATAAATCAACAATACCTTTTTATGTTACTATTTGAGCAAAGATGTGAGCTAGATCTCTGTCCGGCATTTTCAAGTATTCAATAAAAAGGTTATTTTTAATACAGAATCTGTGAATAATGTTGATAATTTTTAAAGTGAGATATCCTTGACCGGAGCTAAATTAGATCTATTAATTAAGTTAAATGAACTCTTCGAATATGCTCGCAAAGGAGATGAATTTTTACTTGATGAAATATGTAATTTTCTTTCAAACGAATTTGATCTAAATGGCGCTGCCCTTTTTTCTATCAGTGACAACAATTCTTTTCATCCGATTGGTAAATCTGCCGGTGTTAAAAAAAACCAATTCAAAGGGAATTCTTTCAACTGCCCTAACTGTAAACATTTCTCCGGAATGCAAAACGACACTTTAATTTTTGATAGCAATTGTTCAATTCAAATTTCTGATAATGTTGGTAACGAAGGATGTTATTTGATCAGTCTTTCAGATTTAGATAAGATGATGATCAAAGTAGCGAAGAAAACTTCTGTAAGACAAAACGATAAAGACAACTTAGAAAAAGCAATTCAGTTAGTCTCATCAATTATTTTATTATGGATTGAGAAACGCGGTGGAACAAAACATTCTACCGCTTCTCTCGCAAGAATTGTTTCAGAGACTACAAATGAACTTAATACTAGTTCCAATAATGTAATTAGTTTAACATCCGTATTGTCAGGCTTAACTTCATCTCAATTACATTCTGAAAATTTAAATACACTAAAGAAAAATGCTCAGAATATACTTCTGAATATTAATGATCTTAATGAAATTGCCAAGATTGAATCTAACTCTGTTACTAGAAATCAGAAAAGTGTTGAACTTGTTCCTTTTATTAATGAGATTGTTGAATTATTCAAAAGTAATCTTGGTAATCGTAAAATTATATTTTCTGTTAGCGTAGATAAGTTATTAAATAAAGCTGTTGTATTGGATGATCAAAAACTGCGTTACATATTGAGCAGTTTACTTTTTATTTCTACAAATCTTACAGCTATAGGTGAAATTTCAGTTAAAGTTTCTGTCATTCAGAATAATTTAGTAAAATTTGTTATCTCCGATTCCGGAACTATTATTGAGAGTAAGATAATTGATAAATTATTCGATCCTTTTACTCTTTTTAAAATGGAGGAATTTAGAAATTCTCCTTTGACTGGACTCTGTTTAACATTGGTAAAAAAATATGTACATTATTTGGGTGGAGATATTTCAACAACAAGTGCAGCTGGGAAAGGAAATACATTCACATTCACAATTAATGGAGAAGTAATGGCTGAAATAGAAAACAGTCTCTCACAATTACCAAAACCAACTTCGGTAAATAAAGTTCTTGTTATTGAAGATGATTATGCAACATCGAAGCTTCTAACTAATTATCTAACCAAATGGGGTTATAATCCAACCATTGTAAGTACGGAAGAACAAGCTTTTGGTGTTATTAATAATGAACCTCTACTTGCCATTATTTTAGATATTGAACTACCGAATATTAATGGTCTCGAATTATTGAAGAAACTTCATGATAATCCACAGACAAAAAATACACCGGTAATTGTTTGTTCCATTGAACCGGAACAACAAAAAGCATTTATGATGGGCGCTGTTGAATATTTTATTAAACCTATTAATTACAATTATCTTGTTGAAGTACTGACTAGTTATAAACTCAGAAAAAATTCAAATATTCTTTGTGTTGATGATGATATTCCAACTCTTAATTTAGTTAAGCAAGCAATTGAATCTGCAGGATTCATTCCGATAGCTGAAAATGTTTCTGCAAAGGTTATGGATAGAATTAAAGATAAAGATGTTGATTTGGCTATCGTTGATCTTGATATGCCTGATCCTAATGGATTTGAATTGATCAAACTGATTAAGTCCGATAAAAAATTTGCGCACCTCCCTATTATAATTTATACAGGAAAGGAAAATTACAGAGAAGATCTTTATAAGATTGAAGGATTATTTGAAGAACTTCTTGATAAACGCTCCACGAATATTGAAGATCTTGCAGATACGATAAATGCAATGATCAATCGCTACGAAACTCCTCCTACAGTTGAAGAAGTAATGCACAGAGATAATGTGATTAAGATATTATTAGCGGAAGATTATAAACATTCTCAAATAATTGTTACCCGATTGTTAAAGAAAAATAATTTTGAGAATGTTGTAGTTGTTGAAAACGGCGAAGATGCAGTGAAAATGGCTCATCAAGAAAAATTTGATTTGATCTTAATGGATATGCAAATGCCGATTATGAACGGTTTTGAAGCAACAGAGAAAATTCGTGAAATACCCGAGTATCGAGAAGTTCCAATAATTGCACTAACAGCTTTTGCTATGAAAGGTGATCGTGAAAAATGTTTAGAATCTGGTGCAACCGATTATATAGCAAAACCTATTGACAGTAAAGAATTTATAGAGAAAGTTAAATACTATACACATGTTTCCAGTTAATTCCTGATTTAATATATTCTTCTAGATATAAAAAGTCCCGCATAAGCGGGACTTTTTATTACATCAACATTCAAACAAATATTATTTCTTTTGTAAAGTTTGTTTCCCTAACGGGGGTGTCTCTGGTTGAAAAGCATTAATCGTATTTATCTGAACACTTCCATTTGCTGCTATAACTAAATCAAATACATGCCAAGTATTATTATTTACGCTTGGATTACTTGTTGGAACACTATATGCGTAAAGTGATCCGCCAATAATTAATGTTATCTTTGCACCAGAGCTTGCTAATGGCCCAGAGCTTTCACCACTATAATTTTTTACTATATATTGATAAGTTCCCGGAAATTTTCTAAAAATGGTTACAACTTCAGGTCCGAAACCATTTCTATCATCTGTATCCAGATTAGCATAAGGATAACTTGTAGCAGATCCTTTTGAACTCCATAAAACATGTCCAGGACCTTCTGAATTATATGCTGGAATCAACAGATGACTGTCGAGATCCGCAGGAGATGCGCCCCATGTCAATGTTATTGTAGCAATAGGTGGAGAAAGAACAATATCACCAATATCTTGTGTACCACCTTGAGTAGTTGGAGTTGCTCTTTGTAACGGTAAACTTGTTGTACCGTCTTTAGTTGCTTTAACTTTAACCAAGGAATTCACCCGTACACCTATATTAAACCTTCCATCCGAACCAGTATATCTGTAGGATAGTCCGGAATAATCAATTCCTTCGCAAGTTACATAAGCATTTTGAATTGGATTACCGTCGCCATCAATTACTCTACCGCTGATGTAACATACATCATAAATACGATCCCAATTCCATGAAGTAAAATGTGTAACAGTACCTACGTAATTAGTTCCACTCTTACTAGCCGAACCATCTTCTTTCCAAGTAGCAGCTGTAGTATCATAATACCACATAGAAATAGTAGCTGGTGCAGTATTTTGTAGAGATGCTGGAATTGGAATAGTGAGAGTAGCTGTTTTTCCGCTCAATAATTTTAGATTTGCACCGCTTGCAGATTTCAAATCAACATTAATAAAACCAAAAGATTGAATCGGTACTTCTGCATTGGATTGAGTTAAGCCTATAAAATTACCCGGGAATACTTGATTATAAGTTGGGCTTGTTGGATCAAAATATTTTGCTGAAACCATCGCCGACCCTGTAAATACATTACCGTTTGCATCAGCAAAAGAGCCGGAAGGGAAAGTAACTACTCCTCCTCCATTTAGTGTTAAGGTTCCACCTGTGCTGGTGACGGTTTGAGAAGTTGGTGCTGTTGCTAAAGTAGCATCTATAAATGAACTTTGTCCATTATTTATATCAACAACTTTATAAGTTACTATATATCCGGCTTTAGAAAATGAAACTTGCTTTTTTGTCCCAGCATTTAGTTCAGAGACACTAAACCATCCTTGTTCATTAGTTTGTACTGTTTTCCCTTGAATAGTTACATTAACGGTACCTAATAATGTTGCGGATTCGTCTTGAACTCTACCGAGAAGTAAACCATAATTTTGTGCAGGAGGATTATTATCGGTGGATTCGCTTGGATTGTCGTCTTTTTTGCAACTTGATGAAAGAAATATTGCAAAAAGTGTAAACAGTATGAAATAATACCAAATATGTTTCTTCATCCCTTCTCCTTTGAAGTTTTAGAATATTTATATTAAAGAAAAGCTGAGCTTATTATTTAATAAACAGAGAACCGGATAATTCATTATGATTAACTCCTACTACAAGTCAACTTATGAAATTTTTCTTCAAAAGAAAATAGATGATGATAACTATCACAAAGTTTCATTCAGATACCATTGTAAATATCGTTCTAATTATTATAAGAAACACATTAACTTTTTTATATTTGTAACAAGATAATTTTCTAAGGAGCATTAGTGAGGTCTGTTCGTGTTCGATTTGCCCCAAGTCCTACCGGATATTTGCATGTAGGCGGCTTAAGAACCGCATTATATAATTATTTATTTGCTAGAAAGAACAACGGTAAGTTTGTTTTAAGAATTGAAGATACCGACCGCAACCGTTATGTAGAAGGTGCTGTTGAAAATTTAATATCAGTACTAAAATGGTGTGGACTTGATTTTGATGAAGGACCGGAATCCGGTAGTAAGTTTGGTCCGTATTTACAATCTCAACGACTTGATATTTACCAAAAATATATTCAAGATTTAATTACTAAAGGAGACGCCTATTATTGTTTCTGTACTCACGAGCGTCTCGAAGTATTAAAAGAAGAACAACAGAAACAAAAACTTCCTCAAGCAAAATACGATAAACATTGTCTTTCACTTAGTAAAAGTATAATCGAAGAAAATCTTGCTCACAAAATTCCGTTTGTCGTGCGTTTAAATGTTAGACCAAATCAAAAAATTATTTTTGATGATATTGTCCGCAGTCATGTTGAATTCGAGAGCAATAATGTTGATGATCAAGTTTTGATAAAAAGCGACGGCTACCCAACTTATCATTTTGCAAATGTTGTTGACGATCATTTAATGGAGATTAGTCATGTAATCCGCGGTGAAGAATGGCTTTCATCAACTCCGAAACATGTATTGCTATATGATTCTTTCGGATGGGAAAGACCAATTTTTGCACATCTTCCGTTATTATTAAATACTGATAGATCAAAATTAAGTAAACGACAAGGTGATGTTGCTGTTGAAGATTATCGTGCAAAAGGATTTTTACAAGAAGCTCTTGTAAACTTTGTCGCTTTATTAGGATGGAATGCAGGTGATGATCAAGAATTTTATCTGATGAATGAATTAATAGAAAAATTTTCCTTAGAAAGGGTTAACAAATCCGGAGCTGTATTCGATCTTGAAAAATTGAATTGGCTTAATGCAGAACATCTTCGTAAAAAATCAAACGATGAATTATTAACAATGTTAAGATTAGAAATTCTTAGTTCTCAATTCTCCACGCTCATTTTATCTGACGATTATCTCTTAAAAGTTATTACGGCTATGAAAGAGCGTGTAAGTTTCATAAAGGAATTTATAACAACTTGCCAGTATTTCTATACTGCACCCTTAGAGTATGAACAAAAGTCAGTTGAAAAGAACTGGGAAATAGAAACTCCTACTCATTTAAAGAAAATTCGCGATGCGTTTTCTAACCTACATAATCCTACAAAAGAAGATTTTGAACAATCACTTACAAATGTTGCAACAGAATTAAATATCGGTAAAGGTAAACTTATCCATCCTCTCCGTCTTGCAATATCTGGAATCAGCACTGGACCTGGGGTTTTTGATATAGTTACAATTCTTGGAAAGGATGAGATAATTAAACGAATTGATACAGCATTGGGAAAAATCAAATAGATTGAGAGTTATCTACAAACTTTTGCGGATAACATACTTCGAATGTAGTTCCATTTTTCCTTGTTGAAGTAAACGAAATAATTCCATTCAAATATTTTTCAGTGAGAAATTTCATACTATAAATTCCGACTCCACGCCCTGCTCCTTTAGTTGAAACCGAACGATTGAATAATTGCAATTGGATATCTTCGGGAATAAAAGACGGATTGTGAACTGAGAAATAAACCATACCATTTCGATTACCACATATCAACGTAATCATTTCATTTGTTGAAGATGCTTCGATAGCATTCTTTATCATATTGTTGATAACTCTTCCCAGTAAAGTTTCATCAGTTTCGATTTCGGAATTTTTACTCTCTGGTGATATTACTAATAACTTGTTTCCCAAGGTGTCCGAGTGATTAAATGAATCATAAATCCGTCTAAGAAAATTGATCGAATTGATCTTCTGAATATTCAGTTTGATCTTACTTTTTTCGGATGATACTAAGTGACGATGAGTAACTATTTCATCAATGATTCTTTTTGCAATTTCATCCAATACTTTCATAAACTCTTTCCGCTCTTCGTCGCCTAATGTATTATCATTAATTATCTCTAACATACTATTTAAGCTGCCGGCAGTATTTAATATATCATGAAAGAAAATACGCTCGATTTGTTTACGCTCAGTAATGTCTTCAAATATTCCTACACCTCCGTTGATCGCTCCGTTATCAAGTATAATAGGCGCAAAGTTTACTCTAACCGGTGTGATCTTACCGGAAGTTCTGGAGAGATATTCCCCTTCATAATGTCCTGCTGTACCAGCTAAAGTATGCTCAATAGCCGAAACCATATTAATATCTAACGCTTCAGAAAGTAACACGCCAATAATTTGTTCTTTCTTCGAATCACTTATACTAAGAAAATTATCATTGCATGCAGTTATTTTTCCTGACGAATCAAAATGGAGAATACCGAGCGGTACATTTGAAAAAACCATTCTGTACTTCTCTTCGCTTTCACGAAGAGCTTCTTTGGTTTCTTTAAGATCGGTTACAGATTGGGCAACTACATCTAATTCGATAATTGGATCCGGAGTTGATTCGTGTACATCAAATATGATCTCTTTATTCTTATGTGATGAATCTTTTTCCAGGGGATCGTCTTTCATAAATTATTTTTTACCCCAACTGTCTTTCAAAGTAACCGTCCTGTTGAAAACTAATTTGTCATTCGAAGTATATTTTGTATCAACACAAAAATATCCGTGGCGCTCAAATTGAAAACGATCTCCTTTCTTTGAGCCTTTTAAGAAGGGTTCAATCAATGCATTATGAATGATTTCCAATGAGTTAGGATTAATAAAATCTAAGAAACTTTTTTCTTTATCAGAATCCGGCGATTCAATAGTAAATAATCTATCGTATAAACGGACTTCAGCTTGAACGGCATGTTGAGCAGAAACCCAATGAATTGTTCCTTTAACTTTCTTCTTACTAGTGCCAGTTCCGCTTCTTGTATCGGGATCGTAAGTACATCGAAGTTCTACAACTTCACCTTTATCATTTTTAATTACTTCTTCGCATTTAATTATATATGCATAACGTAAACGTACCTCTCCACCCGGAACTAAACGATGAAAACCTTTCGGCGGGTCCTCTATAAAATCTGTCTGTTCGATATAAATTTCATTTGTAAACTGAATCTTTCTTATACCCATTGACTGATCTTCAGGATTATTTACTCCATCAAGCTCTTCTACTCCGGAATAATTTGTGATGATAACTTTAAGAGGACGAAGAACCGCCATAGCACGCTGTGCATGTTTATTAAGATCGTCTCTAATAGCAAATTCGAGCAAAGCGATATCTGTAAGCGCGTCGCGTTTGGCTACACCTATCATCTCAGCAAAATTCCGTATTGATTCCGGTGTGTAACCTCTTCTTCTAAATCCGCTTACCGTCGGCATTCGAGGATCATCCCATCCGTCAACAAAATTTTCTTTAACTAATTGTAAAAGTTTTCTTTTGCTCATCACCGTATAACTTAAATTGAGACGTGCAAATTCTATCTGCCGCGGATGATAAATTCCAAGTTCGACTAAGAACCAATCATACAACGGACGATGATTTTCAAATTCAAGAGTACAGATTGAGTGTGTAATTCCTTCGATCGAATCTTCAAGACCGTGAGCCCAGTCGTAAGTTGGGTAAACACACCATTTGTTTCCTTGACGATGATGTTCATCATGAACGATCCTGTACATGATAGGATCGCGCATATTTATGTTTGGGGAAGACATATCAATCTTAGTACGCAAAGTTTTAGAACCGTTTGGAAATTCTCCCTTACGCATCCGTTCAAAGAGATCAAGATTTTCTTCAATGCTTCTGTTTCTGAATGGTGATTCTTTTCCGGATTCTGTTAACGTACCGCGCGAAGAGCGTATTTCATCTGCGTTAAGATCATCAACATAAGCCTTCCCCTTTCTGATCAGATCAACTGCCCATTGATACATATGTTCAAAATAATCAGAACCATACAGAATCCGATCTTCAAAATCACCGCCGAGCCATTTTACATCTTCAATAATTGAATCAACATATTCTTGTTCTTCTTTTTCCGGATTTGTATCATCAAAACGTAAATTGAATTTACCTTTATAGTCGCGTGCAATTCCGTAATTAAGACAAATTGATTTTGCATGACCTATATGAAGATAGCCGTTCGGTTCAGGAGGAAATCGTGTACAAACATTACCACTCCATTTGTTGGTCTTCATATCTTCATCAATAATTTCATAGATGAAATTTTTTGATTTTGTTATTTCTTTAGATTCATCATTCATTTTGTTCTTGTTATCCATATTTTCAATTTTATTCTATTGATGCAAAATTACTCATTTACAATTCAGCGCTCAAATTTTTTCATAAAGGTGCTTCATCCTTGATTTCAATGAAAACTTAAAATTACTCAACTCAACATTTTAATCGTTTATAATATAATAGCATTCCTTTCTCCATTACTAAGAATATTTTTGTTTGACTATAAAACCATTTAAGAATAAATTGAATTCGAATTCCATTCTTCAAATTCAAAAAACAATTTCAAGGAGTAACAAATGCAGCACAAATATAAACTTTTGTTTATCTGTCTTCTAATTTTGTTCACAAGTATTAATCTATTCTCACAGGAGAATAAGAAACCAACCCGATTGCTGGTAATGCAAGATGTTGTATTCCCATATAAAGCTATGGAATATGAGAATGCACAGAAAGGAATTAACGAATTCTTTAAGAAAAATAAGATAGGCATTTCATGGGATGTATTACAAACAGACGATTTTACCTATATGTATCTAGTGCAATTTTCTGGATTAGGTGAAGTTGATGAATTATTTAAAATGTGGAACGATAAAATTAAAGCTTCCGACCAAAAAGAATTCGGTAAATTATACAGTGCTTTTGCCGGTACAATTGATCGGAATAATACTCTTATCGTAGAATTAAAAGAATCATACATACCAACAAATCCTTACTTGAAACCGGAAGACGCTGGTTTCGTCCATTGGGACTTTTTTGAACTATTACCTGGTAAAGAAACGGAAGCCAATGCTTTGCTAGCCGATTATAAAAAAATGAATGAGAAATTGAATATCCCGGTTGGTTACAAGCAATGGTCAGTTGTTTTCGGAGATAACAGTTCAACTATCGTCTTTACTACTCGTGCAAAAGATGATGTGGATTTTTATACCCACAATAAAGAAACAGATAATAAGTTGAATAATGAACCCGGCGGAGGTGATATGTATATGAAATTTATGTCATCAGTCCGCAGTTTTCATCATATCAATGGAAAACCAAGACCAGATTTATCAATTGCAGCAAGCAAATAATTTTAAAAAGGGTCTTCAATGTGAAGATCCTTTTTTTCCTTTATAAAAAGAAGATTACATTCCTTTTGGAAATACATTTTAAGTTTTTCAGTTTTCCAACCGAATAATTGTTTAGAAAGTATAATAATTGATTCGTTTCCCGCTTTTGCTGGAGTTTTTTAACGAAGAGCTAGATTACTTTTGAAACAACCTGTGAAGCTATGCTCTTTCTTACTTAGTATCTGTTAAATGTGGATTAATAACTATTTCAATTCTACGATTTCTTGCTTTACCTTCTTCGGTTGTATTATTTGTAATAGGTTTTGTAGCGCCATAACCAATTGCCGAAATTTTGTTTGTATTTATTCCGAGGTTAGCCATCAAGTATTGGTATATAGCGTCAGCTCTTGCCTGCGATAGATCCACGTTTTTTTGATTAACGCCTTGAGCATCTGTGTGCCCTTCAATAACAACAGTACAATTTGGAAATAAGCGAATCGCTTTTTCTACTTTTGATAACAAATTAAAATATTGCGGTTCGAGAGTAGCTTTACTTGCCGGGAAAATTAGATTAATTAATCGAATAACTATTAACTCTCCGTCCCTCGCAATTTCAGCTTCAGATGGAAGGAACATTGTATAAAGACTCTCTTTGAGTTTAGTATTCTTTTCTAACTCTTCTAATTGAGTTTTGATTTCAGCTTTTTCATTTTCAACATTAGTTATTTTTATTTTATAATCTTCTATCGATTTTTTCAGTTCTTCTATATCAGATTTCAATTTAAAATTGTTTTTTACCTCCTCATCTATAGCTGCTCTCTTGTCATTGATATTCTTTACAATAAGAGAAGTAACATTGTCATAACCGTTATCAAATGCGGGATTTATATTAAATTCGGAAGCAATTTTAATAAGTGGTTCTTCCCAGGATAAGATTAAATCTTCCCGCGTTTTTTCTTGTTCATTCATTTTTTTGAAAACACCTTGCATATAATTTCCGTGATTAACTTCGTATAATGCCTGCTGAGCCGTGTTTCGTGCTGTTACAGTATCATAGCGGTTCGCATCAAGAATAGTTTCAACATTCTGTACAAGTTGTTTGCTTTTTTTTAATGTGATCGGTGCAAATTTATTTAAATCGTTATCTTCTGCTGATGTAATTGCTGCATAAACATTATTTAAATATCTATGTTTGATAGCTTTTAATTCGGCATCCTTATAAATTGTCTCGGCGGCATCAGAATATTTTTTAACTTTTTCCATATTTTTATCATTGAATTCATCAACTGCATCCAAAAAATTACTTTCAGCGTCTTTCCATTCTTTTGGATTACTTTCAACTGCGCCAGCATTAATTGCCAGTTGGCGTGTCTTCATTAACTCAGCGAAATTAATGTTGATTAGCTTAGCTGTTTCAATTGATTTATTGAAATAATCAATCGAAAGAGTCAATTTTGATTTAACCTCATCAGCGTTTCCGCCTCCTTTTAAAACATCCTCGGCTTCTTTATAATTATCTGTTCCCTTTTCAAAATTTGATTTTGAAAATATATTCGCTCCAATTTCAAGCGCTTTTTTTGATAACTCCTTTGCTTCCTTAAATAAACTTTCAGTATTTGTTTGGGAATAAACAAAACAAGAAAAAGATAGTAATACAATTATTGTGTTCAATATTTTTCTTTTAAGAAATGGATACATATTACCTCCGATCTATGAAGAACAATTTATTTTTTATTAAAATTACGTTTTTTCTAGTGAAGAGACAATTCCCCTCATTTACTCGAGGACACCTTCAAGATTATCAGCTATTTCTTGTGCTAATACTTCTTGTGCCGGTAAATTTGCTGAGTCTTCAATGCTATTATCTTTCAACCAGAAAATATCTGATAAGTCAGAATACTTTAACGGATTTGTTTTAATTGTGAAGTGCATATTGGTACGTAAATCATAAATTCATAGTTCTTTTATCTGTGGCTTCTCACTTGCCGGTTTCTAATCAAAGAAGATTACATTCCATTTGGAAATACATTTTAAGTTCTTTAGTTTTCTAACCCGAAATAACATTTTCAGAAATATATTTGCCGAAGTGGCGGAATTGGTAGACGCGCTGGACTCAAAATCCAGTCTGGCTCACACCAGGTGCCGGTTCGAGTCCGGCCTCCGGTACAAAAAAGCTCAATCTTAATATGATTGAGCTTTTAAGTTGTATCTTATTGATAAATCCTTCTTCATTTTTTTATTATAATTTGTAAAATTCTCTCCGGTGTCATCGGCATTCTATTTAACCTAATTCCTAGTTTATCATAAATTGCATTTCCAATTGCAGCACCCAAAGTTATAATTGCCGGTTCACCTCCACCTTGCGGTGGTTCATTTTTCTTATTAAGTATTACTGTTTCAATTTTTGGCAGCCATGAAAACTTTGGTAATTCATATGAGTCATAATTTTTATTTAAGATTTCTCCACTTCTAAACTTTACTTCTTCTGTTAATGCATAACCAAGTCCCATCATAATGCATCCTTCCATTTGTATCGTTGCACCTTCCGGATTGATTGCAAGCCCCATATTCTGAGCACAGACAACCCGATTCACTTTAACATTTCCATCTTTTGAATTCACATCTACTTCTACAATCATAGCTACATATGATCCGGCATCGATACCGCACGCGATTCCATAACCTTTTCCGCTCGGATTTTTCGAAAATGATTTCCATCCGAATTTTTCTCCGGCAACTTTTAATACTTCCAACATTTTCTTGTCAGCTATGTTTTTCAATCTGAATTCAAATGGATCTACACCGGCTTTAGCAGCCATAATATCAATCTGAGATTCTCTTGCAAAAGTATTTGTATTGTTGCCTGGCGCTCTCCATGGACCGGTAGCAAATGGATGAGTGTTGGCAGAGCCAGTCCAACCTGAACCGAAAACTTTCGTACTTGAATTTGGAATATTATAGAAATGTGTTGCACCTCTTTCACCGGCGAAGTAACCATTGTAATCCCAAAAACTAATTTCGTTTGAACTGGTTAATCCCGATCTTATTTTTACAATTGCGGCGGGGTGAAATGCATCGTAAAAGAATTCTTCTTTTCTAGTATATGCAACCATAACCGGTTTACCGGTTAGTTTTGCTAATCGAGCTGCATCAACTATTTGCAGATTTCTTGTTTTGCCTCCAAATCCTCCACCGACATATGGAGTAATAATGCGAACATTTTCCGATGCAACTTTTAGAGCACCGGCAACCTCTTCTTTAGCTGTAAAAGGATTTTGTGTTGATGCCCATACTGTAACTTTGTTACCGTCAATCTTGGCTACTGCAGTATGCGGTTCAATAGGTGAATGAGCAACATAACTATCGTAATAAGTTTCATCTACAACCGTAGCAGACTGCTTTTCTCCTTGATTAATATCTCCGTTATGCGATACTACCTTTGGGTCACCGGCAACTTCCATGAAGTGTTCATATATATTTTCATTATTTAATTTGGATTCGGAAAGACTAAATTTTGCTTTAATTTTTTCCAATGCTTTTTCTGCCACGTCGGGATACTTATGAAGTACAGCGACAAGATCACTATCTTGAATAACAACTATATCGCTCATCTTTTTCACTTCGGATAAATCAACATCAATTAGTTTTGCGCCATGCGCAGGCGGCCTTAATACCTTTGCGTATAACATATCGGGGAACCGCATGTCACCGGCAAACTTTGCTTTACCTGTAACTTTCTCAATAGCATCAACTCTTGTTATAGATTTATTCATTACCTTGAATTCGGATGGATCTTTTATTCTTGGTTTACCTTTTAGATGTCGTTCTATCTTCTTTCCTTTTGTTAATTCAGCATAAGAAACTTTATTCTTCTTATTTGACTTTTGATAAACTACACCTTGCCGAACGGATAATTTATCAACCGGAATTTTCAACTGTTCGGAAGCTAATTCTAACAAAACATTTCTTGCTTCTGCTGCTGCCGCTCTTAACGGTGGTCCAAAAAATCTTGTGCTCATAGAACCGAACGTTCCCATATCCCACGGACATAAATCGGTATCGCCCATAATCATTTGAACTGAATCAAGAGTTACATCCAATTCATCGGCAAGCATTTGTGCAAGCGAAGTGATTATTCCTTGCCCCATTTCAATCTTGCCGGTAAAACAACTTACTTTTCCTTTTTCATCAATTCTTAAGAATGCGTTGAAGTCTGTAGGCAATTCACCCCGCCTTCTCTGTTCTTGTTGAACATATCCTAATGTATCTCCGACAGTGAAAAGAATAAACAATCCACCGCCGAGCAGTTTTATAAATTCTCTTCTATCAACTTCGAACGGAGTTTTAATATCTTTAAAATCCATCTCTAAATAATTATCATTTTTCATTTCATACCTCCTACTTCATTTCATTTGATGCTGTTTGAATAGCTTCAACAATTCTTTTATGAGCACTGCATCTGCAAAAATTATCATCCATTTCTTTTATGATCTCATCGTAAGTCAATTTTGATTTCTTCTTTAGTAAACCATAAGCGTTCATAATCATTCCAGGTGTGCAGTAACCGCATTGGAGAGCATCTTTTTCTGCAAAAGCTTTTTGTAAAGGATGCAGTTTGCCGTTATTCATTAATCCTTCAATCGTAAGCACTTCTTTACCTTTAACACTTTTAACTGCAATACTGCAAGATCGCTCAGCTTTATTATTAATTAGAACAGTACAGGCACCGCAGAATCCTTCTCCGCATCCGTACTTAGTACCGGTTAATCCAAAGTCTGTTCTAAGAACCCATAACAACATTCTTTCACTATCTACGTTTACCTTAACTGCTTTACCGTTGAGTTTGAATTCGATGAGCTCAGACATAACGAACTCCTTAATTTTATTTAATTAGTTGCAATATTTATGAGTATATATATAAAAAGACCATGAAATAATTTAACGGAATCATTTTCACTAAAGCCCTCCAATTTTCCTCAAGGTGATATATCTTTCAATAGCTTCGAGGAAATAGTAATCTGCAAAGATTGATGGTACATCAACATTACTGTTAATTGGAAGAAACTGTACTGAATGATCCAACAAACAATTGGTGCTAAAATCATTATTAAAATATGGAGATTGGCATAGTGACATAAGCATTGATTCGGCTTCAGATTGAAAATGATTTTTTAAAGTACCGTCATCAATATACTTAATCATTTCTAACAAAGCTGAAGCAACTATGCATGTTGCTGAAACATCACGGTAATTAATGTTAGATTGAAAATCCCAGGCAGAAACATAATCTTGCGGCAAATGGTCAATGAAATAATTCGCTAGCCGAATTGCAGTGTCCAAAAATTGTTTTTCTTTCGTATAACGGTACATTACTACCATGCCGTATGTTCCCCATGCATGCCCGCGCGACCATGTAGTCTCATCTCCTGCGCCTTGTAATGTTCCTTTGCTGATTATCTCACCGGTATTTTTATCATAACGGACTGCGTGGTATGTACCTCCGTCCGGACGAATAAAATCGTGAGAAGTTTTTATGGCATGACTGCGTGCATATTCAATGAAATCCGGTGAACCGCCATTTTCTGAAGCCCAGAATAGAAGATCAAGATTCATCATTATATCTATTATTACCGGGAAAGAATTTTCAGTACCATGCAGATCCCAATTTGAGCTCAAGCATCCTACTACCGGACTATAGCGTTTGGATAATGTGTTCGCCGCTGTCAAAAGAATATTTTTATATTCATCATTTTCTTTACCATCTCCCAAACGAAGTCCGTTTCCTAATGAACACATAAATCTAAATCCAAGATCGTGCGTTTCGGAATTATTTTTTTCTCGCTCGATTGACGATGTCCACTGCCGCGCCCATTTTTCAAATTTTGGATTTTTGCTCAGCTCAAAAGCGTACCATAGACAACCAGGATAAAATCCGCTTGTCCAATCACCAGACGGTTTAAGTTTCCATTTCAATTGTTTCGTACCATACGTTGGGAAAAGTGTTGTATCATTAACCTCTTCTACACTTTTTCCCAAATGAATCAAGGAAATTTTTATTGCACGGTTAACAAGGCTATCTAATTTACTTTCTCCGGCGCAGACTTTTTGGGGGAATATAATTGTGGGAAAAAATATAACGGCGGCAACTATCGAGAACGGTCCGACTGCTTTAACAGTATAATAAAATTTCGAGCAAGTCATAAAATAAATTCTCCTTTTATCCACCTCGAAATTTGCGAGTATTTTTTATTCAAATATTCTTTACATCCAAAATTAATAATTTATTATTAACGGTGTTCCGCTTAACACGCCGCTCAAAACAACAATGCAACACTGAAAAACCAACGTCAATAATTATTTATAATTTTTTATTATTCAATAAGCTCAAAGAGCAACTTGCATAGAGAAGAGTGCTGTGTTAATAAAAAAAAATATTTACTGATGATCGATGTGTTAACTAGATTTCGTGGATTTTACATAATCAACCATCATAATTAATAATGCAAAGGAGCCGAGAATTGCCGGGACATAATAGACTCCTTCATAATTAAATCCTGTAAACCAATAACCAAATACGGGCGTTCCAAGCCATGCACCAATCCAT
>Ga0182021_10003751_pt1 | contig 17842 bp, 16 predicted proteins | sample 612E3MmetaG_FD_120493 | JGI IMG/M metagenome (GOLD analysis project Ga0182021, IMG submission 120493) | Permafrost microbial communities from Stordalen Mire, Sweden - 612E3M metaG (Illumina Assembly) | ecosystem: Environmental > Terrestrial > Soil > Wetlands > Permafrost | place: Sweden... | reverse complement strand
GAATAATTTTCTGAATATCGTCCATACTGTTTATTTTCAGAAATATTGACAGGAATTGCTTAAAGAATTGAAATTTGAGTAGAAAATACGTAAATTAATTATTATAAAATAAAAATTATTAATGAAAAAGATAAAGACAAATACGAATTACAAGTTAACACAGCAGATAGCTGCGAAAAAACCTTTACAGCAGAAAAAAAGAGATCCGTTTAAAGAAAAGGGAATTGATAGTTTTATTGATTTTAGAGATGTTAAACTGCTCACAAGGTTTCTTAATGAACAGGGAAAAATATTACCTGCACGTATAACAGGTGCAACAGCAAAGATGCAGAGAAAATTAACAACTGCCGTAAAAAGAGCAAGACATCTTGCTTTTTTACCGTTTGTCAGCGAAGGTACAAGATACTAAAAACAATAAAAGAAATTTTTTATATAAAAAAGCTCCCGAATTGTTATTCAGGAGCTTTTATTTTTTATAATCTATATATTTCTATCCGTTTTTCTTCAAGACTATTATAGTGATATCATCATGTTGAGGCAGGCCTTTGGAATGATTTTCTAATTCTTCTTTTATAATATCCAATATTTTATCTGTATTATGATGATGGTAGGAAGTTATTATTTTTATTAACTTTTCTTCTCCGAATTCCTCATCATTTTTATTAACAGCCTCGGTTACACCATCAGTATAAAATAACAGCAGGCAGTTTTTTTCGAGATTAATTTCTCCGGTTTCATACTTTATATCTTTTTCCAGAACTCCAAGCATCAGTCCGCCTTTATCCATCAATACCACATTGCTATTACATAAGTGAATAGGTGGGTTGTGACCGCCATTAATGTAAGTAAAGATATGTTTTTCGGTGTCTAATATTCCCCAGAAAAAAGTTATGAATTTTTCCGTTGTTGTGTTCTCGAATATTAATTCATTAATCTTTTCAGTAGCAAAAGCCAAATTAAAACTTTTTTCATCATATACCTTCAGGAAAGAATGGACAGCAGACTGAATATTTGACATTAAGAGCGATGCAGGTGTCCCTTTTCCCGAAACATCGGCAATTACAATTGCAAATTTCGTTTCAGATAATTTAATAACATCGTAATAATCGCCGCCAACCTGCAATGCAGGCAAATTAACTGCCGCAATCTGGTAATTATTTATTACCGGCAGGAATTTAGGAAGTAATGCAACCTGTATTTCGCGAGCAATCTTAAGTTCATTTTCAATCTTTTGCTTTTCTATGTACTCGTTGAATAATATGGTATTATCAATTGATATTACGGATAAATTTAAAATCGATTCAAGAAACTGCAAATCTTCTCCCGTAAAATCTTTCCTGTTGAGTTTACTTCCAAGGCAAACAATTGATTCTACTTTTTCATTACTTTTTATGGGAAAAACAGCTTTGTATTTTTTACTTTTAAGTGTTTTCACCGCATAATTATCGTTATCATCTGAAATCAAAATCTGCTCTCTGATATCTTCAAGGGCTGTTATGAATTTATCATCAATAAAAGAGTCATTAACATAATTTAAAAGATAAAATTTATCCGACCTGAATTTCGAAAATATCAATAAATCTTTTACTCCGAAATTACCAAGCAAAGTATAACTAAGCAGTCTTATAATCTTATCCCTGTCCAGAAAATTTGTGTTCAGTTCCTTGCTGAGCTCGAAAAGTGATTTTAACTGGTAAATCTGCGTGCTTAATTCAGAATTAAGATTTTTAATTTCGAAAAATTTAAGAGAGTTTTCTATTGCAGGAGCTGATATATTCAGCAATGTCTCGATGAATATTGTCTCCTCTTTGGTTATAATATCCTTATTTATTTTTTTACCAAGGCACAGAACCCCAAGCTGTTTGTTTGCAAAAAATATTTTGAAGAAGAAATTAAAATTATTTTCCTTAAAGAAATTGTCTTCGACCTGTATATCCTCGATATTGAAAATGGATAATTTCGGAAAATCAAATTCAATTTCACGGTTCTTGAACTTCTGGCTGAGCCCTTTGACCGTGCTTATGAAATAAGTGTTTTCCTTTTTATTGCTATGCTTGACAAGAAACATTCCTTTCGAAATCATCATCTTTCCCATTATGCTTAAAAGTATGTTTCCGAATATAAAATCCAGGTCAAGATTGCTGTTTATTAACTGCGAAAATTCAATTAAAGAATTTAGTTCAATCTGTTTTTTAATTGGGTCGTTATTTTCCATATTCAGGAAAAGAAGATTTATGAAATGTTAAATGTATTTGACCATTGTTAGTTCATTGAAATTGTTTATGGTATGCAGGTAATCTATTTTATCCATAAACTTTTTCATTAAAGGTATTCCGAGTCCGCCGACTTTATATTTTGCGAAATATTCTTTCATGTCGGGGATAGAGCGTTTATTCGGGTCAAACTCATCACCGTTATAGGATATTTTAACAATAAACTGATTTTTGCTAATTAGATTTTCAATTTCGATTGTGTGGTTTTCGTCGAATTTGTAAGTATGCTTTATTATGTTTGTACATGCTTCGTCCACGGATAAAATAATCTGGTTAATGATATTGGAATCTGACAGATATTTCTTCGCGTTTACCTCGATGAAATTTCTGACTTCCATCAAATTCTTTGTCGAACTGTTTATCGATATTTTGGCAGTATTTTCCAAAATTACATTCAGTTAATTAAATTTATCTATAGGTTCTACTTCTTCTTTATATATCTCAAATAAAATAGGGAATCCCAGCATATCAAAAATGTTGTATATCTTATCACTCATTTTGCACAATTTTATATCACCCGAGTTATTCCGTATTGTTTCTATGTAAGCCATGAATACGCCTAAACCGGCACTGCTGATATAAGATAGTTTTTCAAAATTAACAATGATTTTATACTTGTTTTCACCAATTAATTTTTCGAAAGACTTCTCCAGTTCGACGGAAGTGTGCGCGTCAAGAAATCCTTCAAGGTACAAAATCGTCACATCATTGTTAGTTTTCTCTGATATATTAAATTCTTCCATTTTAGTTTATTGTTTTTATGGAAAATCTATAAAATAAACCACAAAATAAATGATAAATTTTCATCAAGTCCATTTATTATATATACTTAATTTTACCCAATAAGTTACAGTTTAATCCATAGAATATAAAAATAAATAAGACTATATTTAAAAAAATGTAGTGGTGGATTTAGTCGAATTAATTAAAAAAAAGGAGAGAAAAGTAATCGGAGTACTCTCCGGCACTTCTGTTGACGCCGTTGATATTGTACTTATAAATATCAAAGGCACCGGTATTAAGTCTGAAATACAAGTTATTGATTTTCAATCCTTTAAAATACATGCAAATTTCAAAGATTTTATACTTAAATGTTCAAGGAAATGTGAAAATGATGTAGAGGATATCTGTAAACTGAATTTTCAGATTGGCACTCTTTTTGCCAAATGTATAAATAATTTCTTAAAATTACGCGGGCTTTCAGGCAAATCTATAGATATTATAGGTTCTCACGGGCAGACAATTTATCATATGCCTCAAATTACAGGTGAATTCGGATTAAAAACAAAATCGACTTTGCAAATCGGTGACCCGTCCGTTATAGCTAATTTAACGGGAATAGTTACCGTTGGAGATTTTCGAACTGCAGATGTGGCAGCCGATGGTGACGGTGCCCCGCTTGTTCCGTTTCTCGATTATATTTTGTTTTCAGATAAAATAAAATCAAAGATATTGATTAACATTGGAGGAATTGCAAATCTTACTTACCTGAAACCTTCTTGCAAGATTGATGACGTTATTGCCTTCGATTCAGGTCCGGGGAATATGCTTATAGATTGTTTATGCAGGCATTATTTTAGTAAAAGTTACGACAAGAACGCAAAGATTGCTTCAAAAGGGAAAATCAATAAAGTCCTATTTGAATTTATTTGCAGTGAAGATAAATATTTTCAATCAAAACCGCCTAAATCGACCGGCAGGGAATATTACGGAATTGAATTTTTAAATAAGATTATTAAAAAATCAAAAAATATTCCTAAAGAAGATGTTTTGAGAACTGTGACTGAATTTACATCTTACAGTTTATATTACAATATCAGCCATTTTATTAAACAAATTAATATATCGGAAATTTTAATCAGCGGCGGCGGAGCCTCAAACCCCGTGATTATGAATTCTTTGAAAAGCTATTTTGGGAATTCGAAAGTCGGAAAACTGGAATTGAATGGAATCAACATGGCAAATAAAGAAGCCGTGCTGTTTGCTGTACTGGCAAATGAAACAATTTCAGGAAATTTTAACAATGTGCCGAAATCTACGGGAGCAAGGAAAAATGTAGTGCTGGGTAAAATCTGTCTTGCATGAAAAATGGAAATGAAAAAATAGCGATTATTACCGGTGGTACAGGTACACTAGGCAGATTTGTTGTAAACAAATTTGCATCTGAAAATATAAAAGTATATGTCCCTGCAAGGAATATAGATAAATTCAGGGAAATATTCGATTCTTCAGTAAATGATGAGAGCTTTTCGCTTAGGAAGATTTTTTCATTTGAATGTAATGTTTCAGATGAAAATAGTATTAAAGAATTTGTCGAAAAAGTCTCTGCTCTTGAAAAAGGAAAAATTGATATTCTTGTAAATACAATCGGCGGAATTCACCCGCCTGTTAAAATAGGTGACTTAAGTACACAGGAATTAGAGAAGAACTGGAATCTGAATTTTAAATCAACATTTATCTTTTCAAGGGAAGCTCTGAAATTTATGAGGGCGGGAAATTTCGGAAGGATTGTGTCGATTGGGGCATTGGCAGGTTTGGAAGCAACTCCCGGCAGATTCCCGTATTCGGTTTCAAAAGCTTCGGTAATACATCTTATGAAAACAATAGCTTTGGAATACAAGGATAATAACATAAAATGTTTTTCAATTATCCCAGGTATAATTGATACTCCTGCTAATAGGGAATGGGGAAGTGAAGAAGATTATAAGAATTGGGTAAAACCCGAAGATATTGCGAATAAAATTTCTGAAATTACTAAGGATGATTATTTATCCGAAAGCAATATTATAAAATTATAAGGAATATATTAATAAATTAAATAAGCTGAATTATGAAAGTAGTAGTAACAGGCGGTGCCGGATTTCTTGGTTATCACATTGCAACAAAAATTCACGAAATTACAAATTATAATGAATCTGTCTTTTTTGATATAGCTCCTTTTACTAAAGATGATTATAACAAAGATATTAACTGCATTTATGGTGATGTTAGGGATGCAAAACAGATGGATGAAATACTGAAAGGTGCTGATGTAGTGATTCACTGCGCTGCCGCTCTTCCTCTGTGGAAAAAGAAGGATATATTCGAAACCAATGTAGGCGGTATGAAGAACGTCTGTGATAGTGCACTAAGGCTCGGTGTTGGGAGAGTAATTTTTATTTCCTCGACATCTGTTTACGGAGTTCCCAAAGAACATCCTTTGTATGAGACAAATCCAAGAGTCGGAGTAGGGCCATACGGGAAAAGTAAAATTATGGCTGAAGAAATCTGCGAAGAATACAGAAGTAAGGGACTGAATATTACAATATTGAGGCCAAAGAGTTTTATAGGAACAGCAAGGCTCGGTGTATTCCAGATTTTATATGACTGGGTTGAATCAGGAGTGAAAATTCCTATTATCGGAAACGGTAAAAACAGATACCAGCTTTTTGAAGTAGATGATCTGGTGGATGCGATTAATTTATGTGCAACATTACCGGCCGAAAAAGTAAATGATGTGTTCAATGTGGGCGCAAAAGAATTTAAAACAGTAAAAGAAGATGTCGGTGCAATGTGTGAATACGCAAAAACAGGTTCCAGAGTGATGGGAACACCTGCATGGATGATAAAACCTGTATTAAGATTTTTTGAAATTTTGAATTTATCTCCTCTTTACAAATGGATATACGGTACTGCAGATACTGATTCATTTGTATCGATTGAGAAAGCACAAAAAACTCTTGGATGGAATCCGAAATTTTCAAATGCGGATGCTTTAATAAGGTCATACCAATGGTATCTGGAAAATAAACACACTATTCAGAAAGGAACCGGAGTAACCCATAGAATCGCCTGGAAGCAGGGTATCCTGGGATTATTCAAAAAACTAATGTAACGAAATATTAATTTCTAACTACTATGATGCTGAAACAGAAATTTATTATGGACCATAATCCATCTACCGGAGAGGTTATTGAAAAAATAAAAATATCATCTCCCGGAGAGGTCGCTTCTGCTGTAAAACTTGCAAGGAAAGCTTTTAAGACATGGGATGAAACCGCGCTGAAAAACAGAATATCGAGTTTAAAAAAAATTGAAAGGGATATTATCAGGTTCGCAGACAGTATTGCGAAGACTATTTCAAATGAAATGGGAAAAACCTTAAAAAGTGCATTAAAAGAAATTCAGAATGCGCTTGTTTCAATAGATAAGAATATTGAAATATCGGAGAAATTATTTAAACCGGAAATATTCAGGGATAAAAAATTAATTTCCGAGGTTTACAAAGTTCCAATAGGAGTTGTAGCCGTTATAACCCCCTGGAATTATCCGCTGGATATTCCTTTGTCTCTGATTGTTCCTGCTTTAATATCAGGCAACAGTGTTGTATTTAAGCCATCCGAATATTCACCGATGACAGGTAAATTAATTTTTGAAATATTTAATAAACATCTTCCAAAAGGAGTTATTAATCTTGTGCAGGGTGCAGAAGAGGTGGGTGAGATTTTATTGCAGTCCGATATAGATATGGTGGCTTTTGTTGGCTCAAGGGAAGTCGGTAAAATAATAATGAGGGAATGCTCAAATAAATTGAACAGGATTATTCTTGAACTAGGAGGTAAAGACCCGATGATTGTATTAAGAGATGCTGATTTGAAAAAAGCAGCGGAATTTGCAGTTTACGCTTCAATAAATAATTGCGGACAGCTGTGCACTTCAGTTGAAAGAGTATATGTAGAAGATAAAATTGCAGGTGAATTTGAAAAACTGGTTCTGGTGGAAATAAAAAAAGTTAAAGTCGGAAATGTTTATGATGATGTCAACTTGGGTCCGATGGCAAATGAACAACAGCGTGCAAAAGTATTAAGTCAAATTGATGAAGCCCGAAGGAAAGGTGCACGTATATTATACGGCGGAAATAAAATCGAAGGTAAAGGTTATTTTATAGAGCCGACATTTATTGTTGACGTGAGCGAAAAACACGATTTAATGACTGATGAAACTTTCGGACCTGTTGTTGCAATGCAGAGAGTCCGCGATGCAGAAGATGCAATCGAAAAATCAAATAAATCAAGATACGGGCTTGGCGCCACAATCTGGACAAAAAGTCAAAAGAAAGCACTTGAAATCGCAAGTAAACTGGAAACCGGAATGATTGGAATTAACAGGGGTGTCGGTGGTGTTACAGGCACACCCTGGGTTGGTATCAAAGAAAGCGGTTTCGGATATCACGGCTCTATTGACGGCATGAAACAATTCACGCATCCAAAAAAAATTACTTATAAGAAATAGAAAATTAATCCCATTAACAACAAATTATAAAAGTCATTTTTAAATATTGAAAAGTGAAATGTAATATACTTTATCGAGAAAATAATAAACAGTTCTTATAATAACATCACACATTTGTCATCCCATCATGTTTTTAGAAGGGATTGCTATTTTTTATTGTTTTTAATATTTGCTACCCTATAACTGAAACGGCACAGATATCTTAAAATTAATACTTCTTCCCGGGTCAAGCGCATATGCTTTGAACCTGCTGAGATGATCAACATATTTCGTATCGAATAAATTTTCTACAGATAAATCAATCGATGTAACCATATTTGACATCACATAATCGAATCCAATCCCGAGATTAAATAATGTGTAACCATCCGTTGTCGTTTCAAGTGGGTCAACATTATTCTGCGGAGATACAATTCTTGCCTTAAATGAAAAATATGGATTGTAAAGCTTCCATAAACTGCTCTTCTGAAGCTTTAACTCAATAATATTCTTTGCAGGCGGTGTGAATGGCAGGGGATTATCTGTTGCATTATTCTTTGTAAAAATATAGTCACCGTTCAGGCTTAATAAAATAAAATTAAGCGGCTGAAACTGCAGGCTGTATTCTATTCCCCTGAATGTACTTTTATCCTGTACGATATCAAATATTTTCAGTCCTGAAGCGGAGTCAATTAAATTTGTAGGTGAAGGGTAAATAAAATTATTCAAAATATTATTGAATAAAGAAATCTCTGCGTTTAACATTCCAAGTCTTGCCCTGATTCCCAAGTCAATATTCAAGGATGTCTCAGGTTCAGGGGATGCATTAGGATTTAGCGTAATTAATCCTCTTTCAAATCTGTTTGTACCTTCGTGAACACCATCTACAAACAGTTCGTATTCCGATGGCGCTCTCCATCCTCTACCGAGGTTTGTAAATATATCAACATTTTCGTTTGGCCTGAAAACAATCCCGGCAGAACCGCTAAATGCACTGAAATTGATATCCTGAGGGTTGATTACATTAGTCGGATTTCCTGAAATGTCAGTGCTGTAAACAGTACTTTTTATTTTCGACGTTTTTGTATCGTATCTTAAACCCGCAGAAAACGTAAACCTGTTCATATTATATTTTTCAAGTGCATATATTCCGTAACTTATTGAATTGTAACCCGGTATTAATTTTTCAATACCAAGACTGTTATTTTGCTGATTTGATACCATGATACCGACTGTACCCGATAAATCTTTATTCAAATCATTATGCAGGCGAATGTCTCCCTGAAATGTCCTGAGCTTCCAGTACAGTGTCGATATATCATTATTCTTATCTTCTATGGATTCATATTCTTTCCTGTCGTGCATCTGGTATGAAAATATCGGCTCGAGATGAAACTTCCTGCTCAGGTTAAAATTTCCGCTTAATTCAAACTGATTAGTGTTTAAAAGCTGGTTGCCTGTTGAAATAGGATTCGGGTCGTGCATCTGGATTTCCCTGTTAAATGTTTCGAATCCGGCATCAATATATCCGTAATCTCCTTTTAATCCAAATGTCAGTCCGCCTTCGTATTCTTTCGACCCGCTGTTGGATAGTATTCCGCCGTTAATTGTATCTTTAGCTGAACCATTTAATGAATTTATTAAAAACGATCCCTCAGGAGTTTTAACGTTTCCTGATTTCCTGTATCCAAAGTGTCCTTTAAAACCGAAATTTTTCATTCCTGCTCCAAGCATTACATTTCCCGTACCTTCATCGTTCACAGAAAATAAACCCAAATCAAGATTTCCATACATCAGCATTTTATTTAAATTGGAATACTGAAGCGGTTTGGAAATTATGTTTACAACACCTCCAATTCCTTCTGAGCCGTAAACCAAACTTGCAGGTCCTCTAAGTATATCGATTTTATCTATATCATATAAACTTATCTCGGGTGCGTGCTCATCACCCCATTGCTGTGACTCCTGCTTAACGCCATCGTGAATTACAAGTACACTGTTAGATGAAAGTCCTCTTATAACAGGCTTTCCGATTCCCATACCCGTTGTAATCTGGTTTACGCCCGGTATATTTGCAATTGTAGCCCCTAATACTTCACCTCTTTCTTTTATAAGGTTTCGTGTATTTAAAGTGGCAGTTGAAAATGTGCTTTGCGATATATCCTGTGCTTCAAATGAACTTGAAACGTCTATTGTTGCTGTTTCTATCAGACTCTGCTCAATAATAACATTAAAATTATCGGAAGAATCATTTAAAGTAAGCTGTCGTGTTTTGGTAACATAACCGGTTTTAGAAAATGTGAGACTATAATGTCCGTAAGGAATATCGTAAAAATTGTAAACTCCGCCGGTGTTTGTGATTGTTGCAATTCCTATTTCCTGAATTGTCACGCTTACCATCTCAAGCGGTTTGGAGTTTTCATCGGTTACTGTTCCTTTGATATTGCCAGCAAGAGTCTCCGCTTGAAGAATCCCGCTAAAAACCGATATTATTATAAATATTAATAATATTATTTTCATTTTTCTTTATCATATTTTAATTAATAAGTAAATTTTTATTCCTGTACACAGGAATAATAAGAAAATCACAACTATTTTTTAATTATGATAAAGGGGGAGCTCTGTCGGAAACAGATGATAAGATAAATTCGGGTTGAACCTGATATTCGTGAAGCTTAATTATGAATTCAGGCAGTACTTTCAAGCCAATGATAACAGCTATTTCAGAATTGTCAGCTATTAATGAAGCAGATAATAAACAGGAAATGCAGTGATTTTCTTTTTCCGCATCGTGATTATGCAAAAATTCGTATCCGTCTATTGTTAAAACAGAAGCTGTCAGTATTATTAAAACTAATATTTTAAATTTAGTCTTTTGCATTATTTAAAATACTATCTTTAATTTTATACAAATATTTTTTTGCTTCACTATAATCATTCTTTATTATTCCGTCTAATATTGCTTCTTCTATTGCTTTTTTCAGTATTCCAACAGTTCTGCTTGGTTTTAAGTTGCATATTTCCATTATCTCTTCGCCTCTGACGGGGGATTGGAAATTCATTAACTGGTCTTTATCCTGAACTTCAACAATCCTCTTTTCGATTTTTTCATAGTTATTCATAAACTTTTTCATCTTTTCGGGATTCTTTGAAGTTATATCCGCACGGCAAAGTATCAATAAATCCTCGAGATTTTCACCTGCCTCTGCAGCTAGTCTTCTTATAGCTGAATCTGTCACATCATCGCTTGCAAGCGGTATAGGTCTTAGATGAAGTCTTATTAGCTTTTCCACATATTCAAAATGAGTCATAGGAAGTCTCATACGTTCGAATATTTTCTTCATCATTCTTGCACCTGCTTCCTCGTGTCCGTGGAAAGTCCAGCCAATATCTTCCACAAATCTTTTTGTCTTTGGTTTTGCAATGTCGTGAACAAGAGCGGCAAATCTTAACCATATATTATTAGTTTTCACTGCAGTATTATCCACAACCTGAAGAGTGTGATGAAAAACATCCTTATGATGATAATCTTTTCTCTGCTCTACTCCCGCAAGGTTCGATACTTCAGGAAATACAATATCCATAAGTCCTGAAAGATACAGTAAATTCAATCCAATCGAGGGGACACCTGATTCAAGAATTTGTAAAAATTCATTTGTTACTCTTTCCTGTGAAACTATATTATCTTTTAACCTGTCACGGTATTTTGCAATAGCGCTTAACGTATTTTCTTCAATCGAAAAATTAAATCGTGATGCAAATCTTATCGCACGAAGCATTCTAAGCGGGTCATCGTCGAATGTTTTTTCAGGGTCGAGCGGTGTCTTTATTATGCCTACTTTCAGGTCATTTAGTCCGTTAAATAAATCTATAACATCATCTTTATCCGTTAAAGAAACTGCAAGCGCATTAATTGTAAAATCCCTTCTCGATAAATCATCACTTAAATTAGAAAGAAGTACTTCCGGTTTACGTGATTCCCTTTTATAGCTTTCTTTTCTTGCAGATGAAAATTCTATTTTCAGATTATTTATGTTGAGCAGTGCTGTACCGAATTTTTTGTAGATTGCTGAAAGTTCTGTATTAAAATGCTTTGCTGTTTTATTTGCAAAATCAATTGCATCGCCGATTACCATAATATCTATGTCAGTGCAATCGATACCTAAAATTGTATCACGTACATACCCGCCTACAAGATAAACTTCAGCATTAAGTTTCTTTGCAATCCCGGATATTTCCTTTATTTCTCTGTATTTAATTTTAATTTTCAATCAGACCGTTATTCTGTTTTCTTCTATTTTTTCTATAATTTCAGTTGCAACCTCGAGTGCCTGAATTCCGTCTTCAAGCGATACAACCGGCGTTGTACCGTTTTTAATGCAATCGAAAAATGAATTCTGTTCATACTTCATAGCATTTAATTTTGGTGATTTCGGATTCGAATATGTTATATTCAGTTTCTTTCCGTTTTTCTCAATATTGCCTATTACTTTACCGGATTTATTTGATTCGTCGAGTTTGAAAACTTCCGATTTATTTTCCGAAAAATCTATCGATATATAAGCATCATTCTGGAAAATCCTCATCTTGCGCATTTTCTTCTGTGATATTCTTGATGCCGTTATATTTGCAACGCAGCCGTTATCAAATTGAATTCTTGCATTTGCAATATCAAATTTATTGGTCATAATTGCAACTCCGTTTGCATCAATTTGCTTTACACGTGATTTTACAAGGCTCAGAATAATATCTATGTCGTGAATCATTAAATCCTGAATCACCGAAACATCCGTTCCTCTCGGATTAAATTGTGCAAGCCTGTGCGACTCGACAAACAAGGGTTTGATATTATATTTCTCTACTGACAGCAAAGCGGGATTAAATCTTTCAATATGCCCAACCTGTACAATTACATTATGGCTGTCCCTGTCAGCTCTCAATAAATATGCATTTTCGGGACTATCCGTTACAGGTTTCTCTACAAAAGTATGAATGTTTCTGGATATTGTTTTTAAAGCAATATCAAAATGTGTGGAAGTAGGGGATACTATTATAGCAGTATTTATTTCTTCCAGCATTCCATCGAGAGCGAAAAAATATTTTGTCTTGTTTTCAAGGGCAATCATTTTACTTTTCTCTGTATCAATATCATAAATGCCGATAAGTTCAACATCTTTCCTTTCTTTCTCAATTTCTTTTATATTTTTCAAATGCATTTTGCCCAGATGCCCGCATCCGATTATTCCAACTTTTATTTTATCCATATTAATTGATTAAATTAATTAAGAATTCATTGGTTCTGAATGGATTATCACATTAGATAGATTCTGATATAACTCTTTTAAATGTAAATATATTTTGCTTTCGAGTATGGTTACTTTATCGTGAACTTCCTCGAATGTCATGTTTTTATCGAATTCACATTTCATTGATACACGTAATTTGTCGTTTGAGTTAATCACCTGAATATCATAATACCTTTTTATGAAATTATATTCTTTTAGAATATTCTCCACATTCCTGATAAGTTCTTTTGACTGCATTGTAACATCAACGGTATCAAATGTCAGCTCGCTCGGCTCGTCAAGGTGAATATTTATAAGCGATATTACGGGAATTTCTTTTTTAATTTTTTCTTCAAGCCTGGATATTTTAAAATGAGCGAGTTTTAAATCATTTGTACCGTCAATCTCGACGTGCAATTCTGAATGTATTTCCTTATCCATTTTGTGGGAAAAAATATCGTGGCATTTAAATCCTTCGTTATTCACTATCATCCTGATTTTATCGTTCACTGTCTCATCCTTTGTTTCTACAGGCTCGGAATGGATTACTATATCTGAATCAGGGGCAAGCTCCCTGATCTTCTTCTCGACAGAATCCATTATTTCGTGTGTTCTCGAAAATAATTTCATTCTTGCAATTAAGATTATCATGTCGATAAAAATCTTCGAGCCCGAACTGCGCAGCCTGAAATTTTTTATTCCTTCGACACCTTCTATGTATAATACTTCTTTTTTAATGTTTTCCCTTAATCCCTGAGGAACCCTGTCCATCAAAGAATCAAATGCTCTCTTGCTTAGCCTGAATGTTACCGCAATAATAAGTACGGATACAGCTATCGCACTTATCGGATCTGCAAGAGGGGATAATTTAAAATAAGTAAATACCATTCCCACTAAAACTACAACAGAACTCCATATATCCGAAGCAAAATGCAATGCATCAGCTTCAAGTGCCTGTGATTTAGTTTCCTTAGCAATCCGCATCAATGCCCGTGACCTTGAAAAGTCAATTATTATGCAAATTAATATCACGGAAAATGTGAAAATACTTATATGAACGGTAACATTATTTATTATTCTTTCAATAGACTCGTAAATTAAATATGCACACATTCCAACGAGAATTATTACCTGGAACAGTGCGGAAAAACTTTCAATTTTTTCATGCCCGTAATTGTGCAGTTCATCGGGTGGTTTTGCTGAATATTTTACCGAGATTATAGTTGCTATCGTTGCTATTAAATCGGTTGAAGAGTGGAATAATTCCGATAAAACTCCAAGACTCCCGCTGAAATATGTTGCAAGAAATTTTATTATTACAATGAATATAGCGGCAAGCATCGAGCTTTGCGCAATCCTCATCTTTTTTCTATTTCTTAATGCTAAATCCATATATGCCTTATGCGGAAATCTCCGGATTAAAATTTTCTTTAAAATCACTGTATCTTTGTGACAGAAAAACACCTGCCATCGTTATTACCGTACCAATTATGAAAAAATAAGATAAATTTTCCTTTAATAAAATCCATGAAAAAATTATTGTAATTAATGGTGATGAATTCATCGATGTCGTTAATGAACTTACCGATATATATTTAGATGACCATGTGAATACAAAATAGCTTCCGAAAGCAACCAGTATAGTCAGATGAAAGAATGCCAGTCCTCCGTAAAAACTCATTTTAGCGAGAGAGAAATTGGGTAAATCGTACAGAAATATTGGTATGTACATTATCAGACCCGTTGAAAATGAAATGGTCGAAGTTTTTAATGCTCCGTATTTCGCAACCATATCCTTGCTTAAAGTAAGGTAAAACGCCCACGATGAGACGGCACAAAGCAATAAAATGTCACCTGAAAGCGTTGTCGATTTATTTGAATTAACAAAATTCTCATAAAATATCACAATAATTCCTATTATAGAGAGCAAAATTGAAAATAACTTACCGTGTGAGTATTTTTCATGCTTTATTTTAATCGAAATTAAATATGCAAATAGTGGCGTTAGGGAATAAGTTACACCCGAATGGGAAGCAGTCGATAAACTGACACCTTCTAAAAAACAAAACTGGTTAATCGGCAGAACCAATGCGCCCAGTATTAAAAACCTGAGTAAATCGCTTTTATCTATTTTGAAATTATTTTTACGGAAGAAAAAAATAATTAATAATAAAATATCTGCTATACCGAACCTGATAAATGCCAGCGATAGTGGAGAAACTTCTTCTACGATAAACTTCGCAGCAATCGGAGTAAAAGAAGTGGCAAACAATAAGTACACTAATAAAGCAATTTTTTTCATTTCTATGCCTTGTCGGAATATTCGATTTATTTACATTTATTCCATAAAAATAAATCGAAGAATCCCGAATTTTCAAATGAGATTCTTCGATTATTTCATAAATAAATTAAAAAAATTAAGCAGAGGTTTTCTTAAGAGCTCTAGATGCTTTTATTTTAACCTGCTTTTTTACCTTTTTCTTTCTGTGTTTTGATAAAGCTTTTTTCTTTGGCTTATTCATATTTGTATTTAATTAAGATTAACTATTTGCATTATATTTATATCGGTTACATCGGATAATTTAAGCAATATCTATGCCTTTTTCAAGATAAACATCCTGTATGGCATTTAATAGAATTACACCGTCTTTCATTGGTTTCTGGAATGCTTTTCTTCCTGAAATTAATCCCATTCCGCCTGCTCTTTTATTAATAACTGCAGTCTTTACCGCTTCTTTTAGGTCAGATTCACCTTTTCCAGTCGAAGCGCCGCCTGAATTTATTAATCCGGCTCTTCCCATGTAATTATTTGCTACCTGGTATCTTGTTAAATCAATCGGGTTATCTGTGGTCAGTTTTTCATATACAAGCTTGCTTGTTTTTCCGAATTTAAGTGCGTTATATCCGCCGTTATTTTCAGGTAACTTCTGCTTAATAATATCGGCTTCTATTGTAACACCGAGATGATTTGCCTGTCCTGTTAAATCTGCAGAGACGTGATAATCCTTGTCGCCCTTTACGTTAAAAGCAGGATTTCTTAAGTAACACCATAAAATTGTCACAAGTCCGAGTTCGTGTGCGTAAGCAAATGCATCTGAAACTTCCTGAATCTGCCTTGAAGATTCATCCGAACCGAAATAAATCGTAGCTCCGACTGCAACTGCTCCCATATCGAATGCCTGGTCAACATTGGCAAACATTATCTGGTCGTATTTATTTGGATAAGAAAGTATCTCATTATGGTTCAATTTCAGTATAAACGGAATCTTGTGCGCATATCTGCGCGAAACCGAACCGAGTACTCCAAGTGTAGATGCAACTGCATTACAGCCGCCTTCCATAGCCAATTTTACAATATTTTCAGGGTCGAAATAAGCCGGATTCGGTGCAAAAGATGCTCCTGCCGAATGCTCTATGCCCTGGTCAACGGGTAATATCGATAAATAACCTGTTCCGGATAATCTCCCGTGATTGAATATTGATTGCATATTTCTGAGTACATTCGGAGTTCTGTCAGAATCTTTCCATACTCTGTCCACAAAATCAGGTCCCGGTAAATGTATCATTTCTTTAGCAATAGTCGTGCTTTTATGAGTAAGTAAGTACTCTTCTTCTTTTCCAAGTATTTCTTTAATTTTTTCTAACATTTTTTTATAGTTTAATTATTTAATATATTTATAAATTCAATTTTTTTTAATTATGTATTGATAAAAACAAAAAGAGCTATTAAAAGTATTGCAAGAGTCGCGAGAGAAAGTGCACCTATAATAACGATATTTAATATCTCTTTTTTAATATTTTTCCCTTAATCTAACAAGATATTTAAAATCAAAACAAAATTAAATTCATATTTCAGTATTATTTCATTAATTTTTTACATTTTTAGCTAAAAACAACGAATTTTGACTTTATTTAAAAAGTTTAAATTCATAACTTTAAGGTCTTAATAAAATAAAAATTATTTTTATAAAAATGGCAAAATTAGGTAAAAACATAGGTAAAACTCACGAAGATAAGTTAATGGATATGTATTATAAATCGATGGAATATTATGAGAATAATAAAAATAGGGTATATATCATTGCGACATCCGTTGTTGTTGTGGTTGCATTGGTATTTTTCTATTTTAATTACAAAGCAAAAAATAATGAAACGGCAGGAATAGAATTATCCAAAGTTAAAACTGCTTATTCAAACGGATTATTCCAGCAGGCCATAAACGGGGATTCTTTGGGAATGTCAAGAGGTCTGCAGTATATCGTTGATAATTACGGTTCGTCAGAAAACGGACAAATTGCAAAGGTTATGCTGGCTAACTGCTATTATTCTTTAAGGGATTATGAAAAAGCAGATAAGTATTTTAAAGATTATTCCGGCAGTAATGATATTTATAAAGCCGCATCTCTTGCCGGAATAGCTGAAGTTTGTGAGGCAAAGAATGATTACGCAAATGCAGCAAAGTATTATATGAAAGCATCACAGCAGAGCAAACTGGTTTCAAATAACGATGAATATTTGTTTTATGCCATAAAAAATTATTCACTCGCAAATGATAACGAGACACTTAAAAAGACAATTAAAGAATTAAAGAAAGATTATCCCAAATCAAAATATATTCCCCAGATTAGCAAATACGATACGGGAGACTGATTAAATTTAATTTAATTATTATGAGCTTAAAAGAAAAAATTATTGAGGATTTGAATGCTTCCATGAAAAAGCAGGATGCCGTGAGAACGGAAACTTTGCGCAGTATAAGGGCTGAAATACTAAAGATGGATAAATCGGGGATGCAAAGGGAAATGACTGAAGAAGAGGAAATTCAGCTCCTTACACGTCAGGTAAAAATGAGAAAAGAAGCAATCGAAATGTTTGAAAAAGGGAATCGCCCCGAGCTTGTTGAAAAAGAACAGAAACAACTTGATATAATCAATGAATATCTGCCGAAACCTATTACAAAAGAAGAAGCAGAAGAAATAATATCTAATGTTATTAAAGAATTTGGAAATGTGACGGAAAAAGATTTCGGAAGGG
>Ga0182021_10003750_pt1 | contig 17859 bp, 20 predicted proteins | sample 612E3MmetaG_FD_120493 | JGI IMG/M metagenome (GOLD analysis project Ga0182021, IMG submission 120493) | Permafrost microbial communities from Stordalen Mire, Sweden - 612E3M metaG (Illumina Assembly) | ecosystem: Environmental > Terrestrial > Soil > Wetlands > Permafrost | place: Sweden... | reverse complement strand
CTCCGTCGCTCTCGGTGCGCAGGAGGAGATGCCCCCCATCGGGAATCTGGGCGATGCCGTGGTTCACCGCGTTCTCGACGAGGGGCTGCAACAGCAGCGGAGGCACCCGCGCCGAGAGCGTCCCCGCCCCGATCTCGGTCTGTACGACGAGACGGTTTCCGAACCTGACCTTTTCAATCTCCAGAAAGTGGCGTACCAGTGCAATCTCCTGCTCGAGCCGTATCATTTCGAGGCCGCCGAAGTTCATGCTCATCCGCAGGAAATCGGCAAGCATGAGCGTCATCGTCCGCGCCGCGGCCGCATCGGTGCTGGTGAGCGCGCTGATTGAATTCAGGCTGTTAAACAGGAAATGGGGATCAATCTGCGCTCGCAGCGCTTTCAATTCGGCGTCTCGCGCAAGGACCTGCAGTTCGAGCGCATTGCGTTCGGTGCGGCGCGCTGATTCCAACGACTCTATAAGATAGTGAACCGCGGCGGCAATGAGGAACAGCCCGACGCCGAACGAGGCAAGGAGAGGGAGGGAATCCATGTACCTTTCCCGCGGGGCGAGCCCCGGTTGCATCCACTCCAGGGCCGATGCCCACGCGTAACACGCAAGAAGCCAGAGAGCGCTCGAGAGGAGGGCGGCAAAGAAGAGGGAAGAGAGTGTCTTCGCGAGGTCCGTCCCCGGGAGCGGGAACGCACGACAGACATACCATGAGGAGAGAGACATGAAGGCATAGACGATCATCGCGGGAAGAGAAAAGCAGATCGCGCCGCCCCACGGTGCCTTCGCGGTTGTCGCCATGAGCGTGGCCAGCGTCAGGCCGGGGGCAAGCCATGCGAGAAGATACAGGGCGAGTGTGCGGCGGTCCTTAAGGATAGGATGCATGACCGGGTCGCGATATCCGGGACTGGAGTCGGCCCGGATGATCTCTGCGATGGCACATCGCTAGTTCGTCACCTCGACGCCCCCCATGATTGCCGTCCCTTTGACGATCAGGCACTTCGCGGAGGGGTCGGCCGGTTTCACGGATTTGTCGTCAAACCCTCCCAGGAAGGGGACCCCCTGGACGATGACGTTCCACGTGGGAGGGACTTTGATCTTGATCCCGCCCCACATTGCGAACGTGCTGATAACGGCATCCTCTCCCTGGATCGAAGCCTGTCGCAGATCGATTTCGCATCCCCCCATGATGGCGCTCGACTCGCCTCCGCGGAAATCCTGGGAGTTATTCGATTGCTGCACCCCGCCCAGCACCGCGAATGCATTCACGATCGAGCGCGAGTCGGGGGTCGCGCGATCTTCACCGAGGATCCTCCCCCGTGCGGTTCCTCCCAGGAGCATGCTGGCCCCCATCAGGACGAGGATAAGCGGCCAGAGTTCGTGAAGCCCGAGAGATGTGACCCCGAGTTCGCGAACGAGAAGAAACACTCCGATCAGGGCGATGACCCCGCCTACAAATCGTCCTCCCCCGTGAGAGGAGTACAGGATCCGCCCCCCTCCGAAGACCACGAGTATCAAGGGCCAGAACCGGAGATACAGCCTCGCGTCAAGCACGTCAAAGTTGTCGAGCAGAAGGAATATACCGATCAGCACGGCGGCGGCGCCCATGATTGCCTGGCCGCTGAAATAGACAGGCCGTTTACGCTCCATGAGAATGCTCCTTTTCTTGATGCAATCCCGGAAAATCGGGAAGACTCTTCCACAACATCGACAGGCCGATGGCGATGAAAATCGCCGGCCAGGTGTCGCTGAACGTCAATCCGCCGATATGGAGTGTCGGGACTGCAAACCAGAGTCCCAGCAGCAGGAGCCAGACCCCCGTACCCTGGCCGGAGCGGGACGTTGCCTCACTGATTCTGACTATTCCCAGGCCGATAAGGATGAGGGGCCAGAATCGCCAGATGGGACCGATATCAATCACTCCGAAATTCTCCAGCAGCAGGGCTCCGCCGGCAAGTACGAGGAATGATCCAATGAGTATGTGTGCGCCAAACGATCTTCGGGCTTCCATGAGTGATCCTCCGCTGTTTGTAGGGCCCCGTAAGAACATACGTGTTTCGTCCTGCCGGAGTGACAGCCAGATCGGCGAACGGCGGGTTTACCTCGGTGAAACCTCTCCCTCGTTCCGCCGTACACCTGACGTGGAGGCATCACATGACAAAGTTCATCCTCTGGTTGATTCTTCTTTTCGTCTGCTGGCCGCTGGCGTTGCTGGCGTTGATCCTCTATCCCGTCGTCTGGCTCCTGTCCCTGCCGTTCAGGTTGCTGGGGATAACGATGGATGCCGTGTTCGAACTCTTCAGGGTACTCATCACGCTCCCGGCGAGAATCCTCGGCGGGGCCCAGCGCACGCGGACCTGACACCGGACGATACTTCCTGTTCGCTCCCCCGGTAACTGAGTCCGGAAAAAGGGGACTTACGCGACCTCTGCAATGAGGGAGCGAAGGACGTTCATGTTCTCAATGTCTTCGTGCATGTCGTCGCTCTTCTCAGTTTCGAGTATCTTCGGGACATTTTCCATGCGGGGATCGTTCATGAGCATGCGGAATCCCGGGAGTCCGATCTTCCCCTTGCCGATGTGATCATGCCGGTCGACCCGGGAGCCCCGTTCCTTTCGCGAATCGTTGACGTGAATTGCGGACAGGCGCCGGAGGCCGATGACATCGTCGAATGCCCCGATCGTCTCTTCCCACCCCCCCTCCGTGCTGATGTCATACCCGGCTGCGAACACGTGGCATGTATCAAAACAGACCCCCACCCGGTCTTTTTCATCGACAAGGTCGATGATCCCGCCGAGTTGTTCAAACCTGTAGCCGATGGCGCTTCCCTGTCCCGCTGTCGTTTCCAGAATGCTGCGTGTCCGGTATCCCGGTGTGTCCGCATGGGCCAGGTTGAGTGATTCTGCGATCCGCTTGATGCCGTCCTTTTCGCCGGCTCCGACATGCGAACCGGGATGGAGTATCAACCCGGAGATCCCGAGCGCTTCGCAGCGGCCCAGTTCGTCCCGGAGGGCGGCCCGGGATTTCCTCAGCACCTCCCCATCCACAGCGCAGAGATTTATGAGGTACGCCGCATGAGCGAGAACGGGGGCGACGGGTGAGCCGGCTCGAGCCAGACGGTACTGTTCAATATCCCCCGGGGTGTACGGCCGCGCTTCCCACCTGTTGTTGTTCTTTGTGAATACCTGCATCGTCGTGCACCCGGTCAGGGCCGCGCGCTCGAATGCGCGGTACATTCCCCCGCTGATCGACATATGCGAACCGAGAAGAATATTTCGTGTCATTCGGGGTCAGTGTACGGCAACAGGCGTCGGGGGATTATACGGTCCCGACGACGGCATTGATTGCGGCGACATTCACGATGTCGCTCACGCTGCACCCCCGGGAGAGATCAAACGCGGGCTTCCGCAGTCCCTGTACCACAGGCCCGATTGCTTCTGCGCCTCCGAGGCGTTGGGCGATTTTGTAACCTATGTTTCCGGCGTTCAAATCAGGAAACACGAGGACGTTGGCTCTTCCCGCAATCAGGCTCCCCGGGGCCTTGGCCGCCCCGACCTTGGGAACGATCGCCGCGTCAAGCTGGAGCTCTCCATCCATCGGAAGATCCGGTCTTTTCTTCCTGAATATATCCGTGGCCTGCTGGACTTTCTCGACCAGGGGATGGCTGGCGCTTCCTTTCGTTGAGAACGAGAGCATGGCAACCCGGGGCTGTTCACCCGTGAGGCGCTGATGATTGTCCGCAGTCGAAATTCCAATGTCTGCCAGCTGTTCCGGCGTCGGGTCGGGGACGACCGCACAATCTGCGAACGAAAACACCTGGTGGGGGAAGACCATGAGGAAGAAGCTCGAGACTATTGTGATCTCCGGGGCCAGTCCGATCACCTGTATTCCCGCCCTCAGCACGTCCCCGGTAGTCGATAGTGAGCCTGCAACGCTCCCGTCGGCCATTCCTTCCCTTACCATCATAGCGCCGAAAAAGAGCGGGTTTGTCATTGTCTTCTGCGCTTCTGTAAACTGGATGCCTTTTGTTTTCCGCAGGTTGAAAAAGATATGTGAAAAGTCGCTGAGCTTGTCGGAGAGCTCCGGGTCAATTATTCTTATCCCTCCGAGCACGGTCCCGCTCTTCTTCGCCTGTTCCTGAATAGCAACGGTCTTCCCGATCAGTATGGGCTGGACGATCCCCTGATCTGAAAGAATCCTCGCGGCCTGTATCGCGCGTTCATCAGTGGCATCGGGGAAGACGACTGTCCTTTTGAGGCCTTTGGCCTTTGCAACGATGCTGCTCATAAGCTCTGATGGAATCATGGATTTCAGTCTCTGTTCAAGTGTAAGAAAGTGCTGGTTTGGGATTTCAAGATAGTGAAGAGACGGTAGATTTCAAAGGAATGCTGACAGATGCCGGTACGCGGCTTGTCATTTTGACAGATAAAGAATGGAAAACCATCAAAAATTAACAAGAATTAACCAAAATAGGGTCATCTTCCGATTGATTGTATGTCAGATACTGGATAGATTAACACCGCCACTATTAGACCTATTATGTCAACTTACCAGTCTCCCCGTCGGGTTTATCTGGAGACATACGGTTGCCAGATGAACGTTGCGGACTCCGAAGTCGTAGGAGGGATCCTCGGCACCGGTGGTTATGCCCTGACCAGCGACATTGCGAAGGCTGATGTTGTGCTTGTCAACACATGTGCGATCAGGGAAAACGCGGAACAGCGAATATACGGTCGTCTGGGCCTCTTCAGCACCTACAAACGGGAAAATCCCGGCATCCTCATCGGAGTCCTGGGGTGCATGGCCGAGCGGCTCCGCTCAAATCTTCTTGAGAGCGACCTGGTTGACCTCGTAGTCGGACCGGATGAGTACAGGAAATTGCCCGGCCTGATGGACAGGGCTTTCGCGGGGGAAAAAGGAGTTGCGGTCCGCCTTTCCCGGGTGGAGAACTATGATGACCTTACGCCCCTCCGCACCGAGGGAGTCTGTGCGTGGCTCCCGGTCATGCGCGGTTGCGACAAGTTCTGCACGTTCTGCGTTGTCCCGTTCACCCGCGGGAGGGAGCGGAGCCGCTCTCTGAGAAGCGTCGTCGGAGAGGTCGGAGACCTCGCCTCGCGTGGATTCAGGGAAATCACGCTTCTCGGTCAGAACGTAAACTCGTTCCGTGACGGGAGCAACGACTTCGCCGGGCTTATGAGAGAGGTTGCGGCTGTCGACCGCTCCGTCAGGATCCGCTTCATGACGTCGCACCCGCAGGACATGTCGGAACGGCTGATCGGGGCGATAGCCGAAGAGGTCAACATCTGCAAGTACGTTCACCTCCCCGTGCAATCGGGATCTGACAGGATACTTGGATTGATGAACCGGACGTACACCGTCGACCACTATCGCCGCCTGATTCACCGGATACGCGAAGCCGTTCCCGGAGTTGCGCTCAGCACGGACGTGATTTCCGGTTTTCCCTCGGAATCTGTAGCAGACCACCGTTTGACGGTCGATCTCATCAGAGAATTGCGCTTTGACGGAGCGTTCACGTTCAAGTACTCGCCCCGCGAAGGGACGAAGGCCTGGGACATGGAAGACAGCGTGCCGGAGGAGGAGAAGGGAAGACGCGTCTGGGAAATCACCGGGCTCCAGCACGCCATCGCTCTCGAACAGAACAGAGAATTGATCGGCAGGACCGTGCGTGTCCTTGTCGAAGGGCCGAGCAAAAAATCTCCGCACGAATACACCGGACGCAGTGACACGAACCGGTCGGTGGTTTTTCCCCACGCAGACGAACAGCCGGGTGAATTCGCGGATGTCAGGATCGACCGTGCGAATTCGGCGACACTGTTCGGCGTCCGGGTCGGCGATGTCATCGGCGCCGCCCCGCAATCCAGAGGGTCGGCAGCATGAAGCACGCGCTTGTTCTCCTCCTTCTCGTCCTCATCGCTCCGGCCCTGCGGGCCCAGAGCGCCGATGCGTAGGTGACAAAATACCTGGCAATGGTCCAGGACGGCAAGATGGATCAGGTAAAGGCGGAGATTCCGTCGCTGCTGAGCAAATATCCGAACAACCCGGGTGTGTTGTACCTGCAGGCCCAGACGACAAGCGAGGGGGCGGAAGCCGTCCGGATTTATCAGAGCATTGTCGACAATTTCCCCGCGAGTGAGTGGGCTTCCGAGGCGCTTTTCAGGGTGTACCAGTTCTATTACGCCCTCGGTCTCTACCGGACGGCCGAAATGAAAATGGCACAGCTCAAGAAGAACTATCCCGCATCGAAGCGGGCAACGGGGGGGGGAGAGGTTGATACCGGCAAGCTCCCCGAAGACAGGCTCGAATCCCCTCCTGCGGGGACACCCGCAGCCGCGGACACGCACGCCTCGGCGCCGGCCCGGTTTGCGTTGCAGGTGGGAGCCTATACGACGCAGGCGAATGCGGAAAAGCAGAAGGCCTTCTTTGAAGGGCTGGGATATGCGGTGGAGATGATAAGCCGCGTCAAGGAAAACAAGTCACTGTTTCTGGTCCTTGTCGGGACCTACTCCAGTGCGGAGGATGCGAAAGCACAGGGAGCGGAGATCAGGTCGAAATTTCATATCGAATCGATTGTGACAACGAACTGATGGCTGTCGCGACAGTAAAACCGGATCAGCCGGCGAATGTCCCGGTGAAGGGAATCATCGGGGAATCCCTGCAGATGAGGAAAATCGCCGAGGTGATCGATCAGGTTGCTCCGACGGATATAAGCGTCCTGATCACCGGTGAAAGCGGCGTCGGCAAGGAGGTCATCGCAAAGGCGATCCACATGGAGAGCAAGAGGAGCAGCCGGCCGATGATCACGGTGAACAGCGGGGCAATCCCGGAGGGGATCATCGAGAGCGAGCTCTTCGGCCACGAGCGTGGCTCGTTCACCGGAGCGTCCGACCAGCGGAAGGGATATTTCGAGCTCGCGGACGGCGGGACGCTTTTTCTCGATGAAATCGGCGAGCTCCCGCTTTCGTCCCAGGTCAAGTTCCTGCGGGTTCTGGAGAACGGTGAATTCCTCCGCGTGGGCTCCTCCGTCCCCCGCCACGTCAATGTCCGCGTCATCGCGGCGACGAACAAAGACCTTGAATCAGCCATGCGGCACGGGCTGTTCCGCGCCGACCTGTTCTACAGGCTGCGCTCTTTCAACATCGTCGTCCCGCCTCTCCGCGAGAGGCCGGAAGACATCCCGTTTCTCTTCCGGTTGTTTGCGGAGGAGGTGGCCCGGAAGAACGGGATCTCGTTCATGGGCATCTCCGGCACGGCGATGGATCTCTTGCGGGGGTACAACTGGCCGGGTAACGTGCGCGAGCTGCGGAATGCCGCCGAAAGCATGATCATCCTCGAAAAAGGAAAGCACCTTGAAGCCGACGACGTCAGGAAATACCTCCGGGCGAACGCCGTCCCGCCGGCGGACGAACGGAACCTCCCGGTCCACGTGTCGAAAAGCGTCGAACAGGCGGAACGCGAGCTGATTCTCCGTGCACTCCTGGAGCTCAAGGGAAACATCATGGAAGTGAAGGCGATGCTTGAAGAGCAGCGCCAGGCTCAGGACGCGACCAGACGTGGTGGACAGGGAACTGTTGTTGTGGGCGGCCCGGATGATTCGGGGATCTCGATCGAAGAGATGGAACACCGCCTGATTGCCGAGGCTCTCGCCCGTTCGAAAGGAAACCGTCGGATGGCGGCACGTGCACTGAACATCAGTGAGAGGACGCTGTACAGAAAAATCAAGGAATACGGGCTGGAATGACAATGCTGATCCTGCGGCACTGCGGAGGTTTCGTTGCGGCGTTGAGCATGGCGATGCTCGCCGGCGGATGCGCGTATTCATTCACGGGCGCTTCTGTTCCGGCGCATCTGAAGACCGTGGCAATCCCGCTGGTGGACGACCAGTCCGGGTTCGGCGAGCCCGGACTCCGAGAGAAATTCACGACGGAGATCGTCCAGCTGTTCACCGCCGACAACAGTCTGGAGGTCAGTGACCGGAATACCGCAGATTCCATCATCGAAGGAGCCATCATCTCGATATCGGATGCCCCGGCGGTGGTCTCACAGGGGGAGCTGGTGACGCGTCGCCGTGTAACAGTCTCCGCACGGTTCACATTCCAGGACAAGAAACTCAGGAAAAAAGTCTGGGAAAAGACGTTTTCCAACTGGGGAGACTACGATTCCGGGGGGGGACTGTCGCAGCGGCAGGCGGGGCTGCAGGAAGCCATGAAGAAGATTGCCGAAGACGTGTTGCTTGAAACGGTGTCCGGCTGGTGAGAGCGCGGAACACGAGAGAATCATAACCCATCACAATGTGAGGTAAGGGCACGACATCATCATGGAAGAGATCATTCTCATTACATACATGCTTTCACTCGGCGTGCTGTTCGTCTTCGGGTCGCACGGGTTCATCATGATCTACTATTACCTCAAGTTCCGCTCGAAGAAGCTTGCCCCTTCGGACGACATCGTGAGTTACCCTGTCGTCACAGTGCAGCTCCCCATCTTCAACGAGATGTATGTTGTCGGCCGCCTGATCGATGCGGCGTGCGCGATGGTGTATCCCAAAGACAAGCTGGAGATCCAGGTGCTCGATGATTCCACCGACCAGACCGTTGAGGTGGTTGCCGGCCACGTCGAACGATACAGGAAACAGGGGTTTGACATCAAACAGGTCCGGCGGTCCACCCGCATCGGGTTCAAGGCGGGAGCGCTCAAGGAGGGGCTCACGACAGCGCGCGGCGAGTTCGTCGCGATCTTCGATGCGGACTTCGTCCCGCGACCGGACTTCCTCCTGAAGACGATTCCCCACTTCATCATGGACGCCAGGATCGGCATGGTGCAGACCCGGTGGGAACACCTCAATTCGGAGTATTCGCTGTTGACCCGCACACAGGCCATGGCTCTCGATGGACACTTCGTCATCGAGCAGGCAGTGAGGAACAAGGTGGGGTTCTTCATCAACTTCAACGGCACCGCGGGGGTCTGGAGGAAATCATGCATCGTGGATGCCGGGAACTGGCAATCCGACACACTGACGGAAGATCTCGACCTCAGCTACAGGGCGCAGCTCAGGGGCTGGAAGTTCACGTACCTCAACAACGTGACCTCGCCGGCGGAGCTTCCCTCGGAGATTAACGCCCTCAAGTCCCAGCAGTTCCGGTGGACCAAGGGGGCGATCGAGACCGCCCGGAAGATCCTCCCGCACGTCTGGAGGTCCAAACTGCCTCTCAAAATCAAGATCCATGCGACGTTTCATCTGACGAACAACCTTGTCTTCCCCTTCATCGTGCTGGCCGGGATTCTCAATGTGCCGCTCGTGTTTGTCAAGCACACAGGCCTGTATGATTCCTACTTCACGATGATGTCGGTCGGCGTGTTCGCGTTCATCGGCTCATTTCTGTTCTACCTGTTCTCTCAGAAAGATGTCTACCGTGACTGGCGCAGGCGGCTCTTCCTGTTCCCGGTGTTCATGGCGGGGAGCATGGGTTTCGCCGTCAACAACAGCAGGGCGGTGATCGAAGGTCTCTTCAGGAAGAAGAGCGATTTCGTCCGGACGCCGAAATACAGCATCCGTGAAAAATCGGATTCCTGGTCCGACAAGAAATATGCGCCGGTCAAGATCAACCCGACGGTGATCGTCGAAGTGGTCCTGGCCCTCTACTGCCTCTTCGGCGTGGTTGCGTCTATCTATTTCCTTGAAATCGCTGCGGTCCCGTTCCAGCTCCTGTTCTTTCTTGGATTCGCATTCGTGTCGGCGATGTCGCTGAAGCATGCCTGGCTGGGACGCCAGGTCAGTCCCAAATAGAAGGATTCGGCAGGATCGGATGGCGACGGTGGATACACCCACACACGGATCTGTGACGGGCGCTACGAGCCCCTGGTTTGCACGGGCTGCAGCGGACCTGCTGGAGTCCGGGAACATCAAGGACGCGCTCCGGATCTGCGTGGAGGGGACGCGCGTGTTTCCGAGATACACGACCGGGCGTTTGATGCTCGGGCGGTGCTATGAAGCTCTGGGGAGCCACGTGGAGGCAATGCTGGAGTACACGCATGTGCTCGAGGTGTTCCCGGATAATCCTGTCGTCCTGGATCTGGTGGATCGCGCCGAAAAGCGGGAGGGGGAGGGATTTGACGCATTCGCCGCGGAATTGCAGGCGCGCTTACAGGGGAGGAAGGACCGGCTGACCTTTGAGGAATACGTCGGAACCCCGGCCGCTGCGGTGAGCGGACATTCCATGGAACAGATCATCCAGCAGCTGGAAGTCGCCCCCCGCCGGATCCCGGTCGAGGACGCACCGCCGGCGCCGGAAGCGGCCCGGCAGGCCCCCGCGTCCCCTGCGCGATTTGTGACGGCGACGCTGGCTGAGATTTACGCCAGTCAGGGGGAATATGACGAAGCAATTGAAGCGTACCGAACCCTCGCCGTGCAGCGCCCCGGCAGTGCAGAACGATACCAGAAGCGGCTCGGTGAACTCGAAGACCTGAAAAAGAATGCAGCAGGAACCCGCTGAGGCCTCATCGCCGGGAATCTCTTCCGCGAACGGTCTCAGGCCCGGCCCTTGCAGGAGGGGATGTTACTGGAGGTGACTGACCAGCGCAGTCAGCTTCGACTTGAGGTTGGCCGCCTTGTTGCGATGGATAATACCCTTGGAAGCAAGCTTGTCGAGAAGCTTCACTGTCTTCTTCAAATCGACCGCGGCTTTGGCTTTGTCACTCGAGGCGCGGATTTTTTTGATTTCCGTACGCATGCGTGATTTCAACTCTGCGTTGCGAGCCCCTCTCCGTTTCGATGTCCGGGCGCGTTTTTCTGCCGACTTGTGTTGTGCCATGAAGCCTTCCTGCAATGCGACAAGAATTCAGTCGTACATCTAAGACCTAAAGGTATTGAAAAGGTGGTAGAAAGTCAATTAGCCTTGCCTTTTTTTCCGCCCAGCCGTATATTTCATTTTTCATCGATTGAGGGGATTCCCCGCCCCGGTATCCAGGAGGAACAATGAAAGTTGTTGTCTGCATCAATCACGTACCGGATACTGAAACGAAGATACGCGTGGCAGCCGATGGTATTGCGATAGACCGGGCAGGCGTAAACTTCATGATGAGCCCGTACGATGAAATCGCCGTCGAAGAAGGACTTCGAATCCGGGACAAGTTCAAAGGAGACGTCACAGTCGTCAGCCTGGGAAACGACGCCAGCAAGGAAACCCTGCGGAAAGCGCTGGCGATGGGCGCCGACCGGGCGGTCCTTCTCAGAGACGACGGCGTACGGGACTCCTATGCGACGGCGAGCGCCCTGGCGGCCGAGATCAAAGGGCTTGCGCCTGATGTCGTTCTTTTCGGCAGACAGTCGATTGACTACGACGACGCGCAGGTGGGAGCTCTTGTCGCCGAGCTTCTCTCCCTTCCCTCGGTGGCTGTTGTAGTCAAGCTGGACATCGCGGAGGACGGGCGCGTCGTGTGTGAACGGGAGATCGAAGGCGGCCACGAAGTCGTGCACACGAAACTCCCCGCGGTATTCATGGCCCAGAAGGGACTGAACGATCCCCGGTACCCTTCTCTCAAAGGGATCATGGCCGCGAAGAGCAAGCCCATAGAAGAAAAACCGGCTGCCCCCTCCGAGGTGCGCGTGCAGACGATTGCTCTTCGCAACCCGCCCGCGAAAAACCCCGGGCGGATCATCGGGACCGACGCCTCCGCGGTCCGGGAGCTCGTCCGTCTGCTCCACGAAGAGGCGAAAGTCATATGACGACGAACTACGACAAACGGCTGCCATGAACATACTTGCATTCGCAGAGGAACGCGGAGGGAAATTCAAAAAGTCTTCGCTGGAGACCGTCAGGGCGGGGCGACGTCTCGCAGACGCGCTCGGCGGGGAATTTGTCGCGCTCGTCGCCGGTTCGGGGGTCAGCGCCGCCGCCGCCGGACTCGGGCGGTACGGCGCAGGGCGGGTCATAGCAGTTGACGATCCGGGCCTGGCAGAGCATTCAAATACCGCCATAGCAAAGGTCATTGCAGAAGTGGCCCGCGGCGAAGGTGCCACCATGGTGTTCCTTCCCGCGAGCCAGATGGGGAAAGACATAGCTCCCCGCGTCGCGATCAAGCTGGGCGCGGGGCTCGCGGCCGATTGTGTCGCTCTGCGGCCTGACGGAAACGACATCATAGCGACGCGCCCCGTATTCGCGGGGAAAGCCCTGCTTGATGTGCGCGTCACAACTCCCGTCAAAGTCTTTACGCTCCGTCCGAACATCTTCGATGCCGCGGAGGGAGGGGCAGACGCCCGGGTGGAGGCGAGGACGGTCCGGCTGGACCCGGCCGATATGGTGACGACGGTAAAGGAGGTGAGGGTGACCGCGGGGCGACCCGATGTCACGGAAGCCGACATCATCGTCTCCGGCGGGCGGGGCATGAAGGGCCCGGAGCACTTTGTCCTCATCGAAAAACTTGCCGACGTGCTCGGTGCGGGGGTGGGAGCTTCGCGCGCCGTCGTTGATGCCGGCTGGCGACCGCATGATGAGCAGGTCGGTCAGACGGGGAAGACAGTGTCGCCGACGCTGTACGTCGCCTGCGGCATCTCCGGGGCAGTCCAGCACCTGGCAGGCATGTCGTCATCCAAATATATCGTCGCCATCAACAGGGACAAAGACGCGCCGATTTTCCAGGTCGCCGACTACGGTATCGTGGGCGATGTCTTTGATGTGCTCCCCGCGCTCACCGAGGAACTGAAGAAGACGGGAAAATGAGAGTTGCATCTTAGCGCTGTTTTCCCGTACGTTATTCATGGTGATCGTCAGAGAGCGGAGCTGAACGTGGACAAGGTGCTGGTGGACATACTCGGGTTGTCCACAAACCCGGCAAGCGGAGGCGCGTATGCGCTGATACTTCGTGAAGTGAACGGCAGCAGGCGATTACCGATCATTATCGGCGCGTCGGAGGCTCAGTCGATCGCCCTGGAGATGGAAGGGATCAAGCCGCCGCGGCCCCTCACACACGATCTGATGAAGAACATCATCACCGCGTTCGGCGCCGAGCTCAGCGACATCATCATTGACGACCTGAGGGACGGGACATTTTACGCAAAGCTGAACATTGACAACCAGATGATTGATTCCCGTCCGAGCGACGCAATCGCCCTCGCGGTGCGCTACGGCGTACAGATCTACGTCGCGACCCCGGTCATGGACGAAGCGGCTTTCGTCCCCGACGACGAAGACGAGGATCAACATCAGGCCCCCCCCTCCGCCCAGGTGAATCCCAAGCAGCAGCAACAGCACCAGCCGCCGGGCAAGATCACCCGTCTGGAACAGCTCAACCAGCAGCTGAAAGAAGCGATCGAGAGGGAAAACTACGAAAAAGCTGCAGCCCTGCGCGACGAAATCCGCAAACTCGAACTGCGCGACTGACCCCCCGCCGCACCCCGCTTCCTACACGAGCGCAAGCATTTCTTTCACCGCCCGGTCAATACCGACAAACAGGGCGCGGGCGATCACCGCGTGCCCGATGCTCACCTCGTCGATCTCGCCGGTCGCCCGGAACGGAATCACGTTGAGGTAGTTCAGCCCGTGACCCGCATTCACGCCGAGGCCGAGCTCCCGTGCCATTCGTGCGCTGACCCTCACGACATCTAGGAGCTCCCGTTGCTGATCTTCGGTTCGCGCGTTGGCGTACGCGCCGGTGTGGATTTCGATCTTGTCGGCGCCGATCTCCCTGGCTGATTCAATCTGCTCCGGAAGGGGATCGACAAAGAGGCTAACCTGGATTTCGTGATCCTGCAGCCGTGCAACAACGTCGCGCAGACGGTGCCTGTTTCCCCTGACATCCAGCCCTCCTTCGGTCGTCAGCTCCTGCCGCCGCTCGGGAACGAGAGTCGCCAGCTCCGGCAGAGTATCGATCGCGACGGCCACGATCTCGTCTGTCGCCGCCATTTCGAGGTCGAGCCTTGTCTTCACGGTATCACGCAGGAGCCGGAGATCCCGGTCGTTGATGTGCCGCCGGTCCTCGCGCAGGTGGCAGACGATGCCGTGCGCTCCCGCAATCTCGCACAGGTGTGCCGCGGTCACCGGATCGGGTTCGAGTCCTCCCCGCGCTTCACGCAGCGTAGCCACATGGTCGATGTTGATGGAGAGCTTCATAGGCGCTTTCTGACGATGTACTGAACATGCTCCGGCCGTTTTGTCACCAGCTGGACGCCCGCGGGACACGATACGTCGGTATCGACGGCGCCCGTGGAATCAGCGGCGATGCCTGCATAATCCGTCACTGCACGAAAGTCCCCGGCAGACAATGCGGAGAGCTGCCGGATTCCCGCACGGACAACGATTTCAATCCTGGGGGGGATGAGAATCACTTCCCGGCTTGCAGGCACGGCAGTCACCTGCACCGGGAGCCCCGCGATGATTTTCTCGGCGAACGGTTCCACGGAGATTGCGATGCGGACAGATGGAACGGAGAACGCGATCTCATAGGGGTCGGCGGAAGCGAGGGGTATTTCGGCGTCGAGGGACGCCCGGACATTCTCAAACAACCGTTTTTCTGTCTTCCATGTATCAATCGTGCGCAGGACCGATTCGGCTCCCGTCACTGTCACGCTGTCCGGCGCCACGGAGGTGGGCCCGACCTGCCCGTAGCCCTCGCGGAAGCCTGCAAGGCAGTCCAGGACGACAGGGACGCGTTTGCGCACGGCGGGACCAAGCTCGATCAGAAGAGAATCAGGCTTGGCCTCGAGAAGTCTCACCCCGGGGGCCAGGGAGATCCGATCGGCGAAGTCCTTGAAAGTGAGCGGCTTGTGTCCGGCGGGGAGCATGGTCGCAGAGAAGACGAGCCGGGGAGCATGCGCGAGAAGAACGCCTGCCAGGCGCCATCCTTCCCCTCTGAAACGGAGCTGGACCGTCCGGGGGAGCGGGGTTTGCACCGCCATTCCGGCGGGGATCTCCTTGAGGACAAACGGTGACAGCACCGTGGTCTCATAGTCCTCCCGCATGGTGACGGAAAACCATGCAAGGACGCCGAAGAGGGTGGAGAAAATCACGATATAAATAGAGCGTCGCTGCATCGGCCCTGGAAACAAAAAGACTCCACCAGCGGGAACCGATGGAGCCGGTCAGCTCACACGCGGTTCAGTCGCCGGCCCGCTTCTTCATCAGCTCGTGGATCAGGGCCTCCTTGTTCGCCATCGAGATCTCGCGTCCCTGGATGGCGAGACCTTCAGTATCCCGCGCGAGAGTCCTGAGCTGGTGGACGGTCATCGCCTCGATCTGGGCGGCGAACTCCGCATCGTCGTCGCTTGCGACAAAATCAAACTCCTCATCTCCACCCTCCGGAATCTCAGGCTGGACTTCAGTCCGGGACAGCCCGGGGGCCGGGACGGCCGGTGTCCGTTCCTTCAGTATGAATTCGATCTCATCGGAGGGGCGGGGAATGACGTGCGTTGAAACGAGCTGACCAACCCGCTGTGCGGCGGCAGCGCCGGCTTCCACGGCAGCCTTCACGGCCGCAACCTCACCGATCACCTCGACGGTAACGAGGCCGTTGCGGATATACTCTGTCCCCAGGAGAGCCACGTTCGCGGTCTTCACCATGACGTCAGCGGCCTCAATCGATCCGACGAGGCCGCGCGTTTCCACCATCCCCAGGGCGTAGTCGAGCATGAGTTATTTTGCGGCGGGACGTTTCGGGAGAATCATCTCCACGTCGGCATGGGGCCGGGGGATGACGTGGACGGAGACCAGCTCCCCGACGCGTTGAGCGGCGGCCGCGCCCGCGTCCGTGGCCGCTTTCACAGCGCCGACGTCGCCGCGCACCATCACCGTCACATACCCGCCCCCGATCACTTCCTTGCCGATCAACTGCACCCGTGCCGCCTTCACCATAGCATCGGCGGCTTCAATCGATCCCACAAGACCTTTGGTTTCCACCATTCCGAGTGCATCTAACGAGATGTCCGCCATCGGTGTTTTTCTCCTTGTGAAGTGGCGTGAAGCCCCGTGTCAGGGCACGCAAATATACCCAAGCCCCGGCACATTGTCAACCGCTGGAGCGGCGTGGTCCGGGCGTCTCCTTTATTGCAAATGCGGTAAGTCGATCGCCGCATATGCCGAACATGCCGGTCAGCACCCAGTTCGGGTACTGGAAGAGCTTCTTCCCGAGACGCTGGAGTGCGGGTCCCCGGAGATGTATCCTGTTCGGTGGGATCAAATCCTGCTTGAGTTCGTCGATCCGGAATCCGCATTCATGAAGGAGAAATCCCAGGCTCGCCGGCCGGTACTCGAAAAGGTGGTAGGGAGGGAGTGCAACGGTCGCCCGCTTTCCCATCGCGCCGTAAATCCGGAAACCGACCCGGGAGAAGAGGCTGTTTGTCTGAGAAGGGACGCCCAGCACAAGCAACCCGCCCGCAGCCAGGATACGGTGCACCTCCCGAAGCGTGCTCACGGGGTCCGGGAGGTGTTCGAGAACGTCCCCCATGAAGACGACGTCAAACGACCCATCCTGAAAATGCGCCTCAATGACATCTCCGGGGAATACCGTCAGTCCGAACGTTTCTCTGGCCATCCGGCAGGCATCCTCGGACAATTCCACTCCCTGCACCGTGAAACCGAGCTCTCTGGCCGCATTGAGAAACGCCCCTCCGGCGCAACCGATTTCCAGGAGTCTGTTCCCGCGGTAAGAATCCCTGATGTGGAGAAGAAGCGTCGGATCTGTCAGGTGTTGCAGTGTGGCGGGATCGCAATAACCGCCTTCATGCCCGCAACGGAAGTCGCCCCCCTCAAAGTACTCGCTCGAGTAAAGCTCCTTCAGCTCCTCTGAGGTCGGCTGAGGATGAATAAAGATAACACCGCACCGTGCGCAGCCGAGTCCGCGGAGCCGGCGTTCCCGGAACAGATACTGAAAAGGTCTCTCCGTGATCCGGGAGGAGCCACATACTGGACAGCGGGGTGGTGTGTCCGTCATCTGGTGCATGCTTCCGGGTCCTGGGTGGGAAAGTGCCGGCCACTGCCTGCACCGGCACTGAAAACGGTCCGTCAATGTAATTGAAGAACGCTCAAGATGCAATTTCCTATCTGAGCAGAACCAGTTTGGATGTTCTGACGAAATCGCCCGCCGTCAACCGGCAGAAATACACCCCCGACGCAACGTTCGAGCCGTCGAAGCGAGCCTGATGGTAACCGGCCTCCTCTTCCCGGTTCACGAGTGTCGCGATCGCCTGGCCCAGGGTGTTATACACGACGAGCGAGACATTCGCTTTCTGCGGCAGCCCGTACGAGATCGTCGTCGACGGATTGAACGGGTTGGGGAAATTCTGTTTCAGGACCAGCTCGCCGGGGACCTGGCCGGTGGCTCCTCCCGTCGTGCCGGTAAGAGGGGCGGGATCCTGTATGCTGTCAGGCAGGGACGTATACGCCTGCATGCCTTTCGTCTGGGCAACGACAATGAACACATACCAGGGGGGGGCGGCTGAAGGGACGTACGGGATCGGGACGATAGCGGCATACTCGTCCAGCGCGATAGCCGGTACGGTGAGTATGAAGTCCCACGCCGCTTCGGTGGATGCAGGCGCCATGATGCCTGCGATGGACGAGCGTGCCTGCTGGTTGCCGGTTCCCAGCACACGCCGCCAGACGCTGTATTGAACCACCGGATCGGCGGCGCCGGTGGAATCATCAATGCTCCTGAACCAGAATATCCTGGCCTGGCTGGAGTTGTTCGGGATAAGGTTGATCTGGTGTATGAAGGGGGCGTGGCCCGGACCGTACCCCTGTCCCGACACCTTCAGTGAGAAAACCGGAGTCCCGGTGTCATTGCTTGATATCAGAACGGCGCCGGTGTCAGGGGCGGCTGCGGCGGGTGTATAGATGACCGAAAGCGTCTGCGCGGCGTGCGGT
>Ga0182021_10003749_pt1 | contig 17860 bp, 14 predicted proteins | sample 612E3MmetaG_FD_120493 | JGI IMG/M metagenome (GOLD analysis project Ga0182021, IMG submission 120493) | Permafrost microbial communities from Stordalen Mire, Sweden - 612E3M metaG (Illumina Assembly) | ecosystem: Environmental > Terrestrial > Soil > Wetlands > Permafrost | place: Sweden... | reverse complement strand
TAACGTAAATTAATTAGATTTAAAATTAGAGTTATTTTTATATAATTTAAATAATTCAAAAATTAATAATAATGTAATCGATTTTTTTGTTTTTTCAAATAACATTATTAAGCTATTAAATCGGTTTAAAATGTATATACTAGAATATTATACTAAAATAATTCTTAATTAAGACTTAAATAATTGATTTAACCATTTTTAATTAGATTATTTATTTTTTTAAAATTAGTAATACGAAAACTTTAATACTCACAATTCACTGAATACTATTTACACTTGAAATGTACCTTTAACTCAAAAAAATTTTCATTTAACATTATATATTACACTTGAAATACACCTCTCAGTATCGAAATATAATTGATTTCAGTTTTTTACACTTGAGATATTCCTCCTGATTCAGGAGTATTATGATTTATATGTTTTTTACACTTGAAACGCACCTCTCATTCACAAAAATTATGAATCTAAAAATTAAATTTAGATTATAAATAACAGTTTAATAAGCATTAATATAATTAAAAACAGATTATTATAGTTTTATCTGTAATTCATCGATATTAATTATTTAATTAACCATTATATCTTTAATTTAAATGGAATATGTGGTATTTATGAATATATTTGAAGAATTGGGCGAAAAAAAGACGGTTTTTAAATGCAAAAAATATTTGGATCATAGATTCCTACCTGAAAAATTACCTCACCGTGAGGAACAAATAAAATCTGTTGCAAAATATTGGATTGAAGCTTTGAGTAGTGTTACTCCACCTGATGTTACAATATATGGTAAAACTGGAACTGGAAAGACAGCGGTTGCTAAATTTGCAAGGAAGCAATTAGAACAAATTTCAAAGGAAAAAAAAGTTAATGTTAGGGTAGAATATATTAGATGCACAGATTACACTACTGAATACCAAGTTATTGCCCGACTATGCCAGCAGATGGGACAAGATGTTCCTTACAGGGGCTGGACCAAAGCTGAAGTTATAAACGCTTTTCGTAATCTTTTCAAAAAAAATGTCTTTGGAAAAGATCTTATATTGATTATAATTCTGGATGAAGTAGATATATTATTAAAAAATGATGGTGACGGTCTTCTTTATACACTAACAAGGACAGATAACGTTTCTATTGCTTCAATTAGTAACTTTGTAGACTTTAAACAGTTCATTAAGCCCAGAGTAAGGAGTAGTCTTAGGGATAGGGAGATTGTTTTCCCACCTTATAATGCTCAGCAACTCGTCGATATTCTTAATGAAAGGTCAGAAATGTCGTTCAAAGATGGCGTGCTTAATAATGATGTCATTCCACTGTGTGCTGCACTCGCAGCTAAAGAAGAAGGGGATGCTAGGTATGCTTTGGATTTACTTCGTACGTCAGGCGAACTAGCAGACGAAAGAGCTTCTGAGACAGTCTTTGAAAACTATGTAAGGGAAGCTAAGGACTATATAGAACACAACAAAGTCACAGATATTGTTATGACACTTCCAAGCCAACAGCAGAAAGTGCTTGAATCAATACTTTACCTTACCAAAGAAAAAGAAGAAATAACTTCAGGAAGACTTTATGAAGTATATAAAGAATTTTCTAAAGGAGATTCAGTTTCTTACAGGAGAATATTTGATTTCATAAATGAGTTGGAGATGTTAGGTTTAATATCTACAAAAACTATTTCAAGGGGAAGAGGAAAGGGAAGGACAAATATTATCGATCTACAATGTGAAATGGGTCTCTTAGAAGATGCTATATGGAATGGATAAGTTTTTTCATTTTTATTTCATTTATTTAGGAATTATTCTTTAAAATTCATTCAAAACTGTCAATTATCGATTTTAAAAGGGCCATACGAACAGGAACACCGTAAAATGCCTGTTCAAAATATCTTCCATACTTGGTATTATCCACATCGTAGGATATCTCGTCAATCCTTGGAAGTGGATGCATAACAATTAGCTCTGTGTCTTCTAATAATTTTTCATCAATCATATACGCACCCTTTATTTTAGAGTACTCTTCAGGGTCTGGAAATCGTTCTTTTTGAATTCTAGTAACATAAAGTACATCCGAATCATCTAAAACATTATGTATATCTGTGGTTTCTTTGATAGATACACCTACTCTGTTTAAATCATGCACTATCCCATCTGGCATCTTCAATTCTGGTGGTGAAACAAAGCTCATTTTCACATCGAACATAGCAAGAGCATAAGCCAAGGAATGTACTGTTCTTCCATATTTAAGATCTCCTACAAGTGCAACATGTAGATCATCTATTTTACCTAGAACTCTTTTCATAGTGTATAGATCAAGTAATGTTTGAGTTGGGTGTTGACCAGCACCATCACCTGCATTAATAACTGGTACATCAACCACACTACTTGCAAAACGTGCTGTTCCTTCCATATTATGCCTTATGACGATTGCATCAGAATATTCTCCAACAATTTTTACAGTGTCTGTTAAATTTTCACCTTTAGTGGCCGAAATGACATTTGCCTCAGCAAATCCAATTGTACTGCCTCCCAATCTTTTCATAGCAGCTTCAAAAGATAATCTGGTTCTTGTTGATGGTTCATAGAACAGCATTCCAAGTATCTTTCCTGAAAGGACATTTGATTGTTTTTTAGACCTTGCGATTGGTTCCATTTTTTCTGAAAGTCTTAAGATGTACTCAATATCATCTTTACTGAAATCGCTTATAGAAATAATATTTTTCTGATCAAAGACCATTTAAACACCACTATAAAATTTTATAATTACAGACACGAATCTTACATTAATTGCTTACGTTTTTTGAGAATTATTATCAGATATTCTCATATCTAATCTATTAATCATTTATATTAATTTTTTCAAAGTTTTCTTGCAAATGTAAGATATCCTGTATGACCTGCCATTCTTGTTTTAGGTCTTGTACCCTTGTTTGTAACTTCAATACCTCTAAAAATACATTCAAAGCTTTCAATTTCTGAAAATCCGATTTTTTTAAGTACCCTCTGTAGTACTTGAACTTGTTCAACAAAGGGAGTGTAAGTTGCAATGTAGCCACCAATTTTAAGGGCATTTAGAGCATGTTCACCAACATCCCATGGTTTAGGGAGATCTAAAAAAACTAGATCTAAATCTTTTTCATCTATTCCTTCTGTAACATCTGAACATTTAACGTCTACGTTTTCAAGTTTGAAACCTTTAATATTACGTTCTGCTATTTCTACAAAGTCTTCTCTGACTTCATATGTGTATACCTTACCTTCACTTCCAACAATGTTTCCAAAATGAAGTGCTGTTGCTCCTGCTCCTGTTCCCGCATCCAATACCTTAAATCCTGAACCAAGACCTGTTTTTGCTGTAATGATCCCAATATCCTTTGGAAGGATAATTGAACATTTTCTTTCCATAAGTTCGATGTAATCATTAACATTCGGCATCATAACCTTGAATTCCTTTCCAAGATGAGTTTTTAGAATATCTCCTGCTTCACTTCCAACAATATCTTCCTCTTTTATGAATCCGAAATCTGTGTGAAATTCCTGGTCAGCTACTTTGTACTTCTTACCTCGTTCATCCATCAAAATACGCAAAATTAATCACTCCTAACGTTTAATATAATAAAAATAAATTCAATTTCATGATGAAAATTATTAAATTTTAATAATATCAGTCTTTTCTATCTTCCATTTGATCAACTATTTCATCATCCATCTTTAAAGTCAAATATCTATCTGTTTTAATGGTTTTAAAACCAGAATCAACCACTCTTAGTATTCTTTTTGCTATCTTATCACCGATACCTTCAACCCTTTTTAGATCATCTTCTGAAGCGTTTATTACTTCCTTAACACTTTTAAACTCTTCTAAAAGTTTTCTTGCAGTTACAGGGCCTACATTTGGTAATGATTCAACAATATAAAGTTGCTGCTCCCATGTTGTTAAAGGCTTTTTTTCTGTTCTGATCTGTATATCTGACTTTTCATGCGTTTGTTCTCTGATTGCTATCCTGTTTATCATAGCTGCTGTATCTTCGGGAGTTCTTGTGGGGATTATAGGTATGCCAAAATCCACTGCAATAGATGCCATTGCTCCACGTACAGCATTGGGGTGTATGAAACCAGAGTAGAGTTTTGTACCTTCTAGTATCATCAATGGTTTTTTGAAGTTATCTACAAGTTCTTTTGCCTGTTTATGTAGTCTTTTATCCATTATAGAGCTTATAAAATCACTATTAGTTTTTCTTTCAATTGCTACATCATCACTTACCTGATAATCGGCGACTGCAAGATTCTTAACTTTTATTTCAACATTTAATTGTTCTAACTCTCTTAATACTCTTGAACTTCCTTCTCTGGAGTCAGCGTAGATTACAAGTCTAGTTTCTTGTTCTTCATTAGATTCTACAGTCGTGGTTTTATTGGTGTTTTTTGCATCAAAAACTTTAAAGTCATTTAAATCTTTCCTGTAATTATTTGAAAGTTGTTTTTTCATCTGTTTTTCCTTGTTAATGCTTGACCAATAGTATGACTCATCACGTGTACCTTTTGTTATCAGAATGAACATCCGTCCCAAATTTTTACGTCCAGTTCTACCCCTTCGCTGAATCATTCTTATTTCTGATGGAACAGGTTCGTAAAGTATAACCAAATCAACAGCAGGTATGTCTATTCCTTCCTCGGCAACACTGGTGGATATCAATACATCGTATTCACCATTTTTAAACGCTTTTATGATTTCTTTCTGTTTTTTCTGAGTTAATCCCTTTTCACTTTCCCTTGATGCCTGTCCAAAGAATTTTACAGCGTTAATACCCTGTGCAATGCAGTGTTGGAATATGTTTTCAACAGAATCACGAAACTGAGTGAAGATTATTATTCTAGAGTCAGATTCTTTAAGTTCTTTTTTAAGAATGCTAATCAGTTTTTTAAGTTTAGGATGGTCTATTCCATTTTTGTAAGCCTTTTCTGTTAGTCCAATTGCCATTTGAAATTCGGCATCATTAATAAGTCCCTTAGCAGCTTTCGTCTTTTTTTTCATGAGACGTTGAAAGTACTTCTGAAGGGTGGTAGTGCCTTGAGTTTCTAAAAGTTCGAGGGAATGTAACATGTTTATGACTGCAGTTAATATGGAAACTGCAACAAAACACTTTTTTGGAGGGTGTATGCTACGCCCAATTCTATTTTGCGCCTTTCCTTTGGCTGCCAGTATATCTTTTTTGCTGATATTTGAAATAGACGGGATAACACCCATTTTTTTAAGGGTTTTTAAACGCACTTTCAATGCTTTTTCCAGATGGGATTTAATATCTTTGAGCTCGCTGTTGAGTTCTATTTTTACCCATTTTACTTCAACAGGGTTGAAATATGGTTCTACATCGGAATCTTCTTCATTTTTAATAACAACTTCTTTTATGAACAAATTTTCACAAACACCTTGGATCTTCTCTTCATCCCAGCCTGGCGAAGCTGTTAAACCCAATATTAATGGATTTTTTGCTTCTTTCATATATTTTGAAGCAAGATAAACATAAGAATAAGATCCTACACCCCTATGGCATTCATCAAAAACCATAACTGAAACATTTTCAAGACTATATCTACCAGATATTAGATCAGATTCAACAGTTTGTGGTGTTGCACATATAATTTGAGAATTATTCCATCGTTTAATTCTTTCTTCAGGTTTTATTGCTCCGGTTATTGATGTTACAGTTGTTTTTAAAAATTCTCTGAAGCTTTCTTCATGCTGTACAGCAAGTGGTTTGCTAGGTGCAAGAACCAGTACCTTAGAATTCTCATAGGTTTTAATCCTTTCAGCACCTACTAAAGCGGCTACAATTGTTTTACCAAGGGCTGTTGGGGCCACTATCATTGTATTACCTTTTTTAAGTACATCAGCAGCCAATATTTGTTGGTAAAGTCGTGATTCTATTTTTTCAGCTTTAATTAGAGGATGTTGTATCCACTCACTAGATTTCATTGAAGTGTGGGACTCATTGTTATGCTTCTTATTAACCATTTTTATACCTGTAATAATGATTTTAATTCTTTCCGGTTTATTAATTATTAATTTATAACACTTATATACCATATTTTATCGTGGAGATAATAATTATCCATCATGGTCATGATAATTGTTAGTTTATTATACTCACCATAATTAATCAGGAGAAAAGAGAAAGATTCCAATTGTACAGAAATAGTATAGTATGCAGGCAACATACTATATTAATTTGGTTAGTATCCGTTTTTATCTAAAATTTTTTTTTATTTCGTTTCTGATCTAATAATTCTAGATTCTAGATAAAAAGTTTATTAATAAATTTTTTTCTATTTTTTATAGTATCGAAAATAATATCTTTAGTAGTAATCATCAATAAATCATCACAATTGTTAAATTGAAATTATTATTTTAGGTGATTAAATGGATATGAAATCCGATTTAAATAAAATTACACTAGAAAAATGTTCAAGCGGAATACAGGGATTAGATGAGATAACTGAAGGTGGTTTACCTAAAGGAAGACCTACATTAATTTGTGGGTCTGCTGGATGTGGTAAAACCATGTTTGCCATGCAATTTCTGATAAATGGAGCAGAAAATAATGAACCCGGACTTTTTGTGTCATTTGAAGAAACTCAAGAAGAACTTGAAAAAAACTTCGCATCCCTAGGCATAGACCTAAAATCACTGGAAGACCAGGAAAAATTTGCAGTAGAATATATTTACATGGAAAGGTCAGAATATGAAGAAACTGGAGAGTTCGACCTTGAAGGATTGTTCATACGATTGGCTTATGCTGTTGAACAAATTGGAGCTAAACGTATAGTACTAGATACAATTGAAGCAATATTCTCTGGCTTGCCAAACGAATTTATTTTAAGATCAGAATTACGAAGGCTCTTCAGCTGGTTAAAATCAAAAGGCTTAACAGCTATTATAACTGGTGAACGGGGAGAAAACACACTAACCCGATATGGCTTAGAAGAATATGTAGCTGATTGTGTTATACTATTAGATAATCCTGTAGTTGATAAAATTTCAACTAGAAATCTTAGGATAATAAAATATAGAGGATCAGCACACGGCTCAAATGAATATCCATTTTTAATGGATGAAGATGGTATTTCTGTACTTCCGGTTACCTCTTTATTATTAAATCACGATGCATCAAACGAATTTATTAGAACAGGTATTGAACGTCTAGATACCATGTTAGGTAATAATGGATTTTATAAAGGAAGTAGTGTTCTAATTACAGGTTCATCTGGAACAGGAAAAAGCAGTATAGGAGCAATCTTTGCAGAAAATACATGTAAAAATGGACAAAAATGTATTATTTTTGCTTTTGAAGAATCCCCAAAACAGATTATCCGTAACATGCGATCAATAGGTATAGATCTACAACCTTGGGCCGACAAAGGACTTTTAAAATTCCATTCAACACGTCCAACACTATATGGATTAGAAACACACTTAGCAACCATCCATAAAATAATAAATGAATTCCAACCAGATGTAGTAATATTTGATCCAATATCAAATTTAATTACAGTTGGAAGTCCTGAAGAAGTTAAATCAATGCTCACAAGATTAATTGACTTCTTAAAAAGCAAACAAATTACTACATTATCTACAGCACTAAGAATGATGGGACAGATTGAAACCGACATAGGAGTATCTTCCTTAATGGACACATGGATCGATCTTAAATCTATTGAAACCAATGGAGAAAGAAACCGAACCATTGACGTTGTAAAAACACGCGGTATGTATCATTCAAACCAAGTTAGAGAATATAAAATAACCAATGAAGGAATAAAATTAATTGATGTCTATTTAGGACCTTCTGGAATCCTAACAGGCTCTGCACGAATCTCACAAATATCAAATGAAAAGGCTGAAAAATTAATTCGACAACAGGAAATTGAAAGAAAACAAAGAAAACTCGAACAAAAACGCCAGACAATGGCAGCACAAATAACAGAAATCAAAGCCCAATTTGAAGCAGAAAAACTGGAATTAGATCGGATCATCGAACAAGAAAAACTAAAAGAAGAAGCCATTGAAATGGAACGCAACGTTATGGCAAAAACTCGACATTCCAACGGTGATAAATAACAGAGGTGGTTTAAAATGACCGGTGATTCAGAATCAGATAATATTAATAGAACTGGAAAAAATAGTGAAATTTGGAATTTAACCTTATACGTAGCTGGTCAAACTCCCAAATCCATCGAAGCTTTTGCAAACCTCAAAGAACTCTGTGAAACACACCTAAAAGACAAATATGTCATAAATGTCATAGATCTAGTTGAAAACCCTGAAATGGCAAAAAACGATCAGATTTTAGCAATTCCCACACTAGTTCGAAAACTTCCGGAACCAGTAAAGAAGATTATCGGAACATTAGCCAATGAAGAAAATGTCCTAGTAGGACTAGATATAAAACCAGTAAAGAAAAATTTATAAATTTCATTGGGGTTTAAAAATATGGACAAAAAATCAAACAAATTCAATGAATTTGAAGAAGCTCTTGAAACCAGTAAAAAAAGTGAAAAACTTGTGCTACGTCTTTTTGTAGCGGGTATCAATCCTAAATCTAAAAATGCTATCGAAAATTTAAGAGAACTTTGTAAAGAATATATAGATGCTGAATGTGAAATTGAAGTCATAGATATCTATCAACAACCAATATTTGCTAAAGAAGGCAAAATAATAGCTGCCCCTACACTAATCAAAGAGTTACCATTACCAGTAAGAAGATTTGTTGGTGACTTGTCAGATAAAGAGAAATTACTAGTCGGATTGGACATAAGAAAATCCCCTAAAAAGTGATTCAAATATGGTTACTAAACACATTCCATCAAAAACCAAGGATGAATTGATTGTTGATTTACAATCAAGATTGGATGAAGCAGAGCAAACATTAAATGCAATCCAAAATGGTGAAATTGATGCAATAGTTACTCCTCAAGGCTCTGATGGGCCTAAAGTTTACACATTAGAAAGTGCAGACTCACTTTATAGGAATTTAATACAGGAAATGAACGAAGGTGTAGCTACATTAACGTATGATGGTACAATATTTTATAGTAATGCACAATTAGCTGGAATGTTGAAAATACCTCTTGATAACATAATAGGACTAAAATTCAAAGATTTTATATTTCCAGATGATTTAAAAACCTATAATGCTATTTTTGACAAGGGTTTGAAAGATAAAAGTAAAGACGAAATCAATATCATCGCCGCTGATGGAACTATTATACCCGTATACATTTCAATCAATAATTTAAAAGATTTAAATGGAGTATATATAGTTATAACTGATTTAAGTGAACAAAAGCTTCATGAAGATCTTAAAGAAACTTTGAAAAAGTATGGTCAACTAAATCGAACACTTGTAGCTCTTAGGCATAGTAGTTTTGCTATGATGCATGCAATTGATGAGAATAGTTATTTGGATGATGTATGTAAGATTATTGTTGATGATTGTGGCTATTCCATGGTATGGATTGGATTTACAGAACCGGAGGATAAAAAAGTTATACCTGTAGTATCAGCTGGTTTTGAAGAAGATTATCTTAAAACATTAAATATCACTTATGATAATACGGAATTTGGTAACGGACCTACAGGTACAGCTATCAAAACTGGAAAAATTTGTATTTGTGAGAATATGCAAATTGATCCTACATTTAAACCATGGCGTGAAGAAGCCCTAAAACGTGGTTACGAATCTTCTTTATGTATTCCGATAATGAATTCTGAGAAGGTGTTTGGAGCATTAACCATTTATTCAGAAGAAATTAATCCCTTTTTAGAAGATGAAAAGAGATTACTTGAAGAATTAGTAGGGGATATTGCTTATGGAATAACTACTATCAGATTAAAAGTTGAACATGATAATGCTGAAATTGCTGTACAAAAAAGTTTGATAGATGTTCAAAGATCTAATGAAGAACTTCAACAATTTGCTTATGTAGCATCTCATGACTTAAGGGAACCTTTACGTATGATTACAAGTTTTTTACAGTTACTCGAGAGACGATATAGTGATCAGTTGGATGCTGATGCTGATGAATTCATTGGATTTGCAGTGGACGGAGCTAAAAGATTGGATGCTATGATCAATGATCTACTATCATACTCTAAAGTAACCCGAAAAGAAATAGAATTTAAAAATGTAACTACAGAACAAATTTTAAACCAAGCTTTAATTAACTTAAAAGTTCCAATAGAAGAGAATAATGCAATTATAACTCATGAATCATTACCAATTATTGATGGAGATGCAAATTTGCTTGTTCAATTATTTCAAAACTTAATAGGGAATGCAATAAAATATCGAAGTAAAAATAATCCTCAAATCCATATATCTGCAATAAAAGAAAGAAATCATTATAAATTCTCTGTGAAGGATAATGGAATTGGAATGGACAATGTACATTTAGAACGAATATTTACAATCTTCAAACGATTACACACAAAAGATGAATATGAAGGAACTGGAATAGGACTTGCAATTGCCCAAAAAATAGTCCATCAACACGGTGGAGCAATTTGGGTTGAATCAAAACCTGTAAAAGGTTCAACATTTTACTTCACAATACCAAATAAAACATGAGTCCAGAATTTTTTAATTTATTAGGCTTTATATTATTTCAAAAGTAAAAATACAGACAGAAAACTTTATAATCTTGTTGTATCCATTTTCCCATGATGATCTATATCTAAAAATGAACATATAAAAATGGTGTTTATGATATACCAACTCAGAACTAAGGATAAAGATAGATTTTTTTATAATATTAGGAAAAATTAATGCTTAAACTTTAGTTTGAAAAAATCATTATCTTCAAAATACAAAATTTAGAATTAATATACAAAATTCTTTTTAAATTTATTTCATTTCTATTATCAAATTCTCCAGATCATTGTAGACAACTTCAAGTCCACACATATTAGGGACGTAGTTAGCAGCCTTTGCAGAATCTACTCCTACAACCTTGTAATTAAGTTCTTCTATGGGCGCAACAACCATGCAAGTGTCGCACACCATCTTTCCTCCGGCCTTTTCTATGATATCTGTATATCCCATTCTGTCAGAGGCTGCTTTAACAGAAATTGATGTGCATACCCATAGCATATTTTCGAGCTTCTTTCCGGAAACAATATCTGCTACTCGTTTGATCTCTTCAAGGGATGCATGTGGACATCCTACACATATTAAATCTGGCTTTTCATTGGTAGTTGAAAGCTTTCCACGAATTTCATCTATGTTGTTTCGGTTTATGGATAATTTTTCTATCTTATCTTCTTGCATAACATTCAAAGCCCATTTACTTTCAGGGGTAACATCCTCTACATGGTATAGTGCTACAGAACCTGAAGATGCGAGTGCTGCACCAAGCCACTTAAGCTGATCAGTAGAGGGTGGTGTCTTGAATTTGAAATACGGAATTCCTCCACCCACTTCTTTTCCAACCATGTACCCTATTGCACCAAAGTCAGATCCATTTGCAGATGTTTCTATATCTACCAATAAATTGGGATATCTTCCCTCATCAAGATGATAACCATATTTTGCAGTTCTTCCACATATTGCTGCAGAGAGTGCCCCGGGCCCTCCTTCACGATTCGTTCTAGCGCCCAGAACAGAATTTGCATAGCATACTGCAGATGATTCAGACCATGCAATATGTGATCCCATTATTGGAACATTGCCAACCAAATAAGGAGTGCATGTGCATGTGGTTGAAACTCCCATTTTTTGATAAGCTTCAACAATGGCGAGTTGTTTTTTAGTGAATTCTTCTGAAAATCCTAATTCTCTCCATATTGCTAGATCTACTCCTGCAGGATTTAATGTAGATGGAACTCTTACTTTTGCATCTTTTGACAGTTCTTCAAGAAATTCGAGTCCTGCATCACCGATGGTTTTATATGAAACGCCTGATATTTGTGCAGAAGTAATGGGAACAAGTTCTTTTGCCCCGTATATGTCTCCCAAGGCAACAAGGATTTCCATACATTTCTCTACACCTAATCCTTCTTCACCATCGTACATATTCTCTTCTTGTTGTGTTAAGTGCATACTAATCACTTTAATTTTCTTTGAATAATGATTCCATGATGATCTACCCGGCTTTCAGCTGCGTTCTTACAATTTCATCGACAAGATTAAGGAAGTTATCCATTTCTCTGTAGGGTATAACTGCTCCAGCTGCAATATTATGCCCTCCACCAGAACCATTAAAGCTTTTAGATGCATTTTCAAGGGCATACCCGAGATTGACTCCCTTTTCTGTCATTTTGGGTGTTGTTCTTCCCGAAACCTTTATGATGTTGTCCATACGTGACATTGCTAGAACTGGTTTTTCAGGGTCTAAAATTTCAAGATCAAGACCTATACTTGAAAGAGTACCCATAATACGCTTTTTTCTCTTTTCTTCGCTGTATATATACTGTATTTTATCTTGAACTACAGAACCTTCTTTTTTTATCCATTCTATACCATATACAATGTCGTCTCTGTATTTTTTTACTAGGATCTGGGCTTCTTTAATGGAATCTTTTCTGTCGCCTATGCATATGCTGAGTCCTACCCCTTGTTTTTTATTCTTTCCACAAGCATCTAATATGTTAGAGTAATCTTCTAAGTTCCTGAGCTCCAGTATTTCTGATGGAACACGGTAAACACTGCTGAATATTTCAGGATTTATTTTTACAAGTTCTGTTTTGAGAATGTCCTTCTCTTCGTTGCTCAACTCATCAAATTTAATTCCATATGAAATTCCTATTTTTTCGAGGAAGGTTACTGATCCTTCTTCATCACCTGATACTCCTTTGATCACAGGGTTGATGGTATATGTAAGAGATTTGTAAAGAGGTTCCTGAGATCTGTATGCTATTTTAAGATCTTCTCTAACCTCGATGTTGCCAGATTCTACCCCATCATCGAGTATCATTTTGTTAACACCAGTAAAACCATTTTTATATTGCATGTCTCCGAACGCACCCACAAGGGCCAGCCCTGCAAGATTTTTATAATCAAATGGGCGAATTGTGAGATATGAAACTCCTGATCCACTCACATCCTTTGTACCGTCCAGTCCATAAAGATGTGGGTTAATATGTACTATATTATCAGACAGTTTAGCATCTGGATCTGTCTGATGATGGTCTGCAATTATGACATCTCCCTTTAATCGGCTTATCCCTCTCAGGTTTGCACTTCCCATGTCACAGAAAACAAATAGTTTATATTTTTCCTTAAAAAATTTAGAAAGTACTTCGTCCTTCAATCGCGGAACTATTGTAACATGGAATTTGCCATTTTCCTTGGCAATTGCATTACACATTACGCCTGCAGCGGATATACCGTCGGCATCGTTGTGAGAAATAATTCTCACAACATGATCCTGTTTTAAGTGACTGCGTAATAAATTGCAGGCTTCTTCAGCCTTATTTAACAAGGAGTGCTGCTGTTTTTGGATCATATCTCCATCCTTCAGGGAGCACACCTTCCCTTACGTAGTATCTTACGAGTCTTCTGATTTTGGATTCGATGATCCTGAGGCCTCTTTTGGTGTGAAGGTCCTTTGGATTTTCTGTTAAATGATCCCTAATATTGACTGCTTTTTTAATGAGGTTAATGAGCTCTTCAGGATATTCCTCGCCTTGACCGTGTTTTTCAAGTATGGCTGTTATTTTATCTCCAGTCACTGTTTTGACATCAGGGATTCCGTATTGATCCCTTAGGATTACACCAATAACACTTGTAGATTTTCCTTCCTTTCTAAATTTTAATACGAGTTCTTCAATTTCTTCATTTGAGTATTCTGTCCATTCAGGCTTAATTGCCATTTAATCACCTCTATAATCTTTATACCAAGTTGCAAATTTTTCAAGTGATCTCCTGCGGTGAGAGAACTGATTCTTCTCATTGATAGATAACTCGCCGAAGGTTTTTTCATATCCTTCTGGTGTAAATAGGGGATCATAAGCAAAACCATTATTCCCCTTTTCTAAGTATCCTATACTACCACTGACAGCGCCTAAAAAAATCTCGGGCTCGGTTTTGGGGGTGCAGAACCCAATGGCCGACCTGAATTCGGCATATCTGTCTTTAACATCACTCATAAGTTTCAATAATCCCCTATTTCCCAGTGTATCCTGAACATAGGATGAATAAGTTCCTGGAAACCATTTAAGGGATTTAATGAAAATTCCTGCGTCTTCAACTATCACTGGCTTGCCCAGACGCTTGGCTACATGCTTTGCACCGTACCTGGCCACATCAATCAGTTCTCCTTGGATCTCTGGGTAACCTAAGTCAGCATGTTCCAGTTCTATTCCAAAGTTATCGAAGATACCTTTGGCTTCTTTTACTTTGTGTTGGTTACCAGTTATAAATGTTATCTTCATTTGCTCTCCAAATTTTATTGGGTATAATATTTTATTAATAAAAAAAATATAATAAATTTTTCCATTTAAATTCGCTAATTAAACATAAGTATGGTAAATTAAAACAATTTAAATCTCTATACTATTTGTGTAACGTCCTCTACTTTCAATTTCCATCATCTTGGCAACTACTGCATCATAACTTTCTGCGTCACGATATCCTATTAGTACTGATTTGAAACATTCCTCTGCTATATTATAATGGATTCCAGAAATTGCCTTTTTAAAAACTAGTAAATCTACACCTTTATCCTCAACTAAATCCGATATCATACCCAATCCAAAGTCTATGAAATATAAATTCTCATTATTTACGATCATATTCGAACTTGTTAGGTCACCGTGTATTATCCTGCAGTTATGGAGTTTTGCTATATTTTCACCGATTTTTTTACACAAATTTTTTATAGGAATATCTGAGGTTCCATTGTACTTCAAATCCTCAAAAATTTCTTTAACAGGAGTACCTTCTATTTTTTCCATTATAATCTTGCTTTTATTCTTATCAACGTCGTATATAATAGGGGTTTTAACTCCACAACGTTTGGATTCCCCTAGAAGTTTGGACTCGCCTTTTGTTCGTATTTTCCTCAAATAAACATCTATCTCTCCAATTCTGTAACTTTTAGGAATTCTCTTTTTAATAATAACATCCTCTTCCATCCAGCTACCAGAATAGATGTTAGCTTCTGCTCCCTTTTCTACCATATCTGAAGGAAGTTCTATATATTTCCTGGAATCTTTCATCCAAGGCACATCCACTTGATCGGTCCTAAACTTCTGCATTACTCCAGTATCTTCAAGTCCAGTAATTAGGCCATTGTTATGCATTAACTGACCCATCCAAGCAATCATGGCCCCGTTATCACCACAATACTTTAAAGGTGGCATGAAAAAATCTACATAATGCTCTTCTGACATTATAGATAACATTTCCCTTAACCTACTGTTTGCCGCAACACCACCACACAAAAGGATTTCCCTCTTTTTAGCATGTGCAATTGCCCTTTCTGTTACTTCTACTAACATCGAGAAGGCAGTTTCTTGAAGACTATAACAGACATCCTCTAAAGCATGTCCAGATTCATACTTCCTTATTGCTGCAGTTAAAAGTCCTGAAAAAGATAAATCCATTCCTTTAACAGTATATGGGAGTTTAATGTAATTATCTGACTTTTTTGCCATCTCCTCAATCTTCGGACCTCCTGGGTGGCCAAGCCCAACAGATCTACTGAACTGGTCGAGACAATTTCCCATAGCTATATCGAGAGTTTCACCGAATACGCGATACCTTCCTGAATCGAATACGATTATTTGGGTGTTTCCACCACTTACATACAGTGTTACTGGATCTTCAGCCCCAGTTGTAAGTTTACCTATTTCCACATGACCGATGCAATGATTTACACCTACTATTGGAATTTTAAGCAAAAGTGAAAGACTTCTTGATGCGGTAGCAACTGTTCTGAGTGCAGGTCCAAGACCAGGACCCTTGGAGAATGCAACTAGATCAAGATCCTTCAAAAGTAAACCTGATTCATTTAATGCATCCCTGATTAAAGGAACAATCGATGATGCATGGTGTTCTGCAGCTTCCCTTGGATGAATTCCTCCAATTTCTGGTATAAGTGCCTTACCTACTGATGCTAAGATTTTACCACTAGAATCAACTATGCCTACACCAGTTTTCTCTGCAGTACCTTCAATTCCTATACTTATCAATTAAACCACGTTTCCTCTATTATTAATTAGGTTAAATCTTCGAAGTAATAAATCAATTAGAAAACATAAACAATTTATATGAATCTTATTCATTTATGATCTACATTATCTATATCATATTTATAACATATCTTATACTGAAGGTGAAACAAATGTACGAAGCATTAAAGTGTTATGGATCATCAGAAATGATACATAAATTGAAAAATAAGGATTCATTATTTTTATGCGTCATAGCAAGCACACTAACATCCAGAATAACTGGAATAACTGGAGCAGGAGCTACACCAGAATTAACAGACTACACACCCGCAGCTGATGTAGAACTGGTTACGTTGGGAAAGCCTCTTTGCCTCTCTGAAATACCAAAAACAGTTATTGCCAATACTTCAACACCTACACCTGCGGTAATAACTAAAGCATCATTAGATCTTAGTAATATACCAATTTTAGTTGCAGATGCAGGAGCTGCTGTTAAACCAAATATCCCCTACATTAATTTAAACGAAACCCCTGGAGGGAATATAAATACTGGAAAAGCGGTTGTAAACTCTGAGAAAATCTTTGATAAAGGGTTTATGCTAGGTAAAACACTTTCAAAACTCACGGATCATCTTATAATTGGTGAAAGTACTCCTGCAGGAACAACTACTGCTCTTGGTGTTTTAACTGCCATGGGTTACGAAGTTAATCACAAGATCAGTGGGAGTACTCCAGAAAATCCACACACATTAAAACACCGGGTGGTAGAAAATGGTCTGAAACTTTCAGGCTGTAAAGTAGGAGAACTCAAAAACGATCCATTCAAAGCAATCGATGCGGTTGGAGATCCCATGATTCCTGCAGTTGCAGGAATTGTAATGGGAAGTAATATACCGATAACTCTTGCAGGCGGCACACAGATGACTGCTGTTTGCGCTGTTTTAAAGGGAATATTCCCAGAATTTGATTTTAATTCCTTGTCAATTGCAACCACTATTTTTGTTGCTGAAGATGAAAATTCAGATATAAACTTCATTGCCAACCAAATCTCAGATATCTGTATTTTCGCAGTCGATCCATTCTTTGAGAAATCAAAAACTCAAGGCCTAATTAATTACACTAAGGGTTCTGTTAAGGAAGGAGTGGGTGCTGGAGGTGCAATGTTTGCTGCTATGCTAAAAGGTATTTCTATTGATGAAATTAGAATCAGAACCGAGGAATTGTGCAGAGAAATATTTTAATTTGAGGTAGATTAAAAGTTTTATAAAAACTGACAATTATTGATTAATATTATGATAAATGTAAAATTAAACAGTTTAAAAATTATTAATTAGATTTTACCCTCTTAATATGTCTTGATGGTGGCAGCTATATTTTTTGTTAGAGGAATAATCTTTGCTATTGTTGAGCTCAATTATCATTTAAAGTGGAATATTCTTTTTGCTTGCCATTGGGCCATAATAGGGGTTTTCTGGAGTAAATAGTTGGTTTAATATTAATACAGTTCACAATGTGCCGTGACATGATTTTTTAGGTTCCTTCTCTTGGAAACTTGTTAATTTACTGTAAAAGAAAAAAAATGATTATTTGATCATTTAAATGTGGAAGTATAGTGAAATTATTATTGCCGCCACACCTACAATCCAGCAGTAGTATGCGAAGATCATCAATGTCCTTTCTTTGATTATTT
>Ga0182021_10003747_pt1 | contig 17866 bp, 20 predicted proteins | sample 612E3MmetaG_FD_120493 | JGI IMG/M metagenome (GOLD analysis project Ga0182021, IMG submission 120493) | Permafrost microbial communities from Stordalen Mire, Sweden - 612E3M metaG (Illumina Assembly) | ecosystem: Environmental > Terrestrial > Soil > Wetlands > Permafrost | place: Sweden... | reverse complement strand
TGTAGGTCGAAAACACGCTATCTGCAACTGTGAGACCGTTTGCACATGCAACCCTATAGAGTCCTGCGTCAAGTTGAAAGCTTGCGAGGCCGTCATGTGAATTGGTCAAGATGATTTCAGGGTATACCTGGTCGCGCTCCATCACTGAGGGTGCGTTAAACTGCCTGAACCTTATAAGATGTTTCTGGTAGCCCTTACGTCCGGATTCAGGGTGTACGCGCTCCTCGGTGCAACGTACCGGCTTCCATCCGAGAGTTTCGAGAGTATTAACGACGTGGGTTGTCGGGATAAATGCGTATTTACTAGATACGCCCTCTCTAGCAGTCTGTGACATGATGCTGTCAAGAGTGCTGATATCGCCCGTTGTGCCGCTGTGAAATGTTCTTCCATACTGTCTCATATTATTTGCCCTCCGTCGATGCCAAAACCACGATTGTTCCCACAAAATACCCATCTACAAAAACCCTTTTTGTCGTCGTCTTTTTCATTGTCTTTCTTTTCTCCTTTATTTTTTGGTATTAAAACAGGCTCGTCTGGCTCTGCTTGACTGTTGTGTTGTACTCGTAATCGCTGCCATGCACATATGTGAGCGTTTTTGCATTCCATGTAAACCCGTTATCCCGAAACCATTTTCCGTGCTGCGCTTTGAGCTGCACCCTCTCGGTCACGATCTCCCTGATTGCCGATTCCCATTTTGAATTTGCCATTTTCTTTTCTCCTTAACCCTTTTTTTCTTGAGGGAATGAGGCTTTTGGTGCCCCTTTTCAATCCCTCTTCATGATTTACTGAGAGGGTTGAAAAGGGGCACCAAAAGGCCCAAACTCCCGATGAAATCGGGGTAAAGACGAAAGAACCTGCGGGCGGGGCGCTTTAAATATCTGTGAGGCAAAGCGCGTGACAGGGGCCTTATCCTGGCGCGTGATTTGACGAACCTACCTTTTCTTTGTCTTTGCCCCGCCCTCCCGCCGTTGCCGTTCATCCTCGCAAGGGCCGTTAGCGGTCGTTGTGAGCGTGGTAGCGCGATTACCGTTGTGAAGGCAAGCCGGTTTATCCCGGTTGCCTGAATAGCCTCTTCTTTAATGAGCGAGCCTGAAACAAGTGATTGCCTGCCGTATTGCATTGTCCTTAAATTACCCGAAAAAAAGGGGCGCTCCGAAGAGCACCCCTTAGTAGGTGAGACTACCGGAAACCGGAAAGCCCCAGGAGAAAAGTGAAAAAGCCTTAAGCCACAAGCCGCAAATCGTCCGTAAAATCGCCACCGGTAATTACTCCGCCCCCCGGAAAATAAATCGTTGCTCCCAAACGCAATACTGTGTAGATCGCGTCAATCTGTTCCTGGTCAAGTCGTTCCACGGACATCATATTGCGGCTCCTGCAAAACACTCTTTCATAAATTCGTCGTCGTCGAAATGCCCGTTAATACAGAGATCAAGATACAAATTCAAATAAAGGAGCAACCCAAATGTGATATCCATGTCTCCGCTTTCTCTGCCGTCCATGATGATAGTTTCAATGTCTATCTCGATCTCTGTCGTTACGCCAACGCCTTTATTGATTAGGTAGGTAGTTATTTCACCTGATATCCGGCCTGCTTCTTTGCCCTCCTTGATACCGTCAGTGATGATTTGTTCGATGTCTACACTAAGCATTTTATCCTCCTATTCAAACGGAGTGTAGTCTACGCCTGGCCGATACTTACTTGTTTCCTTCTCTTCGGGTCTGGTCATCTGGGGATCGTCGTCAAACCATCCGTTACCGTCAAGCGATAGGCCCTCGTCGTCAAGGTAAAATAATATCTCCTTGGCGATCTCGTTAGAGGGTTTGCCGGTCTTAGTTCCACTGTTGATGATTTTTGCTACCTGAGATCTAAGCATTCTCTCCTCCTTTGTTAAAATAAGCCTCGTAAAACTTAGCAGTATCCTTGTAGTCACTGAGTTCCGGCACCCGTTTGCTGTTTATTACGTCGGTCAAATCTGCCACTTCGTACACTTTTTGCCACGAAAAAAGCGCATCTAACCTAGTGGTAACTTCGTCCGGCAATTTTTTTGCTCGGTCACCTTCTGCGGCACTTGTAGCAAATATCATGATAGTCGCATATGCCTCATTGTCCTTTTCGATCTCGTACATCTGCGGGTCGTCATTAAACCAGCAAACCAGGTCATCAAACCCCGCTTTCACATATAGAGGGATAACCTTCCCCTCCGTATAAAACAGGATCGCCTGGGCGATATCCGTTACCGGCATTCCTGCTTTCAATCCAGCTTCGATGATTCTCTCAACGCCTTTTCTCAACATTATGTATTCTCCTTTTTATTTTTTAACGGGGAGACAACCTGTGGTCATCTCCCCTTGTGGCGGCGGCTGGCCTATTGCCCTGCCGTCTTCCGCCGATTAAATTATTGTTAATATCTCGCCATCTCTAGCCTGATGCTCGCCAGAATCGTTTTTGCTTCGTCTTTACCGTAGACGCTCTCAAGCATTTCATTGCTACTCCTGCCTATTCCGCATACCAATACTCCACGCTCCATTCCACACGTCATAAACGATATGAGAGTGCTTAATCTTCCTAAGGACTGAATTCCGTCAAGTATGAAAACCAGCTTAGAGTGGTTAAGAGGAAGGCTAAAGGTCTTTCGCATTAACAGATCAAGGAATACGGTAAGTAGCGTCTTAGCATGCACATCGGCTTCGTATCCTCCTTGCCCTTCTCCGCCGATAAGGTAAAGATTGCCCTGCGGATTTGACAGCCACTTTTTGATACTGAAATCCCCGTCTTTATCCGAAAGATAGCTAAAACACATTAAGGGGGTAGGATAGTCGGACCAAAGTGCCTGCTTATCAATTCCCTCTGTTGTGATAAACTGCCGCGCCCTCTCGCATCCGGGCACTCCTTCGAACAACTGGGCCAAATCATCGGAAGATAAACAGGCGGTCTTCCAAACTTCTTCATTGGTCGTCTTTCCTGCGGCATAGCAATACTTCAAGATTCCTGCAAAAATACTTCTTCGCCCGTCAACCCAAAACGGGGAGATACCAGGCTGTTCCGAGAAAAACGATTTCGCTATTAACTCGATATCCATGAGCGTCTCGATATCATTAAATATCGACCAGCCAATGCTTTTGGAATGTGTGGGGTAGAAAAACACGTCATTCGACCGTGCGAATTCAGCATGACAATCCCCTTTCGTGTCAAGGATTACCATCGGCACTCCCTTTTTGTTATTTTCTGCAATAATTTCTTTAATTCCGTTATCCATTTTTTTCTCCTTTTGTTTTTTTTTAACGGGGAGACAACCTGTGGTCATCTCCCCTTGTGGCGGCGGCTAGCCTATTGCCTTGCCGTCTTCCGCCGATTATGTCGTGATAACTCCGCACTAAAAATTATTGGACTCTTGTGTGATACTCCGAATGTGCTTATCCTCACACGCTCTGAGTGAAACAATACACAACATGATCGCGGCGGTTATTATTACAGCTATAAATACTTTAAAAAAGAAATTGCCCCAGTGATTTTCCATTTCCGCTCTCCTTCCTTATTTAATTGCCTTCCGCAACTCTGCTACCATCTTTTCGGTATCCGCAAAGTCACCTGCCGCATACTTCCGCACGATTGCACCGAGTTTTAGCAATTCGTCCTGCTCCAGCGCCTTCTTCTTGGCCTCAAGCTCCTTGATCTTCTCTTCGATCTCCTTAATTCCCTTTGCCATATTCTGTGTCCCCTCCGTTTAATGTTTAAGTCCCTCTACTATAGAGATGCGCAATGCACCCCCTCTTTTGACATTCCACAAGAAAAAATAACCAAAAAAAAAGGCGGACCTTTCGGACCCGCCTTTTGTCGAACTGCTTATTTTTTCATTACTGGCCCCTGCGACATACTATTCTGCTGAGCCGGTGACATGCCCTTCCCTTTCTCCTTGGCTTTACTTAGGGCCTGTTTCTTTGCAATAGCCGCCGCCATAGCCTGAGCGGCCTTTAAAAGCCCCGCCGTAGTGTCATTAGTATTAACGGTTGGTAATACGGCCTTCTTCGCTCCGTTACCTTTTGAAGAGGCCTTATCGAAATTTTTAACCACTCCTCCTTTCTCGTTTTGTTTTTCAGGCCCCTTTTGCTGTTTCTCGGCCTCTTTTGGTTTTGCGCCTTCCTTCGCTATCGACAAATTATCTACCGGAGATGTGTCAAGAGTTGGGAGTTTGGCGCTATTAGAAAAGGCCTTGGCTTCTTTGTCTTTGCCGTTGCCATTGGCTTTATCTTTACCCATAACATCTATTTTTTCTTTAGAGGGCATAACATCAACCCTTTCCTTTTGCGGCATAGGGTCTTTACTCTGCTGCTTCTCTGGGGCTGAGATCATCACGCCATCCTTTGCAGCCCTGACAGTGATTTTCTCGTCCTTGGCTAGTTCATTTGTCGCCTTCTGAAATGAATCCTTACCGAAACGCTTCTCTGTGGCTTCTTTCAGTCCAGAGTATGCCGAGTGAATTGCTGTACCCTTGGATTCATTTACCGTTGCAGTGATAAACTCATTGGCTGTCTTAGCATCCTTCCCTGTCTCCGTAACCGCCTCGATCTTAGCCTTTGACACTTCGATCTTTGGTTCTTTTATTGTGAAGGTTTTTACATCACCCTGCGGAACTGAAACGTGGATCTCCTGCCGCGCTGCCATGCCCTCCATTGTCCGTTCGATGGTCTTAGGGTCCATATTCTGCTTTGCGCCTTTCATTGCCTGTACAACGTCCTCTTTTGTTATAGGGCTTTGATTCTTGTTCTCAACCCCTCCTATATACATTTTTACCGTCTCCTCGTTAGCCTTCTGTGCGGTCGTCCTCTCTTGGAAGGGCGCGGCTTCATAAGCGGCCTTTGACCGTTCTTTCAATGCGTAATTACTATCGGAGATTTTCATCACCTTTCCGTCACGGCCCATTTCCTTAACCAGTGTCTCCGCGCGTTTCCCCGACACCTTCATTCCCTGCCCTTCCAGTGCCTTCGAGAGATCGTTCACTGACATAGCAGATTTATCATGTTTCGCCATAATCTCCGCCGCAGCCGTCTTCTGGATCTTCTTAGCTTCTTTGGCTCCGGTAATTTCATAACCACTGAACTTATCGGACTTAACAGGCTGGATCTCCTTTCCTTCCTTGCTCATATCGCGCACAATGGAATTGACCAGGCTATCATTCAACGAAGTTGCGTTTGGCGTAAAGTGCTTAGTTTCCATGTCGAGCATTTTGCGAGAAAACGTGTCGATACCCTTATCTGCAAGTCCATCGATTGCGCCTTTAACGATGCCGATATGATTGGTATACTCCTTCGATGGCATGTAACCCATGACGGGTTTGCTCTTACCCGTTTCCTTGCCGTCCTGGCCTTTTACTTTCTCAAATCCGATAGCCATAGGCTTGATCTTTGTGTCTTTTGCAAGTCCGTCAAGAGACTTCTTAAGTTCGTTTCCTGTCATGTGAGCTTTTAACTTCTCTTGTAGTACGGCATGCGGCATAGGTGCTTTATTTGCATCTTTCAAGACTGTCATTACCTTCTCGGCATTGACTTTACCCCGTTCTTCCGGTGTCGGGATTTTATTAAGCTTTGAACGATCAACAATAGCCTGTAACTTCTCCGCCGTCGCCGTTTTTTCAGCTGTAACCTCTTTACCGTTCTTTTCATTCTTACCTGCGTATACTTCACGGTCCTGAGCCTGTTTTGCTAACTGTTTGTCGAGATTGATACAATCCTCACGGCTCTTAATGTGCTGCCCTGTCTGCATTGACATGATCGTTCCCACACAAAGCCTTGCCACGGTCCTCATAATCCCTGTGTGATAGGCTTTCTTCGGGTTTTTATTATTGATAGTTGTCTTACTACTTGTAAGCTGGAACTTGCCCGTTACTGGATTGATGTTACCGGCCCATTTCGTAGTGGTAATTGTCCCATCCTGTCTGCGTGTTACGGATGTGCCCCAGCTCGCCTTCCCGAAAGTATAGCTTCTACCCGTCTTGATCTGGCCTCTGTCGGGGCCGGTTGCCGTCTTTTCACGGGAAAACTTCGTCGAAATCCCCGGCGCTATATGAGACTTCTGGTGCGTTTTAAGCACCAAGTCGCCTTCATGGTTTTTTACGTACTTTTCATGATAATTCCCGACTTCGTTTTTTGCTGTTCCGAGATGCTTCATAATGTTGTGATAGGCAACATTCACAAGCGGTTCCTTGATCGCCCTGGCCCATCTCTCCGGATTGACGATTACAGCATCACTGCCGTTGTAAGCGTGATAGGTTCTTGCAAATTCATCTCCCCTGCCTTCTTCGCAAGCCTTGATGAATTCAGTCTTTGCACGGGGGATACCTTCTTGATGATGGCCGCCGGTCCATTTTACGTTAGTCTGTGAGCCATCCGGCCCCTTTACATCCCGCTCGTAATCCTCGCCTGTATGCCTGCCCTTGTTTATGACAGTGGTTTGCTCGTACCCTTCAACTAGCTTGCCCTTGTCATAACGCTTACCGTCTTCCAACGCCTGCACAAACTCTGCGCCTGTTGTAATGGGCTTTGCAAAGGCGAGGCCGCGCGGATCGTGCGACGTGCCTTTGTCGAGATCGGGCCTGCTGCGGTATATAGCAGTATGCGTCCTCCGCATGTCCGTTACGATCTCGCCCTTTTCTTCAAGGTTAGACATTGCCTTACCAAACGAGCCTTCGCCGAACATCCTGTCAACGATCTCGTTAAGCTGCTTACCGTTGTCGGAATGAGAGTAACCAAACACCCCATCGTGCTTTTCCAGGACGTTGATAATGTAGTTTTCAGCGCGTGTAAAGCCGGTTGATTCCAAAGCCTGATATTCTAGCCAGGTATCATGTAGCTTGCCCTTATTCCGGTCAACCTCATTGACGATATGCTCCTCTCCCGATTGAGGCTCTATGGCCTTCTGCGGAGCTTCTACGGCTTCTCCTGCGGGCACTTCAACGGATTGTGTCGCGTCGATCTCTGGCTGTTCCGGCTTTGTCTCTGCCGTGATCTCAACGGCCTTTTCTGTATCTTTGCTTTCTGACACTTCAACTGCAGCCGGTTCTTTTTCGATCACCGGCGAAGCTTCGGCCTGTACTTCGACATTATGTATAAACTCTTCTTTCTGCTCAAGAGAGGTAAGCACATCGGTGTCAACTTCAATTTCATCATCACCGTCGGCAAGATCGAAATAAACCTCTTCCGCGTTTTCGGTCACGGCCTCTCTGACTTCCGTCGAAGATGCTATCTCCCCGATTTTCTGGGCCTCGGCCTCTAAGTCCTGGCCTTCCTCTTCGACAAGTTCTTCCTGCGGCACTTCCGGCTCGGCGCTGAGTTCCTCGTACTCTTCTACGGCTTCCTGCGCGGGTAATGTGTCGATCTCTTCCTTATTGAGATAATCGGTTGTAGATGTTTTCCGTAGCTCCCGCTTGGTTTGTTCCATCAATCCGGGTTGAAGCTTATCGGTCTCATCAACATATTTACCTACGGAATCGGTAAATAATTTAAACGTTTCTTCACCACGCGAAAATATAACCAACCCGGAATTATTGTTATTAACCATTTCGGAGATATTTGTACCGGCAAGCAATAGCGCCTGGGTGTATTTTGCTGTCATGCCCTGAGACTTCGGCGTCGTGAGCACATAACCGGCATCAAAATAAGGGTACTGTTTCGGCGTAAACTTACTTACTGTGCCCTTTTCCCATTCCACTGACATTTCCTGAGTCTGTGGATCAAACGCAGTGAGAAAACCTTGATCACCGTTATCAATACCCCTGCCACTGTTATTCTTAGTAGCAAGGATCTTATCACCTACAGCAATTTCAAGCAGGCGAGGCTCATATACAGATAAGTTCGAGCCGTGCTCTTTGAGTTCGAGATTGATAGGAGTGGTGTCCTCGCCCTTCCTGGAAACGAGCGTGATATAGTTTTTGTTCGATTGATTAGATGCAATTACGTCAAACTCTGAACCGGCCTTGAGTTCCTGCCCATTTGATAGAGTGATATTCTTATTCGCAATAACAATATCCCCTGCTTTATAGCTCACGGCAAAACACTTCTCAACTTCACTGAGACGCTTCGGATCGCGGATTTGCACTTTTGCTACCGCCCCCGTAAGCTCTTCACCTTCCATAAGACTGTTATGGATGGCTTCATTAAGCCGTATGCGAGTTTCATTAGTAGGGCATAAGCCTGTCGTCTCTTTGGCCCCGGTAGAGAGATATTGAGCAACAAAACCATCCTCTAACTGCCTGATATGCGTTCTTCCCATTCCCTCCGGGTCCGCGCTGCCCAGCCCAATTTCAACGATACCGCCATTTTCAGCAAGCTTCGCAAAGGAATCCTCAACGCGCTTTTCAACGGACATCGTTTCGTCCTTTGCTGTATCAACGATATCTCTATATGCCTTATTCTTCTGCCGAACGTTTTCTACCATTCGGACAGTATCGATGATACCGGCTTCCTGTAGCCTGCCTTGTGGATCTCCCGAACCAATGGGCTTCGACTGTTTTGTATCACCTACAATGGCGCACCTGGCGTCATGATCCTTTGACCAATTCGTAGCCCCGGAAAATAGCCGCGACTCTGTTAAACTCGCCTCATCCATAAGGATAAGGACTCGTTTCCCCTCGATGCTGGCAAGGTGCTTCTGCACAGCGGTATTGCCCTGGCCTTCATTAGCTAAAAACTTATCCAGGGTAAAAGAGGTAATGTCTTTAGACCTAATGCCGCCAGCAGCCTTCCCGACTTTAGACACGCCGATAACCGCAACACCCTCCGCGTCAAGTACATCTTTGATCATCTCAAAACTGGTAGTCTTTCCGGTTCCGGGGTCGCCTTGTATACTGACAAATTGATCCTTACCGCAAAGGATATGAGCGGCAGCGGCTTGCTGGTCGTCAGTTAATGTGTAGCCCTTCTTTGCTTCGAATTTTTCGATCTCAATAGCGAGCCTATTAAGGCTGATAAAAGGCTCAAATTTATCCTTACCGGAGATTACAGATTCAAAAATACCGCCCTCTTCTTTGATTTTCCCCGCAGATGAAAACTTATTTTCAAAAGGCGTGTTTCCGCCCTCAAGTTTGACGATCTCGTTTTTCTGCAATCCCCTTTCGTAAGCGGCCTCAATCTCCTGAAAATCATAAGCGCCTCTGCTCAAAATGAGCGCCTTGGAAATAACGTCCTTGGCCGAAAAAACAGACTCGCTCTCATGGCACATTTCAGCGGACTTAGAAACAAGCTCGTCCGTTGTGAAAGGGCATCCAGCCTTACTTACCGGCCCTGCCGCAATAATCGTTTTTTCGACTTCGGCATTATTTACGCCGATCTCTGCGTCGGTTGCCTCCCATTTAGCGAGCAATTGGGCCTCTGTCCTGTCGGCATCTTTTGCCGGTTTTGTTGCATTCGTGGCGATCTTCTGTAGCTGTTCGTCACTCATGCCCGGATACTTCGCATTAAATTCCGGGTCCGCCTTCATTTCTGCAATCTTCTCTTTGATACTCTGACGGCGGGTGCTGTGCGCCTCGATCTGCTTTTGGCTTGCTCCGACAAGCTCCCATCCACCCCTGCTATCAGCGAGTATTGCGAGCTGGGGAATTTTCTGTAATTCTCTAGCAAGGAAAGACTGATTGATTGACGTGAGATACTTCTGATCATCATAAAACAGGTTATTATAGAGCGCCTTGTAATCACCCTTATCCGTTTCGACCATGTTCATGATAGAAAAATGAGGGTGTATGTGCTCTTCCTTGAAACGATTATCGCTGTGTATCTCGATTTTGATAATACCTTTGCCCTTATGAAGTGATGTAACGCCGTCCTTCGTCTCTCTGTAATAGACGTACCTTTCAAGCACATTCGCCGTCTCTTTAGCTGCCGCCCAAACAGCGCCATCAATCTGTGCTTTCAATTCAGGGTCACTGCAACGGTGACGGAAAACCGAAAGCGATTTAGGCATAAAGCCTGCGAAATCCAAGGCCGCAATTTCGTCTTTCGGCAAGCTCGTCTCGGGGTTAATCCTTGGCGTTCTGTCTACGATCTGCTCGCCTGAATCTGGATGTTGCCCGTGACAAAGCCTCTCAAAACGGGCATCTCCGCCCGCCTTAGTGCCGATAAGATGCAAGGTTTCTGCGCCTGGGCCGATGTAGATTGCGTTGATTTTTTCACCATTAGGGTCAAAAATTGGATCTTTACTATATGAATACGCAATTGCTTGTGTCGGTGAAATTGTAGCTGGTCTCACTATTGTATTACCTCCTTGTTTATTCGTTGTTTGCTGGCTGATTGAATATTGAATCGATTGATGTGTTTTGCTGTAGGTAGGGGCCGATATGGTAGGTTTTACAGGCCTCGCAATAAAGCGCTCCTGTCCTGAGTTCATCCTCCCCTGAATATACGGTGTGCAGAAATCTTGCAACCTGCTCATTTTCGGCATTAATAATGAGTATCCCTGGCTCTGGATTATCGATAAGATATGAGGCCCTTGCTGCGATTACAGCATCAATAGGGCAATCTCGCGCGGGCGGGATGATCACCGTATCATCCGTGACGATATACCATTTTTTTGAAATTAATACGTGACTCATAAGTCCTCCATATTTGTATGGCACGATCTAGTCTCAAACGAGGTAGGGGCCTCAAAAGAGGCCCCTTTGCAATGCGGATGTGTTGGCGGGAAAATAGAGGGTTAAATTAAAATCGTCTTTCATCACCTGCCTTTTTTTTAGAATGTGTTTTAAATTTCTCACTATGTAGATGCGCAATCACCGCCATCTTTTGACATTTTTTCTGAATTTTTTTTAAGCTGCCAAATCCAGGCCTAATTGCTTATTCCGATTAGCACCCCTATTGGTGTGTATTTTCTTCTGTATCTGCCGCCTTCTACCCAGTAGTGCCTCCCCGATCGCCGCGCAATACTTGCTGAATTGGCTATTACTCAACCCTACGCTTTTTGCGGCAGGCTTCATGTCGATCTCCTGAGTGATCACCGCCATTATCGTTTTCTGGATTTTTTGCGTATTTTTCCCGCCGATCCTTGTAACGATTTCCTTTAGGGTTTCCCAGTCAATTCCAGCGTCCTCCCGCCCTTCAAGGTCGTGCTTCCACTCTTCAAAACCCTCACAGAAAAAAGGCCTTGCCATTACTACCCTTGATGTCGCGCCATTTTTTAGTTTTCTATTCGCATCTTTCCCGTATAGTTGCTCACATTTTGCTTGCTTAAGATATCCATACATTCCGCCCTTTCCAGCGGCCTTTACTGTGCTCAGCGTTTTTTCGGCGTCGTCGCTTGACCATTCCGTAGCTATAGCAGCGTCGATCTCCGCCATGACCTCAACTTCCGCTGCCTCGAAGCTTATTTTTTCGGCCTTGGCCCTAGCTGATATCAGTTTTTTTATTTCCTCGCGGGTATACCCCAGTTTCGCAAAAGCCGCCGTTTCCAGCGCCCTTAATGCGGCCATTTGTAAGATATCCTGGCCGTCATCTGCATACTTCACCTGCTTAAAAGCCTTTCTGCGCTGTACCGCGTATTCCTCTTTATTCGTCAGATCGATAGTCTCCGCAGACTCTTTCCCCTGTTTTTTCGCCGTCATTTCCATATTGCAACCTCGTTCATCTTTTTTTTCTGGATTGCCACGCAACCCTCTATCTAATTAATGTCGGGGGGGGGGAGATAACTTCCGTTTTCTTCCCCACTCCATATCTTAATTATAATACCTAAACGCTTAGGTATGCTAGAGGGGATAGCGCTTTTTGCAAAAAAAAAGAATCTCTTTTTCTTCACAAGAACACATGAATAAATTGTTAGTTGATACTGCTGCGGGCTTTGTGGGAGAGGAATTGAACGGATTGTCTCCGAAATAGGCATGTATTGGGGGGGTGTAGTGGAAACTTTTACCACTCCCCTTTGAAAGAATTCCGAGTGAGCCGCGTAAGTGGCGAATTAAGCAAGAGAATAAGCGTTTTTGGTTTTGTGAGCGCCTGGGCGCGAATGGCAAAGAACTCAGAGGCTTTGCTGTTAAGTAAGAGGCGGGGCATCCAAGACCCGCCTCTTACTCCCCCCCTCTATGGGGGGGAGATACTATGCGGTGAAATAGATTAGCTTGTAACTACTTGTTTTATCTGACATATATGGCATTTAAAAAGGGGGTAATCATACCCGCTGCGGACGTGGAATCATACCTGCTGCGGAACTTCGACACGTTCTATTTTATAAATCCTTCCTGCCAGAACTTTAAATCCAGCTATTATCTGCTTGCTAACAATTCCAGAAAGACTGCGTTTGAGGATTTGTCGCGCCTTGAATTTAGCGGATGCTGTGATAACCGCCCGCTGTAACAGTAAATCCTCTGTAAATTTTGGAGCTGGATTCGATGATAAGAAGGAATATAGATTCCGTTCGGTTGGTGATAGCTTAGAATAAATACCGAAATTGAGATTAAGGGCTTTTTCTTTGCAGGCCCTAAAAAAATTGCCATTTAGTGCTACTGCAATCTCGCCCGTAGACTCGTTATATTTACTTTCGTGAACGAGGTGTGTTGTAACTTGTTCCTTTGCGAATTTAAATGTGATTGTTAATTTCGTGCATCTTTTCAGGCTGGTAACTATGCCAGGATAGTCGTTTGAACCCGTCAGCCCCCTTATTTCAGAAATATTTACACTGGTGATCACGACGGATATTCCCGCATGTTTCACTTCTTTAATCTCCCTACCATCTTGAACTAAATAAATTACCGCTAGGAGTTTTTCCAAGTCATCTGTAGTAACGTATTCCGTAGCCTCGGCGATAACCTGTCCGCCGTTGTCAAGATCGTGAATAATCTTCATTGGTCCGGTCTTCCTTGCCGTTGCTACTGGCGGATATTTCATCAAGCGGCGATATAGTTTGATAATCTTGTCGGGGCTAGAATTTTTCATAGATATCCTCCATATCTACCGCTTGTTTCTGCTGTTTCTTTGCTCGTTTCCGGTCCGACTCCGCTTGGTGACGGCGAATATTGCGGTCCATGTCTTCGGTTGCCGCCTTCCATGCGCCTCGATCATAGCTGATCGATATCTTTATTCCCGCAGTCGGGGCATAATTCATTTTTTCGATCTCGATATGTTTATCCTTACTTTCTCGGTCGGTCACGAGACAAAGGCGCGTCCTAGCCTGTTCGCGGAATACCATTGTACCCCTGCTCGCTGCGCTCAGATCTCCGCCATTTAGCGCCGCTTTGTTTTGGTGATGCATTATGATTACTGTCGCCCCTAGTTTTAAAAGCAGAGAGTAAAAAGCCCTTCCGTGCGAACTTCTGTTTTCATCGGCACCGTAAAAGTTGATCAGGGAATCGATAAAGATTATATCTGGCCGAAAATCATCAGCAAACTCACACAAATCCCTATATGTCACCGTTGCCCTGCCGTCCTCGCCAACAAGACAGAGATTATGCCCGCAGTCTTCCGCCGCGACAATCTTCATCCGTCTTGCTGCGTCCTTTATCTGCTCCTTGCTTAATTGATCATCAGCCGCGTGTCGAGCACAAATCGCCCGAAAACGCTTTTTTAATATTTTCCGGGGGTCTTCGCCGTTGAGGTAAAGCACCCGCGCTGGCTCTGGGTTTGAGTATTTAAATCGACTTAATCCCATAAATGGCAGACCCAGCGCCGCACCAATGCCTATTTGCATGCCTAGAGTGGTTTTGCCACTGCCGCCGATGGAATCTACGATAGTCACTGTATTTTTGTAAATTAGGTCTTCGTAAATCCAATCTAGTTCCTCATCGGATTCGTCTAGCCATTCATCCGGACTCTGTGCCGCCTCGGCGATAGAGTTTTTCCGCTTTTGCTTCGCAAGTCCCGGCTCCGTCTGTGTTTTTATACCCATTCCCTTTGCCTGTGCCGCTTCACTTGTTTTGAGTGCGCCGTAATCTACTGCCATAACTTGTACCCCTTACTATTTTTTCAATACGGTTATCGAGATCGACACTGGGCAATCCAGCACTTTCAGCACCTCTAAGAGATCCTTTGTTGTGCAGTTCTCCTTATGACCCGCACCATTTTCAGCATCCACGGTTATTGCGACAATCTTCAAATTACTCTTTTTCATCTTCTATTCTCCTTGTTCCGTTTTAAGGCCGGTCGCCTAATTCCACGTCTCTATCTAAGTAATGTCGGGGGAGGGGAGATAACTTCGTTAATTCCCGTTTTTCTCCACTCCATTCTTAATTATATTACCTATACGCTTAGGTATGATAGAGGGAAACCCGTTTTTTCGAAAAAAAGTGAATTTATCTTAGGGGTGGGATTGTAAGGTGGGAACTTGTACCACTTCTATTTCGCTGTATTACAAAGACTTGCAATATTCCGCTTGATAGATAAATAAAACATGAGCGCTGGCGCGAATAAAAGCGAGAGGCTTTAGGGTCGCTGTATTATGATTTTTTTGTTTGCAAATCAGCGGGTTTGGGATAGGTGGGAACTTCTAATAAAGCCATTACATTGGCAAATTACCACTGCGTATATTAAAATCTGGCACCTTGGAAATAATTGATTTACCAACATATTATGAAGATAGGTGGGAACTTGTACCGTTTCGTCGCGGGAACTTCTACCACGTTATGCCAAGGATAGGTGGGAGTTTATAATACATCAATATATAGCGAGGTCTACTTTTTCCGTGGGCCTTTCTTTTTATTGATCTCTTTTACCATTTTTTTGACATGAGCCTCGTCTGAAGATAACACCTGCTTAAGCACCAATGCCATGATCTCATAAGCATCCAGGACATCGTCCCTTGTGATTTCTGTACTGTTGTGACTCCCGGCATTTCCAAGCCACTTGATCGCAACTAAAAGCTCTTTTAAATTATTGTGTTTACTCGGTAACATCTCTATGCGTCTATGTAAGCTGAGAAACAATCTCTTCCCTTTTGGTGTCTTTTCGAATCTCTTTATCTTCAGGAAAGTAAGTAAATATTCCAGCGCTATTCTTAAATGGTTCAAGGAAGATGCACTGCTACAAAAGAATAGTTCAAATGATTGCTCAATTTCCTTTTTAACATCATCGGGAGTTTCTTTAGGGTAGGTAAATATCTTAAGGTGTGGGGAAAAATATTTTGGCCGGAAAAAATCTCTCCATTCCTGATCCGGAACCCCTTCATCATCATATTCGACATCAAGGTCAACAAAGCCATCCCCTGTATTTGCTATGCTGTCCTTACAACTTGAGCATTCAAGTAAACACGAATATACATAAGACACCCATTGTGGGTCCCAATTTTCATGCCCGCGAAGCATCTCTGACTCATTTGTCTCGCGCCGCTGGAATGTGTCCTTCTTAATTTGAAGAGTCCCTTTCCCACATGTCGGGCAAGGATACCGTGTAAACTTTTGAAACGGTCCCTTATAAAGAAGTCTGTCGATCTTTGCCATTTAGCCTCTCCAAAAAGACCGTCCTTATTTAACTGCCTTGCGGGGTCTGCCCTTAGGCCAGCCGCCCTTCTTTGCATTTTCCCTCACTGCCGCAGTCTTCTTTGCCGATTTTACGGCCCCGCCCTTTCGTCCCATTGCTGCCGCCGCTGCTGATATATCTATGTCTGCTTTCTTCTCACTCATGATGCGCCTCCTTCTTTTGTCATAGTATACGGGTAAACGCTTAGGTATTGTCAAAAATAGAGTCAACCGGAAATGACTCCGATTACCTCTGCGATAAACTCCGTACTAAGTCTGCACTAAAGTTTCACTGCTATATTCTCCTTATTATTCAGTAAGTATACCCCCTAAAAAGGCTCTTTCGTAGTTTTTGGTACTGTTTCCGGATCCATTTGAGGCCGCAATTGTTTAACCCCGAAACAATTCGTTGAAGTTGACTCTGCAAAAGAGTAAGATTGAGATACGTTCAAAAGGAGGTCGTCATGGATGTATCCGGCTCGCTCAGGAAAGTGCTAAAAGCTGCGATCGCAATTATCGCTGGATTTTTAGTTGCCGGTGTAATCGTAATTGCTCTGCGGTTTATTGGACCAGCCATTGGCGGCGGGATTGTTCTTCTTCTAAAACTATCCCCGAACCCGGACACGGCAAAAGATATGGAGGCTGTGGGCAATATTGTTACTTTAATTGTCGCCTTATACGCAGGAATTAAAGTCTGCAAAAAAATATGGATATAGTCCTAAGCCTTTTAGCTGCGATGTTTGGAGCAATCGTCGGTGGCTGCTTTACTGCTTGGGCGGTGCATCGGACGCATGAATACACAATGGAGAGGGAAGAGGCAAATGAAAATAGAATGATAACCAGCATGCTAAAAGCCATACATGACGAAATCTCCGATACTTGGAGTAATTACGTTAATAATGTTGGCGCTATGCTGGAAAATTTGCCCACCGGTCAGCCTTTTGCCGTATATTTCCCCGTTACACATGAGACGCTTTTTTTAATTTACAGAAACAACACCGACAAAATCGGCAAAATCAATGATGACGAGCTCCGCAAATCAATCGTGTCTACATACGCAAAGTCCGCCGCGCTTGTACAGTCTTTCATCTTCAATAATCATCTGAATGGCAAAGTCGAATATTGGAGCCATTTGCACGCTCAGACGCAGAACCCCGTCCATTTGCTGAACGTCAATAATCACATGGCTGTTTTGACAGATTATGCCGGTAAGCTAAGAGTCCTTCACAACGACGTTAAACAGCTGGTGCAAAATTTATCGAAAGAGCTTACAGAAAAGGGATACTAACTATCCCGCAAAAGTGGTATGCATGCAGTAGAAATGAAGGAACGGAGGGATAAATGGACAATTTGGAATCGGCTCAAAAGCTCTTTACTGCGTATCAAAGCACCAGCAATATTTTCCAGCTTAAAGACGCCCTGGATATCCTTGACGAACTGATAGACGGCAACGGCGGCGACGCAGCCAAAGCCCGGAACTTAAAGAAAGCAATCAAGGACTCTATCAGCAAACAGATTTCCGATTTCTTCCAAAAATACAACGTCGGTCCCTTCCTGAAAAAGGAAAACATCAAGGACGTCAAAGACGACAACGAACTCACCGAAAAGTTAGTCCGGGTCGTGGGTGCCTCTTTTTCGAGGGATGATCTGGAAATACTGGTTGAGCTGTTGACGATTCAGTCGGATTACTACTCTGCCCCCTCGTAATTAGACTCGGCATATTCCCCGCCGGGGGAGCCTGTTTTTTTCCCTTAAACTTCATGAAGAGGAGATAAGAAAATGAAAGTTTCTGTCATTCTAATCAGTATTATTTTGTCAGTCGGTGTCTTGGGGTGCGCTCACGTGGTAACAGTCCAAGAAACTTACACCAGCACAGGTCAAAAAGGCTATGTCATCGATTGTTCCGGGGATTCGGACACCCATCTCGTCATGCATAATCCGACCTGGGCGGACTGTTATACAAAAGCAGGGGAAACATGCGGAGCCAGAGGATATGATGTGTTAGAACGCAGTGATGAACAGGGAGCACTATCAGCGGCATTCGCCTCGGCAACAAGAAACCAAGGCGTGGGCGGAGCATTTGGCGTCACCAAATTTTTTAGGGGCATGATCATTAAATGCAATGAAGTAAAGTCAGACTAACGGACCAGGTAGCCGTGTATCCTCGGTTTCAACGCTTTTCACGGCGAGAAGTACTTCTATTGGCATAGTATACGCGTAAGCGCTTAGGTATTGCCAAAAAGGAGGCTACGTGCTGGGAAAAAATTGACCGCAGATTGACCGCAAAAAGCGGTCTTTTTTCGTACTTTATCGGACTTGGTCGTACTCAGTCGGAAATGTAACTCGTTGAAATAATGGTGCCGGTGGGGAGGGTCGAACTCCCACGTCCTTGCGGACACCGGATTTTGAGTCCGGCGCGTCTGCCAGTTCCACCACACCGGCTA
>Ga0182021_10003746_pt1 | contig 17870 bp, 15 predicted proteins | sample 612E3MmetaG_FD_120493 | JGI IMG/M metagenome (GOLD analysis project Ga0182021, IMG submission 120493) | Permafrost microbial communities from Stordalen Mire, Sweden - 612E3M metaG (Illumina Assembly) | ecosystem: Environmental > Terrestrial > Soil > Wetlands > Permafrost | place: Sweden... | reverse complement strand
CGGCCGGCCGAGAGCGGCGATCTCGGCCAGCGATCCGCCGGAACGGCCGACCACGATGTCGGCGGCGGCCATGGCATCGGCCAGACGGTCAGTGTAGGCGAGCAGCTTGTAGCGCTCAACCGGGGCGCCGCGTCGCTCCGCCTCGGCGCGCACCTCGTCGACGTTGCGTTCGCCGCAGACATGGATCACCTGGAACTCCAGGCCACGATCGGCGAACGCGTCCAGACAGGCACGGTTGATGGTCTGCGCTCCCTGGCTGCCGCCAAAGACCAGGATGACCGGCAGAACCGGGATGAGTCCGAACTCGCGCAGGCCGCGGTCGCGATCCGCCTCGAGTTGCCGCCGCTGCAGCGGACGGCCGGTGAGCACGTACTTGGGCGGCTCCAGGCCGGCGATCGGGAAGCTGAGGAAGATGCGCCGCACGTAGGGCCGCAGCATACGGTTGGTGACGCCCAGGTGGGCGTCGGCCTCCAGTGCCACGGCAGGAATGCGGCGCAGGCCTGCCAGGGCGACTACCGGCCCGCTGACGTAGCCGCCGCCGCCCACCACGCAGTCCGGCTTGAAGCGGCTGATGGCCGCCCAGGCGCGGGGCGCGGCGGCGGTCAGCTTGCGCAACGTGACCGCGTTCTGACGCGCAAGGAGCCGCCGCTCGAAGCCGCGCATCTCCAGCGCCTCCGCCGGATAGAGGCCTTCGAGTCTATTCAGCTGGGACGGGGTGGTGACGAATCCGACGATCGCGCCACGGGCACTGAACTCCTCAGCGACCGCCAGCGCGGGCGCCAGATGGCCGCCCGTTCCTCCCGCCGCCACCAGCACGCGAGCGCCTTTGAGGACTGGCAACGATGAAGCTCCTCCGGTTGGTGGATATGTTGAGCAGTATGCCGATGCTCGCAAGGACGGCGACCATGCTGCTGCCGCCCAGAGACACGAGCGGCAGCGGGATGCCCAGGATCGGCAGCAGCCCGAGAGCGGCCGCCAGATTGAGCAAGGCCTGCACGACGATGGCGCCGGTGATGCCGGCCGCCACGTACTTGCCGAACGGTTCCTTGCAGGTACGGGCGATGCGCAGGCCCGCCCAGGCGAGCAGCAGATACAGGGCGACGAGCAGGATGATGCCGATGAGCCCCAACTCCTCGCCGATGATGCCGGCGATCATGTCGGAGGACGGCATCGGCAGGTAGCCGAATTTCTGCACCGAGTCGCCGAGGCCGACGCCCGACACCTGTCCGGCGGCCACCGAGATGAGCGCCTGGGTGGCCTGGAAGGCGCCTTGAGAAGCATGGGCCCCAGGGTCGAGGAACGCCGAAAAGCGGCTGAAGCGGTACGGCTCGATCGCGATGAGCACGCCGGCCAGCACCGGCAGCGTGCAGGCGAGGGCAAGCAGGTGTCCCCAGCGGGCGCCGGCAATCACGAGTACCGTGGCTGCGGCGATGATGACGATGCCGGTGGTGCTGAGGTCTTTGCCTGCCAGGATCAGCACCGCGAACGGCAGCACCGCCGCGGCCGCCACGAACGCGAGACGCCGGAACTGCAGGATGTCTTTTGGCCGCTGAGCGACCAGCGCGGCGGCCAGGATCACGGCAGCCGGCTTGGCGAACTCGCTGGGCTGCAGCGATGCCCCGCCGATGTCGATCCAGCGCCGGGCGCCGTTGGCCATGCTGCCTATTCCCGGCACGAGGACGACGAGCAGCAAGAAGCCCACAAAGCCGGCCACCGGCCAGGCAAGCCGGCGCCACAACGCGTAGTCGATGCGGGCCAGCACCAGCATGATGGCCACGCCCACGACTGCGAACAGCACCTGCTTCTTGAGGAAGTAGAAGCTGGAGCCGTACGTGAAGTACGCCTGCGCTGTGGAGGCACTGTAGGCCATCACGATGCCGTAGAGCAGCAGCAGCGAAGTGACGACCACCAGCAGCCAGCGATTGGCCGTGCCGGGCGCCGCCGCTGCTGCCGGGCGGCCCGACCCGGCGCGGGAGCCACGCCGCACGGCCGTCCGGTCCGCGCCCGAGAGGTCCAGGGCTGTCTGCGCGTTCGCCGCGGCCGACGGGCGGGCGGCGGGGCTGCGGCGTGGAGCGCTCGCCCGCCGTGGAGCGCGTGCAGACTCGCCGGCGCCCAGCGCGCCGTCGACCCAATCGGGCAGTCGCAGCTGCCCGTCATCTGCGTGCGCACGGCGACCGCTCATCTGGGCGGGCTTTCCTCGCTCTGCATACGTCTGACCAGCTCTATGAAGTGTTCGCCCCGGTGCTCGAAGTTCCTATAGTGGTCGAAGCTGGCGCAGGCGGGGCTGAGCAACACCACGTCGCCTGGTTCGGCGGTGTCGCGAGCGTGGGCGAGCGCCGCCTCCAGATCCGGCCTCTGCACGACCGGCGTGGGACGCGCGCCGGGCGCCGCGGCGCGGCGCGCGTACGCCTCGGCAAGGGACGGCGCCGCGGCGCCGATGAGGATCGCTTCCTTGACCAAGCCTTCGGTGGACGCCGCCAGACCATCGAACGACACGCCCTTCAGCGAGCCGCCGAGGATGAGGTGTACCGGCCCGGAGTAGGCGGTCAGCGCCTTGAGCGTGGCGTCGACGTTGGTCGCCTTGCTGTCGTTCACGTACGTGACGCCGTCCACCGTGCCCACCACCTGCAGGCGATGGACAACGCCCGGGAAGCTGCGCAGCGTGCGGGCGATCGAGTCCACCGGAACCCCGGCGGCGGCGGCAGCAGCAGCCGCGGCCAGGGAGTTAGACAGGTTGTGCAAGCCGCGCAAGGCAAGCTCATCGGCGCGACACAGCCGCACGCGACCGCCGCCCACGCCGAGTACGTCGAGGTCCAGCCAAAGCGCGCCGTCATCCACGCCGGCGGCGCGCGGCCCACGGCCCGCGCCGACTGAAAAGTAGCCGCGGCGACCCTGCCCGGGAATCGTCAGGGTCGCCGCGCCCGCGTCTTCCCCGTTGACCAGCGCCACGCAGCCGGCGTCCTGGTTCTCGAAGATACGCAGCTTGGCGGCTGCGTAGTCAGCCAGCGTCCCGTGGCGGTCCAGGTGATCTTCGGTGACGTTGAGCAGCACCGCGACGTCGACGCGAAAGCGCTCGATGTGCTCGAGCTGAAAGCTCGAAAGCTCGGCCACCACGACCGTGTCGGCGCCGGCTTCGTCCGGCACGTGCGCCAGCGCGTGCCCCATGTTGCCGGCCACGACCACCGGCAGACCCGCGTCGCGCACCACTGCGCCGACCAGCTCGGTAGTCGTCGTCTTGCCGTTGGTGCCGGTGATGCCGACGATGAAGTTGGTGAGGAAGCGGCCGGCGAGCTCTACCTCGCTCCACACCGGAACCCCGGCGGCCAGCGCCGCCTGGACGACGTGGTTGTGCGCCGGCACGCCCGGGCTCTTGATCAGCAATGATGTTCCCGCCGGCAGCGCCGCCTGATCGGCCAGCAGGAGCTCGACGCCGGCCGTCCGCAACCGATCGAGTCCTTGCAGCTCGCCGGCCTCTTTGTCGTCGATGGCGCCGACCGGTATGCCGAGTCTGCGGCGGAGCAGCAGCGCTGCCGCCACTCCGCTCTCGCGCAAGCCGAGCACGGCCGCGACGCGGGCGTCGCTCAACTCCATATCGCATCTCTCGACAGCGCTGCCACTCAGAAGCTCCAGTAGTACAGCGCGAAGCCGGCGCCGGAGCAAATGGCGCCGATGATCCAGAAACGCACGATGATCGTGGTCTCCGACCAGGCCTTGAGCTCGAAGTGGTGGTGCAGCGGGGCCATCAGCAGCACTCGCCGGTGGAACAGCTTGAACGACACCACCTGTGCCATCACCGACAGCGTCTCAACCACGAACAGTCCCGCGATGAGGAGCAGGAAGATCTCCGTGCGCGTGAGGATAGCCATGCCGGCGATAGCTCCGCCCAGGCCCAGCGAGCCTGTGTCGCCCATGAAGACCTCGGCCGGGAACGCGTTGAACCAGAGAAAGCCAAGGCAGGCGCCGCCGATGCAGCCACCCAGGATCATGAGGTCCTGCAGCCCCGGGTCGTGCAGCTGACGTCCGAGAATGAAAGCGATGCCGAAGAAGGCGATCAGCACAATGGCAGAGGAGCCGGCCGCCAGCCCATCCAGGCCGTCGGTGAGGTTCACAGCGTTGGAGAAGCCGGCGATGACGATGAACACGATCGCGTAGTAGAAGAACGTGCCCACGTTCAGGTTCTGGTGCGGCACCGGCAGCTTGAGAGACGTGTCGACGCCGCCGAAGTGGAGGGCCACGAAACCCACGAACAGTGCCAGCCCGAGTTGCAGCAAGATCTTGTAGCGCGCGTGCAGGCCGAGCGATCGTTTGCGCACGATGCTGAGCCAGTCGTCCAGGAAGCCGATGAAGGCGCAGCCGAAGGTGCAGATGGCCACTGTGAGGGAGGCCACAGCCAGACGGCTGAGGGCCAGGAACGGGATGAGCACCGCGAACCAGATGAGCAGCCCGCCCATGGTGGGCGTGCCGGCCTTGACATGATGCCCCTCGGGGCCTTCCTCGCGGATGTTCTGGCCGAACTCGTTGCGCCGCAGCCAGTCGATGAAGCGCGGCGCCACCACCAGCATCAGCGCCAGCGAGATGATGCTGGCGGCCATCGCCCTAAACATGGCTTCGGCTCTGGCGGCCGTGCGCTCTCTTAATCACGCGGATCCGCCGTTCCAGGGCAGTCGTCGGAGCCGGCCGCGCGGGTGGCTTTCAGGGCGGCAGCCACGCGCTCCAGGCGCAGGGCGCGTGAGGCTTTGACCAGGACGGCGCTGCCGGGCGCCACGTCTTCCGCCAGCGCCGCGATGCACTCGTCTACGGTGGCGTGCCAGACGCCGTCCGGGCTGCCGGCGAGGTACCCGCGGCCGAGCTCGCCGACAGCCACCAGCTTCACGCCGCGCTTGGCCACGTACTCGCCGACCTCGACGTGAAAGGCCTGAGACCGCGGCCCCAGTTCGTACATGTCGCCCAGCACAGCCACGGCCGGCCGGCCGGCAGCGAGCTGCAACAGATGGTCTACGGCGGCGTGCATGGCCAGCGGGTTGGCATTGTACGCGTCGTTGAGCAGAAAGCCGCCGCAGGAGAGCTGGGCGATCTCACCGCGCAGCTCGGAGAACGCGATGGAGGCGGCGCCCTCTCGCGCCGCGTCCAGCGGATACCCCAGCTCGAGGAAGGCGGCCAGCGCCGCCAGCGCATCGGTCAGGTAATGACCGCCCGTGAAGTTGAAGAGCAGGCGCGCGCGCCTACCGAAGGCATCGACCACGGCGCGCGTCTCTTGGTCGCTGTAGTCGACGTCGACCAGATGCACGTTGCTGCCCAGGTCGCCGAAGGTGATGACGCGTCCCCGGTGATGGGCCAGGTACGGCGCCAGCAGCGGTTCGCCTCCGGGAACGACAACGGCGCGCTCGCCCAGCTCTTCGATGAGCTCGGCCTTTGCTGCCGCCACGTCCTCGATGTCGCCCACCAACTCAAGGTGCACCGGCGCGATGTTGGTGATCACGCCCACATCGGGGGCGGCCACGCGCGCGAGTTGACGGATCTGGCCACTGCCCCGCATGGCGAGCTCCGCCACGATCACTTCGGTGTCCGGCTCGACCCGCAACAGCGTGAGCGGAACGCCGACTTCGTTGTTGTGATTGCCCTGCGTGGCTACGGTGCGGGCAACGGGAGCAAGCAGCGAAGCAAGTATGTCTTTGGTAGAGGTCTTGCCAGTGCTGCCGGTTATGGCGGCCACCCGCGCCGGCGATCGGCGGCGCACCTCGGCGGCCAGGGCCTGCAAGGCATCGAGACCTTCCGCGACGACGATGCGCGCCGCGCCCGGCGACAGAGCCGCCGCCGTCTCGGCGCGCACCACGGCGCACACGGCGCCGGCCGCCAGCGCAGCGGCGGCGAACTGGTCGCCGTCAAAACGTTCCCCGCGCACGCCGATGAACAGATCGCCGGCGCCCAGCGTGCGGCTGTCCAGCGAGACGCCGGTGACCTGTGCGTCGCCGGCGTCTCCCTGCAGGCGGCCGCCGACGGCGGCCGCCACCTCGCCCAACGTGAGTGTGATCATGACCGCCGCTCCGGCTCGCCGGCGGCTTCGCCGCGGCCGACGCCTTCGGCGCAGATCACTCCGTAGTGCGAGCGCAGCCAATCGTCGGCTACGTCGCGATCCAGAAACGGGATGCGCCGGTCACCGATGATCTGCCCGGATTCGTGCCCCTTGCCGGCGATGACGACCACGTCGCCCGCCTGCGCTTCCGCCAGCGCGAGGCCTATTGCGGCGCGGCGATCGGCCTCCACGGTGACGCGGCTGCCACCGTTGTGCGGAATGCCTGCAACGATGTCGTCGATGATGGCCTGCGGATCTTCGCTGCGAGGGTTGTCCGATGTGACCACCGCCACGTCGGCCAGCCGGGCGGCGATGTCCCCCATGATGGGCCGCTTGCCGCGGTCGCGGTCGCCGCCGCAGCCGAAGACCAGCAGCAGCCGGCCGCGGCAGATGGCACGCGCGGCGCGCAGGGCGTTGTCCAGCGAATCCGGCGTGTGCGAGAAATCGACCAGGACCGTGAACGGCTGGCCGGCGCGCACAGACTCGAAGCGACCAGGCACGCCGGGCGTGCCCTCGAGCCCCTCCTTGACGGCCTGCGCCGGCAAGCCGACGGCCAGCATGGCCGTGGCGGCGGCCAGCATGTTCTCCACATTGAAGCGAGCACTCATCTGCGTAGAGAGCTCGAGCTCTACGCCGGCTCGCGGCGCCTGCAGAACGAACCGCGAGCCTTCCGCATCGAGCTGAAGACGGCGTGCGGCGACGTCGGCGTCGCCGTCGACGGCGAACGTCCACGTGTCCGCATCGCCGTATGCCGGCCGGCAGTCGGCCGCAAGCCGACGGCCGAACGGGTCTTCCACGTTGATGACCGCCCGTGCACCCGGCTGACGCTCTTCGTCCGGCAGGAACAGCCGCCGCTTGGCGAGGAAGTAGTCGTCCAGGTCGGAGTGGAAGTCGAGGTGGTCGCGCGTCAGGTTGGTGAACACAACGACTGCGAAGTGGATGCCGACCGTGCGGTGCAGCGCCAGCGCATGGGAACTGGCCTCCATGGCACAGGCCTGATCGCCCGCATCGGCCATCTCGCGGAACATGCGCTGCAGGTCCAGCGACTCGGCCGTAGTGAGTTTGACGGACGAGTCGACGCCGCCGATACGGTTGACGACGGTGCCGAGCAGACCGGAGCGTAGGCCGGCGGCATCGAAACAGCGCGCCATGAGATGTGCCGTGGTGGTCTTGCCGTTGGTGCCGGTGACAGCGGCGACCTGCAGCTCCGCCGACGGGTCGCCGTAGAACAGGGCACCCATGAGGGCCATCGCACGGCGCACGGAAGGCACGAGAACCTGCGGAACGGGTACGTCCAGCCGCCGCTCGCAAACCACGGCGGCGGCCCCGGCGGCGGCGGCCTGGGCGGCGAAGTCGTGGCCGTCGAAGCGCGTGCCGCGCACGCAGAAGAACAGGCTGCCCGGCACCGCGTCCTGCGCGCGAAACACCAGCGAACTGATTGAGAGCGCCGGCCCGCCGACCACCTCGGTGACGTCAGAGCCAGCGACGAGCGATGCCAGATCCATGTGGCGGGATTCTAGCAGAAGGCCTCTCCCCCTCTTCCTGCGGGCCGGCGGTTCCGTGATGCCGGCTACCGGGACCAGACGGTTCGCGTCCCTGCGGCGATCGGGCCGCGCCGTCAGGGTGCAATCTTCAGGTATGTCAGGACGAACTGGGCGATCTTCTGGGCCGCCGGAGCGGCAACGACGCCGCCGAAGTACCCGATCGATGTCGCCGGCTCGTCGACCACGACCATCACAAGCACCTTCGGGTGGGCGGCCGGCACCAGGCCGATGAACGACGCCACGTATTTTCCAGGTGCGTAGCCGCCGTGATTGTAGTCCGGGACCTCGGCCGTGCCGGTCTTGCCGGCGGCGGTGTAGCCGGGGATCTGGAACGCGGTGCCGGTGCCTTCCATGACCACGTCGTTCATCATCGACAGTACCTGCGTGGCCACCTTGGCGCTGATCACCCTCCGCTGCCCGGTCGGCGCGACGACCTTGTCGCCCACCTGAGCAACCAGACGCGGCTCCTGCCACACGCCGCCGTTCGCGACCGCGGCATAGGCGGCCGCCATCTGGATGGCCGTCACCGAGATGCCTTGGCCCATAGGAACGGTGGCCGTGGTCGAGTTGGCCCAGTAGCCCGGCAGCTTGCCGGCGGCCTCGCCGGGAAATGCTATGCCGGTGGGCTTGCCGAAGCCGAACTTGCCGATCCAGCGTAACAGCTCCTGCTTGCCGAGCATCGTCCCCAGATGCGCGGCGCCGACGTTGCTGGATTTCGACAGGATGTCACTGACCGTCATCCGCTCGGTGCCGCGGGGTTCTGCGTCATGGAACGTGTGGCCGTCGACCACGATCTGATACGGCAGCACGAACGAGGTCTTCGGTGTGACGAGATGATCTTCCAGTGCCGCCGAGACGGTGATCACTTTGAACGTGGACCCCGGCTCATAGATGTCGGTGATGGCCCGGTTGCGCTCCACTGCGGGCTTTGCCATTCCCCATTTATTCGCGTCCACGAGCGGCACGTTGGCCAAGGCGAGCAGCTCGCCCGTGCGCGGGTCCATGACGATGGCCGTGGCTCCCTGGGCGTGATACTGCCGCACAGTGTCGCTGAGGACGTTCTCGGCCCTGAGCTGGATGGCCTCGTCGATGGTCAGCCGTACTCTGGCGCCGGTCTGCGGGTCACGCTCGCGCTCCGTCTTGAGCACGCGCCCGGCCGCGTCGATCACGACCAGCTCGCTGCCGGGCAGACCGCGCAGAGCGGGGTTGTACTGCATCTCCAGACCCGCTAGGCCCTTGTCGTTCTGGGTGCCCACGTACCCGACCACCTGGGCGGCCAGCGTCTTGAGCGGGTAAAACCGTTTCTCCTCCGGCGAGCTGCCGACGCCGACGATCTTCAGGTCGAGGGCCTTCTTGGCCAGAGCCGGGTCCACCTGGCGGGCCACGCAGGCGTACCAGCTGTCGTGCTGCAGAAATGCTTTCTCCAGCTTGGTGCGCGAGACGTGCAAGACCTTGGCCAGCTGGCGGGCCGCACCGCGAGGATCAGTGAGCTGGTGCGGCGTGGCCCACACGGTCTGTTGCTCCTTGCCGACGGCGAGCTGCGTGCCACTACGGTCGACGATGTCGCCGCGGTGCGCCGGCAAAGCCACGCTCCGCTGTGTCTGACGCTGGGCGACCGAGCTCAACCCTGAGGACGACGCGGTTAGGGCGAACGCCTTGCCGACGACCACGACGAAGGCGAGCACCAGCACGACGTGGAGCAGGCGGATGCGGCCGTCGGCCGCAGAGTGGGCCGATCGGCTGTGCCGGCGCTTCCCAGCCATTACGGAGCCGGCGCGCGCGCGCCGGCGGCGGCGATGTGGACGTGGAGGAAGACCGGGGTGTCGCCGGAGACCAACCCCATCTTCTTCGCCAGACTCTGCACCTTGCTGGAGCCACTTTGCTGATCGACCACGGCCGCCAGGCTCATGTTGTCGTCGCGCAGCGCCCGCTCCTGCTTGATGACGGAGCTGGTCTCCAGGTTCTTCTGCACCACCGCGAAGGTGAGCGCCACCCGGCCCACGGCCAGCAGCGCGACGCACAGGCCGAAGGCGATGAGGCGCGTGGCCAGCCGGGAGTGGAGCCCGATGGACGGACGAGAGCGCGGCCGGCGTCCGGGCACGGGCCGCAGCCGCGGCTTCTCCTCTGGGATGGCTCGCGCGGTCTGCCGCCGAGCTGCCTGGGCAGGAGCCACGGCGTGCTTACAGTTTGGCAGCCACGCGCAGCTTGGCGGACTTGCTGCGCGGGTTGAGCTGGATCTCTGCCGTCCTTGGGACGACCGGGCGGCGGGTAAGGACCGTCATAGTCGGCTGATGGCCGCAGACGCAGATGGGCAGCCCGGGCGGGCAGATGCAGCCCGCCGAGTGGCCGCGGAAGAACTCCTTGACCATGCGGTCTTCGAGTGAATGGAACGAGATGACAGCCAGGCGACCGCCCGGGCGAAGCACCCGGAACGCCTCGTCGAGCCCGCGCGCCAGGGACTCCAGCTCGTCGTTGACGACGATGCGCAGCGCCTGGAAGACGCGGCGCGCCGGATTGCCGGCGGCAAAGCGCGCCGGCGTGGGAATGGCGCGCTTGATGACTTCGACCAATTGGCTGGTCGTGGTGATCGTCGTACGCACGCGCTCCCTCACGATGGCCCGCGCAATCTCTCGCGCGTAGCGCTCTTCGCCAAAACGGCGGAAGATATTGGTCAGCTCGTCGGCCGGCAGCTCGTTGACCAGGTCAGCCGCGTTGCGTCCTTCGGAAGGGTCCATTCGCATGTCAAGCGGCGCGTCGTAGGCATAACTGAAGCCGCGCTCACGCCTGTCCAACTGCATGGACGACACACCGAGATCCATGTAGATGACGTCCAGCGAGCGGTCGTGCATCTGCGTCAGCACGTCGGCGAAGTTGCCGAAGTACAGCCTGGTCTCGCACGGTGCCGTTCGCGCCAGGTCTCGGTAAAACTCGGCCACGCTCGGGTCGCGGTCGCACACGATCAGAGTGCCATCTGCGCCCAAACGTTTGGCGACCGCCTCAGCATGGCCGCCGGCTCCGAAGGTGGCGTCGAACACGGTCTCGCCAGTCTGCGGCGAGAGGAGGTCGACCAGCTCCTCGAGGAGCACAGGGGTGTGGGCGAGTGCCATCTCGTACTCGCTCAGGTCAAGAAGCAGCGAGCTCGTCAGCGGTGGCATCTGCGCCCTCCTCCATGGTCTGCCTGTACGCGGCCCAGGCCGCGCGGTCCCACAGCTCTATGTGATCGTCGACGCCGATGACCGTCAGCTCGCGTCCGATGGACGCGTACTGGAGCAGTCGTGCCGGCAACGTCACGCGGCCCTGTCCGTCCAGCGCCTGCCACACGGCAGCGCCGGTGATGAAGCGCCGCTCGGCGCGGCCCTTGCTGGACAGCGTCCACTCGGTGCCACTGCGGGCGTCCAGGTGCTCCTGGAACTTGTCGGGGGCGAAGCCGGCGAGGCTGTTTTCATACCAGCGGGTGATGTAGATGCCCTCGCCGAACGCCGATCGCAGGCGGGCAGGTACGGCGACGCGATTCTTCGCGTCGAGGGTGAAGTCGTACTCCCCTACCAAGAGTGGCCGTTGCACGGTCGCCACTCTACCCCACTACTCCCCACAATGCAACAATTCTCGCCATTTTCCTGCACGGTCACACCACCGCGCTCCACGGGGAGCAAAACGGCGTCAGAGCAGATGGAAACTGCAGCCCTGAAGGTGCGCTACACGCGCAACGGCAAGGACGCGCCGGCGATGGCCGCGGAAGCCACGGGAGCACACCGAGAGGATGGGCACGATGGCCCGCCGAGGCTGTCGCGCCGCGGTGGGGCGCAGTGGGGAGCGCCATGTCGGCGCAGCGGCGTGCGCCGGCCGAGCGCCTGCGCCTTACGGGCTCGGGGAGGGCTTGGGGACCTTGATCTTCTGGCCCACCGTGAGACTGTTCGCGTTGAGGCTGGGGTTGAGATCCATGATGGCGGTCGTGTTGGTGTGCTTCTTGAAGGCGATGCCGGACAGGGTGTCGCCCTTCTTGACCTTGTACAGCACGAAAGCCGTGGTGGCCGGGTTGGTCGCCGATGCCGAGGGCGAGCTGGATGAGCCTTTCTTCATGATGCCGGACTCGAGGACTACGGTGACCAGAGCCACGACAAGGGCGAGGAAGACGACCGGAGCTACGATGCGGAGGACGGTGCGGCCGCGGCGGCGCGGCCGCAGGGGCATGCCGTGGTCGTCGTAGCGCCACGAGGCCGTGTCTGAGGCCGACGGCGGATCGTGCGGCGCCGGGCCGTGCGAGTCTATGAACGGGCTGAGATTCTCCAGCAGACGGGCATCGGCTTCCTGAGGACTCGGCGCCACGGCGTCGGACCGCTGCTGATCGGCGTCCGCCGGCCGCTCATCAGGCTTCGACGGCTGGTCGCGCTGTTCCGTCATGTTCCGAGCACCCCCACGAGTTCGTCGCGCATACTGCAGGCCGCGTCGGCCGCTGCTGCTTCGTATTCTCTATCAGAGCCGCGCCAAGCGTAAATGATGGAGCGTGACGCGTTGACCACGATGCCGGCGGCCTCGCCGGACCGCAGCCCGGCAAGGTCGTCTGCGCTGCCCCCTTGCGCCCCGTAACCCTGGACGAGGATGAAAACATGCGGCAGAAAGGCACCGGCGGCGGCCCCCTCTCCCCCGCCGTCACTGGAGCGGGCGACCAGCTTGGGCGGCATTTGTGCCCGGTCGAGGTCCAGCCCGACGCACACGACGCTGCGCTTGGCGACGATCGATTCTCCCAACACATCCGAGAAATGCTTCACGCGCTCAGTCTCCCTGCTGGTCGGCTCGCGTAGCCGTACGCCGTCTCAGGTGGTGCGGTTGCTGGGCATCTGGGGCGCCAGATACGAGAGGAAGGCGTTGAACGACCGGGTCTGCATCAGCACGCGGCCGGGTCCGCTGAGGTCACAGACGATGCCCTCGCCGCTGAACAGGGTGGACTTGAGGCCGCCGACGCGGCGGATACGCAGGCCCATGCCCTCCTGGAAGGCGACCAGGTGCCCGGTGTCGACGGTATACGACTGCCCGGCAGCCAGGTTCATCTCGTGGATGGCGCCGTAGGATGAGATGAGCATCTTCCCCGCCCCGGAACAACGCAGCATGACCAGACCTTCGCCGGCGAAGAACGTCTTGGCGCCGCCCCACTTTCTGTCCACCTGCACACCCATCTCGCTGGCCACGTAGTCGCCGCCCTGCAGCATGTAGGCCGTCGAACCGTCCAGCGTCATGAGCATCAGGTCGCCCGGCAATGCCGGCGCCACCGTGACCTCGCCGCCGTTGGGTCCAGCGGTGTACGTGTTCTGGAAGAAACTCTCCGAGGTGAGGACTTTGCGGGCAAGCGACTTCATGAGCCCCCCGGTGGCTGACGTCTGGATGCCCACGTCGGTGTTCATGCTCATCATGGCGCCACCCTCCACGCGCACCTGCTCGCCTCCACTGAGCCGGATGACCCCCAAGGCATACGTGGGCCGGTAGACGATATCGATGTTCATGCCGCTCCTCCCTCCAGGACGGTGTGCGGACGCGCGGCCAGCGGCCGGTCCGCCACTACGTTCGTGCACCAGTCGCCGCAGTCCTGCGCCGGGCGTGGGTGGTGGCCCGGACCGCCGTCTGACTTGTGCTTACACCAGGGCGGGTTTGTCGGACGCTCCTTGAACCTGCATCGCTTCCAGCGGACGGGGTCTGCGGCCGACGCACGCATCGGGTAATCTTCCTATGAGATGCGCATCTGCCCGACCGGCCAGTGACTGCCGCCTCCCTCATTATGAAGGGCGAGCGAACGCTCGAGCACTGCTTGCAGGCGGTCGCCGGAGACCCCGGCGCGAGCGCGCTGTTCTGTGACATCGACGGCACCATCTCCCCCATCGCGCAGACGCCCTGGGAGGCGAGCGTGTCCGCGGAGTTCCGCACCCTGCTGGCGGGCCTCATCGGACGCCTCGGCCTGATCGCCTTCGTCACCGGCCGCGATCTGGACGGCGGCCGGCGAATGGTGGACGTCCCCGGCGCCGTGTACGTCGGCACGCACGGCCTGGACATGCTAGACGCTCACGGACGGCGAACCGTCGATCCGGGAGCCGAAGAGTGGCTGCCGACAGTGCGAGAGATTATCGACCTCGCCCGTAGCGCCGAGCTGGAACCCATGGGCGTGCTCATCGAGGACAAAGGCGCCGCCTTCGCCGTTCACTACAGGCTGGCCGAGGATCGCGACGCAGCCGAGGCCGCCGTGCTGCGCAAGGTCGTCGAACCGGCTCGCGCGCGCGGCCTGTGGGTGATCAGCGGGTACCTGGCATACGACCTGCGGCCGCCGGTCGCCGTCAACAAGGGCACGGCGACCGAGCGCCTGCTGGCCACTGGCGACTACCGGACCGCCCTGTTCCTCGGCGATGATCTCACGGACTGCAATGGGTTCGATGCCGTCCACGCGTGGGCGACCCGGTCGCCGGAGCGGCCCCCCTCGGAGACACAGGGTGCGCAGGCGGCGGAGACCGCGCCAAACAGACCGCAGCCGCCCGCCGACTCGCGCATCGGCCTTGCCGCCGCTGCCCTGACCGACGAGACGTGGGAAGAAGTGAAGGCCGCCGCCGACGTGTGGGTGGCGGCCACGCCCGGCATGTTCGAAGTGCTGCGGCGGCTGCTGGAGGCCGCTTCGGCCTGAGGCCGTCGGCCCCCCGCGCGCTGGGGCCCGGGCGGGCGCGGTAGTATCGTGGGCGGGCGACGGCAACGTCGGCGGCGGGTGAAACGCGGCGGGCGGCCGCGGGTGAACCCGCATCCGGCCGCCCGCCTTGCAGATCAGTGTCCGGTGAAGTGCGGCGGGCGCTTCTCCAAGAACGCGCCCATGCCCTCTTTCTGGTCCTCGCTGGCGAAGCACAGCGCGAACAGGTCGCGCTCGACCTGGTGGCCGGCGTCGATATCCAGGTCGAGCGATCGTCCTACTGCCTGCTTCATGTAGTTCATTACCAGCGAGCTCTTGGCGGCCAGCTCGTGCGCCAGCTTCATCGCCTGTGCCATGAGCTCGTCCTTGGCAAACGCACCTTGTACCAGGCCGATGCGCAGCGCCTCGTCGGCGCGGATCACCCTGCCGCTGTAGCAGAGGTACTTGGCCCAGCCTAGACCCACGGAGCGCGCCAGGCGCTGCGTGCCGCCGAAGCCGGGAGTGATGCCGAGCCCGATCTCCGGCTGGCCGAATTTGGCCGTCTCGGCGGCCAGCCTCATGTCGCAGGCAAGAGCCAGCTCGCAACCGCCGCCGAGGGCGAAGCCGTTGACGGCGGCAACCCACGGCTGCGGCGCGCCCTCGATCGCCCGGCACATGCGCGCGCCGAGGAGGCTGAAGCGGCGCGCCTGCTCGCACGTCATGCCGCTCATCTCCGCGATGTCGGCGCCGGCCACGAACGCTTTGTCGCCAGCGCCGGTGAGCACCACGGCCCGCACGTCGGGATCTTCGGCGAGCATGGTCGCCACCCGCAGCAGCTCCCGATTGGTCTCCGTGTTGAGCGCATTGAGCGCCTCTGGGCGGGAGACGGTGACCAGCGCCACGCCGTCCGCGTCGCGACTCACCTCGACGGCCATTGTGCGACCTCCTTGGGTCGGAAGAAGTCAGTGGGACCAGTCTATCGAAGCGTGAGACCGACGAGGGGAGGGCCGCAGAATGCGACGCCGGGCGAGGCCCCACTTCCGGCGTTCCATGAAAGCCCGAGTGAGCCGGGCGTCACGTCCCGAGGCCTGAGCGAGCCGGCCGGCACATCCGGCGGCCAGCGGGCCAGGCCACACGTCGAGTGCCCTACGGACGCTTCAGCGTGCCGCCCAGCAGATCAGTCATGGTCGGGAGGGCCGTCGTGAAATCCTTGAGCGGAACGTAGGCGATGCCCTCGCGCTCGCAGCTCCGTGCCAGGCCGGAGCGAGCAAAGACCAGGTCGGCCCGCCGAGCCATGCACAGATCGCGCTGCCCGTCGCCGAAGGCTGCAAGCACGTCGCCAGAGCGGCGCAGGCCATCGACGATGGGCCCCTTGCAGGCGCGCGGACCACAGACGTCGCAGTCGCCGAAAGCTGGGTGCAGCTCGAGGCGGTGCCCGTTCGGCGGGTCCTCCAGCAGCTCACCCGCGAACAGCTCGACGTCCGAAAGTCCCTCGCGCCGCCAGGCGCGTTCGATGCCCTCGCGGAACCCGGCGCTGATAACGGCGGCCCGGCCTCCGCCGGCGACAAGGCGCCGCAGAAACTCTGCGAAGCCGCCCCGCATCACGGCAGCCTGCGAGAACTCATCGAGAACCTGCTCTCGCGGTATCGGCAGCTCGGACACGCCCCGGCGGACGGCATCGGCCGGCCGCAGCTGCCCGCTGCGCATGGCCGCAGTGAGCTCCGGATACGACGTGAGGTGGCGCCGGAACAGCGTGTCCAGACAATCCTGCTCGGTGATGGTGCCGTCGAAGTCCATGACGGCCAGCAAACGGCTAAGCGGCCCCAGGGACGCGACCTGAGGAGAGACCAGGGGTGGAACGACTGGCGGCTCGGAAGGGGTCATGTCGGGATTGTAGACCGGCGCGGCGACCGTCTCGACCCTCCGGCGGGAACCCGGCCGACTGCGGTCACGCAGGGCGAGAGCGGCGCGACCGGGCTCGCGCAAACGCCGCGCACGGCGAACGCAGGCCGTGTTGCACCCCGACCCCTGTCGTGACTGCCGCCGGTCGGCGACGCGAGCCCATCGGCGGGCCGGCCGGCGTAGCGCCGCCGGTCGGCCGTCTGTCTCAGCCTTTCAGCTTGCGGAGCGGGGCGATGTTGGCCATAAGGCGCCGCTCCGATCCGTCGTTCTGGAAGCGGATCAGCAGGATGCCGCGGCTCTCGACCGCCAGCACCGTTCCCTCGCCGAGGACAGCGTGCAGCACGCGGTCGCCGGGCCGGAAGAACTTCTTCACCGTCTCTTCGCCGGCTTCCGCCTGCTCTTTGTCCTCCAGCCCGGTGACGCGGTGACCGCTGGCCCCATCAACCTGAGTGTCGCGCTCGGGCCACTCCTCGCGGTCCTGACCACCACCCTCCCAATCATCGCGGGCGGCGGCGCCGCCACCACTGGCAGGGCCGGCCCGGTACGAGCGCTCGCCTATGCTGTGACGCTCGACCATGGGCTCGGGGATCTCGGCCAGGAACCGGGATGGGAGGTTGTACATCGATCCGCCCCAGAGACTGCGGGCTCGTGCATTTACCAGGTAAAGCCTATCCATGGCTCGAGTAATACCCACATAGGCCAAACGGCGTTCCTCTTCGATGTTCTGTTCATCGATGGAGCGCTGATGGGGAAACACACCCTCCTCCATGCCCACCATGAACACCACCGGGAACTCCAGGCCCTTGGCATTGTGCAGCGTCATGAGCGTGATCAGCTCGCCGGTGTCCACATAGGCGTCCTGGTCTGCGTACAGCGAGACCTCCTGAAGGAACCCCTCGAGCGAAGGCTCCTCGGCGCGGCGATCGTACTCGGCCCCGACGCCGATAAGCTCTTCGAGGTTCTCCGTCCGGCCCTCCGCCTCCAGGGTGCGCTGCGCGCGCAGAGATGGCAGGTAGCCCGTCTCTTCGAGCAGCGCGCGCAGCGTCTCTTCGACCGGCGTGCCAGCTTGCCGCGCGGTGAAGCTGCGGATCAGGGCGGCGAACTCGGCGAAGCCTTTACGGGCGGCAGCCGTGAGGTCCGGTATCTCCTCGGCCGCCGCCAGGACGTCCAGCAGTGGCTGCCCGCTACTATCGGCGTACACCCTGGCGCGGGCGAGCGACGTGGAGCCGAGCCCGCGCTTGGGCACGTTGACGATACGCAGCAGCCGCTGCTCGTCCGCCGGATTGCAGATGACCGACAGATAGGCGAGCGCGTCCCTGATCTCGGCGCGCTCGTAGAACCGCGTGCCGCCGATCACCTGGTAGGCGATGGCGTAGCGGCCGAACTGTTCCTCGAGCACGCGGCTTTGCGCGTTGGTGCGATAGAGGACGGCGATGTCGGCCGGGGTGTAAGCGCGGCCCCGCGCGTCTTCGGCTGCTCCCGCGCCTTCGCGCAGCGCCGGCATGCCGGCTCCCGGCCCCACGCTACCGCGCGCCAGCCCCAGCGCACGGCCCTCCAGCAGCCGCTGCACCTCGCTGGCGATGAACTGCGCCTCGGCCCGCTCGTCGTTGACCTCGACCAGCTGCACCATGGCGCCCTCGCCCCGGCCGGTCCACAGATTCTTGCCCTTGCGCCGCCGGTTGTGCTTCACGACCGCGTTGGCGACGTCCAGGAT
>Ga0182021_10003745_pt1 | contig 17875 bp, 21 predicted proteins | sample 612E3MmetaG_FD_120493 | JGI IMG/M metagenome (GOLD analysis project Ga0182021, IMG submission 120493) | Permafrost microbial communities from Stordalen Mire, Sweden - 612E3M metaG (Illumina Assembly) | ecosystem: Environmental > Terrestrial > Soil > Wetlands > Permafrost | place: Sweden... | reverse complement strand
GCCGGCCGGCCCGTTCTACCGCGCTGAGGAATACCACCAGCGCTACCACGAAAGGCACGGCCGCGTGCTCGGGCGGCGCGAGGCCTGAGAACTGTTGCGGGGCGGGAGTGAGGCCGAACGGCCTCACTCCGCCTTCTCGCAGGCGCGACCCGATAGAGTGCAACGGCGGCGCGACTCTGAGTGGCGCCGCTAGCGTCGCCTTGGCCGCCACCGCCGAACGTCATGCACTGGGGAGAGGACCGGCATGTCACGCCTGGACGCATTCTCGAGCTCGCTCCGCGCGCTTCTGGGCACTGGGCGCTCGCGCCGCGACGACTCAGCGCCCTGGACCCCGCTGCACAAGCCACTGAGCGAGTGCGCGCTCGCCGTCGTCACGGGCTCCGCATACGTGGACGTAGCGCCCCAGCTCGACCGCCCGGGCGTCGAACTCTGCCGCTTCCGCTTCTTCACCGACCAAGCGCTCGCGCACCTGCGAGCGGCCGACGAATCGCGCGACCAGGCGCCAGACTCTCCGGACTTCGAGGTCGACCGCCTCGGGGTCACGGTCGGCCGCGCCCGCGAGCTGGTGGCGGCCGGCCGCAGCGCGCGCCTTGCGCCCAGTCATCTGATCCTGACGGGCGCCGTGGACTCTCGCGGCCGGCTTGTGCGCGAAGCGCGCGCGGCCGCCGGCCGGCTGAACGACGACGAGGTCGACGTCGCCCTGCTGGTGCCCATGTGACCGACGTGCAGCTGGGCCGTGGGCCTGGCAGCGGCCGAACTCGAGCGGGCCGGGATCACAACGGTCGCGATCCAGTTCAGCCGCGAGGCAGCGGCCGACGCGCGGCCGCCTCGCGCCCTCTTCGCTCCCTTCCGCTACGGCTTTCCGGCCGATCCGGCGAACCAGCCAGGCCGATTGCTCAGCATGATGGAAGCCGCCCTGGCCCTCCTTGAGTCTGCTGAAGACGAACCGCCCCTGTTCGGCGACTACCACCTCCTCACGCACAGGTAAGCGTCGCAGCCGCACCGACGACACATGCCCCGGCGTTCAAGGCGGAGTGGCCGAGTCATTGTCCTGAGGTCCGCCTAGCGGGCCGTGTCACTTCCCCCGACCGCTTGTGTCATAGTTGCGGCTCCCACAGCCCGCCGAGGAAAGGTGCGTCATCGATGCAGTTGAAGTACCGCGACATCCTCTACAACGACGACCCCATCGGACCGTATCCGACCCACCTTCTCAAGCGGCTCGACAAGCCCACCAACAGAGTGGCGGGTACGATAGGGCGCGTCGACGCCCGCGACAGCGTCTTCGGCAAGTCGCTCCTCGGTGAGTTCGGCGAGGAGATCCAGCGAGAGTTCATGCGCATGACTGTGCGCTATCCGGTCGGCGGGGCACTGACCGACATGCAGCATCACATCAACACCTACAAGGCGGTTGAGAACCCGGTCGCCGCCAAGAAGGCTCCCATCCCGGATGATCCTCGAGTGCTCAGTCGCCACATCAAGTGCCTGGGCCACTTCCTGGGCGCCGACATCGTCGGCATCGGGCGGTTGCCGCAATCAGCGGTCTACACGCACGACATGATGGGCAACTCCATCGAGGCTCCGTTCAAGTACGCCATCTGCCTCATGTGCCGCAAACACGTGCCCACGCTCAACGCCAGCAACGGGTGGGAGGAGATCGTCGATCCGGCGAGCTTCCAGGCCTACCAGCGCCTGGCACTGCAGACCGAGGTGATGGCCAACTACATCAGGCGACTTGGGCACGAGGCCGAGGCCACCAATGCGTACACGTATCTCACGTTGATGCCGGAGATCGTGCTGGCCTGTGGACTCGGCGAGGTCTCGCGCATGGGGATCATCCTCAACCCCTTCCTGGGCACCAACTGCAAGACGGCGGCCGTGCTGACCAATCTGGAGCTGGAAGCGGACGGCTACATCGATTTCGGGCTGCAGAAGTACTGTGAGGAGTGCACCGACTGCGCCGACCAATGCCCGTCGCGCGCCATCACGCGCGGCAAGCAGACACTGCACAATGGCTACTACACGTGGAAGCTCAACGCCAGGGCCTGCAACGACTTCGACGTGCTCAACAAGGAAGGCTGCGTCTGCGGCCGCTGCACCAGCGTCTGTCCGTGGAACCGGCCGCAGATGGACGGCCGGGACTTCGCCGGGTGGGACGGCAGCCTGGAGTGGCTGCACCGCACCGTGGACAAGCAGCGCGAGCGCAACCGCGCGAACGACTTCGTCGATCCGGCCGAGCGCACACAGAAATGGTGGTTCGAGCTCGACGAGGTCGACGGCGAGCTGGTGATACCGACCGGCAGGAACGAGCAGAAAATCTGCCGCGAGTACCCGCTGCAGCGGTAGATGCAGCCGGCGCAGCCGGCCTCAGTGCGAGCGTCCGCTCTGCGGACTCCACCTGTGTTGCTGACGCTCACATGGCGGCCGGACGAGCGGCCGCCATGTGAGCGTCAGCGGACGGATCTGCTGGATCGATCGGCGCGCGATCGATTGGGCGCGCGTGGGCGCGCTCTTCTCGTCTGACTGTGGATAGGCGATGTCAGTCGTATGCGCGCCGCGTCTCTTCGTCCGTGAGCACGTGCTTGATACGTTCCTGCCATTCCGTCGACTCCCAGGTCCCCAGATTCTGGTGCGTCCGGAAGTAGTTCTCTGGTATGGGGTGCGTGCCGATCACCACTTCCATACCGTACTTCTCCGCCAGGAAACCATCGAACGCATCCAGCCTGGGGCAGGGTGGATAGCCGACGACCATGCCGGTAGCCAGGTGCACGACTTCGGCGCCGTTCTTCTTCATTTCCGCGGGAGCGTATTCCACGTTACCGCCAGGACAGCCGCCGCACGTCGTGTATCCGACCAGCTCGATCTCTTCCTCCGCATACCGGGCGAACGCTCCCTCCCGTCGTTGCATGGCCCGCAGGCACTTACCTCCCGCACAGGTGTGGTAGCGATCGCAGATGATGATGCCTATCTTCTTCACGCTGGTTGCTCCTCCCCGCATGGGTGCCACTCCTGCATGGCGACGGCCGCGAGCTGGAGTGACACTCGAGGTGGATTCAGTATACGCGGGCGCAAAAGGCCGGGTCGCGGATCCTGGTGCCTGGAATCCGGCACGTTCACTGAGACCAGGTGATTCCCGCCGAGGAAGCCGCGGCGATCAGGCGGCAAAGCCGACAGGATCCCTCGTGGCACACGGTGATGTAACGTATGGGTATACGGAGATACGCAAATACTTCTGAAACCGCGTCAAGCGAGGTTGTCTCATGCAAACGAACAGCAATGCGACAGTGCCGTCGCCACAGGACATGGCGCCCGTCTTTCGCATGCACGCCGAGCTCTGCAAGGCTCTGGCCAACCAGCATCGGCTGGCCATGCTCTACACCCTGACTCAGCATGAGATGTCCGTCGGAGAACTGGCCACCGCTCTCGGACTTCCCATTCACAACGTGTCGCAGCATCTCCGAGTGCTGAAAGAGCGCAAGCTGGTACGCTCGCGCAAAGAGGCGCAGACCGTTTACTACTCGATCACGAATGTGAAGTTCATCCAGGGGTGCACCCTCATCCGTCAGGCACTCATCGAACAACACCGTTCCGAAGGTGACTTTCTGGCTGCTGCCGAGATTCTCGACGCGATCCAGTCTGCGCCCATGCCTGAATCCGTCGCCACGGACTAAGACCGCGGGCGCTAAGCCCGCTGCCCCCCAGGATCCAGCATTCTGGCGCCGACAGCCATCCCGGCGTTCTGATTTCGTGCAACGGCGCATCGTTCTTCACGACACGGCTTTGGCCTGCGCGCAGCCGTGTGGCGCCGGCCGTGCCCGTTCCCGACTCCAACCCTGACGAACTCCGCTGGGCCGAGCCCGATCCTCATCGCCGTCACCCAGGCACGGCGTGAGCGTGCCAAGCCGGCCTGGGGGACCATTGCCACCGCCTGCGGGTTGACGACTTGATGCGATATGCCGTATATAAGCAAGTATGCAACTACGTGAACTCGCACATCCGTCAATGCTGCCCGACGCCGGTCCCCTGTTTCGCGTCCATGCAGACCTCTGCAAAGCTTTAGGCAATCAGCATCGGCTTGCCATCCTCTGTGCTCTGAGGGACGGAGAGATGTGCGTGGGCGATCTGGCGTCGAACGTCGCCATCTCCGTGCACAACGTCTCGCAGCACCTCCGCGTGCTCAAGGAGCACAAGGTCGTGTGCTCTCGCAAAGAGGGTCAGACGGTCTTCTACGCGATCACGAACCAGAAGTTCGTCGAGGCCTGCACGCTCATACGCCAGGCGATCATCGAGCAGCACCAAGCTGAGGGTGAGTCCTTGCTCGCGGCCGGTCTCCTGGACGAGGCAGAACGGCATGCAATGGCGACGCCGACCGGTACGCCTTGACTCCGCGATCACCTTCCAGCGTGTTGCGCTGGGGATCGCGAGCCGCCGGCCGGCCGGCACCACATCAGCAAGCCGTGCGGTGGCCAGCGCCAACACCACCGCAGGCCGATGAACGCGAACTACTAACGAGCTGTGCTCGAAGGCCACACAAGGAGGACCACCGATGACACCGGAAGCGATCATGACACCCGACGACCTTAAGACCGTCCAATCCGAGAAGATCGTGGATGCGAGGGGCACTTCCTGCCCGGGACCCATCCTGGCAGCCAAGAAGGGCATTCCAAGCGTGTCCGTCGGCGGCATCATGGAGGTCCTGGCGACCGATACGGGGACGCAGAAAGACCTGCCGGCCTGGTCCAAGAAGATGGGGCATGAGTTCCTCGGCGTCGTCGAAGAGCCCAGCTTCATGAGGCTCTTCGTCAGGAAGCTTAAGTAATGACGGGGGAGACCAACACGGAGGGCCAGGGCTTCGTGCCCAAGATCATGGTCCTCTCGACCAACAACATCTCCGATCCCGGGATCGACCTGGCCGGCAGCTCGCACATGCACTACTCGCCGAGCGTGATGGTGCTGAGCCTGCCGTGCACGGCCGGCATCAAACCTGGCTGGGTCCTCTACGCGATCGAGCAGGGTTTCGACGGGGTCTTCATCGCGGCCGACGGCGACGAATGCGCCTATCTGTCGGACTGCAGTGAACGCACCTCCAAGATCATGGCGGACGCTCAGGCGCTGCTACAGGAGCACGGCTACGAGCCGCAGCGTGTCCGCATGGCCGCTATCTGCTCGGTATGTGCCGAGCCCTTCACAAACTACATGCACGAATACTCGAAGTCCCTGGCCGGCCTGGGACCCTCCCGGAAGGCGACCGCATGAGGTACGACGCTCTGGTGGTCGGCAGCGGCATCGGCGGGATGGAGTCGGCCCTCAAGCTCGGCGACATGGGCTACAAGGTGCTCGTGGTCGAGAAACAGCCGAGCGTCGGCGGCAAGATGATCCTGCTCAGCAAGGTCTTTCCCACGCTGGACTGCGCGAGCTGTATCTCCACGCCCAAAATGGCTGCGACGATCCACCATCCCAACGTCGACGTGCTCACATACGCCGAGGTCGAAGGTATCCGCAGCGACGGCTACGGCGGATACCGTGCCAAGATCCGCCAGAAGCCGAAGTTCGTCGATGAGGCTGCCTGCACCGGTTGCCGCCAGTGCGAGATGGCCTGCAACGTGGCCGTGCCGGACGAGTTCAACGCCGACATGGTCTCGCGCCGTGCAGCCTATATAGCCTACCCGCAGGCCGTGCCCAAAAAGGCGGTCATCGAGCGTGCCGGCGTGTCGCCGTGCACCTACGAGTGCCCGGCCGGTATCAAGGCGCACGGCTACGTGGCTCGCGTGCGCAGTGGCGAATACGACCAGGCCTTCGACCTGGTCCTCGAGACCACACCGCTCGTCGGCAGCCTCGGGCGCGCCTGTTACGCGCCGTGCGAGGAGCAGTGCACGCGCGGCGAGCTCGAGGGCCCGCTGCCTATCCGTCGCCTCAAGCGATTCATCGCCGACCGGCGATACGGGCAGGCAGAGCCTAAGACCCTTGAGAAGGCAGAAGCCATCGACAAGAAGATCGCCGTGATCGGCTCTGGCCCGGCCGGCCTGACCGCCGCCTGGCAGCTGGCTCGCAAGGGTTACGGCGTCAAGATCTTCGAGGCGGCGCCGCGGCCGGGCGGCATGCTCAGCCTGGGCATCCCCGCCTACCGTCTCCCCAACGACGTCGTCGACAACGACATCGCGAACGTCACGGACATCGGCGTCGAGATCGCGACGGACGCCCCTGTCGACGACATCGCAGCGCTCAAGAGCGACGGCTTCGATGCCGTCCTGCTGGCGACGGGCACCCATAAGTCCGTCAGTCTGCACGTGCCGGGCGAGCAGCTCGACGGCATCCAGAGCGCACTCGACTTCCTCCGCGCGGTCAAGCTCGGCGAGACCGTCGACCTGGACGGCAAGCGCGTCCTCGTCGTCGGGGGCGGAAACGTCGCCATCGATGCGGCGCGCACCGCGCGCCGCCTGAACGCCGCTTCCGTCGACCAGGTCAGCCTGGAATGCTGCGAGGAGATGCCCGCCCATGACTTCGAGGTAGAAGAGGCACGGGCGGAGGGCATCACGCTGCATGACGGCTGGGGCATCGACCACTTCACCGGCGAGGGCCGTGTGCAGGGCGCCGATATCAAGGTCTGCACCTGCGTGTTCGACCCGGAAGGCCGCTTCCACCCGGAGTACGACGAGAGCCAGCACGACAGACTCGCATGCGACGTGGTCATCGTTGCTGCCGGGATGGGAGCCGACACCGAGGCCTTCGGCCTGGAGACCAACGGCAACCGGACACTCAAGGCCGACCCCGGCACCCTGCAGACCTCCTCGCCCGGCGTCTTTGCCGCCGGCGACGCAGTCACCGGTCCCACGATGATCACCACGGCGGTCGGTCAGGGCCGCCGAGCGGCCTTCATGATCGACCGCTTCCTGCAGGGCGCGGAGCTGGATCCCGGCGCCTTCGACGAGTCACTGTCGGTCGTCGACAAGCAGACGGTTCTCGCCCGCCAGGACGTGTACGACCGTCGCGAGCCTCTGGAATCGTCGGCCGCGATGAGCGCCGCGCCTAGCGACTTCTCCGAGACCGAGGCGCCGATGACAGAGGACGACGCGCTCAGCGGCGCAGCCCGCTGCCTGGACTGCGGCGTGTGCTCCGAGTGCCACGCCTGCGTCGATGCGTGTCCGGCGAATGCGATCAAACTCGACATGCGCGAGCAGGAGATCGAGGCCGAGGTTGGCAGCGTCATCCTGGCAACCGGCTTCAGGCTGTTTCCGGCCGACGCCAAGCCGCAGTACGGCTACGGCCGCTACAAGAACGTCATCACCGGCATGCAGATGGACCGTTTGCTGGCGCCCACGCGGCCGTACAACGCCGTGCTGCGCCCCGGCGACGGCAGGATGCCGGACAACATCGCCTACGTCATGTGCACCGGGTCCCGCGACGACACGGTCGGTAACCCGCTGTGCTCCAAGATCTGCTGCATGTACTCGGTCAAGCAGAACCAGCTCATCATGGGCGCCCTGCCGCTGGCCGACGTCACGGTCTATTACATCGACATCCGCTCGGTGGGCAAGGGCTACGACGAGTTCTACCAGCAGGCCAAGGACATGGGGGCGAACTTCGTCAAGGGCCGCGTCTCCGGCATCACCGAGACAGACGAAGGCAACCTCGTGCTGCGCTATGAGGACATCGAGAACGGTGGCGCGCTGGTCGACGCCGAGCACGACATGGTCGTCCTGGCCGTCGGCGTGCAGCCCAACCCAGAGGCCCAGGGCCTGTTCGACGATGGCGCCCTCGCCCTGGACGAGTACTACTACGTGGGCGAGGCGGACGAAGACATGAATCCGGGCGCTACCAATCTCCCCGGCGTATTCGTCGCAGGGTCGGCGTCGGGCGCCAAGGACATCCCCGAGTCGATTCTCCACGCGGGCGCTGCCGTCGCTCAGGCCGCGGCCCATCTGGAGAAAGCGAAAGTGAAGGTGCCGGCATGAGCGGACGCAGGATCGGTGTGTACGTCTGCCAGTGCGGCGGCAACATCGGCGACTACGTCGACGTCGACAAGGTCGTCGCCGCGGTCGAACACGACCCGGATGTGGTGGTGGCGCGCTCGGCGATGTTCACCTGCTCTGACGCCACTCAGCAGGAGATCGTGCAGGACGCACATGAGCAGGGCCTGGACGGCCTCGTCGTGGCCTCGTGCTCGCCCAAGCTGCACACGTACACGTTCCGGGACGTCGCCAAGCGAGCCGGCATCAACCCATTCCAGTACACCCAAGTGAACGTCCGCGAGCAGTGCTCCTGGACGCATACCGACGACAAGGAAGGGGCCACCGAGAAGGCCACCCGCCTGGTGCGCGCCGGCATCAATCGCACCCGGCTCACCGAGCCTCTCGAGCCGATCGTCGTCGAGACGACGCCCAAGTCACTTGTCATCGGCGGTGGCATCGCCGGCTTGCGCGCGGCGCTTGGGCTGGCCGAGATCGGGCTGTCCGTCTTCCTCGTCGAAAAGCAGCCCGATCTGGGCGGCTGGGTCGCCGGGTTCGGCGACATGTACCCGAACCATCGCAACGGTGCGGACCTCATCGCCAAGCTCGAGAAGGCCATACGGGCGAACACGGACATCACCGTGTTCACCAGCGCCGAGGTGATCGGCAAGTCCGGGAGCTTCGGCAACTATCAGGCGACGATCGCCATCGACGGCGATCGTCTGGAGACTATCACGGTCAACGTGGGTTCTATCGTCGTGGCCACCGGCTTCGACTCCTACGAGCCGGCGGTCGGTGAGTTCGGTTACGGCATCGACGGCGTCGTGACGCTGCCGCAGTTCAAGAAGATGGTGGATGAGGCGACCGGCACTCTGGAGTTCCAGGGACGGCCGGTCAAAAGCGTCGCCTACATCTACTGCGTCGGCAGCCGTCAAGGCGACGACGTCGAGGGCGGCCATACCTACTGCTCCCGCTACTGCTGTACGGCCGCCGTGCATGCCGCCCTCGAGGCGGCCGCCAAGGGCGACCCCGCCCTGCGCCAGTATCACCTCTACCGGGACATGCGCACCTACGGGAAGTACGAGCTCCTGTGGAGCGAGTCGCGCGAGAAGGGTTCCGTCTACCTGCGCGTGCCCGACGACGAGCCACCGGCTGTGGAGAAGCTTCCGTCCGGCGGCCTCATGGTCACGGCACGCGACCTGCTCACCGACGGCGAGGAGATCGCCATCCCGGCCGACCTGGTCGTCCTCGTGACCGGCATGGTGCCACGCGAGAACGACGGGCTCGTGAGCGTGCTCAAGCTGCCGGTCGGTGGAGACGGCTTCTTCAACGAGATCCATCCCAAGCTGCGTCCGGTCGAGACCGTCGTGGACGGCGTCTACATCTGTGGCACCTGCCAGTCGCCCAAGAACTCCGCCGAGAGTGTCACGTCGGGCCTCGCGGCGGTCTCCCAGAGCGGTGCGATCCTCAAGCGAGGCTTCGCCGAGCTCGACCCCATGGTGGGCATCGTGGATACCGACAAGTGCTCGTGGTGCGGCAAGTGCGTTGAGGCATGTCCCTACGATGCGCTTGCGCAGGAGGAGGCAGGCGGCAAGACGGTCGCCCGCGTCATCCGGACTGCCTGCAAGGGCTGCGGCGGTTGTGTGCCGGTGTGCCCGGAGGAGGCCATCGACCTGCAGGGCTACACAGACGCGCAGGTCAGGGCAATGATCGATGGCCTGCTGGAGGTGACGGTCTCATGACTACGGCCAACAGGGACGTCCGCGAGATCGTCCGCGACGAGCACATCATGCGGCGCCCCATTCTCGCAGTCCTCGAAGCTGGCCCGCAGACCGTCCCCGAGATCGCGCAGGCACTGCACCGCCCCGCTCACGAGGTGATGTTCTGGGTGATGGGCCTGCGCAAGTATGGCTTCGTCGCGGAGATCAAAGAAGCCACCGACGAAGGCTACTACCGCTATCAAGCGGTGGAGAGGGAGGGCGCATGACGGCTCTCGCAAACCCGGGGCTCGCCTCTGAACTGGAGCGCTCGGACGAGTTCAACGCCGACGCCTGCATGAACTGCGGCGTTTGCTCTGCCGTGTGCCCCATGGGCGTCGAGATCCTGCCGCGGCGGCTGTTCCGCTACGTCCTTCTGGGCATGGAGCAGAAGCTGGCCGAAGAGACGGAGACCGTGTACTCGTGCCTGCTCTGCAAGATGTGCGAGGAGAACTGTCCCGCGGGTGTCCATATCGCCGAGAACGTCCGTTCTCTGCGCCACCACATCAACCGAACCGTCTTCGGTCTCTAGGAGGGATGACATGCCTCTACCGACCGGCGACGTCATCGGCATCCTTGCCGACAACCTGCGGCTGCGAAAGTCAGTGCTGCCTGTTCCGCGCAAGGTGGCCATCAAGTGGACGGAGGGTCTGGACCTTCCGCACGGCGGCGAGACCGTCCTCTACACGGGGATGATGTACCAGCTCGTTCCCTATATCGAGGGTCTGGTCAAGGTCGAGCGACGCCTGGGGGACTCATGGCTCGCCAAGTGGACGGGTCTGGGCCGCAGGGTCAATCGCCTGATAAACATCTCGGCTTTCATGGCTCACCCCTCGGCCAAAGAGCGTGCGTTCTACGACCAGGTCCCCATCAACGTGACACATCTGCTCAGGCAAGCCGGCGTCGAGTTCGGCTGCCTGTATGAGGACGACCTGTACACGGGTGCCCTCGCCTACGACCTGGGCGCCGACGAGGCGCTACAGGAGCACGCCAAACGCGTGCACGCGGTCTTCCGGAAGCATGGGGTCAAGAACGTCATCACCATCGACCCTCACACCACGAACATGCTGCGCAGCGTGTACCCTGGCGTGCTCGAAGGCTACGACGTGCAGATCCGCAGCTACCTCGAAGTGCTGGCGGAGAGCGATCTGATCCCCAAGGTCGAGCTCGCCGGCGAGGTGGCCTTCCACGACTCCTGCGTGTTCGCACGGTCTGAGAACGTGGTCCGGGAGCCCAGAGAACTTCTCGAGAAGGCCGGCATGACCATCATGGAGCCGGAGAACGCGGGCAAGTTCACCTGGTGCTGCGGCGGCCCGGTGGAGTCCCTCTATCCAGAGAAAGCCGCGGCCAACGCACGCAAGCGGGTGGCCCAGCTTCGCGAGGCGGCGCCAGACGGCGTGACGATGTGCCCCATGTGCTTCGTCAACCTCAGCGGCGCCGCCGATGGCGACATGCGGTTCCAGGACATCTCGCACTATCTGCGCCAAGCCTACGCGCCCTGAGACGGGCGACACAGGAGGTATGCAATGGATACAACCGGCAAGAAGACACTGATCGTCTTCAGCGGCGACTTCGACCGGGCGATGGCGGCCTTCATCATCGCCAACGGGGCGGCGGCGATGGGTGACGAGGTCACCATGTTCTTCACGTTCTGGGGTCTCAACATCCTTCGCAAGCCGGAGAAGATCAAGACCCAGAAGAGCAGCCTGCAGGCCATGTTCGGGCGGATGATGCCGCGCGGCGCCGGTCGCCTTGGGCTCTCCAAGATGAACTTCGGCGGCATGGGCGCCCCCATGATGAAGAAGGTCATGAAGCAGCAGAACGCGATGACCCTCGAGCAGCTGATCGAGAGCGCCAAAGAGCAGGATGTGAAGTTCGTGGCCTGCACCTTGTCCATGGACATCATGGGCTTCAAGGAAGAGGAGCTCATCGACGGCCTGGAGTTCGCCGGCGTGGGTTCGTATCTGGGTGAGGCCGACGAAGCCAACGTCAATCTCTTCATCTAAGGCACGACGGGATACGGCCGAACGTCGACGCACAACACGTGAGCGTTCCCTTAAGAGTCGCCGGCCTATGAGGGCCGGCAGCCCACCTGGCCGAGAGGTCGAGAAGGAGGAAAGCGATGAGTTCAATGGTCATCGGTCTTGCGAGCGGGAGTCTGGAGAAGCTCGTGGTCGCCAGCACGGCCACCGGCGGTGCAGTCGCGCTGGACATGGACGTGGACATCTATCTGTTGCTCGGTGGCGCGTATGCGTTCCGCAAGGACGTCGGCGCCGCGGGCGGCACCTACTGTGACCGGCCGGAGCTGAAGGAAGAAATGCTGGGCGGCATGGCGGCCCACGGTGTTCCGGCGCCCCTCGACAGCCTCAGGAACCTCAAGGCCGACGGCAAAGTCAAGATCCACGTGTGTGGCACCGCCGGCAAGATCTGGGGCGCCGGAGCACTGGACGACTTCGTGGACCTCGTCGACGACATCGTCGGCATCGCTGAGTACATCACGCGCTGTGAAGAGGCCGACGTAGTCCAGGTGCTCTAAGCCGGGACGGCCGGCCGCGATCGACAATGGGTGAGCACGCGACATCCGACGTGGCAGTGCGGGAACTCGAGGCAGGCCTGTGCCGGGCGCTAGGGGACGTGACGCGGCTGCGGATCGTCTACGCGCTGGCCGGGGGTCCGCTCTCCGTCGGGATCCTCTGCCACCGGCTCGGCGCTTCCCAACCGGCGGTCTCCAGGCACCTCAAGGTGCTGAGGGACCAGTCGCTTGTGTCCGCGTCCCGCCAGGGCCAGTTCGTCCAGTACGAGCTCAGGGACGCCAACGTGTTGGGAGCCCTCGACATGCTTCGTGGCGTGCTCACCCAGAACATCATCATTGAGACGGCCGTCTACGAAGAGGCGGGAGCCTGACTCAGCGGCAACTCGATTTCGGACACCACCTCTGTCTTGATCGTGGCCACGAGTAGCCGGAGGGCAGAGAAGACGTTCTCCCGTGTGTCGCCGGCGACGAGAACGGCCATGATGTCGTCGCCAACGGCGAGCGTTCCCTCGTTGACCAATGCGCGAACGGCGACGACACCCGGCAATGTTCGCGCGTCTACAAGCTCCTGCTCCAGACGCGCGCGATCCACCGTCAGGGTCATGCCACGCACCGGCTCGCCGGCGCGCGACGTTCCCCGTACGACCCCGCGGTGGATGAGCATCATCCCGATGGCGTCTGACCCGGCCTGCGCACTGATGTCGCGGAACCACTCGTTCACGTCTGGTATGGGCATCGGATCCTCTCCTGCCTTGAAAACACAGTTCGACCGCTTGTCCCGAGCCGGACCCGGTACGTGAACCGGGCGTGGGGTCCGTCTGAACGCGCGGCGTCTGCCGCCACATCCGCCCGGAGGGCGACCGAAGGCGGCGCCGGCGATGAACCGATTCACGCGCAGGCCCTCGAAACGCGCCGGCTCCTGCCACGCGAGCGTGATGCCGCGACGCGCCGCTCGTCGACGGATACGCCGCGCAGAGACTCGCCCTCGTGGATGATCTCGCCCTCGCAGTGCGTGTAGTCGGGCAGGCCCATGAGCACGCTCGCCAGTGTGGACTTGCCGGCGCCGTTGAGGCCGACGAGGGCATGAATATGGCCCTGCCAGAAATCCACGCTGAGACCGCTCAGCACCGCTTTGCCGCCGAGCTCGAGTCTGACGTCCCGCAATTCAAGCATGCCCACTGCGTCGCCTTTCAGAAGGGGCATGCGGCGGCGGCTGCGACGCGACCGTCCTTTGCTTCCGACTCCCCGGACATTCTACGAGCGGCCTTCGGCCGGCAACACCCACGGCCGGCCATGCTCGGCAGTCGATGAACCAGGGCTGGATACAGCGAAACGTGCGTCGAGGGCAAGAGCCGCACTCCGCCTTTGTCCACAGTCTGCCAGTGACACCGAGGCCGCCAGGTGCTCACGCGGTTGCCACTGATCTAAGTTCGTCGGCTAGACGCAGGGTCTGCGCGTGGCGCATGTCGACCCCGGCCTCACGCAGCACGTAGCTGGGGCCCTTGTTCATCTCTCGAGCCGTCATGGTCACGTCGATGCCTTGCTGCACGAGCCACTCGGCGACCAGGATGCCCTTCTGCCTTTGGCTTGTTCGAAACGTGTTCTCCAGGATCTCCTGCCGCAGTACCTGACCATCCCGGGTGCGGATGTCGGCAAAGGCGAAGTAAGGGGCTTCGCCAAACTCGGCGCTGATCTCTCCATCCGGGGAAAGGACAGGCACCGCGATGCGCAAGACATCGCGGCGCTGGGGCTCGAGGTTGAGGACGACGCGATCCACGGAGGGGACGGAGCGCACCAGCTCAGCCTCGAGTCGCTGGCTCGCCGCATGTGCCTTTGTCAGATCGTCCGTCCGCAGACCAAGCGTGGCTTCGACGAACACGAAACGTCCAGCGTTGCGCACGGCCAGCCCATCGATGCGCTCGACAAGCGGATCGGAGCCGAGGAGCTGCCGTATCCTCTGCAGGGTCGCAAAGTCCACCGACGCGTCGAGGAGAACTTTCATGCCGTCGACCAAAAGGCCCCAGCCGGAATAGACGGCAAAGGCCAGAACGGGCAAAGCCGCCACGCGGTCGATATTGGCGCCGAGGTAGGTCGAGACGACGGCCACGAAAGCCAGGGACGCCGAGAAGGCGTCGATGCGACGGTGTCCTCCCTCGGCCACAAGAGCTGGTGAGGACGTTCGTTTGCCCCAGGTCCTCGCGTACCTGCTGTAGGCCCAGAGGACAATGGCCACGAAAGCCATGGCGACGAGTGCCCACCAGGTGACTGCCGGAGAATGTGCCGCCGCCGTCAGCGCCCGGCGAGCGATCTCATAGGCAGCCACGAAGATGAGCAGCGCGACCACGACCTGCAAGACGTTCTCGACCTTATACAGTCCGTAGGGAAACCGCCGCGATTTCCGCGTCGAGACCTTCAGGCCCGCATACAAGATCACGGCAGCCACGACGTCGACGGCGCAGTCCACGGCGGTGGCACTGATGGCGTAGCTGCGGGTGAAGACCGCCATGGTCACGGTGACTGCCACAAGGACAGCGCTGACGACGATCCCCCTGTACGCGACCCGCCCTACTGCACGGTCGTTTGTCGCTCGGGTGGCATCGACGGGCCTGCTCGTTCTCTGCGACGTGCCCTTCTCACGCATGCGGCAAGCCCCTGCTCAGCGCCGACCGACCAGCATCCTGCGGCTCGGGACCCGGAGGTCTGTCGGCGCGTTCTTCGAAAGCGACTCGACCGCGCACCGCAGCGATGCTCGATCTCCCATGAACATCGGTCTTTGCCTTCACGTCTTGCGAAATTATGAGCATAAGCCCATTATAACCCCTGAACGACCCAGTGGCTTTTCATCACGGCGTGTACTCACTGGGCGAGCTGGTTGAGAGCGGCAGGCGTGTGCCGTACGCCGCGGCAGGGCGCTCCCGATCCGGGCAACCCGTTTTGCGTCGCCGGCGGTCAGACACGAGGTTCAACCTCGGCCGCCGCGGGCTCACAGATGGGCGAGTGAAACGCAGCACGACCTTGCATGCCGTCCCTGAAGCCGTTATTATGAGCATATGCCAAGAAATACAACGGGCCGCCCCGGTCGAGAATCGGCGGCCTGCGGCCTCAGTGACGAGAGGAGCGCGACATGCCACATGGCGACCAAACAGGACCAACGGGACAAGGCCCCGCGATGGGGCGCGGCATGGGTCATTGCGCCGGTCGTGAACAGCCCGGGTTCGCCAATCGCGCTCCTGGGTTCCCAGGCCGCGGAGCCGGCAGGGGCTGGGGAGGCCGCGGCTTCCGCAACCAGGTGTCTGCAACCGGGCTCACCGGCTGGCAGCGGGCACAACCCGACATCCAGGTCTGGGGCACCCCGCTTTCTGAGGAGACGACTGAGCGTGTGCCCGCCCGATCCGCCCGGACAAAGGTCCTCGAGCACCCGGCCGAGCTGCTCGAGGCACAGCTTTCGCGCGTGCAGGAGACTCTTTCACGACTGCAGGCGGAGTAGATGGCGGCGGCGCCCGACAGGATCCGGTCTGGCAGGGGCGGATGCCGCGGTCGCGGAGGCGGTCGCAGAGGCGACGGCCAGGGTGCTCGTCGAGGCGGATGCCTAACCGCGACCGTGACGCCGGCGCCCGTGGCCGCTGCCGTGTCTGTGGCGCCGGCGACGGCTCCTGAACGGACCCCGCTCACATTTGGTTCGGGCGCGCCTGTCGATCGGTGGGTGGCCCAGCTCGAGCGCCCCGGGGACTGCCTTTCGTGCGGCGCCTGTGAGCGTGCCTGTGCGACCGGCGCCATTACGTTGACCGGCGGCGCCGGTCAGACACCGCTGCACATCGATGCCACTCTGTGTACGGGATGTGGCGACTGCGTGGATGCGTGCCCGCAGGAAGCACTTGCGTTGCGAGCATCAGAGGCCGGCGCGTGAGGGTCGCGGTCGCCAGCGGCAAGGGTGGTACGGGAAAGACGACCGTGGCCGTCAACCTCGCTCGCGTGGCCGCCGATGCAGGCCGGCGAGTGCAACTGCTTGATTGTGACGTCGAGGAGCCGGACTGCGCGCTGTTCTTGCATCCGCAGTCCTTGCGTACACAGGTCGTCGAGCTGGCCATCCCCGAGGTCGACGAGGCCGCCTGCACACACTGTGGCGTCTGCGGCGACGTGTGCGAGTTCCACGCTATCGTCTCGCTGCCCTCGACCGTGCTGGTCTTTCCAGAGCTCTGCCACTCATGCGGCGCCTGTACGCTGCTCTGCCCCCAGAAGGCGATAACCGAGACGGCACGACGCACGGGCAGCGTGGAGCTCGGACATGCCGGGGTCCTCGCGACCGTGGTGGGCACGCTCGACGTCGGTGAGGCCAAGTCGCCGCCGGTGATCAAGGCTGTGCAGGCGCAAGCGGACGCCGAGGCCGATCTGGTCGTCATCGACGCACCACCGGGCACGTCGTGCCCGGTCATCGAAGCAGTGCGCGGTGCCGACTTCGTGCTACTGGTGAGCGAGCCTACGCCCTTCGGCCTGCACGACCTCGAGCTTGCCGTGCAGACCGTTCGAATGCTTGGCCTTCCCTTGACGGTCGTGGCCAATCGCGCCGACATCGGCGACGAGCGCCTGCGCGAGTACTGCCGCCAAGAGGGCATCGAGATCCTGCTCGAGATCCCGGACGACCGCCAACTGGCCGAGGCCTACTCACGCGGCCGGCTTGCCGTCGACGTGCTGCCCGGATATCGCGAGCGCTTCACTGCGCTTCTCGACCGGCTCTCCGAGCTGGTCGGCGCGTCTGCGAACCAGTTCAGCGCGCCCGTCGGGTTGGAGACCCCATGAGAGAGCTCGTGATCATCAGCGGCAAGGGCGGCACCGGCAAGACGAGCGTGACTGCCGCTTTTGCTCGCCTTGCAGAGAGCTCGGTCCTGGCGGACTGCGACGTGGACGCAGCCGATCTGCACCTGGTGGTGGCGGCATCTCAGGGCGAGACACACGAGTTCTCTGCCCGCAAACGCGCGACCATCGATCCGGACAAGTGCACCCTCTGCGGAGCGTGCCTGGAACACTGCCGTTTTGGCGCCGTCGATCTCGACCCACCGCGCATCGACCCGTTCGCCTGCGAGGGCTGCGGTCTCTGCTCACGGCTTTGCCCGGCGGGTGCCATCCGCTGCGAGCAAGTCGTCAACGGCGAATGGCTGCTGGCTGAGACGCCTTGGGGACCGCTCGTGCACGCGCACCTCGGCGTCGCTGAAGACAACTCGGGGAAGCTCGTCAGCCTGGTACGGGAAGAGGCGCGCAAGGTGGCCCAGAAGCGTGGCCTGCAAACCGTCATCGTCGACGGCGCGCCCGGCATCGGCTGCCCGGTCATCGCGTCGCTGACCGGTGCCACGCTGGTGCTCGTGGTGACCGAACCGACCGTCTCGGGCCGCCACGACTTGGGTCGTGTGTTACAGCTTGTGCACCATTTCGGGCTCCCTTTCGCCGTTTGCGTCAACAAGTACGACGTGAACGCGCAGATCGCTGCGGAGATCACCGCGGAAGCCGAGGCCGCGGGAGCGCTCTTCGTGCGCGCCGTCCGCTACGACCCCGGAGTGACGCAAGCAATGGTGAGGGGCGGCAGCGTGGTGGATGGGCGGGCAGGGCTGCTCTCAGAAGGTGTAAGCGCCGACCTCATGGCGTTGTGG
>Ga0182021_10003744_pt1 | contig 17876 bp, 14 predicted proteins | sample 612E3MmetaG_FD_120493 | JGI IMG/M metagenome (GOLD analysis project Ga0182021, IMG submission 120493) | Permafrost microbial communities from Stordalen Mire, Sweden - 612E3M metaG (Illumina Assembly) | ecosystem: Environmental > Terrestrial > Soil > Wetlands > Permafrost | place: Sweden... | reverse complement strand
GCCAGGGTAGCGCACCCCACTCGTGTTTCCACCCGGTTCGCGTACACTCTTGACCAGGTCGTTGTCTTCTATTTGGAGGTAAGCAAACACTACTGGAATATTCGCCCCCTGGGCGGCGGCATAGGCGCCGATGGCCGCTGGACTGGGAAACGCGAAGATCAAGTCAACCTTGGCGTCCACCAATTGCTGAGCCACGCCTTGATCCTCGGCCGTAGTCGCGTTGTCAGGCGCTTTCACCGTGGTATATATGATATTCTGACCTTCTACGTATCCTAAGGCGGTCATTGTGGCCTTGAACCCGTCACTGATGGGGGTAAAACTTGTCCCGCCAATTAAGATGCCCACGTGATAAACCTTGGGCTGCTGAGCGCCGCCACAACCGCTCAGCAGTAAAGCGGTCACCAAGATCAATAGAAGTAAACTCCAGCCTGTGCGGATTTTGTTGTGAGAACGATAATGGCCTAACATGTTTTTTTCCCTTTCTGACTTTGCTAAGAATTCTGGTAGCACTCAATAGTTCGTCTGTTCCAACTTAAATCGGATCACTTCATGTACTCTGCCTCTCGTTAAGTGCACGCTGGTGTCGACGAAGATGCCGGGTACAGGCCGTGCAGGGCACTCTCGACCAGGCCTTGAATCTGTTTCGGGTAGACCGGCTTGATCAAATAATCGTCGACTTGAACCCGCTGGCTGAGTTCGACCAGTTTGGCGCTGTGATGCGCAGTGATGAGAATGGTGCGCACTGGCTGGCGGATCGGCAAAGCGCGCAGCTGTTCGATCAGCTCCAAGCCGGTCATGCCTGGCATCAGATAATCGACGATCAGTACGTCAACCCCCTCACCGACGATCGCCAGCGCTTCCTGTCCGTTGAGCGCGGTGAGAATCTTGGCAGACGGATGAATCCCTTCAAGAATCCGGGCCAGCGTGGCTCCGGTGTTGGGATGATCGTCAACGATTAGAATACGAACCTGCCCTTCGGGTGAGGGTGAAGTCAGATCAGCCATGCTTCCATTATGAAGTCATTTGGCTGAACGGAAGGTTAGGCTTGTGAGGGATTTGTTGGTGAAGGTTGGTTACGGAATGCTTGCAGAAGGATTGCAAGCCGGCAACACTGCTCAGTCCACGACCAGGCGGTAGCCGGTTCCACGCACGGTCAGGAGCTGGCACGATCCCGCTGACTCGCGCTCCAGCGCCTCGCGCAGCATGTGAATGTGCCATTTAGTTAAATCCTGCGCCTGGTGTAGATCAATTTGATAACCCTGGGCTTCAACGACCAGTGTTTGATAGGGGACAACGTCAGGCGCATGACGCGCCAACGCGACCAGATAGTCGAAAGCTGTTGGCGGCAAGGTCAACATCCGATCGGCGTACGCGGCCCGTCGGGTGTGGAGATCGAGGATCAGGGTGCCACGCTTCAGGAAGCGATCGTCCGTCGACGGCGTGGAATCTGGTGTTGCCACGAGTGGCTGGTCGAGCGCTTTTAGTTCGGCCTGCAGCGCGTCGATCTGCTCCTGAATCTCACGGCGGCGATGCTGAATTGTCTGATCGGTCAGAATCGTCCGGGTACGCGCGATCAACGCCTCTGGCGTAATCGGTTTGATCAGATAATCAATCGCGCCAAGCCGCACGGCCTCCACGGCCGAGCTGATTGAGGCGTGCGCTGTGAGCAGAACCACGGCCACTCGAGGATAGTGATCGTGAATCTGGCGTAGCACCTGCAGACCATCTATCCCCGGTAAGCGAATATCCAGATAGACCAAGTCGTAAGGTGCGGCCTCCAGGCGCTGCAGTGCTTCAGCGCCGTCTGCCGCCGTGGTCACTTCGCAACCCAGCTGGTGCAGGATGCGTGCCAATGTCTGACGCAGATTCGTTTCGTCGTCGACGACCAGAACTCGCCGATACAGGCCCAGACTGGCCGGCGGTTCTCCCGCCGCTGGCGGCACAGCGGCAGCCGATTCGTGTGTTGCCATGTTCACTGTCCTTTCAGCGGCAGCCAGATTCGAAAGGTCGTACCGTGGCCTAGTTTGCTTTCCACTTCAATCCGGCCGTGATGATGCTGCACGATGTCGTAACTGATGGCCAGACCCAGGCCGGTGCCTCCGGCTTTCCGGGTGAAGAAAGGGTCGAAGATGTTGGGCAAATCCTGTGGCGCGATGCCCTGCCCGGTATCAGCGAATGTCATCCACAGGCCATCTGCTTCAGGCGACACCGAGGTACTAATTGTGAGCTGGCCGCCGTTCGGCATGGCATCGACCGCATTCAGGCAGACGTTAAGGATCACTTGTTTCAATTGATCGCGCAGGCAGGGCACCAAGGGCAATTGCGGCTCGGACTTGAACTCGAAGGTGACCTTGTTGTGCCGCAAGTGTGTGTTGATGAGTTTTTCCACTTCAGTGATCAATACGTTGAGCGATTCGGGGCGAAACTCGGTGACCGTTGTCGGGCGATAGGTTTCGCGCATGCGCTCGATCAAATCCGCCATGCGCTGGCCTTCCGTTAGAGCAATATCCAGGTCGTCCTGGGCTTGTTTATCCAGCACGCTATTCTGGCGGACCAGGTAGAGCGAATTTTGGATCACTTGCAAGGGGTTGTTCAATTCGTGCGCAACCGAGGCCGCCAGCCGGCCGATGGCGGCCAATTTCTCGGCCTGTATCGCTTGCGCGCGCGCATCGCGTTCGTGCTGTAGCGCTCGTTGCAGATCAGCATACAGGTAAGTGTTGGAAAACGCGATCGCGATCTGTGCGCCGATGGTCAAAGCGAGATCAAAGTAACTGTCGCTGACGGCCTCATCAGCTTCATAACCCAAAGCCATCAACCCAATAGCTTCAGTTTGACTAAGAAGTGGCACTGCCAACACTTGTTTTAATCCAAACAGTCGCCACCATTCTTCTGGCAGCAAGCTGGCCTGCTGGGGGGCCTTGAACAGATGTGGCCGGCGTTCGCGCACGACAGCGTGCAACGCTGGCAACGCATCGAGCCGCTCGGCCGCGATGATCTCTAGCACTTGCTGAAGGTCAGGATCTCCGTGCCCATCGGCGTACTGCGCTACCACAGGCCGGACGACACTGGCCTGCTCCTCAAGCAAGAAGAGCAGACATTGAGCAGCATGACACGCTTGCGCGATATGCTGCGCAATCTGCTGCAACACCGGCAAGCTGAATTCGAACGAAGACAGAGCCATCTGAGTGATTTCGAGCAGGGCAGCTTGTTCATGGACACGGCGACGTTCAGTCTCGAATAATCGCGCGTTCGTAATGGCCACCGTGGCCCAGGTAGCCGCCGCTTCCAACAGGTGCAGGTCGTCGGCGCTGAAGGCTCCCGGCTGCATGTGAACGGCCTCCATCACCCCGATGACCTCACCGCGCAGGTTGAGCGGAACGGCCAGGAGCGATTCAGTGCGGAAGCCGATCGCCTGATCGATGTCCCGATAGATGCGTGCCTGATCGGCGCTGTTGTGAACTCGCACGGCTCGCCCGGTGCGTACCACCTCGCCGGCGATCCCGGCATCGCGAGGCATGCGCTGACCGATCAGCTCCGAGCTGCCTCGGTTAGTAGCCGCAAAAACGAGCTCTTCTCGATCTTCAAGCAGCAATACTGAAACCCCTTCAGCGCCCAACAACGCTGATATGGCCTCGATGACGTGCGAGAGCACCACCGCCAGGTCCAAACTTGCCACGACGGTCTGCCCCATACGCTCCAGTGCCGCCAGTTGGCGCACGTTGCGTTCGATTTGAACTTCGGCTTGCTTGTGATCGGTGATATCTTGCGTGGAACCCAGCAGGCGCAGCGGGTTGCCATGCTCGTCGCGATAGACTTTTACGCGGCTGTAGACGTTTCGAATTTCGCCGTTTGATCGGGTGATCCGGTGTTCCAGGCCCTCAGATGGTGCGTCGACGTCAATACCCTGAATCTTCTGGAGTATCCATTCCACTTCATCGGGATGCAGGAACTTGACAAAGACCTCCTGAGCGACTTCCACTTCCTGCGGCCGCAGGCCGATGATGCGAAACATTTCATCGGAACACTGCAATTTACCGCTTGCCAAATCCCAAGTCCAACTGCCAAAGTGAGCAATCCGTTGCGCCTCTGCCAGACTTGCTTCTGAACGGCGCAGCGTTTCATCGAGTTGTCTGCGTTCCGTGCTGTCGCGCGCGATCCCCTCGACAGCGATCAACTTGCCGGTCTGGTCGTGCAGGGGCACGTTACGATGTTCAATCCAGGCCACCGTGCCATCCCTGCGCTTCCAGCGCAGGCTGAGCGGCGCAGTGAGTGGCGCAGCCTGTGAAATAGCAGACAGCAGTGCCGCCTGATCGTTGGGATGAATGAGATTGAAGAACAAATCTGGATCAGCGTAGAATTCGTCCGGCGAATAGCCCAGGGCGTCGTTTACCGCAGGGTTGATGTAGGTGATGCGGCGCTGCGGAACAAAATCGAAGCGGTAGATGATATCCTGGGCGTTTTCGGTCAGCCGCCGATAGCGCGCCTCGCTTTCTACCAGGGTTGCCTGACGCAAGCGCTCGATCTGCCGGCGGTGATACATCAACACCACGACCAGGGCGGACACGGTGAGGACCAGGCCGAGGGCCGTATTCACTACAGTCCGGTCGATACTGGGGATGAATACGGGAATCAGCAGCAGGCTGAGATCGATCAGCGTGGCGCAGATCGCCGTGATCCGTGCGGTGAAAAACAGGCTAGCCAGCACGATCGGCAGAAAGAGCAGGGAGAGTGCGAGGAACAACTGCTCCGGGGTCAACCGAGGCGCGGCCAGCGCCAGCGTGAGATAAGGCATCAGAGAGGAAAAAAGAATGCTTAACGCTGCTGCCCATTTGTAATACCTGGTGCGGCTCAAAACGTAGATGCCCAGCAGCGGGACTGTAGCTCCCCACAACACTGCTGCCGCACCCGCCGGGTCGGTCATACTGGAGATCGCCAGAGCGCCGACGAGCTCCATGCCTGCCAGCGCCAACAGCAGCGCGGCCAGCAGGCGCGCATTCAGCCGCGCTTCAGGATCTTGGAGTGAGCTGGCCGGCTCCACCAGGCGCAGTGCCAGTCTTGCCATGTGCTGTTTCCAAGACTGCCAGCGGATCGATTTGAAAGGGTTGATATTCGGCGGATTCACAGGCATTGCCTTCTTAGACGCCTCGCTTCTCTGTCACGGGGTACATTATCTTGATTCGCGCCCGAGATTTTGAGCGAAGATCTCACTCCCAAGTAGATAGACATGGTGGTATGCCGAGTTCGTATGGAGTGTACCCCAAAGCCGATAAAGCGCAATCTGGCATTGCTGGAAAGACTCGTCGTGGGTCCGTTTGGCGAGACGATCCAGATCGGAGTCAAAATTCAAATTATCTAACTAACTGGAGCCCGGCCGTACATCTCCTGCTGTTTTCAAGAACGCTTTGCGGCTGACGGGCAAGTTGACACCGCCGCCATTTTGAGGCTGATATCACCAGCAGTGACCAGGCGGTCAGCGGCTTCCGCTTGGTGAGTAGATTGTGACAGAATTTTCTTGACAATTCGCCGGGCCGGGTTTATGCTGTGACTGACGAGGGAGTCAGCCATGGGTTTGATTCATTTAGCCAAACGCTCGCGTGATCAGCTGATGCGGGTGGCGCGTTCCCGCTCCAACGGGCGGCACGCCAAACGCGCCAAAGCGCTGCTCGGCCTGCATCACGGCAAAAGCGTCCAACAGGTGGCTGAAGAAACCGGCCTCAGCCGCCAGGCGATCTATAATTTGCAGAAGCGCTTCCTGGAACGGCGCGATCAACACCAGCACGAGCGCGTGAAAGATGCCCAGCACACCGGGCGGCCGCCCAAGAAGCAGCGCATGGTCATGCGCGTCATCAACAAGTTATTGCGCCGCAAGCCGCGCCAGTATGGCTACGAAGCTGAAGAATGGTCGGTAGCCATGCTGCACGAGCAAGTCGAAAAAGAAACCGGCGTCAGCGTCAGCCGCCGCACCATTCGCCGCGCGATGAACGTGCTGCATCTCAGCCGCAAGCCGGCGAAAGAAAAACTCAAAGACACCTCGACCGGCTGACCGCCCCGATCGCAGATTGCCATGATGGAGGTTGCCATGTCGGAACAAGTTGTGCAGCGCGCCCTGGAAGTCAAACGCCGCCACGAACCCGAACTGCTGCGTAAACCGAACGTGGTTGCCGTGGGGATCGGCTTCCGCACCCGCGCCGGTCAACCCACCGATGAAGTGTGCATCGTCGTCTCAGTCACCCGCAAACAGCCCGCCACCCAATTGAAGCGCGGTGAAACTGTGCCTGCTTCACTCGAGGGTGTGCCAATCGATGTCGTAGAAACAGGCGCTATCCGCGCGCTGTAACCCGGCGGGGATAGCGCAAAACTGTTGGGCAGCCTTCGGGTTTCCGATAGTGCTCCGCGATGGATGGGTACATCCATCGCCGCCAACCGCCCGCGGAGCGTGTATCCACGCGCAGCGGAGCGGGAGCAACTGAAAGGTCACCAACACTTTTGCGTTATACTCGTTCAATTTCCTTGACGTGGGAATGTGTTAAACTCAGGGCAGCGTTGCCGCCATCTTCTGCTATAGTCGAATGGCATGACTCGCTGAAATCACACCCTAACTTCAACCCAGGAGGATGACTACGATGGACGCTTTGCTTAAAACCATTCTCGCCGTACAAGAAGTCAAACGTCAATATGAGTCGCTCATCATGGGCAAAGAGAACGTCGTCGCCACGGGCGTCGGCTTTAAGTTGGCCGGTGATACGTTGACGAATGAAATCTCGATCATTGTGTCGGTCGTCAAAAAACTGCCCCTGGCCCAACTCACCGAAGCGTCACTGGTGCCGAAGTCGTACGCGGGCATGAAAACCGATGTGGTTGAGACCGGGCTGATCGTGGCGCAGCAAGATCCCAAGCAGAAGCTGCGCCCGGCGCGCCCCGGCGTCAGCCTGGGGCATTATCAGATCACGGCAGGCACGTTCGGTTGTCTGGTCAAGCGCGGGACGCAGGTCTACATTCTCAGCAACAATCACGTGCTGGCCAACTCGAACGCCGCACAGTTGGGCGATGCGATCTGGCAGCCCGGCAAATATGATGGCGGCGCCAGCGCCGATCAGATTGGGACGCTGGAGCAGTTCATCCCGATCGGGTTTCCGGGTGATCCAACGCCGACGCCCACTCCCACGCCACAACCCTCCGGGTGTTCGCCGCTGGCCTCCGTGATGAAATATTTCCAGGCGCAGCCGGCTCCCGTGGCGAAGATTCAAATCAACGAGCCGGGCAACAACACGGTGGATTGCGCACTGGCGAGGCCTCTGTCGCCCGATCTCGTTTCGCCGGATATTCTCAACATCGGCGTGCCGATCGGCGTGGGCGCGGTAACGCTGGGCACGCTGCTGCAAAAGATGGGCCGCACTACCGGCTACACGACGGGACAGATCACGCAGCTCGATGTCACGGTCTCGGTCGATTACGGCGGCAAGCTCGGTACCTTCCGCAATCAGCTCATGGCCGGTGCGATGAGCCAGGGCGGCGACTCCGGGTCGGCCGTGCTCGATATGAACAAACGCGTCGTGGGGCTGTTGTATGCAGGCTCTGACACGACGACGATTCTGAACCCGATTCAAAGTGTGCTCGATGCCTTGCAGGTGCAGCTGGTCACGGCGTGAACAAATCACGGCGTGAACAAATCGTCGCAAGTGTGTTAGAATCAGCTCAAATCTTAGTGTTGTTCAGCGGAGCTTGTCATGACTCAACGTGAAACGCATACTATGAAGTTTGCCGGACTGACCCGCCACCTGCCGCTGTTTGAAGTGGCGCCCGGCGTGAAAATCGCCATCTTCAACATGCTGGGCGATACCGAAGTGATTCAGGCTTCGGCGCTGGCGCTAGCCAAGCGTTTGCCCAAAGACGCGCAGGTGTTGATCACCGCCGAGGCGAAGAGCATTCCGCTGGCGCACGCTTTGTCGGTGGAGACGCAGCTGCCCTACGTGGTGCTGCGCAAGAGTTACAAACCTTACATGGGCGAGACTGTCAGCGCCGAGACCTTATCGATTACGACCGGCCAGCCGCAGACCCTGTATCTGGACGAGAAGGACATTGCGGCAATTCGCGGCAAGAAAGTGGTCATCGTCGACGATGTGATTAGCACAGGCAGCACTTTGCAAGGCATGCGCTTGATCATCGAAAAGGCCGGCGGCAGCGTGGTCGCCACGACGGCCGTGTTCACCGAAGGCGAGCGGGCCAAGTGGAAAGACATCATCGCGTTGGGACACTTGCCGATCTTCACGGGTGGTAAGTAGCTCATGACGCAAATGACACGCGAAGATGTGGAACGCTTGATTGCCGAACGACAGGCGCGCGGTGCGTTGGAATTGTATCTCAAGGGCACCGATCTGGCGGGACTCGATCTCTCGGGGCTCGACCTGCACAATGCGCGGCTGCGCCAGGCCAAGCTGCACGCCGCCGATCTGCACGAGACGAATCTGAGCGGCGCCGATTTGGTGGAAGCCGACCTGTCGCTGTGCGATCTCCGCAAAGCCGATCTGTATCAGGCCAACCTCACCGGCGCCGATTTGAGCGGCGCGAATCTCACGTTTGCTCATCTGGCGCAGGCCAACTGCACCGCCGCGCTGATCTGCGAAGCGAATCTCACCTTTGCCGATGCGCGCCGGGCCAACTTCACGCTGGCCGATCTGGGCCGCAGTAATTTGCGCGAGGCCAGGCTGAACAACGCCATTCTCGATCAGGCCGATCTGACGGGCGCGAAGTTGCAAGGCACGGTTATGCCGAACGGTTCCAAGCACGAGTAATTAACGTTTCCTTAAAGATGGTTATGCGAAGCCGATGGCACACTGGGCGGCACAGTGCCATCGGCTTTTTTGTAAGCGTGAGTTAAGAATTGCGTAAGAACCGCATGGTATAATTTTTGTAATTGTTTGCCGAAGTGTCATTCTGAGCGTTTTCGCCAGGCGCGCCCCCGATGCTCTGCATCGGACAGGGCGTGCGAAGAATCTCTGCCACGACCGGCACTCGATGCTGACCGGCGCAGAGATTCTTCGCTCCGCTCAGAATGACATTCCAGGAAACGCGGTAAACACATACCAATTTTTTTCGAATGAGTAGGGAAGGAACTATTACCATGTTGTCTAGTTTATTGGGCGGACGCAAAGAACAAGAAGATCAGATCAAGAGCGCGGGGCGCTTGCCGCCGGGCCAGTCGTTGACTCAGAAATTTCCGGTGCTGCACTATGGGCCGATACCGCCGTTCAACCCGGCCACGTGGGACTTTCGCGTGTTTGGTTTAGTGGAAGAAGAGAAACGCTGGACGTGGGACGAATTCAATCAGCTGTCGCGCCGCAAAATGGCGCTGGACATTCACTGCGTAACGCGCTGGAGCAAGTTTGATACGGTGTGGGAAGGCGTGCATCTGAAGGACTTGATCGATCAGGGCTTCATCAAGCCCAGGCCCGAGGCCAAGTTCATCATGCAGCATTGCGAATACGGCTTTACCGTCAACGTGCCGATCGAAGTGGCGGTGAGCGGTGTGTTCCTCATGGCGACTCACTTCGATGGCAAGCCGCTCGATCCCGATCACGGCTATCCGCTGCGCGGCGTGGCGGGCGCATTGCCCGGGCAGCACTCCGAAGACGATCGCTATTTCTGGAAAGGCGGCAAGTGGCTGCGCGGCCTGGAGTTCATGACCAGCGATCGACCGGGCTTTTGGGAGCAGGCCGGTTATTCCATGACGGCCAATGTGTGGAAAGAAGAACGGTTTGGCTGGTAAAGCAAAACCTCCCGAAGGTTATGGACCATCGGGAGGTTTTGCTATACGGTGAAATCATCCGGCGGCTGAGGCGCACCGGAGTCTGGGGTAGAGGCAGCCTCAGTCGCCGCATAGACCGGTCGGTTGCCCACCAGCCGCCAGCCCAAGTTGAACCTCATCGGCTTCCACTCGATCGGCAGCGGCACGCCTGTTTGTTGAAAATCCTCTTGGATGCTGGTCTGCACCCCAGCTTTGGAAACACGCCGAATCAACAAGACCATGAAGACGATCAAGCCCACAACCGCCAGTGCGCCCGCACAGGTGAGCAGCAGACTTCGGGAGAGGAAGGCCGTGCCGGCGATGGCGCCCAGGCCGATGGCACTGGCATTCCAAACACCATGCATGATCACCGCGCGCCGATAACCACGCCACAGATCGCTGCGCCGATTCGATTGCAGATAGCGCGCATACCCCAGGCCGGTGAGGCTGGTCGCCAGGCCGTGCAACAACAACGCTGCCAACCGCACCCAGCCGCCCACCAGCCAGTTGCTCGTCGAGTCCAGATTGAACGCGCCTTCCAACATGCCAAACCCCAGCCCGGCGGCCAGGCCCAACAGCCAGCCGCTCGACGGATGTTTGATCCAGGGGCGCAGCCAGCGCAGGCCCAACGCTTTCGCCGCTTCTTCGATGATCGGAGCCACCACCACTGCGCCCAAAAAGGTCAACACCAGGAGCACAGGATTGTGCAGCACGCGCATGAGACTTTCGTAAGGACTCAACTGGGTGCGCGAGACCGCGTTGAAGGACGCTCCAGACAAGAACGCCAGCAACAGCACCGGCGCGGCTTCAATCACAAGCGCGGCGACAGTGCTGATCAGCCCCCACACACCCGCCCAGATCACCGTCCACGCTGGAACCCATTGCAAGGACACTAACGTGGCTGTCGCTAAGTCCTGTGGCCACTGACGTGACAGTTGTCCGCCGAGCCAGCGCAAAATCCACAGGCCGCCTACCACCATGAGCGGCGTCGATACGATCAACATGAGGATTTGTTCGGTGGTCTCGCTCGGCTCAGCGGTGTTCAACATCACGACCAACGCAATTCCTGCGCCCCAGAGCAGCACGAACCACATGCGCGGATTGACGATCGAAGCGGGCGCGAAGAGCTGCGCAGGCGAGATGCCGTGCGTGCGCATGGCCGCCGCGATCACCACCAGACCCGCGATGAGCAGCGTCAGTCCGCCATTCGCCAACAAACTGCTCAGCATGCTGGACAGCGTGTTGCCCATGACAAACGCAACCGCGCCGCTCAATACCATGAGCAGGCCGATGATGCGGGCCTGCCGCAAGCGCTGCCATGCTCGATCGGACCAGTGCGGAGCCTCCCCGTGGGACTGTGCCTCAGGCCTCGCTTCAGCCGGTTGAGTTGCCTCGACGTTGGTTTCACTCATCACTCATCACTCGTCATTTCGGCTCTCCAGACCTGAGCGGGATTATCGTCAAATGCTCCCGGCCGCTTTGCGTGGGTACATCCGCCGCTCTCAAACGCTGGATGTACCCATCCAGCGGGAGCATTTCCCGTTGAAGTCGGATGAGCCGTCATTTCTTCTTGCGCCGGCGTGCCTTCGTCTCGTCTTCCTTCTTTGTCTCGGATTCTTTCTCTTCGGACTCTTCTTCGCGCTCTTTGCGTCCTCCGTCGAGTTGCTCGGCGATTGCTTTCAATTTCGCCGCGACGCGCGCGTGCACACTGTCCCGCGTAAATTCACCGCTCTTGCCCCGCCGACCGGCCTTCACGCCCGTCAATAATTCCAGGCCCTGATCGATCGTGCTCACCGCCCAGATGTGGAACTGTCCCTGACGGCAGGCGGCTACCACATCAGCGCGCAGCATCAAGTGCCGCACGTTCGACGCGGGAATCATGACGCCTTGCATGCCCGTCAAGCCGCGCGCCTGGCACACCTCGAAGAATCCTTCGATCTTGTGCTGTACGCCGCCCACCGGCTGCACGCGACCCTGTTGATCGACCGAACCGGTCACGGCGATGCCTTGCTGGATGGGCAGCTCGGCCAGCGCCGACAACAACACATACAACTCGGTGCTCGACGCACTGTCGCCTTCGATCTCGGCATAGTTCTGTTCAAAGCTTAGACTGGCCGCCAGGGATAACGATTCTTTCGTGGCGTACTGTCCGTGCAAGTAGCCTTCCAGTGTCAGCACCCCCTTGTTGTGAATGCGCCCGCTCAGATGCACTTCGCGTTCGATCACCGTCACGCCGCTGCGTCCCACGTAGATGCGCGCCGAGATGCGCGAGGGATGCCCGAATTGATACTCGCCGTATTCGATTACCGACAGGCCGTTGATCTGCCCCACCACTTCGCCTTCAACCTGAATGGTGATGGTGCCATTGATGATGGGTTCCTGCGTTTCTTGCTCTACCAGATTCGATCGATAGCGCCATTCGTCCAGCGCGCGGCCCACATCGGCGGCGGTCACTACAGCCCGATCGGCTTTCCGCGCCCAATGGGCCGCCTCGATGATGACATCGGCGATGTCGCTGAACTGGGTGGTGAGTTTGTATTGATCTTCGGCCAGACGCGAACCCTGTTCGATGAGGCTGGCCACCGCACCGGCATCGAACGGCGGCAGGCTGTGCTCGGCGCAGCGTGCGCGCACGAACAACGCGTAGGCCCGCTCTTGCTCGGCGGTGCGATCCATCTCCGTCGCAAAGTCGGCCTTCACTTTGAACAAGCGGGCAAAGTCTTCGTCGTGTTGAAACAGTTCGTAATACAACCACGGCGTGCCCAGCAAGACGACCTTCACGTCGAGCGGAATCGGTTCGGACTCCAGCGTGCGTGTGGAGAACATCTGCATTTGGCTGCCGGGATCTTCGATGTTGATCTGCTGCGTGGACAGCGCGCGCTTAAACGCTTCCCAGGTGTTGCCATCTTTCATGACATCGCTGGCCTGCAAGACCAGATAGCCGCCAGTGGCCCGATGCAGCGCCCCGGCGCGCAGCATGGTGAAGTCCAGCACGTTATCGCCCAGGCGCACATCCCGCTCGATGCGTCCGATCAGATTCATAAACGTGGGATTGGTTTCATAGACGATCGGCGCACCCCGCGTCTGACTGTGATCGATCAACACGTTGACCTGGAAGCGCAGCAGCGGATCAGGCTGAGCCTGCGCGGGCGTTGCTTCGGCCGCTTGATCATCTTCATTCGCGCGGAACTGATCCACCTGCGCGATGATGTCGGCGCGCATCTCTTCCAGATAGTCCACCACTTCCGAACAGTCGGCGCGATACTTCTCCAGCAGTTGAGCCAGCATTGGCTCAATCGTGGTGGCCGCCGTTTGCTGATCGAGTTGACGCAGCTGCGCGCGAGTGTCCTGTTCGACGGTGTGGATGCTGCGCAGGACCGCGTTGAAGGTATCCTCGATTTCAGGCTGAACTTGCTCCAGCGCAGCGCGCTGCTCTTTCGTCCAGGCGGCCATTTCTTCGGTGGTGGCCGGTTGGTCCTGCGCCCCGCGCGGGGCGACGAAGAGGCCCTGATCCGATCGGGCTAACACAAAGCCGCGTTCGCGCGCCTGTTGATCGAACTGTTCCAGCTCGGCCACGCGTCGATCGTCCAGGGCGCGCGTCAAGCGCGAAGCCGCGCGTTGGTAGACGTCGCCTTCAAAGGTGCGCGGCAGATCGGTGGTGAGGAACGTGACGAACGCGTTCAGCTCTTGCTGAAAACCGCGCGCGCGTCCGGCCGGCAGCGCCATGGCCCGCGGCCGCAGCGGGGCTTTGAAATTATGGACGTACACCCAGTCGTTGGGGGTGGGCTGTTTGGCGGCGTGCTCGGTCAAGAAGCGCTCGGCGGTGGTCATGCGCCCGGTGCCGCCCGGCCCCATCAAGAAAACATTGAAGCCCGGCCCGCGCACATCCAGCCCAAAGTCGATGGCGCGCACGGCGCGCGGCTGGCCGATGATGTCGTCGACCAACGGCAGCTCGTCGGTCGTTTTGAATTTCAGATTGCGCGGATTGCACACGTGGCGCAGCTTAGCAATGGGGAGTGGTTTAACTGGCATGGTTTCCTTTGAATAAAATCGCCCTCAGAACGATATCTAAGGGCGAAAGGTCAACTAACAATTCTCAATGATCAATGATCAATGATCAATGATTATCGTTCAGCCTGTCTGGTTCATTGTTCATTGTTAATTGACTGGACTTTGGCAAGCCCCCCACATCTTCGACTGGAGTCGAGGCTTTAGCCGGAGATGTGCGTCAATTGACCCGACTAAAGCCTCGACTCCGGAATTTGCCAACGTCCAGTAATTGATCATTGAGCATTGATCATTGTCTAGCGTCCGCCGATGTGCATGGGCATGATCACGTGCGTGAAGGTATCGTTGCCGATCGGGCGGAGGATGCCCGGCTGCGACGCGCTGTTGGTTTCCAGCGTGACCTGCGGCGCGCCCGCGATATTCAACACGTCGATGAGATACTTCACGTTGAAGGCGATCTCCATGGCATTGCCGGTGATGCTGGCGTCCAGATCGCCCGCGTTCTCGCCGGTCTCGGCGCTCTGCGCGCCGATCTTGATGTGCCCCGGCGTGATCTCGTCGCCCGGCACCATGCTGACCCGCACGATGTTGGCCGCTTCACGCGCGAAGACGTTAGCCGCTTTGCACGCCTTCAACAACAAGGCCGTATCGATGACGGACTTGGTTCCCGACACTTTGGGAATAATCGCGTTGTAATCGGGGAACTTGCCGTCAATCAACTGCGAGACCAGATCGATGTTGGTGAGATGGAACAGAATCTGGCTCTTCTGCGGCGTGACCATGATGCTGACCGGATCGGTCTGTTCGCCGCAGATGCGGCTGAGTTCGGCCAGGGCGCGCGCGGGGATAATCACCTCGATCGGTTCGTCCACGCCCTCGTCGAGCTGCACCGTGCGGACGGATAAGCGGAAGCCGTCGGCCGCCGCCATAATCAAGGTCTTGCCGCTGAACTTGGCATACACGCCCGTGAGGATGGGGCGGCTTTCATCGGTGGCCGCGGCGAACACGACTTGATCGATCATCGAGCGCAGCATCTCCGGCGAAATGCGAATCGCCTCGGCGTCTTCGGCTTTAGGAATAATCGGAAACTCCTGCGCGTCGACGCCTTTGACGTTGTTGGTGGATCGTCCGCTGGTTACCGTCAAGGTCTGGGTACGCACCATCAAATCCATGTCGATGGTGCCCTGCGGCAGCGCGTTCACCAGATCGACAAAGGTGCGGGAGGGCACGGTGGTGGCGCCGTCCTCGTCGACCTTCGCGCCAATCCAACAGGTAATGCCAATCTCCAGATTGGTGGCGGCGAGTTTCAAGCGGCCCTGATCGGTGCCGAGGTAGATATTGCCCAGCACGGGCAGGGTGGAGCGGGCCGCCACGGCGCGGCTGACGATGCTGAGACCTTTGGCTAGATTCTCTTGCAGACAGGAGACTTTCATGAACGAGACCTCCACTAGAACGTGGTGCGTGTTTCGTGAAATTTGGGTGGGCGATATTGTATCATCAATTACGCAACGATGGAAGAAGGCGATGAGCAATGATCAATGGGCAATGATCAATGAACAATGAGCAATGACCAAGCTGGCGACTCAGCCCACTCCGCTTCGCTGCGGGGTGCTTCGCAAAGTCGCGCCTCACGGGCTAAAGCCGATCGTCGGCCTGCGCCGCCGACGCCACATCCACGCAGGTGGACGATCGGCCAGCGGCTCGGTAGGCGCGAATTTATTCGCCTGCTGCAAGTCAATCGGCAAGCGGTTTCATCTATCGCATTTACCTATGGTACAATCGCGGCGACTGTGAGGAGAATTGACTATGACTGAGAATATTCTGGTTTGCGTCGCGTGGCCGTATGCCAACGCCGACATTCACGTCGGCAACATCGTCGGGTCGCATTTGCCCGCCGACATCTTTGCGCGCTATCAGCGTCTGCGCGGCAATCACGTGCTGATGGTGTCCGGCACGGATTCACACGGCACGCCCGTCACGGTGCGCGCCGATGCCGAACATACGACGCCGCTGGCGGTGTATGAAGGTTATCAAGAGCGTTTTCTGAATTTGTTTGTGCAGCTGGGCATCTCGTTCGATCTGTTCACCAGCACGCACACCGAGAACCACTTCAAAGTCTCGCAAGACATGTTCCTGGCCTTGCTGCAGAACGGCTATCTCTATCGAGAAACGCAGCAGATGTTGTATTCTGAAACGGCGAAGCGCTTCCTGCCCGATCGGTATGTGGAAGGCGAATGCTACATCTGCCATTATCCCGATGCGCGCGGCGATCAATGCGATAACTGCGGCAACGTGCTCGACGCGGCCCTGCTGATCAATCCGCGTTCCAAGATCGATGGGTCGCGTCCAGTGCTGCGCGAAACCGAGCACTACTTTCTCGATTACGGCAAACTCGCTCCGGCGATTCAGGATTATCTGAGCCACGGCAAAGAGTTCTGGCGATCGAACGTGCTGGCCTTTACGCGCAACATCGTGTCCGAGCTGCGCGGCCGCCCCATCACACGCGATCTCGATTGGGGCATCCCGGTGCCGCTTGAGGGGTGGGACGGCAAATGCCTGTACGTGTGGTTTGAAGCCGTCATCGGTTATCTCTCCGCCTCGATCGAATGGGCTCACAATCTCGGCCAACCCGAAGCATGGAAACAATGGTGGTATCAGCCGGAAGCGCGCACCTACTACTTCATCGGCAAGGACAACATTCCGTTCCACACGGTGTTTTGGCCGGGACAATTGTTGGGCGCGGGCAAGCTCTATGGCGGCCCGGACGACGAAGCGCTGAATCTGCCCTACGATGTGCCCGCCAACGAATTCATGAACATGGAAGGCAAGAAGATTTCCGGCTCGCGCAACTGGGGCGTGTGGGGTTTGGACTATCTCTCACGCTATGATCCCGATCCGCTGCGCTATTACCTCACGGTGCAGATGCCGGAAAGCAAAGACACCGATTGGAGTTGGGGCGATTACTGGCGGCGCAACAATGACGAGCTGGTGGCGACGTGGGGCAACCTGGTCAATCGCAGCGTGTCGCTCACCGTCAAGCACTTCAACGGCGAAGTGCCGCAACCCGGCCCGCTGGACGAGGTCGATACGCTGTTGTTGACGCAGATCGATCAGGCGTTTGAGCCGATCGGAGCAGAGATCAATCTGTGCAAGTTCAAGGCGGCGCTGGCCGACGCGATGGCGCTGGCGCGCGATGTCAACAAGTACGTCGACGAAAAAGCGCCGTGGTTCTCCATCAAGACCGATCGGGAGCGCACCGCGACGACGTTGTACGTCACCCTGCGGGCCATCGATTCGCTCAAGGTGCTGTTCGCGCCGTTCCTGCCGTTCACCGGCCAGCGCCTGCACGCGATGCTGGGCTACAGCGGCGATCTGTTCGGCAAGCAGATCATCAACGACTATCAAGAATCGACGCGCACCCATCGCGCCCTCACCTACGATGGTTCGACCATCGGCGTGCGTTGGCAGCCCAGCCAATTGCCCAGCGGGCAGAAGTTCGGGCCGGTCGCGCCGCTCTTCAAGAAACTGGACGAGAAGATCGTCGATGCCGAACGCGCGAAGTTGGGCAAATAGTATGGAATATCAAATTCCTCATGCCCAACGAAAGAAGACTAGTCCGCCGTCAGTCTCTAGATTAAGAAACAAGAAATTGATTGCCTTTGGCTGGTATGGTGGAAAGTTTTCACATCTGGACTGGCTGTTGCCGCTGCTCCCCCCGTGTCACCACTACTGCGAACCATTTGCCGGTTCGGCAGCTGTGCTCTTGAACCGCGCGCCGTCGCCGGTTGAAACTTATAATGATCTGGATGGTGAAGTCGCCAATTTCTTCCGTGTTTTGCGTGAAGAGAAAGCACAACTCGTCGAGGCCATCGGTCTCACTCCATTTTCGCGCGAAGAATTTGCGATTGCCTGCACCCTCGATCCGGATTTAAGCCCGCTTGAAAGAGCCCGCCGGTTTTTTGTCCGTGCCCGGCAAGTCAGAACGGGTCTCGCTCAAACGGCCAGTTTGGGGCGTTGGGCAAACTGCAAGAACACCAGTCGCGCCGGGATGAGCGGGGTCATTAGCCGTTGGTTGGGCAGTATC
>Ga0182021_10003743_pt1 | contig 17877 bp, 15 predicted proteins | sample 612E3MmetaG_FD_120493 | JGI IMG/M metagenome (GOLD analysis project Ga0182021, IMG submission 120493) | Permafrost microbial communities from Stordalen Mire, Sweden - 612E3M metaG (Illumina Assembly) | ecosystem: Environmental > Terrestrial > Soil > Wetlands > Permafrost | place: Sweden... | reverse complement strand
GGCGATTCGCTTCAGCAGGGGGGCGAAAAAAACGCCGACCCCCGCAGAAGAGATCGGCGAACATCACAGTCACCCGGCATCATCCGCGTACGGACGCATACGGAGACGCCCTGCCACAACCTCTCTTCCCACGAAGAAACTGTTGGCCTGGTTCGCGGATTGAGTATCCTGACTTCCGGGTCATCCTCCGGTCGCGCCTTCCCGCGTCGTGAGCTTCAGACACAGTGGCAAACCCGACCGTCGTCACCGGTCACAGTGGCGGGTCCGTGACGGATTCACACCGTCTTCCTCCCACCGCGAACGACCACGTTCAATATATTAAACAAGAACCCGCCCAGGTCAAGGAAAAAAACACGGGCGGGAACACGGATTTGCGTTAGCCCCGCGTCCCATAAGGGGGGGCGACGGAAGATACTGCCGGACAAGCCTCCGGTCGTCACTTGCCCGGGATCGCGCCGATCTTCTCGAGGATTCCCTGGGCGTTGTCGTGAAATATCTTGCCCAGGTGCGGGCCGTAGGTTTGTTTCACGAGCGCCGCGCGATAGACCCGAAGCAGATCGGCCAGGTTATAGGAGTCGGCCCCCCAGACCAGTTTCTCCGGGGGGATGCCCCGTCCCATCGCGCCGGCCCGGTTGAGCACCCAGAGCCCCTGTCCGGGCGTGCAGTCCACGTACAGGTTCGGCATGCGATCGCTCAGCAGCACCGCTTCGAGAAACCCGGCGATCCCTCCCATGTGCGCCAGGATGAAAATCGTGTCCCGAAACGTGCGGACCAGCTTCTCGAACCGTCCCGGATGCGAGTAATACGACGCGACCTCCGTCTCCTTCGTGGTGAGGTACCCGCAGTGGCTCAGCACCGCCATCCCGAGTTCCGCCACCTTCTCGAAGAAGGGTCTCACGGCCTCGTCGTCCGGGTAGTAGCCGAGATTCGGAAAGAGCTTGACGATGCGGAACCCCTCCGCGTGGTACCGTCGGATGCAATCGGCCGCTTTTTTCTTTTCGCGCGGGTCCGCGTAAACCCCGCCGACCAGCCGGTCGCTGAACTTCCGCACCGCCGCCAGCACGTGCTCGTTCGGCCACCAGGGCGTCCCCAGAATCACGCTCCGTTCCACGTTCGCCTCGTCCATCAACCGGACGAGCTTCGTCCCGTCGTCGCCGGGCTGAAGATGGTTGTGAATGTCGATCGTCCGCTTGGGCATGACGAACCGTCGGGACATGGGGGTCTCCTCCGTTAGAGTTCCGGTGATGAGGGTATTCTATTCCCTCCGTCCTTCCCCGCAACAGGAAAACGAACTCCCGCCCCGCTCCCGCGAAGCCCGCCGGATTCATCTTGAGCGGACCTCCGGCACGTGCTAAAATCGCCGCTTGGGAATTGTCCCTTTCTACCCATCCCCGAGGAAACTTCGCATGCGAGTGCTCGTCATCGGAAGCGGCGGACGCGAACACGCCCTGGTCTGGAAACTGGCCCAGTCGAAAAAAGTGGACAAGCTCTACTGCGCCCCGGGCAATCCCGGCACCGCGCTCCTTGCCGAAAACGTCCCCCTCGATCCGGAGAACATCAACGGACTGCTGCACCTCGTCCGCCAGAAGAAAATCGACTTCACCGTCGTGGGGCCGGAAGACCCGCTCAGCATGGGAATCGTCGACCAGTTCGTCGAGCGCAGGCTCGCCGTCTTCGGTCCCACGCAGCGCGCCGCGAGACTCGAATCCTCCAAGGTCTTCACCCGCAAGCTCTGCCGCCAGCACGCCATCCCCTCCGCCGAGTTCGGCATCTTCACCGACCCCGAAGCCGTCCGCAAGTACGTCCGTGAGAACGGCCTCCCGGCCGTCGTCAAGGCCGACGGACTCGCCAAGGGCAAAGGGGTCTACGTCTGCCGCACCCCCGAGGACGTCAACCAGGCCATCGACGACATCATGATCAAGAAAATCTTCGGCGACGCCGGAAACGACGTCGTCGTCGAGGAGTTCCTCGTCGGCGAGGAGGCCTCCATCCTCGCGTTCACCGACGGACGGAACATCTACCCCATGGAAAGCGCACAGGACCACAAGCCCGTCTTTGACAAGGACCTGGGACCGAACACCGGCGGGATGGGGGCCTGCTCCCCGGCCCCGGTGATCACCCCGGACCTCGCGACCGAGATCGAGCGCGATATCCTCGTCCCCGTCGTCCACGCCATGAACACCGAGGAATGCCCGTACCAGGGGGTGCTCTACGCCGGACTCATGATCACGCGCAGCGGCCCCCGGGTGCTGGAGTTCAACGTCCGCTTCGGCGACCCCGAAGCACAGCCCATCCTCACGAGACTCCAGAGCGACCTCCTCGACGTCCTCGTCGCCGTCACCCAAGGCGAGCTCGACAGGGTCAAGCTCGAATGGGACCGTCGGCCGGCCGTCTGCGTCGTCATGGCCTCCGGCGGATACCCCGGCGATTACTCAAAAGGCAAAGAGATCACCGGGCTCGACGAGGCGGCGAAACTCGATGACGTCGTCGTGTTCCACGCGGGCACTACCGAAAAAGACGGACGCTTCTTCACCAGGGGCGGCCGCGTCCTCGGAGTCACCGCACTCGGCGACACCGTCCAGGCCGCCCAGGAGCGCGCCTACGAAGCCGTCCGCCTCATCCACTTCGAAGGCGCCCATTACCGCACCGACATCGGCTCCAAGGCCGTCGGAAGATAAGCACGTCGCCCGAGGACGAATGCGGCGGAACGGGCATTCGCCATTTTCGTTTCGTCATTCCGTTTCTGAATCCCCTCTCCCTCCGGGAGAGGGCAGGGTGAGGGGTTTCTTTTCCTCTTCCCCCTCGGCCTTAGACCTTAGGCCTTAGGCCTTTTTAAACTGCGGGCAAACGGCGCCCTTTGCGCCGGGTTTTCAAGAGAGCCCTGGAGACCTCTGGGATGTTCTGGTCCATCCTCTTCTTCGCCGCGATCATCTATCTCCTCGGAATCTCCACCCTGCTCCTCGCCCTCGGCGGGTCTCGCATGAGCGTCGAGACCCACGTCCTTTCCACCGGCGTGGGACTCGCAGCCTTCGCGAGTCTGGCCGTCCTTCTCAACACCGTGGGGCTTCCGCTCGTCTGGTGGGTGTTCCTTGCGTCCGCGCTCGTCCTGGCGGCGCTCGCCGTCTTCCGGCGCCTCCTCCGGGCGAAACCGGCCCCGGCGGAACCCCCCGGCGGACCTTTCTGGACGAAAGACTCCGTGGGACTCCTCGTCGCGACGGCCCTCGCCGCGATCCTCGCTCTGGTCTATCTGCACGGGGCGCTCTCGACCCCGTGGCTCGAGGACGACGACTCCTGGGTGCACGCGACCTCGGCGGAATATGTCACCGTGCATCACGCCTATTCCATCTCACCCGTTGCCCGCACCGGCGTCCTCAGCTACCTCGAACCCTATCCGCCCGCTTACCCCGTTCTCATGGGCGTCCTCCACCAGCTCAATCATTCCCTCTTCCTCACCCTCAAGGTCTTCAACGTCCTCATCGTGTCGCTCGGCATCCTCTACTTCTACCTCATGGCGCGGGAGTGGACCGGAAGACCCGCGCTCGCCCTCTGGATGACCGGGGTGCTCTGGGCCATGCCCTGCTTCATGAGCCGGTTCATCTGGGCCCAGAGCATGTCCCTGGTCCTTTTCTTCCCGGCGTTCTATGCCATGGAACGCTCCCGCCGCGAACCCCGTTGGGCCGTGGTCCTGGCGATTGTCATCGGCGGAATGTTCCTGACCCAGCCCTCCTCCGCGGCGATCTTCGCGGCGATGGCCGGGATCTCGTGGCTCGTGAAGGTCGCCTTCGCCGTGTTCCGCGCCGGCGAGCGCCCGCCTCGCCGCTCCCACCTCCGCCTCCTCGCCGCCGGCCTCGCCGGGCTCGTCCTGGCGGCGACGTTCTATTTCCCGGCATACCTCAAGTTCGGACGCGAGGGATTCCTCTACGGCATCGGTCGCTTCCAGCCGGCGGCGGGACTGTCGATGAAAGTCGCCGGCACCTCCATCGGCCATGCCTATGGCATCTCCGACTTCCTGTGGTCGGACGCCTTCCGGAACAAGATCAACCAGCCGACCGGGCTGGGCCCCGCCCTCTTCCTCGTCCTGGGCGCCGGGGTCGTGCTCCTCGTCACGAGACCCCGGCGACTCCGGGGTTCCCACTGGCACGTCACGGCCCTTCTCTGGCTCGTCTTCACCGTGCTCGGACTCGAGGGCGACGCACTGCCCGTGTCGCTCTTCCCGCACCGGTTCTGGGCGTTCTTCGCCATCCCCGCCGCGATGATCGCCGGGGAGTTCTTCTCCTTCCTCGCGTCGGACCTGGACTGGAAGAACATCGCCCTCGCCATCGGCCTCGGCCTGGCCCTTGGAATCGCCCTGATCTTCGGCGGCGTCGTCGAAATCCCCCGGGGCGTCCCGGCGGGACTGCGTCTCGGGATCTTCGTCATCGGCCTGGCAGGAACCGTCGGCGGTCTCGTCGCGGGATCCTTGCGGCTGAGCGAGAAGAAAAAGTCCGGAGAGAAAACGCGGTCTGGAGCCTCCTCGTCAGGCCTCCTGACTCCGTTCTCTTTCGCCTGCGGAAGGTTCTTCGGCCTCGCCGTGCTCGTCGCCGGCGTCCTCGTGACGGGCGGCTATCCCAAGGCCTCGATCCAGGGGATCATCGAGTGGCCGCCCGGGGTCTTCTTCTATCTCGGCACGACCTCCACGGACGCCGGGGAACCCGCCTACGTCCAGCAGCATCTCGACGGGTATCTCGAACTCCGCCGGACATTCCCCCCCGGCACGCCCATCTTCTGCGTCACGGGCACCGAGGAGCACCTCATCGGGTTCGACATGTACAGCCCGCCCTATGACGTCGAACTCAGGCGGTTCACGAAGGACCTGGAGGGGATGTCGCCGAAGGACCTCGATGCCGGCGTCCTGGCGCGTGTCCTCGACGTCGCGCGCCGGAAGGGCTTCGAGTGCGTGCTCCTGGACTTCTACTGGGCCGCGGAAATCCAGTTCGATGAGAACAGCTGGAATCGCCGACTGGTCCAGCGGTGCGGGGACGCCGGGATCACCGAAGCCCGGTTCAACGAGCTGTTCGTCCTCGGCGCCCCTCCCACGGAACGCGAAACGCCGTTCCTCGCGTCCATCCAGGAGTGCCGCGACCACCAACGCCGGCTGATGGAAGAGGAGAGGATCGTCGTCGAAAAAGTCCAGCGCCTGCGACAGCTGATGTCGGCGTCGCCGGAGCTCTCGCGGGCCCTGGACTCCGGCCCCTTCGGCGTCGCCGTCTTCGCGCTCAAATAGTGAAGCCCCCCCCCGTCCCGACCCGTCGGGAGGGTTCCGGTCCGCGAAGTGGCGAAACCCGCCGACTTGTCCGCCGTAGCCTTGGCGTAGGCGGAAGCCTCAGCCCCAATGTTTGTCGGGGCTGGAGAAGGCGCCCTTCCTCCCCGTCCCAAGGGACGGGGCTTTCGGGCGAAGGCGGGTCAATGCCCGCCCGACGTCACCTCGACCTTGCCCAGCCGGATGACTCCTCCTTGGGCCGCGAGCTTCTCGTCCGACGGACGCGACAAGTGCAAGCCCCCGCCCCCCTGTTCGACCACCCTCAGCGCCACCGTGTACGTCCCGGGTTTTACGTCCAGCGGAACGACGAGGTGGTAGCGCTCCCGCACCGTCTTGCCCTCGGGCCAGTCGTGCACGGGATAAAAGGTGTAGCCGAGGTGTCTCACGCAGATGCCGGCCGCCTGGTCGTACTCGTCCAGGAGCAGGAACTGCGTGAGATAGAAGCGGTCCACCTCCGGGTCCAGAAGCTTCCAGCAGGTCCGGATCGTGACGAGTCCTCCGACCTCCGCCGAAGCCGGCAATGCGTCCCAGCCGAGGAATGCGAGCTGTCCGTTATAGTCGATCCGGCGACGGACCTCGGGGGTGAACTCCCCGACCTCAAGAAGTCGGATGGGTTCCTTCGGCTCGCGCTCTAACAGCACCGCGTCCCCCGCCGCGTCCACGACCTCCAGCCGGTTCTTCTCGAAGAACTCCCGCAGCCGCTTGCCGCTGTCGCCGCGGAGGAACGTCAGATACCGCGGGTCGCTCATGTCCGCCACCGTCGCCGCCACGTCCTCCGGTATCGGGTACGGCTTCACGGAATAGCTGCGCGTCCCCTTCGCGATGTGGTGCAGGGAGTGGACCTCCGGGCGGTCCGTGAAGTGCGTCAGGAAGCGGAACTCGCACGCGACGGCCCCCTCGGCCGGGACGCGCGCGACCATGCTTCTCATGTACGGCGCAAGCGCCCGGTCATACGCCGTCGGCCATTTCCCCTCCGGGGCCGGATGGGCCTGGAAAATCCCGAGGCCGATCACCGGTCCGAACAGCACGTTCGAGCCGGCCGCGACGGCCACCGCCAGTCCGCTCAGCACCCGCGCTAGCGTCCGAGGCGGCCCCTTCGTGTTCATCGTCTCGACACGGATTCCCCCCGGCACGCCCCGCACGACGAGACGGAGCAGGTTCCTCAACCCCAGCACCGCCGCCATCATGACGAAAGGCGTGATCTGCGCCGTGTAATGCCACACGATCGAATGCTCGCTCACCCTCGACGAAAGCAGGTGCTGCGCCACCCCCGGCAGCGCGATCGCCAGCGTCAGCGGACTCAAGAGCGACAAGAGCATCGCCGGCATCAGGAGGTGCAGCGGATACTCCTGCTTGATCCGCGTGTCCCACGGGTCGCCCTCCGTCCCGAAGAACGCCGAGACCACCTTGACCGGGCTTTCCGCCATGTGGAGCGCCGCCTGGCCCGTCGTATCCCCCCATTGGGAATACAACCGCTCCAGCTGCACCTCGCCCTTGTTGATGCCCGGCAGGATCACGCCGAACGACAGCACCAGGAAAAGCGCCGCGAGCCCCACCAGCGCCGCCGCATAGACCCACCGCCGCGGCCTCCGGATCAGGAGCGAATAGAACCCCATCGTCATCACCACGAGCGGAACGTCTTCCTTGGCCGCCAGGGAAAGCACCGCAAAAACCAGCATCACCCCGAACCGCCCCACCCACATGAAGTAGAACGTGAACAGCAGCGTCGTCGTGGTGAGCGTCTCGGGGTGGAACTCGTAGAGGTTGCTGTACCCGAGCGCCGGGTAGAGGAGATACAGCGCCGCGAAGCACTTCGCCGCGAACTCATTTCCAAGCTCCCGCCGCGCAAGCCAGTAGACCGGAAGCGCCCCGCACGCTAGCGCCACCGTCTGCAGCACCAGCAGCGTCACCGGATGCGCTAGCACCCGGTAGATCGGCGCAATCAGCAACATCGTCAGCGACGCGTGACTGCCGAGGTAGTTCATCCCCAGGATGGAGTTGTAGAGCGACCCGTGAGCGGTCGTGTGCGCCGCCTGCGCGAAGATCGCCAGGTCGAAGTCGTTGTAGAGGAAATACTCGTACTTGACGACCGAGATCGTGATGAACACCGCCGAATACGCTAGCATCATCCCGAAGACGACCGGCGACGTCCGGGACGGAAAAGGGGCCGGCCCCGTTTGGTCTGGAACCGACCCCTTTCCCGGCAGCCCCTTCGCCGCGCCCTTCTCCCGCTCCTTCTTCGGCAAGCGCCCTCTCCCTCTTCCCCGGCAACTCCCGACGCCCGACTCTGCTTCGCTTATTCTTCTTCTCCTGCTCCCCGGCTCGCCGGTTCTTGTTCTCCGTCACCTGAGCCGGCGGAACTTCCACGTCAGCGGCTCCCAGACCGCCGACGCGATCGCCGAGCCCACCCCGTCCGCCGCTATGTCCAGCCAGTTGCACTCCCTCGTCGGAACAAAATACTGGTGAAACTCGTCCGCCGCCCCGTACACCGTGCTCAGCACCGCCCCTAACACCAGCACCCACGTCGGCGCCGGACGCTCTACGTCCGGCCACAGCGCCCGGAAAGTCAGTCCCGCCAGGATCACATACTCCACCAGGTGTGCCGCCTTGTCGAGGTGCGGTATCGCCGGAACAAGCCCCGGCGGAATCTCCCGCGAAGAGACGAAAAAAATAAGCCCCGCATACGCGAAGAGCGCTCCCCACCGGAGGTACGCCCGGCTACTCTTCATCCAGGTCCTCCTCGTCGAACTCCCCGAAGATCTCCACCCAGTCGTCCACCTCGTGCGGCTCCGGACCCGTGAACTTGCACGCCGGGTCGGCGTCTTCCGCGTTCTTCTCGGCCTGCTCCTCCGCGCGCTCCATCTTCGCCAGGAGATCGGCCGTCCCCGAGACCCTCGCGTGGAACCGCCGGACGTATTGCGCAAGCTCCCGGTCGTCCGTCACCACGCGGAGGTCCCTCGCGTGCGTGCTCTCGCGGACCAGCCGCTTGATCTCCGTGTCCGCGTCGCTCGTCGGCTCGCTGAAGAGGACCTCCAGGCCCCCGAACCACTGGTGCCGTGCCAGGTGCGCGCCGCCCGCCCCGCCGTCGAACACCGCCGTAATCTCTTCCCGGCTCAGCGTGCGATACTGCTCCAGCCGCTCCAAGAGTCCCGTCCGCAGGCGCTCGCACTCCCCCGCCTCATGCCGGATCGGCCCGCCGGCCTCCGCGAAAATCACGTTGTATCCGTCCACCAGGAGCGGCATGGATGTGCGACCTCAATGGGGAAACGGTTCGACCCGTGCCGGGCGCTCGAGCGCCTCGACCACGGACGAGCGTGGGGGGCCCGGGAGAACTCTAGCCTCCCGCCTTCACCTCTCCGGCGACGAGCACGCACGACGCGACGCCTTTCACCTTCCTCCCGTCAAACGGCGAATTCCGCGACCGGGAGCGTATCGCGTTCACGTCGATGGTCCACTCGCGCCCGGGGTCGATGATCGTGATGTCCGCGTCCGCGCCGGCCGCGAGCGTCCCCGAAGACACGCCCAGCACGCCCGCGGGGTTCGCCGTCAGCGCGGCTACCGCCTGGCTCCAGCTCAGCACCCCGGTTTCGATCAACTCCGTGATGATCAGGGGAAGCGTCGTTTCCAGTCCCACGATGCCGAAGGATGCCTCGCTGAACTCCACCGCTTTCGTCTCCGCGCCGTGCGGCGCATGGTCGCTCACGATGCAGTCGATCGTCCCGTCGCGCACCCCCGCCCGCAGCGCCTCCACGTCCGCGCGCGTCCTCAGGGGCGGGTTCATCTTGTAGTTCGTGTCATATTTCAGGATGCCCGCTTCGTCCCGCTCGAGCAGGCACTCGTCGCTCAGCGTCAGGTGGTGGGTCGTCGCCTCCGCGGTCACGCGCACCCCCCGGGCCTTCGCCCGACGGATCACCTCCACCGCCCCCGCCACGCTCACGTGCGCCACGTGCAGGCTGGCTCCCGTCTCCTCGGCGAGAAGCACGTCGCGCTCCACCGCGGCCGCTTCGCTCCTGGCGGAAATCCCCGCAAGACCCGCCCGCGTGCTCACCGCCCCCTCGTGCATCACCCCGTGGGCCGAAAGCTTCGGGTCTTCCGCGTGGCTGATGATGGGTTTCCCGATCGTCCGGGCGCATTCCATGGCTCGGCGCATCCGCGCGGCGTCCGCAACCCACGCCCCGTCGTCGCTGAAGCCCGCCGCACCCGCGCGGCTAAGGTTCGCAAGCTCTGCAAGCTCCGAGCCCTTCCGCCCTTTTGTGATGCAGGCGATTGGGTGTACGCGCGCAAGACCCGCCCGGGCCGCCCCCAGACACATCCGCTCCACCCCCTGCGCCGTGTCCATCGGCGGCTCCGTGTTCGGCATCACGGCCACCGCCGTGAATCCCCCGGCCGCCGCCGCCGCAACTCCCGACGCGATCGTCTCCGCCTCGTCGTTTCCCGGCTCGCGAAAGTGCACGTGCATGTCGATGAGACCCGGACAGACGATCTTCCCCGCCGCGTCGATCACCCGGTCGGCTTTCCCCTTCACCCGGCCCACCTGGACGATCTTCCCGTCGCGGACCAGCACGTCCGATAGCTCGTCCCGGTGCGACGCCGGGTCGCACACTCGTCCGCCTTGGATCAGTATGCTTCCCACGCTCCGCCCTCGTTCCCCTGCTCCGCTCGCTACTTCCCCACCACCATTGACAGCACCGCCATGCGCACCGCCACTCCGTTCGTCACCTGTTCCAGGATGACGCTGCGGCTTCCGTCGGCGACCTCGGGGGCGATCTCCACCCCCCGGTTGATCGGTCCCGGGTGCATCACGATCGCGTCCGGCTTCATCCGTCGTTCCCGCTCGCGCGTCAGGCCGAAAAGCCGCGTATACTCCGCAGTCGAGGGGAGAACCGTCCCCTCGATACGTTCCCTCTGGATCCGCAGCACGTTGATCACGTCCGCCTCGCCCACGATCTCGTCGAAGTCCTTCACCACCGTCGCCCCGAGCTCCGTGATGTGCTCGGGGACCAGCGTCGCCGGACCCGAGACGAACACCTCCGCGCCCAGCGTCCGCAGGCCGAAGATGTTCGACCGCGCCACCCGGCTGTGCGCAATGTCCCCCACGATCACCACCTTCAGCCCCTCGAACTTCCCCTTCTTCTCGCGAATGGTGTAGAGGTCCAGGAGTCCCTGCGTGGGGTGTTCGTGGGTCCCATCCCCCGCGTTGACCACCGACACGTCCACGTGCCTCGCCGCCAGGTGGGGCGCCCCCGACGCCCCGTGCCGGATCACCAGGATGTCCACCCCCATCGCCTCGATGTTCCGCACCGTGTCGATGAGCGTCTCGCCCTTGGTCGTGGAGGAGCCGGAGTTGCTGAACCCCACCACGTCGGCCGAGAGCCGCTGCGCGGCCAGGGTAAAGGAGGTCGTCGTGCGGGTGGATGGCTCGAAGAACAGCATCACCACCGTTTTTCCCGCCAGGGTGCTGTGTTTCCGCGCGGAGGAGGTGCAGCTTTCCCGGAACGTCCGCGCACGGTCCAGGACCTCAACAATCTCCTCGCGGCTCAGTTCCTCGAGTCCCAGGAGGTGTTTGCGGTTCCACATGGGTTGTTCCCCGGTCCGGCGCTCTGTCGACTGTGCACGCACTATATCCCCCGCCCGTGACCCAAATCAAGCAAAAACGCCCCTCACCCCGCCCAACCGGCTCTGTCCTCTTCTCCTTCGACCTTTCCGTTTCGTCATTTCGATTTTGAACCCCCTCTCCCTCCGGGAGAGGGTCGGGGTGAGGGAGCGCTGTTCCCTCGGCCTTCGGCCTTTCTGTGTCTCCATCCGCGTGCCCGTTTCGCCTGTTGACCTCGCGCAACCTTCCCGCTACAATGCTCCCGGTCTCTCACGGAGGGCCGCATGAAACGTTTCATCTGGATCACGCTCCTTGCGGGCGGGGCCGTCATCGCGCTCATGGCCGCGTCCCTCATCCTGGGACATCTCCAGGAAAAGGCCGCGAAATCCGGCCCCGGTCCCGACCTCAAGGATTCCGTCGCCACGCTCCGCAAAGCGTTCACCGACTGGGACTACGCCCTCGCCCGACGCATCTCGGACATCCCCCCGGAAACTTATCAGCAGCTGTTCGACGACGCCCACAGCGACAATTCGACCCTCCGACGACGCTTCCAGGGCGTGCTCGCCTCCATGGACGCTTTCCCCTCCATCCGATTCTCAGGGTCCACCCCGGAGCAGGCCAGCGTCGCCTACGAGACGGTCGACGGGACGTCTCTCACAAAGCCCGTCGTGGTCGGCAGGTGGAAGGACGGCGGCTTTCATCTGGTCGCCGCGCGGTTCTTCACCGCCTCGACGGACAACTCGTCGACCCGCCCCATCTCCTTCCACGAAGGCGACAACCTCTCGCTCGAGGACGTGACGGAAAAGCTCTTCACCTCGCTGACGAGCACGGAACCCCGGGACTTTACAACCCTGATGATGCTCGACAACGCGACGGCCCCCAATGTGACGAGACAACTGGACGACGTCCGCGCGCAGGTCATGGCCTGCCGCGCCGACCGGCTGAAGCAACTGCTGCCCAGGGTGGAGCGTCTTCCCCGCGGAACCCGGTCGTTCCAGCTCGCCGTAAGGGGCACCGTGGACGAGAAGAGGCTTTGGCTGGACCTCCTGGTCGTGCCGGGTAACCCGGTGCGCATGCGCCATTTCCGGGCGGGTCTCATCGAGAAGTCCGAGCCCCCCGTGAAAGCGCCCCCGGCCGAACACGTCACGCCGGAGGGAAGAAACTGACAGGCCGTTATCCGCTGTCCCTCTTCCCGGCCCCCTTGGGGGGAAGGTTAGGGCTCGCCCGCCAGTTTGTCCGCCGTAGCCTCGGCGAAGGAGGAAGCCTTGGCGACGGCGGATGAGGGGCGGATCCGCTCGCCGTTTCTTCCCTCTCCTTCTTCAGGGGGAGAGGGCCGGGGTGAGGGAGCGCTGCTTCCTTTTCCCCCTCTCCTCCTTCAGGGGGAGAGGGCCAGGGTGAGGGGGCAATTCTCCGAGGTCATCTATAATGAAAACCAAAGGTCAGCTCGAAGCCGAAATCAGCAAAGCCGTCATCCGCTTTGAAATGGAGTACATGGGCCGCGGACCCGAGGAAACCCGTACCTACCTCGTCGAGGACATGGTCCTCGTCCGGCTTCGCGGGGTCATGACCCCGGCCGAAAAGCAGCTTGCCGAGGCCGACCACGACGCTCGCGGCCGCGCGCTCATCAAGCAGATGCGCATGGAGCTCCTCGAAAAAAGCCGCGCACCCATCGAGGCCATCATCGAGGACATCACCGGTCGCAAAGTCCGCTCACTCCACCAGGACATCAGCACCCTCGCCGGCGAGCAGATCATCCTCTTCACCCTCGACGGCCCGCCCCGCGTCGAAACCGAACCCCGCGCATAGATCGCCGGGCCTCGGCCTGTCTCTGATTTGGTGGGCAAGGCTTCCTGCCTGTCACCCGCCGGCACGACCGGCCCGACGGTTGCCGAGTGGGCTTTATCGCCCATTCCCCGAAGTGCGCACCCCACGACGGAAATCTCTTGACATATGCGTCCCGGACGGCTCTAATCCCCCGCACAAGGCAGATGGACGGGAGGTCCCGATTTGCGGGACCTGCCGGGAAATGTGCCGGCAGCGTGCGAAAACGCGGCCGGCTTTCTTTTTTGGCCCCAGTTCTTCAGGGCAATGCCATGGACGATCGCACCGGCAAGATTCTCCGCGACAACCTCTCCGACGACAACTACGCGAAACTCATGCGCCTGGCGAACCCCAAGCTCCACCGCCTCGTCGCCGACGCCGTCGAGCTCTGCCGGCCCGCCTCCGTCTTCGTCGCGAGCGACGCCCCTGAGGACATCCGCTACATCCGCTCCAAGGCCGTCGAGGCCGCCGAGGAGAAACCCCTCGTCACCCCGGGCCATACGTGTCATTTCGACGGTCCCAACGACCAGGGACGCGACAAGGAGGTCACCAAGTACCTCCTCAAGCCCGGCCTCGACCTCGGAAAGCACATCAACGCGACCGACCGCGAAAAAGGTCTCGCCGAGGTCCGCGGCTACCTCAAAGACAGCATGGCCGGCCGCCAGATGATCGTCCGCTTTTTCTGCCTCGGCCCCACCCGCTCCGTCTTCGCCATCTCCGGCGTCCAGATGACCGACTCCTTCTATGTCGCTCACAGCGAGGACCTCCTCTACCGTCCCGGGTACGAGCAGTTCAAAGCCCTCGGTGATTCCCAGGAGTATCTCTGCGTCCTGCACTCCGCCGGACGACTCGTCGACGGCGTCAGCGCCGATGTCGATAATAAGCGCATCTACATCGACCTCGACGACGAAGTCGTCTACAGCGTCAACACCCAGTACGCCGGGAACACCGTCGGGTTCAAGAAACTCTCCCTGCGCCTGGCCATCCGCAAGGCCGACCGGGAAGGCTGGCTCTCCGAGCACATGCTCCTCGTGGGCATCCGCGGACCCCGCGGCCGCGTCACCTACTTCACCGGGGCCTTCCCCTCCGGCTGCGGAAAAACCTCCACCGCCATGCTCCCGGGCGAAACCATCGTCGGCGACGACCTCGCCTATCTCCGCAAAATCGACGGAGAGGTCCGCGCCGTCAACGTCGAATCCGGCATCTTCGGCATCATCCGCGACGTCAACCCCAAGGACGACCCCGTCATCTACGCCGCGCTCACCTCGCCCGGCGAGGTCGTCTTCTCCAACGTCCTCGTCAAGGACGGCAAACCCCACTGGGAGGGAAGCGGCCGGAACCTCCCCGACGAAGGCGTCAACTACTCCGGCCCATGGCGCCGCGGAAAAAAAGACTCCGCCGGCAAGGACCTCCCCCCCGCCCATTGGAATGCCCGCTATACCCTCCGGCTCGCCGGACTCCCCAACCTCGACCCGCACCTCCACGATCCCGACGGCGTCGCCGTCGGCGGGGTCATCTACGGCGGCCGCGACAGCGATACCTGGGTCCCCGTCCAGCAGTCGTTCGACTGGACGCATGGCGTGATCACCCTGGGTGCAAGCCTCGAATCCGAAACCACCCTCGCCACCCTCGGCCAGGCCGGGGTCCGCGCGTTCCAGCCCATGTCCAACCTCGACTTCGTCTCCATCCCGCTCGGCCGGTACGTCAAGAACCACCTCGACTTCGCCGCCGACCTCAAAAAGCCCCCGCTCATCTTCGCCGCCAACTACTACCTCAAGGGCAAGGATGGAAAATACCTCAACGGCATGACCGACAAGCACGTCTGGGTGAAGTGGATGGAGCAGCGCGTGCACGACGAGCTCGCTGCCGCCAAAACCCCCACAGGCGGCATCCCGCTCTATCACGATCTCAAGCGCCTCTTCCGCGAGGTCCTCGACAAGGACTACACGCCCGACCAATACTCCTCCCAGTTCACCCTCCGCGTCGTCGAGAACCTCTCCAAGCTCGACCGCATCGAGAAAATCTGGCGGACCGAAGTCGCGGACACTCCCGAGGTGCTGCTCACTGTCCTCGCCGAGCAGCGGCGTCGCCTCGAAGACACCCGACGCAAACTCGGCGACTACATCCCGCCTTCCGAGTTCGCCCCGGCCTGACCCGCCCGGATGACTCGTTTGGCCCAACCCCTCAGACGACGCACACCCCCATCTTCTAGATAATGCCGTTCTTGTCTCTCGTGCCCGCGAACGACCTCGGCCGCATCTGGCTGTGCTTACCTTACTTATGACGAATATTGACTGCCAAAGCCGGTGCCGGAGCATTCCGCAGAGATAATCCTTGCTTCCGGCATCCGAGAGGCCGAATATGGTAGTGGGTTAACGGATTTGACGGTTCCCGGCAGGCTGCATAGGCAACCCGGGTATCCCCAGGAGGCTCTGCACGTGACGAGCCCGTTGCGCATCGGAATCAGTTCGGGACACTTTGAGTGGAAGAGCTTCGAGGAGGCTTTCAGCCGCTGCCGCTCGGAGTGGGGGTTCGACACCCTGGAGTTGTGGAGCGAGCAGATCGGTTTCCCGCCCAACAAGGAAATCTGCGACGAAATCCGCGGCCTCCGTCGCAAGTACAACCTGTCCCTCGGCTACCACGCCCCGTTCGTCGCGGGGTACGAGTTGGCGCAGAGCGACGCCTCGCGCAGTGCCATGGTGCTGCGTGAGCTCCTGGGCGTTTGCGCTCACCTCCACGTCGAGTTCCTCGTCGTCCACCTCGGCGCAAACCTCGACAAGCCCCTCGGACTGCGGTGTGCCATGTCCGGCATCGCGCAGAACCGCGGTCTCATCGAGAAGCACAACGTCAAGATCGCCCTCGAGGTCGTCCCCACCCTCTGGGGTCGCCAGATCGGCGACACGGTGGAAGACTTCGAGCTCCTCTTCCGCACCATCGACCGCCCCTGGCTCGGACTCAACCTCGACTACGGTCACGCCCAGCTCAACGGGACCCTCGCGGAGTTCATCGAGAAGCTCGGGGACAAGATCATCTACGCCCACGTCCAGGACACGCGCGGGGACCTCGACGAGCACCTCGGCTACGGCATGGGAGTGATCGACTGGCAGCGCGCCCTCACCGCGACGCTCGAGACCGGTTTCCGCGGACCCTTCGTCGTGGAGTACCCCAGCTTCCACGGCCCCGACAAGACCGAGCGCTTTCTCCACGACCTCCGGTCCCTGGCGAAGATCGTCGATGCGCGGAGCGAGGAGTCCCGCGCCCGTCCCGAGGCCGGCCTCGCTCCGTGACCGCTCTCCCGGCGCCGCCCATCGTCACCGCGTAAGAGCCTATCCCAGCTTCCGCTCGAGAACCTCCTCCGCAAATCGCACCCCCGTCTTGTCCTTCGCAAAGTTATCGCGGAACCGCGTGTAAAAGTCCACCAGCCTCCGGTTCTCCTGCAAGTACATCATGAAATACCGCGCCGCCGCATGGTTCCCCCCGTGCGCGCCATCCGCCGCCCCCGCGCCGATCAGTATCAATATCCACGACGCGCCCATGAATGACGTGCTCATCCCACGCCCCCTTCCCACCTCAGAACCTCACCCGCCCGCAGTGACAGATCGCGACCGCCAGCGCATCCGCCGCGTCCTGAGGCCGCGGAAGCTCCGCCAGGCCCAGGATGACGCGCACCATTTCCTGCACCTGCGTCTTGTGCGCACCCCCGGCGCCGACCACCGACTTCTTCACCTCCGCCGGGGTGTACTCGCAGACCGGCAGGTTCTCAAGCGCCGCCGTCAAAACCGCAATCCCCCGCCCCTCCCCCGTGCGCATCGCACTCTGCATGCCCTTCCCCACGAAGAGCCGTTCGATCGCCGCCACCTCCGGCCGGTGCTCCCGGATCACCTCCAGAAGCCCCCGGTGAATCTGCACCAGCCGCTCCGGGTAGCTCATCCCCGTCCGCACCCGCACCGCCCCGAAGTGCACCGCCTTCATCTTCGAGCCCACGCAGTCCACGACCCCGTACCCGCACACCAGCGTCCCCGGATCGATCCCCAGTACCCGCATAAGGCTCCCCTGTTCCGTCAGTCCCCGGCTTATGGGGAGGTTTCCTTCGGAGGCGTTTCGCCGAGACCGAACCAAGGCCCCATCAGTTTCATCCGGTTCGCGAAGACCGTGGACGGAGCGGTCACCCCGGTGCCGTCGTAGAAGTCCACGCGCGAGAAAAGCTGGCGGAAATCGAGGTGTCGGTTCTCGTCCATGTTCCCGGGAGAGGTCCGCAAGGCGAACCGCGTCTCGTCGAGCGACACCCGCTTCCACGCCTCCGCGTGCTCCAGTTCGACGCGTGCCTGGTAAACCGACCCGTCCCGCTCGCACACCTGCACCAGGAGCACCGCCGGCCACTCACTCTGGTATTCGAAGACAAGCGCGGCCGCGGGCTTCACCGAGTACGGCCGGCTATGCAGCTCGTACCCGAAGAGCGATCTCGCCGGGTGTTTCACCAGGTAGCTCACATCGAGGTAGGCTTCGCCGCTTCCCGGCTCCCGGGCCATCCGCCCGCTCCCCTGGTAGATCTCCCATCCGTCCGCGTTCCCCGGCCGCACCGCGAACACGTAGTACGCCCCCACGCACGCCGCCACCGCCGCGATCACCGCCACTCCCCATCTCGTCGGCATGTGCATGAGCAAGACTTGTTCCCCCCTCGCCTTTCGTCATTTCCGTTTCGTCATCGTGCTTCTGGCCCCCCCCTCCCCCGGAGAAGGTTGGGGTGAGGGAGCCGTTCCCTCAGGCCTTCGGCCTTTCTGTCTTCTCCTCGCCGCTAGCCTCATTCTCCGCCTTCGCGTCGCGGAACTGTCGCTGGTAAAGCCCCCGATAGACCCCGCTCTTCTCCACCAGTTCCCGGTGCGTCCCCACCGACTCGATGCGCCCATGCTCCAGCACGATGATCTTGTCCGCCCGCTCCACCGTCGCCAGCCGGTGCGCGATCACGAACGTCGTCCGCCCGCGCTCAAACTCGCTCAGCGCTAGCCGGATCAGGTGCTCGCTCTCGCTGTCCAGCGAGCTTGTCGCCTCGTCCAGGATCAGCACCGCCGGGTCCTTGTAGATCGCCCTCGCGATCGCTATCCGCTGCCGTTGTCCCCCGCTAAGCAGCACCCCACCCTCCCCGATCACCGTGTCATATCCTAGC